>Ga0070741_10011557_pt1 | contig 16267 bp, 6 predicted proteins | sample Coa_R1_4_FD_66440 | JGI IMG/M metagenome (GOLD analysis project Ga0070741, IMG submission 66440) | Surface soil microbial communities from Centralia Pennsylvania, which are recovering from an underground coalmine fire - Coalmine... | ecosystem: Environmental > Terrestrial > Soil > Unclassified ...
CCGCGCACCGGCGCCGCGCAGATCGTGACGCAAATCTTCCTGGGGCAGAACGGCGACATCCCGATTGCCGGCGACTACGACGGCGACGGCGCCGTCGATCCGGCAATCTACCGCCCGAGCTCCGGGTTGTTCTACGGCACCAACGCGTCCGGCAGCGTCGTCGTGCTGCAGACGAACTTCGGCGTCGCGGCGGGCGATATCGCCACGCCTGCGCGTCCGCACGATCCGGCGTCCTATCCGTTCGCGTTCACCGGCGCGGTCGCCGCGCCGGCCCGCACGGCAGCGTCGACCGCGCGCCTCACGAAACCGGCAGGGACGACGGACGCGCGCGCAGGCCAGGTCGTCAGAGGGGGCAACACCGCGGCGGCGACGGGGTATAGCGTCGCGGCCGCCGATGCGCCGACGCTTGCGCTGACGGCGGCGCCGTCCGGCGCGGGCGCGCAGACGCTCGCGTTCACCGCCACGACGGCGAGCGACGCCGCGCCGATCGAGCTGGTCGAGATTTCGATCGACTCGGATTCCGCCGGCGCGGTGAGCTGCCGGGCGGCCTACGAGCCAGCGACCAACCGCATCCGGCTCGCCGACGCGAGCGGCGGGTGGACGGACGCGGTGACGCTCGGCAGCGGCGGCGAGATCCGCGGCGCGCACTGCGCGGTCGACGCGGACGCGAGCGCCGCGACGATTGCCGGCCACGAGGTCACCGGAGCGATCGCGATCACGCTGGACGACGACTTCGGCGTCCCGGTGGTCTACGGCCAGACGCTCGACGCGGCGGGCCGCAGCAGCTCGTGGCAGGCGCTCGGCGCGTCGGGGCCGCGGTGAGCCGGCGGCGGCATCGAGGCGGCCGCGCGCGTCAGCGCTCGAAGGGATCGAAGACGCACCACTCGGCGACGCGGCGTCCGCCGCTGCACGGCGCGCGGACGATGCGCGCGGCGTTTGCGGCGTTGCGCTCCACGCGCACCTGATAGCCGGGAATCCTCACCGTCTCCGTCGACGCGACGACGACGCGTTCCCGCGCGAGAAACGTCACACGGTACGCGTCCCAGTATCCCGCCCAGGCGTACTTGATCCGACGCGTCGTCAGGTCGTCGGCCAGCGTGCGATGAATGCTGTCGGGCGGCGAGACGACGTACTCGCGAATCGTGCGCGCGTGGTCGGCCGTCATCGCGAGCGCCCACGCGATGGTGAGCGCGGCGACCGTCCGTCGCATCGGCGCGTTCCGCTCCTGCTGAAAATGGGCGCCGAGCAGCGCCGGCGCGAGCAGGAGCGCGAGCAGCACGTAGTTCAGCTCGGTGCGCGGTTCGATGGCCGTGCCGCCGTGCAGGCCGTACGCGAGCAGCGCTTCCACGCCGACGCATGCGAGGAACAACTGTGGCTGGATGCCGGCCACGCGCCGCCTCCATGCGATCCACAGCAGCCTGGCCGCCGCGAGCGCGATGGCCGCGGCGAGCGCGGCGCCCGCTAGGCTCGACCCGATCGTGCCGTCGCCCCAGATGCCCGCGGCGACGAGCGGCTGCGGCCTTGCGCCGAACAGGTCGGGCAGTCCCTGCGTCAGCAGCAGCCGCAGGCGCGCGGCGTACACGTCAGGATGAAACGACAGCAGGCGGCCGACCTGCACGGCTTCGAGCGCGAGCGATCCGGTCGCGGCGCCGGGGGCGTCCGGTCCGGCGATGTTGACGTGCCGCTTCAGCTGATCGATCGCGATCCAGACGATCGCGAACGCCGACGCCGCCTGCGCGACGGCGACCCAGCGGATCTCGCGGCGCTCGAGCCATCGCCACGCGAGAATCGGCGGCACCGCGAACATCGTGAACTCGCGGTGCAGCGAGCCGAGGCACAGCACGACGCCGAACGGCACGGGCCGGCCGCGCAGGAGCCAGAGCGCGATCACGTACACCAGCGGCTCGACGCTCGCGCCGAGCGCCGTCATCAGCTGCGCCGACGCAACCGCGCCGGCCGCGGCGAACGGCAGCGCGGCGATCAGCGCCAGCCACGGATCGACGCCGCCGGCCGTGAGCAGTCGAATCAGCAGGACGGCCACCGCGACGTTGCACAGCAGCAGCGGCATCCGCAGCATGGTCACCGTCGGGCCGCCGAGCCAGAAGAACGGGACGGCGGCCCAGGCTTCGACGCCCAGCATGTAGTTCTGGCCGTAGAAGAACAGCGGCAGCGCCCTGAACTCGCTCAGGTGCTTCGCCATCAGCCCCACGATGGCCTGGTCGGAATCGAAGTTCTGCTCGTAGCAGAGAAACACCAGCGAGCGGAACACGACGAGCGCGACGGCGGCCGACACCGCGAACCAGGCGCGTCGATTCGACGGGGTCGGCTTCACCGAAACGGCATGGATTCTACCCTCGCCCGGTTGCCCTCGCGCTACTTCACCGTCACCGTGACCGAGCGCGTCACGGTTCCGGTGTTCGTCGACGCCGACAGCGTGTAGGTCGTCGTCGTCTTTGGCGTGACCGCGATCGAACCGCTGAGTGGCACCGACCCGACGCCCTGATCGATCGCCGCCGTTCCGCCCGAGACGGTCCACGACAGCGTCGCGGATGCGCCGCTCGCAATCGTCGTCGCGCTCGTCGAGAGCGTCGCGCTGATGCCGGCGGAGGCCGGGCTCGCGACCGCGGGGGCCAGCGCGGCGCGCGGCGTGCCGCCGCCGCCGATCGTCGCCGGCCCGTTGTTCGTGATCACCCTCAGGTTCGAGAACAGCGCCGCGATGTCCTTCAGCCAGGGCGACGAGCTGCCCGTGTCGAAGTCGAACCCGAAGGCCGTCTTGAATTCGGACTTCACGCCGCTTTCGACCGAGATGTTGTAGGACGGGTCGTCGGAGTTGTCGACGATGTAGGCGCCGTAGTCCTGCAGGGCGTGAAAGAGCTTCTTGCCGGGCGCGGTCGTCAGGCCGAGCGACTGCTCGGTTGCGCTCGGCGGGATCGCGAGCAGCGCGCCCTGCACCATCGTCGACACGCTGCCGGTGTAGCAGGACGAGGCGCAGCTGTCCGCGGTGGTCGCCGGCCACTCGAAGCCGGGCTTCTGCGACGAATAGTGCAGGTAGCGGCCGTCGACTTCGATCTTCAGCGCGTGGCGGATCGCCGACGACCCGGTCAGCTCGCCGAGGCGCACCGTGCCGCCGATCGACGAGAGATTCGATCCGGCGTGTCCGCCGGTGATGCCGCTGCCGTAGAGGTCCTCGACTTTCGCGCCGTTCTGCTCGGCGGGGACGCCGTAGATCGGTCCGCCCGACTTGCACCGCGCGAGCGCGTTGACCTGTTCGAGCGTGTGGCCGTTGGGCAGCAGGAACGCCGCCGAGTTGTTCGGCGTGTCGCTGCCCGACGTGTCGGGGACGATGAGGCCGGTCGGAACGTTCAGCGAGATGCCCGACGACTTGGTGCTGCTGCACCGCGGCCCGCTCCAGACGTCGTCGTCGTTGAAGAGCGTCACGAGCGGGTCCGAGGAGCGCAGCGCGTAGAAGTAGTCGACGTCGCCGTAGACCGCCACCGCCGGGGTGAGCCCGGTGGCGCCGTAGACCGCGCGCGATCCGATCGGCATGTTCCAGATGCTGTCGCTCGAGAACGGCCACGTCAGCGGGTTTCGCGCCGTTGTCTGGCCGGCAACCGTCACCTTGACCTCGTTCGACGGCGCGCTCACGCCCGAGCTGTCCTGCGCGCGGACGCGCGCGTAGAAGGTTCCCGGCGGAAGCGAGGTGGCCGTCAACGTCGTCGCGGTGCTGCCGGTCGAATTCTTTCCGAGATCCGAGAGCCCGGGCGCCGACCCGGCCTCGAGCACGTACGCGGTCGGCCGCGGGCCGGACGCCGGCGCCGCCCACGACAGCGTCAGCGACGTGCCGTTCACCGTCGCCGTCAACCCCGTCGGACTGCTCGGGACGAGAACGGCCACCGCGATCTGGTTCGACGGCGCGCTGGTGCCGGCGCTGTTCTGCGCGGCGACCTGGAGATAGTACGTGCCGGCGGTGACGTTGTTGAGCGTCAGCGACGTCGCCAGGCTGCCGGTCGATGCGCTGCCGATGTCGGTGAGGCCGGGGCCCGTTCCCACCTGCAGGACGTAGTTGGTCGGCGCGCCGCCGGTCGTCGGCGCCTTCCACGTCAGGCCGATCGTGGAGCCGCTCGTCGTCGCGGCGAGGCTGGTCGGGGTGCCGGGGACGCCGGTCGTCGTCGACGTGAAGTACTCCGTCATCGCCGCGGCCGTCGACGCGTGGCCGAGCGGCGCGAGACCCCACGCGTCCTCGATCGTGCGGAGCAGGCTGTAGTGATTCTCGGCGACGGTCGATCGGAACCCTTTCTTCGCGAGCGGCGACACGACGATCATCGGGATCACGCCGCCGCCGCCGCTGTCGGTCGTTCCTTCGTCCCACGTGATGAAGAGCGCGGAGGTCGCAAAGTCCTTCGTGCTCATGATGTACGGCACGACCCCCTTCAACCAGGCGTCACCGGTCGCGATCGAGCAGTCGTGCATGTCGGAGCAGAGGTTCGGCGTGATCCACACGTAATCGGGCACCGTGCCCGCGGTGACGTCGGTGGCGAGCGCCGTCAGCGGCACGACGTGCGACTGGCATCGCGACGTGTTGGAGACGAGGCCGGCGTAGTGAATGAAAGGATTGTGATGCGTCGTGTAGGTGTCGCCGTCCTGCGTGTCGCACGGCGACGACATGCTCTCCATGTACGCCTTCCAGCGGCGGCCCGCGGCTTCGATTTGATCCGCGATGCTCGACGTGGCCACCGTGCAGCCGACGCAGTCGTCGGTGAAGGCGGTGTTCCCGCCGGTCATGGCCATGTAGTTGGGCAGGCTCGGGTGCGAGACGCCGGTGTAGGCCGTCCCGAGCGCGTACTGCTGCGCCAGCGAGTTGATGTACGGTGCCGCCGGGTTTCCGATGATGGACGTGGACTCTTCGTTCTCCATCACGATGATGTAGACGTGCGTGAACTTGGGCGGCGCCGCGAGGACGGGCGCGGCCGCGGAAACGACGACACAAGCGGACAGGGCCAGGGTAAGAACCCGGTTGATCATGACTACCTTCTGTGTGCGCGAGCCGCCGTCGCGTGGCGGCATGAGACTCGGGATTGCGTCCGGGATGGGTCGTCCGGGCGCGTGCACGGTTGGCGAGGGAGCGACGTCACGCTCCAGCTCTGCCGGCTGACGGATAGGGCAAGTCGACGGCCAGACGGCGTAACTTCTGAACGGTCAGTTCGTTAGGTGAGTGCCACCGACACCGAACGGCGATCGCGACGTCGGTGGCAACTCGGCCGTTCTCCGGCTTTTACACCGTCGGCGCAGAAGCGGCCGCAATTGGACGGATGACTGGGAATGGTCGCGTCGTGAAAACGAACAGAAACGCGGCCCGGGACGACTTTCTGGTGCTCGGCCGTGCGCCGCCGCATGGATCCGCTACGCCGCCGGGCGGCGCCGGCCTTACATCATCATGTTGCCGGCGGCCCGATCCCAGGCGCGCCAGAACGCGCGCATGTCGAACGCGTTGCCGAGCGAGATCCGGACGTAGTTGTCGAAGCGCGGAAACGGCGCCGGCACGAGGACGCCCAGCGATCCGAGGCGCTCGACGACGTCGAGCGCGCGTTCGCCGGTGTTCATCATCGCGAAGTTGGCGTGCGAATCGATGCCCTTGAGCATCCGCGCGTTCGCCTGGTTGTAGAACTCCTGCCGGTCGTCGGCGTTGCGCTGGATGCTCGCGCGCAGGTGCTCGCCATCGTCCAGGGCGGCGATCGCGGCGTGCGCGGCGACGGCATTGACGCCGTCGGCGAGCCGCTGCGCGGCAAGCGCGCGCGCCGTCTCCGGCGCGGCGACCGCGTATCCGATGCGCAGGCCCGCCAGCCCGTACGCTTTCGAAAACGTTCGGACGACGATCACGCGCGGATCGTCGATGCGGTCGTCGATGAACGAGCGGTATCCCGACGACTCGCGCACATAGTGGTGATACGCCTCGTCGACGAGCACGTACGTCGCCGGCGGCAGCGCGCGGACGAACGCTTCGACGTCGGGCCGCCGCGTCAGCGTGCCGGTGGGATTGTTCGGATTGCAGATGTAGATCAGCCCGCCGGCGTCGCCGACGGCGCCGCGCATCGCGTCGAGGTCGTGCGCGTATTCGCGGGTCAACGGCAGCGCCACCACGTCGCCGCCGCCGCGCCGCGCCGCTTCGGCCGGCCACGGGAAGGTCGGCGTTGCGGTGACGAGGCGCTTGCGTGGCCCGACGCATGCGTCGACGGCCATCTGCATCACTTCGCTCGACCCGCAGCCGAGCACGATTTCGTCGGGCGTCACGCGGTGGAATGCGGCGAGCCGGGCGCGCAGGTCGTCAGCCGCGCGGTCGGGGTAGCGGACCGCCGAGGCGGCCGCCCGGTGGATCGACGCCAACGCTTTCGGCGAGGCGCCGTACGCGCTTTCGTTGCGATGCAGCCTGATGATGTGCGACGCGGTGTCGGCCGCGGGGTCGACGGCCTCGGCGTGCCCGGCCCGCGCGGATCGCGGCGCGACGGCGACGGCCGCCGCGCCAGCCAGGCGCTCGAACAGATGCCTGCGCGAGATGGACACGTCCGCTAGCTTCCCGTGTTGATCGTCTGAATGTCCCAGCACGCGGGGCCGCGCGTCGGCGTCAGCGTGGTGATCACGTAGATCGTCCCCATCTTCGGGAACGGGGCGATCGGCACATTGAACTCGGCCAGCGGCGACACGGCCGGAAGCGACGTGGACCACAGGTTGTACGGCACGTTCTGCAGCACCAGCCACGTGCTCCATGCGGCCGGCGCGGCGGTGCCCACGCGGAACGCCAGGTTCAGCGTTCCGAGGCCGTAGGTGAGCGCGACCGAGTCGACGCAGTTCGACACCGTGAGACTCGTGGGTGCCGTGTGAGTGTTCGTCGCGCTCGACGCGGCGACGGTTACCGGGTAGATGCCCACGGCGGTGCTCGAGGCTGCCGTCAGCGTCATCACCGCCGAGCCCGAGGTCGTGATCGACGGCGGATTGAAGCTGGCCGTCACGCCGGCCGGCAGGTTGTTCGCGGCGAAACTCACCTGACCGCTGAAGCCCGGCGCGCCGGTGACGGTCACGAGATAGTTCGCGGAGCCGCCGGGCAGGACCGACACGGATCCGGGGCCGGTCGACACCGAGAAGTCGGGCGCGACGATGACGATGCGCGTGGCGGCGATCTGGCTGGCGAGGCCGTCGGAGTTCGTCACCGTCAGCGACGCGACGTACACGCCCGGGGTTCTGTACGCCACGGGGCCCGGATTCGCCGACGCGCTCGACGCCGGCGTGCCGCCCGGGAACGACCACGAGTACCCCGCGATCGTGCCGGCCGGGGTCGTGCCGGATCCCGAAAACGACACGGACCCGCCGGCGAGCAGAATCGGATCGTTCGATGGGCCGTTGATGATCGCCGTCGGCCGCTGAGAGGCCGACGTCGAGAGAACCTGAACGAACTGCGCGACGGATGGCACGCCCGCAGTGTTCAGGAGGAAGAGCATGTAGTAACCGGGCGGCGCGATGTTGTTCGTCGGCGGGCCGGTCACGGTGAGCGACCCGGCGCCGACGGTGAAGGGCAGCTCGATCAGGCGCTGCTCGGTGTCGAACGCGTGCGTCGGCGCGCCGGGACGCAGCAGCACGACCTGCGAGATCGCCGCCGCGTCGGGCGTCTGCACCTGGAAACTCGTCGCGTAGGTGATCGGCGACGGCGAGACGCTGGTGATCGTCGGCCGTGCGGCCGCGCTCCCGTCGGCGTTGAACAGGTACGCCGGCTCGTACATCTCGACGCGCGGCTCCCAGTTGCCGGGCGTCGGGTTGCCGCCCATGAAGAGGACGCGCGCGTCGGGCAGCAGGATCGTGTCCGAGTGGTACAGCCGCGGGATGGCATTCGCGCCGGCAGAACTGAAGGCGTTCGTCGCCGGATCGTACAGGTCGGCGTTCAGGCTGGCGGTGGACGCGTCTTCGTCGAGCCCGGATCCGCCCAGGGCGAGCACCTTGCCGTTGGGCAGAATCGTGCCGCTCATCTCGATGCGCGGCTGCGACATCGACGGTCCGTACTGCCACTGCGGCGTCGGCGACGAGAGATCGATGATTTCGGTCGTCGGCGTCGCGGGGCTGCCGCCGCCCATGATCATGACGCGCGGCTGATATCCGTTCGACGGCCGCAGCGGCAGCAGGATCGACGTTCCGTACAACCGCGTTCCGCCGACGAAATTGGTGGTCGCCAGCACCGGCGACCACGCGTGCGTCGACGGGTTGAACAGGCGCGACTGCGGTCCCGACGCCGAGTAGAACACCGTGCCGTTCGGGAGCAGGTGCAGCCGCGGGTACAGCGGCGGCGTCCAGCCGGCCGGGTACTCGGGGCTCCATCCCGATCCGATCGTGTAGATCTCGACGGCGGTGTTCGTCGCGCTGTTCTCGTCGAGGCCGGAGAAGGTCATCACCCGCGCGTCGCCGAGCTCGGTGACCGTCGGGTACCAGCGCCCGTGCGCCATGTTCTCGATGTCGGTGAACGTTTCGGCGGCCGGGTCGTAGATCGCCGATCGCGCGAGGCCGGCGAACGGGTTGTATTTCAGGTTGCCGCCGTTGATGAAGACGCGGCCGTCGGGCAGCATCATCATGCCGTTGCAGAACATGTCCCACGCGACGTCGCGCACCCACACCGGGCCGGTCTGCGGGTCGAGCAGGCCCGCCTGCAGGTTCTGGTTGTTCGGATCGTTGCCCGATCCGCTCACCATCAGGATCTTGCCGTTGTTCAGCAGCGCGAGGTGAACGGGGTTGATCGGCAGCGTGTACGGCAACGTTCGCCAGACGCCCTGCGTGGCGCTCGCCGGCGGCGAGCCCGCATGCGCGACTGCGGCCTGCGCGTAGGCGACCAGCCACGTCGCGAGTACTGCCGCCGCCGCAGACAAGAAGGTTCTGAGCACCCGCCTGTCGCGGGCGTGGATTGGACGCATCAAAAGTGTCGAGGCCTCGGCGCGACGCTCGTGCAAACGTCAAACCACGCGAGCCGAATGGATCACGGCGTGGGGTTTCGGACAAATCGCCGTCGAAGCAGACAACTATCGCCCTGTGCGGCGATTGCGATCAGCGGATCGACAGTGAGCGGCGGGGCAGCGACGACGCTTAGGACGCGGACGGCCGCGTCTCGGGCTGGGCGCCGATGGCGGACGAAAACTCGAATTCGGTGAACGGCTTGTCGAGGAAGACGGCGCCGAGCCGCGCGGCTTCGGCCTTCAGCACATCGTCGGACCATCCCGACATCATGACGACGTGCGCGCCCGATTGACGTGCGCGCGCCGCGAGTTGCAGTCCATTGAACTCGCCGAGGCGGATGTCGGCGACGACGAGATCGACCTGGTGTTCCTTCAGCTTCGTGCGCGCGTCGGCATAGTCGACCGACGTGAGCACCTCGTACCCGGCTCGCTCGAGCCACTTTCGTACGAGCGTCAGGATGGCGGGGTCGTCGTCGATGACGAGCGCTCTCATGTGATGTTCACCTGTGACGAGATATGTGATCCTCTACCAACGGCGTGCCAGATGCGCGTCGGCACCGCTGGGCCGGGCCCACGCGACGAAACACCCCTCGACGGCTGTCCGCAAAAGGGGGACCCCTGGAGCGCAGACATTGGTCGTCGATTAGGCAGACTTTTTTGGCGACTCGAGCGCGTCCCGTAAACGATGCCGGGACACAACCGTCAACCTTTCAGCATTTTACAGTCGTTTACCTGCCGTTTGCACCCTTCACACATTTTTTTGTGAAGCCGGCCCAGCTGTTGCCTTGACGACGGTTTGCCGGCTCCACGTATCGGAACTCGGCTCGGAGTGCCACGTTCCCGAGGCTGCACACGGAGCTCTGCATTGGCTGAATCGAGCGTGCGGTGAGCGTCGAAGACATCACATTGGCCGTCGTGGCCCGTTATCCGCTGTCGCCCATGCAGCAGGGCATGCTGTTCCACAGCATCGACGCCCCGCACAGCGGCGTCAACGTCGAGCACGTCCTCTGCCGCCTCGCCGAGCCGCTGGACATCCCGCGGTTCCTCGGCGCGTGGCAGCGGGTCATCGAGCGGCACGACGTGCTTCGCTCGGCGTTCGACTGGGAGCTGCGAAGCGAGCCCGTTCAGCACGTCCACGCCGCCGTCACGCTGCCGGCCAAGATCATCGACCTCGAGGGGCTGCCGGAGTCCGACCGCGCCCACCAGGTCGCGGATCTGATCGCGAAAGACCGCGCCGCAGGATTCGATCTCCGGTGCGCGCCGCTGATGCGCCTCCTCATCGTGCGGCACGGCGCGAACGCGTTCGACGTGCTCTGGTCGTTCCATCATGCCATTCTCGACGGCCGGTCGTTCCCGATCGTGCTCCGCGAAGTGTTCGGGATCTACGACGGCCTGCCGATCGGCGCCGAGCCGACGCCGCGGCCCTACGCCGCATACATCGAGTGGCTGCAGTCGCAGGCACCGGAACGATCGAAACCGTTCTGGGAGCAGCGCCTGGGCGGCATCACCGCGCCGACGCCGCTCCTGCACTCCGTCCTCGGCGGCGCTGACGAGGGCATCGGCACGGTCGACCTCACGCTGACGCCGGCCGAGACGACCCAGGTCGAATCGTGCGCGCTCGAAACGCGCTGCACGGTCGGCACGCTGCTGACCGCTGCCTGGGCGCTCCTCCTCGCGCGGTACACCGGCGAAGAAGACGTCGTCTTCGGCGCCACGCGCGCGTGCCGCCGGTCCGCGCTTGGCGGCGGCGCCAGCGACATGGTCGGCGTCTTCATCAACACGGTGCCGTTCCGCGCCCGCGTCACGCCGGATGCGACCGTCGCCGAATGGCTCGCCGAGATCCGGGCCGAGCACCTCGCGCTGCGGCGCCACGAGCACACGCCGCTGACCCTCGCCCAGTCCTGCAGCGGCGTCGCGCGCGGAACACCGTTGTTCGAGACGCTGCTGGTCTACGAGAACTACCTGCTCGACACGCTGTTGCGGCAGCAGGGCGGCGCCTGGGCGAACCGGCGCTTCGAGTACAAAGGCCAGACGAACTATCCCGTCACGTTGTCGGCCTACGGCGACGTGCCGATCCTGCTTCGCCTCGAGTACGATCGTCGCCGGCTGTCGGACGCCGCCGCCGCGCGCATGGTCGGGCACGTCCGGGCGCTGCTGGTCGGGCTGAGCGAGAACCCGCGCCGCCTCGTCTCCGACGTGCCGACGGTCACCCAGGACGAGCGGCTGGAGCTGCTGCCCGTTTCGTCGTCGCCGTCCGAGTTCGAAACCTTCTGCCTGCACGAACGCTTCGAGCGCCGCGCCGCCGAGACGCCGGACGCGCCGGCGCTGACGTTCGAGGGGCGCACGCTCACCTACGATGCGTTGAACCGCCGCGCCAACAAGCTCGCGCACCGGCTGCGCGCGCTCGGCGTCGGCCCCGATGTGCTCGTCGGCGTGTCGGTCGAGCGCTCGCTCGAGCTCGTGATCGCCATTCTCGGCGTCCTCAAGGCGGGCGGCGCCTACGTGCCGCTCGACCCGTCGTATCCAGCCGAGCGCCTGCGGTTCATGCTCGACGATGCCCACGTCGCGCTCGTGGTGACGGCGGGGCAGGGCGATCGCGTGACGGTGCACGGCGTCGACAGAGTCTGCATCGAGGACACGGCGGGCGAACGCGACGCCAACCTCGAGCCGATCGCCGAGCCGCAGCATCTGGCGTACGCGATGTACACGTCAGGATCGACCGGCACGCCGAAGGGTGTGCTCGTCACGCACGCGAACGTCAGCCGCCTGTTCGACTCGTCGGAAACGTGGTTCGAGTTCGGGCGCCAGGACGTCTGGACGCTCTTCCACTCGTACGCCTTCGACTTCTCGGTCTGGGAGATGTGGGGCGCGCTGCTCTACGGCGGACGCCTCGTCGTCGTGCCGCACTGGATCGCGCGCGCGCCCGACGCGTTCATCGATCTGCTCGAACGCGAGCGCGTCACCGTGCTCAACCAGACGCCGTCCGCGTTTCGGCAGCTGATCGAGGCCGACGGCGAACGCGCGCGCGCCGCCGAGTACGCGCTGCGGTTCATCGTCTTCGGCGGCGAAGCGCTCGAGGTCGGGACGCTCGCGCCCTGGTTCCGGCGGCACGGCGACGCGAAGCCCGCCGTCGTGAACATGTTCGGCATCACCGAAACGACGGTGCATGTGACCTACCGCCGGATCACCCAGGCCGACGTCGACGCCGGCGTCGGATCGGTGATCGGGGTGCCGCTCGCGGACCTCGACGTCTACATCGTCGACCGCCACAGGCAGCTCGCGCCGGTCGGCGTGCCCGGCGAGATCTACGTCGGCGGCGCGGGCGTCGCCCGAGGATATCTGGCGCGTCCCGAGCTGACGCGCGCGCGGTTCGTGGCCGATTCGTTCCGGGGCACCGGTTCGGTGCTGTACCGGTCGGGTGACGTCGGCCGCTGGCTGCCGAGCGGCGAGCTGGAATACCGCGGACGAATCGACGACCAGGTCAAGATCCGCGGCTTCCGCATCGAGCTCGGCGAGGTCGAGGCGAACGTGCGCCGCTGTCCCGGCGTGCTCGACGCCGCCGTCGTCGTCTGGCGCGCCGAGGGTGCCGACAACCGCCTCGCGGCGTACGTCGTGCTCGACGCGGTGACGTCGCCCGACGCCGTGCGCACCGCGCTCGAGTCGAAGATCCCGCCCTACATGATTCCGGCGGTGATCGTGCCGGTCGAGGGGCTGAAGCTGACCTCGACGGGCAAGCTCGATCGGCGGGCGCTGCCGTCGCCCTCCGCGCCCGCCGGCGGCGACAGTTACGTGGCGCCGCGCAGCGAGGTCGAGCGCAAGCTGGCCGACATCTGGACCACCGTGCTCCGCCGCGACCGCATCGGCATCAACGACAACTTCTTCGAGCAGGGCGGGGATTCGATCCTCTGCATGCAGGTCGTGTCGCGCTGCCGTCACGCGGGGCTGTCGGTGACGACGCGCGACGTGTTCAGTCATCCCACGGTTGCATCGCTCGCGGCGATTGCGGCGCCCGCGCCGTCGGTGCCGACCGACCGCACGCGCGCGTCGGGGCACTCGGCGATGACGCCGGTCGCGCGCTGGTTCTTCGAGCAGGAGTTCGCGAACCCGGATCACTGGAACCAGGCGTACGTGTTCGAGGTGCCGGCGGCGCTGGACGTCGACGTCCTCGAGCGCGCGCTGAACGCCGTCGTCGGCCACCACGACGCGTTCCGCCAGCGCTTCTACGCGACCGAACACGGGTGGGAGGCGCGCTACATCGACCAGTGCCCGGCGGTGACGATCGAGCGCGTCGATCTGAGCGGGGTGGCGGCGGAAATCGTCGGCGAGGCGATCCAGTCGAAATCCACCGCGGTCCAGGCGAGCCTCGATCTGCTCGCGGGCCCGACGATCCGCGCGGTGCACTTCCGCTGCGACGGCGACCGCGGGCGGCTGCTGCTCGCGATCCACCACGTCGCCGTCGACATGGTGTCGTGGCGGATCGTGCTCGAGGATCTCGAATCGGCCTATCTCGCGATCGGCGCGGGCCGTGCGGTCTCCATTCCTCCGGCGACGACGTCGCCGCAGACGTGGGCCGAACGCCTCCGCGTGTACGCGGACACGCGCGCGAAGCAGGCGCTGCCGTCGTGGACGCGCGCGGTCGACGCCGAGATCGGACTCGTGCCGCGGGATCACGTCGGCGATCGCGCGTGGAACACCGAGGCGTCCACCTGCGCCGTGACGACGATGCTGTCGCCGGCGGAGACCGACGCGGTGGTGCGGCGCGGCGCCGGCGTGCACGGCACGCAGATCAACGACGTGCTGCTGACCGCGCTCGGCCGGACGATCGCCGGATGGACGGGGCGGAGCGCCGTGATGGTCGATGTCGAAGGCCACGGCCGCGAGGACCTCTTCAACGACATCGATCTCTCGCGGACCGTCGGCTGGTTCACGAGCATCTATCCCGTCGCGCTCGAAGTGAGCGACACGTCGCCGTTCCGCGCGCTCGAGCGCACGCGCGAGGCGCTGCGGCGCGTGCACGACAACGGGATCAGCTACGGCGCGCTGCGCTACGTCGCGTCGGACGAACGGGTCCGCGACGCGGCGGCGGCCGTCCCCGAGCGCGAAGTGCTCTTCAACTACCTCGGGCAGGTCGACGCGGCGGTTGCGGGGCTGTCGCTCTTCGCCTTCGCGGACGAGGCGCCCGGCGACTGCCGCGCGGGCGAGAATCGCCGGTCGCATCTGCTGGAAGTGCTGGCGGAGATCCGCGACGGCCGCCTGACGATCCACTGGCAGTACAGCAGCCGCTTCCACGAGGCGGCGACGATCGCCGACCTCGCGAGCCGCTACACCGACGCGCTCCGCGAGCTGATCGCGCAGCGTCCGGCCGCCGACACCGCCGCGGTGCGCCTCGCCGACTGCCCCGACGCCGCGCTGACCGAGGCGGAGTTCGACGAGCTCGCCGGCCGCTATCCGGCCCTCGTCGACGTGTACCCGCTGTCTGCGACGCAGCGCCTCTTCTACACGATGGAGGTCGCCGACGGGATGCTCGGCTTCGAGCAGTGGGACTTCCTGATCGAAGGGCCGCTCGATTCCGAGCGACTGCGGCGCGCGTGGGACACGGTCGTGGCGCGCCACGCGATCCTGCGCACGGCGTTTGCGCGCGCCGGCGCGGCCGGTCCGCGGCAGATCGTCGTCGCCGAGGCGCCGATCGCATGGCACGAGGAGGACTGGCGCGCGCTCGGAGCCGAGGCGCGGGACGCTCGAATTCGCGAGTACCTGGCCGCCGACCGCGGCCGGCCGTTCGATCTGACCAAGCCGCCGCTGATGCGCATTGCGATCCTCCGCACGGGCGACGCGGCGCATCGGATGGTGTGGAGCACGCATCACCTCCTCGTCGACGGATGGTCGTGGCCGCGCATCTTCGCCGACCTCGCGCGCGCCTACGGCGAGTCGGCGCAAGACGCCGACACGTCGCCCTCACCGTGCCAGTACCGCGACTACGTCCGCTGGGTCGACGAACGGAACCTGCCGGCGGAAGATCAGTTCTGGCGCGCGATGCTGACCGGCGTCACGTCGGCGACGCCGCTGCCCGGATCCGGACCGCGCAAGGGCCGCGATCAGGCGGCGGCCACCGAGTACGTCAGCCGCCGCGAGTTGACCGCCGCGATGAGCACGCGGCTCGTCGCGCTGGCGCGCGCGTGCCAGGTGACGCTCGGCACGCTGATGCAGGGGGCGTGGGGGCTGGTGCTCGCGCATCACAGCGGACGACCGGAGGTCGTGTTCGGCGCCGCGTTCACCGGGCGCGCCGCCGAGATTCCCGGCATCGAGACGATGGTCGGGCCGTGCGTCAACAACCTGCCGGTGCGCCTCTCGGTCAACCCGGAGGCGCCGCTCGGCGAGTGGCTGCGCGGCCTGAACGAGCAGATCGGCGAGCTGACGCGGTTCCAGACGACGCCGCTCGAGCGCATCCACGCCGCGTGCGCGCTGCCGAAATGGAGCCGCCTGTTCGACAGCCTCGTCGTCGTCCAGAACTACACCGTCGATCCGGGCATCGAACGCCTCGGCGACGCGAAGATCGTCCCGGTCGCCTGCCCCGAATCGACGAACTACCCGGCGACGGTGGTCGTGCGCCCCGGCGCCCGCATCGAGATCAAGGTGGTCGGGCTCGGGCACGCGTTCGATCGAACGGCCGCCGACGTCGCCGCGACCGACCTGCTGACGGTGCTCGAGACGATGGCGGTGCTCGATCGGCCGGCCATCGGCGAGCTGCTGGCGCAGCTGCCGGCCGAGACGCGCGGCGCCTCGCGCGTCGCCGACGGCCCGCGCGCCGATCGGCGGCGGCCGCAGCTCGCGCCGCGCACGAACATGGAGAAAGCGCTCTCCGACATCTGGCGCGACGTGCTGGGGTGCGACATCGGCACGGATGAAAACTATTTCGAACTGGGCGCGCACTCGCTGATGCTCGTCCACGCGCACGAACGGATCTGCAGCGCGTTCAAGCCGGACCTGCCGGTGTCCGCGCTGTTCCAGTACCCGACCGTGCGCGATCTGGCGGCGCATCTGGCCGGCGGCGTCGCGGCGGCGCGCGGCGCCGACGTGCGGGCGCGCGCCGAGCGGCAGCAGCGCGCGGCGGCGCAGCGTATGGCCATCGCAAAACGGGACCGGGTGTGACGAACCACGATCAGATCAACGCGGGCCCCGACGGCATCGCCATCATCGGGATGGCCGGCCGTTTCCCGGGCGCGAACACGCTCGACGAATTCTGGCGCAACCTCGTCGCCGGCACGGAATCGATCTCGCGGTTC
>Ga0070741_10011558_pt1 | contig 16267 bp, 17 predicted proteins | sample Coa_R1_4_FD_66440 | JGI IMG/M metagenome (GOLD analysis project Ga0070741, IMG submission 66440) | Surface soil microbial communities from Centralia Pennsylvania, which are recovering from an underground coalmine fire - Coalmine... | ecosystem: Environmental > Terrestrial > Soil > Unclassified ...
ACGATGCAGCTCCACCCCGCCGTCGCGTTCTTCTCCGCGCTGGCGGGCGGGAGCCTGAACGGCGTGGTCGGCGCGTTCCTCGCGCTCCCGGCCGCGGCCATCATCCAGGCGATCATCTCGAGCTACCTCACGCGCCACGAGGTCGTGGAGACCGAGCTCACGCGCGAGATCGCGCCGGCGGAAGTCCGTGAGGAGCGCGCCGGGGCAGGGCGCCGGCGCCTGCTCGGCCGACTGCGGCGCAAGGGAGCCCGCGCGTCCTGAGCCCTCAGTGCTTGCGGAGCTGCCGTACGCGCCGCCGTTTGCGGCCACCCCGGGCGTGCATGCGCAAGTGCTCCTTCGCCGCCATCGGCAAGACGCTGATCTGACCGTCGGGCTCGAGGAAAGCCTCGTACACATCCCCGACGTCGGCGATCTGGTTCTCGTGGATCGCCGTCAAGAGCTCCTCGGAGGTCACCCCGGCGCGGGCCATGGCCCGCCGATCCGGCCGTCCGTCCATGACCAGCTGCACGCGGCTACCCTCGACGATGCCTCCGAGGAGCGGCGAGCGGAACACGAGCGTTGCGACGACCGCTGCGAGGAAGAGCAGCGTGGCGGCCGAGACGAGCCCGCCGGTGAGCGACGTGTCGGGGCCGACCATCGCGTTCTGCACGGCGTTCGCGATGAGGAGGACCAGCACGAGGTCGGAGACCGAGAGCTGCCCGATCTCTCGCTTGCCGGCCAATCGGAATCCGGCCAGCACGGCCACGTACACGATCGCGCTCCTGACCACGACCTGCCAGATCGGAGTGCCGAGGTGGAACATCTGCCGTCCTTTCGCGTCCTTCGAGAAGCGGACCCCGTCTGGGCGGAGTCTGCCCCCGGCCGGCGTCGCTTTCCACCACCCGCCGGTACCGGGTCGGCGGCCCCGAGCGCGGCGTACTCGGCAGCGTGAGACACTCGCGCCCGATGAGACCGACGCACATCACGCTGGTCCCGCACACGCACTGGGACCGAGAGTGGTACGAGCCCTTCGACGTCTTCCTCGAGCGGCTCGTCGCGATGATGGACACGCTGATCGAGCTCGCCGGCCGCGGTTTCCCGCACTTCCATCTCGACGGCCAGACGGCGCTGATCGACGACTACCTCGGGGTTCGCCCGGAGCGGGAGGCGGACGTTCGGCGCTTCGTCACGGCCGGGCAACTGTCGGCGGGCCCCTGGGTGACCCAGATGGACGAGTTCCTGACCTCCGGGGAATCGCACGTGCGCAACCTCGAGATGGGGTGTCGTCGCGCGCGGGAGCTCGGCCGGGTGCTGGAGGTCGGCTATCTGCCCGACCAGTTCGGGCACATCGGTCAGATGCCGCAGATCCTTCGACGGGCCGGCCTCGATCGGGCGGTGGTCTGGCGGGGAGTGCCCCGCGAGATCGCAACCACCTCCTTCTGGTGGGAGGCACCGGACGGGAGTCGCGTGCGGACCGAGTACCTGGCGTTCAGCTACGCGCTTGGGGGCGACCTCCACAGGTTCACCGAGCCCGGTGAGCTCGCCGACGCTCTGCGCCGCAAGGTGGAGCAGGTCGCGCCGGCGCTGGTCGGGGAGCGGATGCTGATCCCGGTCGGCTCGGATCACGCGGGACCGGACGGCTCGCTGCCCGAACGGCTGGCGGCGGCCCAATCGCTGCTCCCCGACGCGAGCGTTCGCATCGGCTCGCTCGAGGATCACCTCGGCGGCCCACCGCCGGGCGGCCTTCCCACGTGGCACGGCGAGCTTCGCTCCTCCGCGCGCGCGCACCTCCTGCCCAACGTGTACTCGTCCCGGGTGCACCAAAAGCGCGAGCGCGGTCGCGTGGAGGCGCTCATCGAGCGGTACGCGGAGCCGCTCGCGGCCCTCGTGCCGGGCTTCGAGTGGCCCGACCGGGAGCTCGAGCGGGCATGGACGCTCCTGCTGTGGAACGGCGCCCACGACTCGGTGTGCGGGTGCTCGCACGATCGAGTCGCCCGCGACGTCGACGCGCGGTACGCGGAGGTTCGCGCGATCGGCGAGGGGATCGTCGAGCGGGCGCTCGACCGCCTCGGCGGGCTCGTCTCGGAGGAGGGCCTGCTGCGGTTCAACCCCTCGCCCTTCGAACGAGACGGCGTCCCGGGCCTCGGCTGGAGCGTCGAGCGATCCGGCGCGGAGCCGGAGGAGGCGCCGATCGAGCTGGAGATCCGGGACGGCTGGATCGTCGCGGACGGCCTAGCGCTCACCTTCGCGGATGAGCCCGACATCGGCGATCTCTACAACTTCTGCCCGGCTCGAGAGGGACAGGAGCCGGCCCGGCCGGATCGGCTCGAGGTCCGTGGACACCGGGTCCGGGCCGCGTGGGACGGGCTCGACGTGGTGGCCCGCCTCGTGCGGCGTGCCGGTGAGCCGTTCCTTCGCCTCGAGGGCGTCGTCCGCAACGACCGTCCCGACCACCGGATGCGGCTGCACGTCCGCCTTCCCTCGCAGGCGCAGGGGTCGCTCGCCGGCTCGCCCTTCGAGCTGGTCGCACGCCCGCTCGTCTCCGAGGGAAGCGAGCTCGAGTCTCCTTCGCCCACGTGGCCGGCGCGGCACCTCGTCGCGGCGGGGGGTGTGGCCGCCTACCACGAGGGCGTGTTCGAGTACGAGATCTCGGACGGCGAGCTTCGCCTCACGCTCCTTCGCTGCGTCGGAACGATCAGCCGAACCTCGATCCCCACCCGGCCGTGGGCCGCGGGCCCCGGCACCCCAACGCCCGAGGCCCAGATGATCGGGACCACCGCGTTTGCCCTGGCCCTCGGCGCGAGCGCCCCGCCCGAGGAGCTGCTTCGTCGATGGGAGCGGTTCGCGCTCCCGCTCGTCCATGCACCGGCCGCCGGCGGCGGGGCCCTTCCGCCGTCGGGCCGCCTGCTCGAGCTCGACGGCGAGGCGGTCCTCTCCAGCGTCCGCCGCCGCGACGGCGGGCTCGAGGTGCGCCTGTGGAATCCGCGCTCGGATGGGCCGGCTCGGACGAGGCTCGCGGGTCGGGAGCTGACCCTCGGCGCGGCCGAGATACGCACGCATCGCCCGGCACCGGAGCCGGGGAGGCCAGGGTGAAGGCGGGGCCGCGGAGCCGGACGAAGGCCCGGCTTCCGCTGCTTGCCTCCATCCTCCGGCGCATGCGGGGGCGTCGCTGGAAGATCGTCCCTCACCCCGGACCGACCGGCGATCAGCAGCACGCCGGCGGGAAGTCGGGCGCGCTCCGCGCGGCGATCTTCGGCGTGAACGACGGCCTGGTCTCGAACGCCGCCTTGATCATGGGCGTGGCGGGCGCCGGGCAGTCGAACCACGTGATCGTACTCGCAGGGGTCGCCGGCCTGCTCGCCGGCGCGTTCTCGATGGCGGCCGGCGAATACGTGTCGATGCGGGTCCAGCGAGAGGTCTTCGAGCGTCTCATCCACCTCGAGGCCCACGAGATCGGGTCTGACGTGGACGCCGAGCGTCGCGAGCTCGCGCTCCTGTACGAGCGCAAGGGCATCTCCCCCGAGCTCGCCGGGAGGATCGCCGAGGAGGTCATGCGAGATCCCGAGATGGCGCTCGAGACCCACGCGCGCGAGGAGCTCGGCCTGGATCCCCGCGAGGGGCTCGGCTCCCCCTGGGCGGCCGCGGGGTCGTCGTTCGTGATGTTCTGTCTCGGCGCGCTCGTGCCGCTCGTTCCGTTCGCGATCGGGAGCGGGGGCGCGGCCGTGACCGCCGCAGCCATCCTCACGCTCGTCACGCTCGCCGGGGTCGGGGCCGGGATGTCGATCCTGACCGGCCGCTCGCCGTACGTCTCGGGCCTGCGGATGACGGCGATCGGCGGCTCGGCGGCCCTGATCACGTTTGGGGTGGGCAAGCTGCTGAACGTGAGCACCGGCCTGTAGGGCTCGGTCGTCTCCTCGACCCGGCCCCGGGCCGTTCGTCGCCCGCTCGTGGCTGCTCTACCCCTCGGACCACTCCCCTCCGGTGATCAGCTGGTCGAGCGAGCTCCGCAGGGCCTCGTACCGGCGTTCGCCGAGCTCCCTCCGCGCCCGAGCCTCGAGCGCCGCCATCGCGCGACGCCCCTCGGCGACGTACCGGCGGCCCCGGGCCGTGAGGCGGACCACCTTCGACCTCGCGTCCTCAGGGTCCGGCACGCGCCGCACGTAGCCTCGGTTCTCGAGGTCGTCGACGATCAGCATCATCCCCTGCTTCGACATGTGCGCCCGGCGAGCGAGGTCGGTGAGCCGGGTCCCGGAGCGACGGTCGATGTTCATGAACACCGCCGCGTGGGCGGGCCGGGCGTCCGGATACCCCCGCTCCTCGAGCCCGGACCGCAGCTCCGACGCGAGGGCGCGATGGGCTTCCAGCAGAAGCCGGACGAGGTCCGTGTCCGCCACGACCGCCATCTTCGATGCGCGATCCGCTCCGGTCAATGCGATTGACGAAGTTGACGAAGCGAACCGAGGTGCGCGCGGTACCCTCGTCGATATGGCGATCGAGGTCCGCGAGGCGACCCCCGAGGAGCACGAAGAGACCGGCCGCGTGACGGCGCTCGCCTACCGCGAGTTCGCGCGACCCGAGGATCCCGACTGGGAGGAGTATCTGGCCCGCATCGCCGACGTCCGCGCGCGAGCCAAGCGAACGACGGTCCTGGTCGCCGTCGAGGACGGCCGGATCCTCGGCTCGGTGACGCTCGAGCTCGACGGTCGTACCGAGGACGAGGACGCCCGCGAGCCCCTCGCGCCCGACGAGGCCCACCTCCGAATGCTCGGCGTGCACCCCGAGGCCAGGCGTCGCGGGATCGCGCGCGCCCTCATGGAGGCGTGTGTCGAGCGCGCGCGGGCCGCCGGCCGGCGGCGCCTCACGCTCAACACCACCGAGCGTATGCGCGCCGCCCGGGCGATGTACGAACGGATGGGGTTCCGGCGCACCCCCGACCGCGTCTTTCCCGATGGGTTCGTGCTGCTCGGATACGAGAAGGAGATCTGAGGTCAGGGCTCGTCTGGCCCGCTGCCGGTGCGCACCACCTCGCCGCTCGCGAGCACGAGCCCGTCTTCGGTGACCGCCTCGACGGTCCCGCTCCGGAATTGCTGCTCGTACAGTCGGGCGTAGAGCCCTCCGCGAGCCACGAGCTCGGCATGGGTTCCGCGCTCCACGATCCGCCCTTGATCGACGACGAAGATCACATCGGCCGACAGGATCGTCGACAGGCGGTGGGCGATCGCGATCGTCGTGCGCCCGCGCATCAGCGGCCGGAGCGCCTCTTGGACGAGTCGCTCGGACGTCGTGTCGAGGCTCGAGGTGGCCTCGTCGAGGATCAGGATCCGCGGATCCTTCAGGATGACGCGTGCGATCGCCAGTCGCTGTTTCTCGCCACCGGAGAGCTTGTACCCACGCTCGCCCACGACGGTGTCGTAGCCGTCGGGCAGCTCCATGATCCGGTCGTGGATGAAGGCCGCCCTCGCGGCCGCCTCGAGCTCCTCCTGCGACGCGTCGGGCTTGCCGTACAGCAGGTTCCGGCGCACCGTCGTGTGGAACAGGTAGGTTTCCTGCGTCACGATTCCGATCAGGTCCCCGATCGACTCGAGCTTGAGCTTTCGCACGTCGATCCCGTCGATCAGAACGGCGCCGCGCTGGGCGTCGTAAAAGCGCGGGACGAGATAGGTCATGGTCGTCTTGCCGGCGCCGCTCGGTCCCACGAGCGCGGCCAGCTGCCCGGGCTCGATCTCGAGCGAGACGCCCTCGAGCGCCCACTCGCGGGCTTGCCGCCGCGCGTGCCCGTCCCCGGACGCCTGCGACGGGGTGGCCTCCTCGACCGGGAGGTCGTAGCGGAACCACACGTCCGAGAACTCGACCCTACCGCGAACCCGATCCGCGGCAAGCTCGACCGCGTCCGGCGCGTCTGCGATCTCGTGATGCATGTCCAGGTACTCGAAGATCCGGTCGAACAGGGCCATCGAGGTCTGAACGTCGCTCGAAACCTGCAGCATCGAGCCGATCGGGAAGAACAGTCGCGACTGCAGCGTGGTGAAGGAGACCAGGTCGCCCGAGTTGATCGCGCCGACGTGGCCTCGGATCACCCACCCCGCGACCAGGTAGACGAGGGCCGGCGTGATCGAGAAGAAGGTGCCGACCAGGGCGAAGAACGATCGGCCGATCATCGTCTGCCTGATCTGGAGCCCGGTGAGTCGCTCGTTCTCGCCGCGGAATCGGTCGATCTCGTGCCGCTGCCGGCCGAAGGCCTTCGACAGCAGGATCCCCGAGACCGACAGCGTCTCCTCCGTGATCGTGGTGAGGTCGGCCATCGACTGCTGGGTCACCGCCGCCACACGCTGCCGCGCCCTCCCCACCTTGTAGGTCAGCCACATGAAGAGCGGCGTCATGCAGAGCGACAGCGCGGTGAGCTGCCAGGAGATGACGAGCATCGCGACGACCGAGCTCACGATGATCACGACGTTCGACAGGATGCTCGACGCCGTGTCGGTGACCACCGACTGCACGCCGCCGACGTCGTTTGCCAGTCGAGACTGGATCTCGCCCGTGCGCGTCGTCGTGAAGAAGCGGAGCGGCATGAACTGCAGGTGGGAGTACAGGGCGTTGCGAAAGTCCTGCATCACGCGGAGCCCGACCAGGTTGGACAGGTACGTCTGGCCGATGCCGATCAACCCGGTCACCACCGGGACCAGGATCATGACCCCCGCGTACAGATAGAGGAGATGCATGTTCGGGCAGCTCGTGCCCCCGCAGCTCGGCGAGCCCGGTGGGACCCCGAACAGCGCGTTGTTGAACACCGCCCGGATCATGAGGGGGTTCACCACGCCAAGCCCGGAGGTCACGGCGATCGCGAGCCCGACGAGCGCCACTTTCCCGCGGTAGGGACGGAAGGCCCCGACGACGCGGCGGACCGTCTGCTTGCGGATCGGGCGCGGGTCCTGCTCCGGGACCGCGACCCGCATGAACCTCCCGTGCCCTCGCATGCTCCCAGGGTAATCGGGCGCGTCCGATCCGTTCGAGCTAGCCTTCGGATCATGCTGCACTTCTCGGAGTGGGCGCTCGTGGGACGGATGGCGCTGGCCACCTTCCTCGGGTACCTCATCGGCTTCGAGCGCGAGTGGCGGGGCAAGCCGGCCGGCGAGCGCACGTTCGCCCTGATCGGGCTCGGCGCCGCCGCGTTCACCTCGATCGGCGCGGCCGAGTCCATCGCGGGGGCGACGCGGGTCATCCAGGGCGTGGTGACCGGCGTGGGATTCCTGGGGGCCGGCCTGATCTTCCGCGAGGCGAGTGGCGGCGTGATGGGGCTCACGACCGCGGCGTCGTCGTGGGCGGTGGCCGCGGTCGGGGTGCTGGTCGGCGCCGGCGCCTACGGGGCGGGGGCGGTCGCGACGCTCTTCGTGCTGCTCATCCTCGAGATCAATCGCCTGCCGATCCTGCGGAGGATCGAGCCCGGGCGTCGGCGCGAGGATCGCGGCTCCGAGGACGGAGCGTGAGCCCGGCAAGCGCCTTCGCGCGGTCGAGCACGGCGTCCAGCATCTCGGGGGTGAGCTTGCCGGTGAACGTGTTCTGCTGGCTGGGGTGGAAGCACCCGACGAGCGCGTAGGGACCGACGCGGGCCTCGACCAGGTGTCCGAACCCGGGCTTCGGTCTCACCGGGTGGCCGAGCGCTGCGAGAGCCCGGAGCGCCCCGTCCCACGCGTACGCGCCGAGGGCGACGATCGTGCCCACTCCCGGCAGGGCGCGAAGCTCCCGTTCGAGGAACGGCAGACACGCGTCCCGCTCCGCCGGCGTCGGTCGGTTCTTCGGCGGGCAGCACCGGTTCACGGCCGCGAGGTACGCGCCAGCGAGCTCGAGCCCGTCGTCGCGGGCGATCGAGGTCGGTTGGTTGGCGAGCCCGGCCCGGTACAGACCGGCGAACAGGAAGTCCCCGGATCGGTCTCCGGTGAAGATGCGGCCGGTCCGGTTGCCGCCGTGGGCCGCCGGGGCCAGGCCGAGCACGAGGAGCCGGGCCTTCGGGTCCCCGAACCCCGGCACCGGCCTGCCCCAGTACTCCTGGTCGGCGAACCGCGCCGTCCGATCCCGGGCCACCTGCTCGCGCCAGGCCACGAGCCGCGGGCACCGCCGGCAGGCGACGACGTCGCGTCGAACCTCCGCGAGCCCGCGAACGCTCACCGGTCCCTCGCGGCATTCACGGCATCCACCGGCGACGGCGTGGCCCGCACGCCCGCAGCAAGACCCGATCCGCCTCGGCTCCCGAGGCCTCGAGCCCTCGGGGCGCGAGACGTCGCCGTCCCGCCTCGCGCTTCCGTGCGAGGGCACCGACGAGCGCAGGCCGTCCCGACATGGACCCGATGCTAGCGACCTTCCGCGCTCGCGCTCAGGCCCGCCGGGCCCGGCGGGCCCGGCGGGCCTGAGCGCGCAGCCGGTCCCCCGCCCGCTCGAAGGCGTCCAGCGGCGCGAGCAGGTCGCCCACGGTGCCGATCAGTGCCTCGAACCCCTCGGGCACCTCGGCCTCGAGGCGGAGCCGCTCCGCCCCCGCGAGCGCGGTCTCGATCGCATCGGCGCACGCGCGCCACTCCCCCTCGAGCTCGCTCGTCCGCCACCCCGGCATCCGATCTCGCGCCGCCCGCAGCCCCTCCTCGAACTCCAGCAGGGTCTCGGCGAGCGGGCGGCCGGGAAGCCGCGTCGATGGGACGGAGTCGGTGAGCGCCCGTTTGGCGCGCTCGAGCGGCTCGAGCGTCCGGCGAAAGCCCTCCAGCGCCCGAGCCAGCGCATCCGGAAGCGGGCGGCGTCGAAGGATCGACATCAGCCTCGCCACTCGGCCAGCGCGGCGAGCGCGGTGGCCGGATCGTTGGACGCGACCGCGTCGACACCCCAGTCGAGAACGGCGCGGACCGCATCCGGATCGTCGATCGTCCACGTCCCCACCCGAACGCCGGCCGCGTGCGCACGGCGGACGAACGGCTCGCCGACCGCGCGTAGGTCGTCCACGGCCGGGAGCACAAAGGCGTGGCCCTCATCGAGGGCGTGCGCGAGCGCCGCGTCCGGATCGACCGCTCCGACCGACAGCAGACCGGTGGGAACCTGGGCGGCGAGCCGGCGAACGGCCTGGATCGAACGCGGGTTGAAGGAGAGCACGAGGACGGGCCCGTCGAAATCCACGACCTCGAGGAGGGCGAGCGTCGCCTCAACGATCCGCTCCCGGTCATGCTCGTAGGCGGGCTCGCCGGGGACGTTCTTGATCTCCAGGGCGACTCCGCCGCGACCCGAGACCACCCGGAGAACCTCGTCGAGCGTCGGGATCCGCTCGGGCCGTGCGGCGGTGCCCGCGTTCAGGGCTCGAAGCTCCGCGAGCGTGAGCTCGTGGACCCATCCGAACCCGTCGGTCGTGCGCGCGACGTCCGCATCGTGGATGACGACCGGTACCCCGTCCGCCGACAGACGCACGTCGAGCTCGACGAGCGGCGCACCGGCCGCGAGCGCCGCCTCGAACGCCGCCAGCGTGTTCTCGGGTTCGCTCGCCGACGCGCCTCGATGCGCAATCACCACCGGGAAGGCGTCGTCGTCGAAGCCCCGAACCCGCATGGTCCCTCAGACGGCGCTCGACGGGCAGAGGTGATTGACGGGGCAGTCCCCGCACCGGGGTCGGCGCGCCTCGCAGATGGCGCGACCGTGGTCGATCAGCACGTAGGTGAAGTCGAACCACTTCCGCTTCGGCACCAGCCGCATGAGATCGCGCTCGATCTTGTCCGGATCGGTCTCCGCGCTGAAGCCCAAGCGGTTCGCCAGGCGCTTGACGTGCGTGTCGACCGCGATCCCCTCGACCTTGCCGAACGCGTTGCCCAGGACGATGTTCGCCGTCTTGCGCGCGACTCCGCGAAGCGTGAGGAGGTCCTCCATGGTGTCGGGCACGTCGCCGCCGTAGACCTCGACGATGCGTCGGCACGCGGCGCGAATCGAGGCCGCCTTCTGGTTGTAGAAGCCGGTCGGCTTGATGTCGCGCTTGAGCTCGTCCTCCGGCACGCGGAGGTAGTCCTCAGCGCGACGGTACTTCCGGAACAGGGTCTCGGTGACCTCGTTCACCTTCTCGTCGGTGCACTGCGCCGAGAGGATCGTGGCCACGAGCATCTCGAGCGGCGTCGTGAAGCGGAGGGCGACGTGCGCGTCCGGGTAGGCCTTCGAGAGCAGGCGGACGATCTCCGGCGCCCGCTCCTCGATGGGCGCCGATCGATCGAGCCGAGCCTTCCGTCTCGTCGGCATGGTCGGGACTCTAGCGCGGTGGACGTCCTGGGTCCGGCGTGTCAGCCATTCCCGTCGGCGAGCGCCCGGTCCCGTCGGCGAGCGCCAGGGGCAGCTCGAACCCGTCTCCTCGGTCGTGGTGCTCCCACGTGCCGTCGCGCAGGACGTGAACACCCGCCCGACCCATCACCGTCCACCGGACGCCGTCGCCGACCATGGCGGTCTCCTCGTCCAGCCCGACGAACACCCGGCCCGGCTCCACCGAGCGCACGATGGCCTCGGTCGCCCCGGGGATCCACGTGTCGACCATGTCCCAGTGGGGACCGAACAGGATGCCGCGCGCGTAGCCGAGCCCGGGAGCCCACACCCGCTCGAAGTCCGTCACGTCGCTGTCGAAGGTGACCTCGGTCAGGCAGGCCACACCCGCGCTGCATCCGGCGTAGCCGAGACCGTCGCGAACCGCCGCGCACAGCGCCCGCCAGAACGGCGTGTCGCGGAGAACCTCGCTCAGCCGCGCGGGGTTCCCGCCCGAGAAGAAGACCATCGACGCACCGTCCAGGGCCGAGACGAGGTCCCCGCGGTGCGCGTCCTCCCGCGTCTTGAGCGGGAGGACCTCGGCCGGAACTCCCATCCCGCGATAGTGCTCCAGGCCCTTGGCCGCCCAGGCATCGAACGACTCGTCGCCCTCGTGCGCGGCGGCGGTCGGAAGCACGAGCACCGGACCGCCCGACGCTCGCGAGCGGCGCAGGAGCTCGCGCTCCACCGGCTCCGACCACGGCTCGAACTCGCCGGACCCGAGCAACGCCATGGCGATCGGGCTCAAACCGCGCCCCCCGTGAGCGAGGGCGGGCGGATCTCGGCATCGAGACGGGTCCCGATCTCGGCGGCCACCTCGAGCAGGGCGTCGAGGTCCTCGGCCTCGGTCCGGAAGTTCACGATGCACACGCGCAGGACGAACCGATCGCCCAGCACCGCGTTGGAGCAGTACGCGCGGCCGTCGAGCTGCAGCTCGGTCATCACACGCTCGTTGAGCGCGGACAGGTAGGGCTCTCGCTCGGGGCCGTCTCCCAGACCCGGCGGAACGTATCGGAAGCAGCAGATCGACAGATTGACCGGCGTCACGAGCTCGAAGTCCTCACGCTCCTCGACGCGACGCCCCAGATAGCGAGCGAGCGCCGCGTCGTGCGAGATCCGCGCCGCGTACGCGCGGCGACCGTGCGCGAGGAGCGACACCCACACCTTGAGCGCCCAGAAGCCCCTGGAGAACTGCGGACCCAGCCGGCCGAGGTCCTGGCCCCGATCCGTGCGCTCCCGGTCCTGATGCACGTAGCTCGCCTCGGCGTCGAAGGACTCCCGCAGGTGGGCGAGGTCTCGGACCAGCACGCACCCCCCCGACAGCGGCGTGTACAGCCACTTGTGCGGGTCGAACGCGATCGAGTCCGCGCGCTCGATCCCGGCGAACAGCGGTCGCAGGTCCTCGGCGAGGACGGCGGGCCCTCCGTAGGCCCCGTCGACGTGGAGCCACACGCCCTCCTCCGCACAGACATCGGCGATCTCCGGCAGCGGGTCGATCGCTCCCGTTGCCACGGTTCCGGCGCTTGCGACGACCGCCAGCGGGCGCCTACCGTCGGCGAGGTCTCGTCGAATCGCCTCCCGCAGCAGGTCGACCCGCATGCGGTATCCCTCATCGACCGGGATCCTGCGGATCGAGTCGAGGCCGAGGCCGAGCATGTCGAGCGCTCGGTCGCTCACGACGTGCGTCTCGGTGGACAGGTAGACGGAAAGCGGAGGACCCGCGGCGACCCCGCGTGCTCGGACGTCCCATCCCGCGCGCCGGTCCCGGGCGACCTTCAGCCCGACGAAGGTCGCCATCGCACCACCCGAGGTGATCAGACCCCCCGCCCCCTGGGGCAGACCAAACACCGAGGCGAACCATTCGGTCAGGTGCTGCTCCACCTCGCTCGCCGAAGGCGAGAGATGCCAGCCGCCGACGTTCATGTTGATGCCCGCGGCGAGCAGGTCTGCCGCCGCGCCCGGCACCGTCCCGGCCCCCGATACGTACGCGTAGAACCTCGGGTGCCCCAGATAGCCCGACCAGCGGAACGTCAGCTCGCGCAGGTACTCGATCAGCTCGTCCTCCGGCATCGGGTCCTCGGGAACCGGCAGCGCAAGCGCCCGGCGAACCTCCGCGCGTCTCCAGGCCCGGCCCACCGGCAGCTCGGGCAGGCGCTCGAGCAGCTCCCCGTACAGGTCCGCCACCCTGCCCGCGAACGCACGCGCCCGTTCGGGTGCCCAGTCGAGGTCCCGAAGTGGCTCGGGCCGCTCGGCGCTCATCCCGTCGTCTCCCTCCCACGGATCGCGTTCATGTCTTCACCGCCGCCAGTCGAAAGCACTCCTCCGCCATGGCCTCCCGAAAGATGTCCGCGCCGAACGCGGCCACCATCCCCTCGACCTGGCTCACGTGCTCCTGGATGGCGCGGAGCTTGAGCTCGAGCAGGTCGGGCGGGAGGACGAAGTCGATCGCGAGCTCGCCGCGCGGGGTCACCGGGGGGGTGCCCGGTCGGAACACGTCGAACCGGTTGTAGACCGGCACCCACGTGGCGGCCCACTCCGGGGTGGTCGTGGCGTAGAGGAGCCGCGCCCCGGGCTTGGCCGCCTCGTCGAACGCCTCGGTCGCCCACCGGCACACCGACTTGTGGCCGGCGTGGTCGGTCATGCCGTCGGGCCCGAACGTCAAGACCGTGTCCGGACGGACCTGCTCCATGAGGGCGAGCACCTTCGGGTAGCCGCCGTCGTCCAACGGCGTGTCCATGTCCACGTCCACACAGTCGAGCCAGTGGTGCTCCCGGACCCCCAGCACCTGGAGGCTACGCATGAGCTCCTGCTCCCGCACCCGCCCCATGGTGGCGGAGGGCCACTTCTCCTCGTCCATCGAGCCTCCCTCTCCACGGGTGGCCGTCACGATCACGACCCGCGAGCCGTTTCGAACCGCTCGGGCCGCGAGGCCCGCCATGAGATAGGTCTCATCGTCCGGGTGTGCCCAGACGCCGAGGATGGTTCCGAGCTCGTCCATCGCCCCTTCCCCCACCTCCCGACAGCGTGCCCGACAGCGTGCCCGACCGCCGTGTGACCGGCCGTGAGAAGGAAGAGCTCGGCCGCCCCTCCCCCGCCAGACCACGGCATCGTACGCGAGCTCGTCGGCTCGGGTGGAGCCAGAGCGACGATGTCAGGGGGCCGGGGGCGATATCCAATCCGGGCCGACGACGAAGAACGGCCCGCGTGGGGCCGTTCTTCTGGTGGTCCCGCGCATCGGGAGGGGGGAGCGCGGGACCGGGCTCAGGTTCGGGGATCCACCAGACGCTTGCCCCGGTAGTTGGGGAACACCACGTCGGCGTGCTGCCAGCACATGGTCCCGGCGTTGTAGATGGACAGCTTGGTCCTGCAGCCGGGGTGGGCACACACCCGCCCCTCGTCCTCGGTTCGCGACGGCGGCGGCAGATGGCCCGGCCGGGTTCCCTTCATCATGCCGGTCCTCCTTCGCCACCCTATTCGACGCGGGTCGTGGGGAGGTTCGCCTCGGCCGCATCCGGACCGGGGCCGCCGTCAGCCCGGCGGGGGTCCGTGCGTCTCCGCGATGAGCGCACGAATCCGATCGAGGAGATGGGACGGGACCTCGTCGCAGCCGCACCTGGCGCGGAGCAGCTCCTTCAGCCGTCGCTGGAAGTCCGAGTGGTCCATGCACGGCGCGCACCGGCCGAGGTGCTCCTCGATCTCGGCTCGCAGCCCACCGCTCAGCTCGCCGTCGAGATAGAGCTCGATTTGCTCGAGGACCTGTTGGCAGTCAATCCGCGACAAGACCACGCTCCCGTACCGTCTCCCACAACGCCTTCTCCAGGGCCTTTCTTCCGCGATGCAGCCGGGACATGACCGTGCCGATCGGGATCCCCATGATCTCCGCGATCTCCTTGTACGAGAACCCCTCGACGTCCGCAAGCAGGACGGCCAGGCGAAAGCCGTCGGGCAACGCTTCAAGTGCCCGTCGGACGTCCTCGTCGGGCAGGCGCTCGAGGACCGCGCTCTCGGCCGAGGCCTCGACCCCCGCCTCCCCCAGCTTGTCGTAGAGGTACCAGTCCTCAATGTCCTCGTCGGGGACGGTGACCGGCTCGCGCTGTCGCTTGCGATAGGCGTTGATGAAGGTGTTCGTGAGGATCCGATACATCCAGGCGCGGAGGTTGGTGCCCTCCTCGAAGCCCCCGAACCCTCGAAAGGCGCGCAGATAGGTCTCCTGCACGAGGTCCTCCGCGTCGGCCGGGTTCCGGGTCATCCGGAGCGCGGCCGAGTACAGGCCCGGCAGCAGGGGCATCGCCTCGCGCTCGAACCGCTCCCGGACGGCCGGATCGTCGGGCGGGGCGGTCGGCCTACGCGCCACCGCCCGCCCCCGGTAGCTCCTCGTCGCTCATTGCCGCTCAGTATCCCGTATCGGGAACAGAGCGCCCCGCCCGACTGTCACCTGGGCACCTGGGTGACAATATGGCTGCGTGGCGAACGGGGACAACCAAGGGCGGAAGGGTCGCTGGAGCGGCCTCGACTTCGGGAGCGGGCCCGGAGGCGGGCAGCGGCGCCTGCCCACGTCGCCCTGGGTCTGGGTCATCGGGTTCGTGGTCGTCCTGATCCTGTTCAACTACCTGGCCGCCCCACGCCCGAACCAGATCGACTACTCGACGTTCCTGCAGAAGGTGGACCAGGGGCAGATCGTCGGCACGCTTCGCATCTCCTCGACCACGGTCAGCGGCTCCTACCGACAGGGCGGGAGCACCGTCGATTTCACGACGACGATCCCACCCATCCTCCAGGGAACCGCGGACCTCACGAACCGGCTCGACCAGCAGGGGATCACGTACACAGGCGTTCAGCCCGGAGCGCTGTCGAGCTTCTTGCTGTCGTGGATCCTGCCGCTCCTGCTCTTCGGATTGCTCTGGTTCTTCCTCATCCGCCGCATGAGCGGGGCTCAGACCTCCGCGGCGCTGAACCTCGGACGCAACCGCGTGAAGATCTACGACCGCAAGGAGATGAAGACCACCTTCGCCGACGTCGCGGGCGTCGACGAGGCGGTCGAGGAGCTCCGCGAGATCGTCGACTTCCTCAAGCACCCGAAGAAGTACCAGCGGCTCGGCGGTCGCATCCCCAAGGGTGTGCTGCTGCTCGGCCCGCCGGGGTGCGGCAAGACGCTCCTCGCCCGCGCGGTCGCGGGAGAGGCCAACGTCCCGTTCTTCTTCATGTCGGGCTCGGAGTTCGTCGAGATGTTCGTCGGCCTCGGCGCAGCGCGCGTGCGCGAGCTGTTCCAGCAGGCCAAGGAGAAGGCGCCGGCGCTGGTGTTCCTCGACGAGCTCGACACCATCGGCAAGGGCAGGGCGGGGGCGCTCGGCGCGGGCTTCGGCGCCCACGACGAGCGCGAGCAGACGCTGAACCAGCTCCTGGTGGAGATGGACGGGTTCGACTCGTCCAAGGGCGTGATCATCATGGCCGCCACCAACCGACCCGACGTGCTCGATCCGGCGCTCGTCCGGCCGGGACGCTTCGACCGGCAGGTGGTCGTCGACCGCCCCGACCTTCGCGGTCGCGAGGCGATCCTGCGGGTTCACGCGCGGGGAGTCGCGCTCGACCCGTCCGTCGACCTCAGGGTGCTCGCCGCGCGCACGCCCGGCTTCACCGGCGCCGACCTCGCCAACGTCGTGAACGAGGCGGCGCTCCTGGCCGCCCGGGCGGAGAAGGACTCGGTCACGACCCAGGAGCTCGAGGAAGCCATCGACCGTGTCGTGGCCGGCCTCGAGCGCAAGAGCCGGGTCATGTCCGAGAAGGAGCGCGAGATCGTCGCCAAGCACGAGATGGGGCACGCGCTCGTGGCCCTCGAGATGCCGACGGCCGACCCCGTGCACCGCGTCTCGATCATCCCCCGCGGGGCGGCAGCGCTCGGCATGACCATGCAGCGCCCGCTCGAGGATCGGTACCTGCTCACCGAGCCGGAGCTCGAGGACCGGCTGGCGGTCCTCCTCGGCGG
>Ga0070741_10011559_pt1 | contig 16265 bp, 18 predicted proteins | sample Coa_R1_4_FD_66440 | JGI IMG/M metagenome (GOLD analysis project Ga0070741, IMG submission 66440) | Surface soil microbial communities from Centralia Pennsylvania, which are recovering from an underground coalmine fire - Coalmine... | ecosystem: Environmental > Terrestrial > Soil > Unclassified ...
TTGAACCGCGCGACGACCACCGCGATGCGCGCCCCCGCCGCCGACAACTCCCCGTCGAACTCCAGGCCGCCCTTCGGCACCCTCGCAGCCTACCTTGCGCCACCTCCGGGACGAAACCGCCGTTTGTACCATTTCGCCGCCGGGGAGCAGGGTGGCGTCATGTTCGGCGCCCCGGTCTTCGCCCTCTCGCTCCCGGGAAGAGGGCGGCGCAAACAGCTCGGGTGAGGGCCCTCGCGCGCGTACTCACCGCCATCCTCCACCCTCCATCCTCGCCCGGCTCCCGCGCCCCGCGCGGCCACGATGGACCACCGCCCACGCCCCAATTGACTACCCCCAACCACCCCCCTATAATTCGTCGCGCTGTCGAAGCACCTTCGGCCGCCCGGAACATGCACCGCAGCCCGGCCTCCGAGCGCACGTCCAGCGCGGAGCGCGCGGGCGATTTACTTTCATTCGCAGTAGCCGAGGAGGCGCATTGCACGAATACGAGCTCGTCGTCGTCATGAACCCGGACATCCCGGAAGAGGACGTCCCCGCCGCCATCGACCGCGTCAACGCCGCCATCACCACCCGCGGCGGCGAGGTCGTCGAGGTAAACCCCTGGGGTCGCCGCAAGCTCGCGTACCCCATCAGGAGCTTCACGGAAGGCAACTACGTCGTCAGCCAGATCCGCCTCGACCCCGCTCGCACCCACGAGCTCGAATCGGGCTTCGCGATCTCCGACGACGTCGTGCGGCATCTACTCATCCGCAAGGACGAGGACTGACGACGAGCGGCGGCCGCCGCCCGCGCCAGCGGAGAGGGAGATCACATGGCGGGTTTGAACAAGGTCATGCTCATCGGCAACGTCGGCAAGGACCCCGAAATGCGCTACACCGCCAACGGCAACGCCGTCACCACCTTCTCGCTCGCCTGCAACCGCAGCTTCGCCAGCCCCGAGGGCGAGCGCCGCGAGGAGACCGACTGGTTCGAGATCGTCACATGGAACAAGCTCGCCGAGCTCTGTAGCCAGTTCCTCCAGAAGGGCCGTCAGGCCTATGTCGAAGGCCGCCTCCACACCCGCTCCTGGGAGGGCCCCGATGGCCAGAAGCGCTACCGCACCGAGGTCGTCGCCCAGACCGTGCTCTTCCTCGGTGGCGCCCCCGGCAACTCCCACGCCGCCCGCATGGACACGTTCGATGACGCCGCGCCGGCCGCCGCCGGCCACGTCGACCCCGATGATCTGCCGTTCGAGTGACGGCTAGCCGGGGCGCGCCCCGGAAGAGAGAGGATGCATTGACCACGGACCAGGGCGACAACACGCAACCAGAAGCTCCGGCGGCGCCGCAAGAAGCGGCCAGCGCGCCGTCCCGGCCCGAAGGCCGGACCGAGGAGCGATCCGGCCCGCCCCGCCGCGGCGGGGGCGGCCGCGGCCGCTTCGGAGGCCGCCGCAAGGTCTGCGCCTTCTGCGTCGACAAGATCGAGTACATCGACTACAAGGACCCGCTCAAGCTCCGCCGCTTCATCTCGGACCGCGGCAAGATCGAGCCCCGGCGGAAGACCGGCACCTGCGCCCGCCACCAGCGCCGCCTCACCATCGCCGTGAAGCGCGCCCGGCACCTGGCGCTCCTGCCCTACACTTCCGACCACATCCGCTCGACGAACGTCTTCCCGGCGCGCGGCTAGCGCGGACGGGATCCGGCAGGGGAAGAGGCGAGCGGCCCGGCGCGGGCCGCGGGGACGGTGGACGATGGCGACTGAGGGCAAACGCGGGAAGCAGACAGCGAGCGCGGCGCGCCGCGCGCCACGCCGCGCGAGCTGGCTCGACCGCTTCGCGTTCGACCGCGATGCCGAATCGCGCCTGCTCCTCGTCGGCGGCGCCGTCCTCCTCCTCGTGCTCGTCCTCGGCGTCATCGGCTTCGGCTACTGGGACTCCGTCGTCCGGCCGCGCCACCGCACCGTCCTCGCCGTCAACGGCCAGAAGGTGAGCTACAGCGCCATGCAACGGCGCATGGAGTACGAGTTCACGACCACCACCGCCTACCAGCAGCAGGGCGCCATCTCCCTCCTCCCGCAGAACGCCGCCGATAACGTCGAGACGGAGCTCCTCCTCATCACCCGCGCCGAGAGCGACCAGGGCATCAGCGTCACCGGCGACGAATACGACCAGCACCTCAAGGTGAAGGTCGGCGTCGCCACCGATGCCTCCCCCGAGCAGTTCCAGCAGGCCTTCCGCCGCGCGCTCGACAAGGCGCACCTCAAGGAGAGCGAATACCGCCGCCTCTCCAACGCCGAAGTGCTCCGCGAGAAGGTCCAGAACAAGATCCAGTCCGAGCTCCCCGCCACGGTCACGCAGGCGAAGTACGAGGTGATCGGCACGACGAAGAAGGAAGACGCCGATGCCGCGCTCGCGCGCGTGAAGGCGGGCGAGGACTGGGCGACGGTCGCGAAGCAGCTCTCCACCGAGCCCGACAAGGACACCACCGGCGGCATCCACGACTACGCGCCCGATGGCACGCTGCCGGCCGCCTACAACGACTACGTCTTCTCGACGCAGGTCGGCCAGATCAGCGACCCGCCGATCAGCCAGGACCTCGGCAACGGCACCACGCAGTACTACATCATCCGCGTCGTCGACCGCTCCGAGCAGCCGCTGAAGGACGACCAGAAGCCCGCCGTCGCGGGCCGGCGCTACAGCCAGTGGCTCGACGACATGAAGTCGCAGTCCACCATCATCAACAAGTGGGACGACGCCACCCAGGCGAAGGCTCTCAGTGCCATCATCGATGACCTGATCGCCATCCAGCGCGAGCAGCAGCAACAGCAACAGCAGCCGATCACGGTCCCGACCGTCGCGGCCACCGCCATCCCGCCCGCGCAGTCCGCCTCGCCCGCGGTGCCGGACGCGCCCGTCGCCCCCGGTGCCGGCAATGGCCAGTGACCGCGCGCCCCGCCACGGGCGCCCCATCGGCGTCGGCCTCCTCGGCCTAGGCGGCGTCGGCGCCGGCGTCGCCCGCATCCTGCACGAAAAGGCCGATGTCTACGCGCGCCAGATCGGCTGCCCGCTCGTGGTCCGCCATATCCTCGTCCGCGATCCTGCGAAGGCGCGCGCCTGGACCCCCGACCCCGCGCTCCTCACCACCGATCCCGAAGCGGTCCTCGCCGATCCCGAAATCGAGCTCGTGATCGAGGTGATGGGCGGCGAGCGCCCCGCGTACGACTTCCTTCGCCGCGCGCTCGAAGCCGGCAAGTTCGTCGTCACCGCCAACAAGGAGGTGATGGCCAAGCACGGCGGCGAGCTGCTCCTCCTCGCCCGCGAGCACCAGGTGGACCTCCTCTACGAGGCCAGCGTCGGCGGCGGCATCCCGCTCATCGCCCCGCTCAAGCGCGACCTCCTCGCCAACGACATCGTCGCCGTCACCGCGATCATCAACGGCACCACCAACTACATCCTCACCAACATGGGCCGGGGCGCCGGCGACTTCGCCGATGTCCTCGCCGAAGCGCAGCGCCTCGGCTACGCCGAGCCCGATCCCACGAACGACGTCGAAGGCATCGACGCCGCCTACAAGCTCGCCATCCTCGCCACCCTCTCCTTCCACGTCGACGTCCGGCCCGAGGACGTCTACCGCGAGGGCATCACCCGCATCACCGGGCGCGACTTCGCCTACGCCCACGAGATGGGGTACGAGATCAAGCTGCTCGCCGTCGCCCGCAAGGAGGAAGGGCGGCTGCAGCTCCGCGTCCACCCCGCGCTCGTCTCGCGCGATCAGCTCCTCGCCCGCGTCGATGGCGTCCTCAACGCCGTCCAGATCGAAGGCGACCTCATGCCGCGCGTGCTCCTCCAGGGCCCCGGCGCCGGCTCCCTGCCCACGACCTCCGCCGTCGTCGCCGATGCGCTCGATGCCGCCGTCAGCATCAGCAACAACGTCTACTGGCCGCACTCCTTCCGCCGCGAATCCGGCGTCCCGATCATGCCCATGGCCGACGTCCGCTCCCGCTGCTTCGTGCGCATCGCCGCCGCCGACCGCCCCGGCGTCCTCGCGCAGGTCGCGCGCGCCCTTGCCGACGCCGGCATCAGCATCGCGTCGGTGATCCAGAAGGAAGTGGCTGGCGAAGGCGGCGCCGAGATCGCCATCATGACCCACGACGCGCGCGAGGCCGACCTCCAGCGCGCCCTCGCCGACATCGCCCGCATCGATGGCGTCGGCGCCATCGAGCAGACCCTACGGGTGGCCGCATGACCATGCAGGAGCCGCAGAGCGACGCACGCACCGGCGCCGACCTCATGACCTGGCTGTCCGACCAGATCGGCCAGCTCAAGACCCAGCTCGGACGCATGCAGCAGCAGAACGACCAGGTCCAGGCTGCCTTGCTCGATGTCAATGAGAAGCTCCGCGACGCCGAGGGCCGCCTGCGCGAAATGACCGCGCGCACCATCGGCCTCCCCACCATGCAGGACCAGCTCCGCCAGGTCTCCGGCCTCCTCGACCGCATCCAGGACGCGGAAGTGCTGATCGATACGAAGTTCGAGGTGCTCGAACGTCAGCTCGGCGAGGAGCGCGGCCGCGATCAGAGCGAGAAGAACGATCTCTACAAGCGCGTCCAGGACCTCGAGCGCCGCGCCGAGGGCCTCGGCGAGCGCCAGGCGAGCGTCGATGAGACCGCGCGCCGCACCCAGGAGGAGATCGCCCGCGCCAACATCCAGGCCCAGTCGACGACGCAGCGCCTCGACGCCATCGAAAGCCGGGCCGCCCGCGCCGTCGAGGCCCTCACGCGCCTCGAACAGGCCCACGGCGAGCTCGAGGCCGCGATCCGCTCGCTCCGCCGCGAAGACGACCTCATCGCTGAGCGCGCGCGCCTCGCCCACGACATCGCCGCGCGCCTCGAGGCCGAATTGCACGCCGCGCAGGAGGAGGCCCGCGCGCTCCCCCTGCTCGCAGAACGCGTTGAGCTCCTCCGCGCCGAGCGCCAGCGCCTCGAAGACCGCAGCTCCCGTCTCGAAGAGTCCGTCGAGGACGCCCGCGCGCGCCTCGAACGGCAGGAAGAGCTCGGCGCCCAGCTCGATGTCCGCATCAAGGCGACCGACGTCCGCCTCGACTCCGTGCACGCCTCCACGCTCGAGCACCGCCGCTCGCTCACCGAGCAGTTGCTCAAGCTCAACCAGATGATCGAGCGCATGAAGCGCCGCCGCGTCGAAGAGCTGGAGCGCGATGTGAAGGAACTGCGCGTCCAGGCCAATTTCCTGAAGAACGCCGACGAATGAGCGACGACGCCATGCGCGCCCGCATCCACGCCGCCGCCCCCGGACGCGGCGTCCTGTACCGCTACGCGGAGCACCTGCCGCTCACGGAGCACACGCCGATGATCTCCCTCGGCGAAGGCGACACGCCGCTCGTCCGCTCGTCGTCGATCGAACGCGACATCGGCTGCGACGAGCTCTACTTCAAGCTCGAGAGCTGCAACCCCACCGGCTCCTTCAAGGACCGCGGCATGGTCGTCGCCGTCGCCAAGGCGATCGAAGAGGGCGCGACGGCGATCATGTGCGCCTCCACCGGCAACACCAGCGCCTCCGCCGCCGCCTACGCCGCCCGCTACGGCCTCCGCGTCTTCGTCATCGTGCCTGATGGCAACATCGCCCGCGGCAAGCTCGCGCAGGGCGTCCTCCACGGCGCCGAGATCATCGCCGTCACCGGCAACTTCGATGACGCGCTGAAGATGGCCCGTGACGCCACCTCGCGTCACCCGATCGCGCTCGTGAACTCCGTGAACCCGCATCGCATCGCCGGCCAGAAGACCGCCGCGTTCGAGATCGCCGATGCGCTCGGCGACGCGCCGGACGTCCTCGCGATCCCCGTCGGCAACGCCGGTAACATCACCGCCTACTGGCGCGGCTTCATCGAGTACCACCAGCAGGAGCGCACGAGCCGCCGCCCGCGCATGCTCGGCTTCCAGGCCGCGGGTGCCGCGCCGCTCGTGCACGGCGCCCCCGTCGAGTCGCCGCAGACCGTGGCGACCGCGATCCGCATCGGCAACCCGGCCTCGTGGAAGACGGCGATCCTCGCCCGCGACGAGTCCGGCGGCGCCATCGACGCCGTCACCGACGACGAGATCCTCGCCGCGTACCGCCGCCTGGCAGCCGAAGAGGGCATCTTCTGCGAGCCCGCCTCCGCCGCGTGCGTCGCCGGCATCCTCAAGCGCGCCGCGTCCGGCGAGCGCTTCGAGGGCCAGCGCATCGTCTGCGTCATCACCGGCAGCGGCCTCAAGGACCCGGAAGCCGCGCTCGCCGTCGAACCCGCCATGCACCGCATCCCCGCCGACCCCGCCGCCCTCGACGCCATCGTCTCGGCCTGATCACCGCCACGCGCCCGTCCTCACCTCCGTCCCGCGTCCCCACCGCCGCTCTCCCGCCTCCCCGTCCCTAGTCCCCCGGCCCCAGTCCCGCTACCCTGCCGCCCGAGATGGAGATCACCTGGCTCGGCCACGCTGCCTTTCGCATCCGCGCGAAGGAGGCCACCCTCCTCACCGACCCCTGCGACCGCTCCACCGGCTACAGCATGGGCCGCCCGACCGCCGACATCGTCACCATCAGCGTGCCCGATGCCGCCCACAGCTACGCCGAGGGCGTCGCCGGCAACCCGCGCGTGATCGATGGTCCGGGCGAGTTCGAGATCTCGCACGTGTCGATCGTCGGCATCACCACCTGGCGCGGGAAGGAGAAGCAGCCGGAGTCCGGACGCAACGTCGCCTACGTCTTCGAGCTCGAGGACGTGCGCCTGGGCCACCTCGGCGCCATCGGCCACGTCCCCACCCCCGACCAGGTCGAGGAGATGACGAACGTCGATGTCCTCTTCGTCCCCGTCGGCGGCGGCGACTCGCTCGATGCGCCGCCCGCCGCGGAGACGGTCAGCCTCATCGAGCCCAAGCTCGTCATCCCCATGCACTTCCGCACCGAATGGGAGAAGGAGAAGCTCGACCCCGTCGACCGCTTCCTCAAGGAAATGGGCGCGAAGGCGACCGAGGCGCAGGCGAAGGTCGCCATCAACCGCGGCTCGCTCCCGAGCGAGACACAGGTGCTCGTGCTGGACGTGAAGCGCTAGCCGCTCAGCGGCTCGGGGAAGCGGCCGGGCGCAACAACGGCGCCGGCGCCCGCGACGGCAGCCACCGCACCCACACCGTCCACATCGAGCCGACGACCGCGCATCCGGCGATCACGTCGATGAAGAAGTGGTTGCCCGTCGCCACCACGGAGACCAGCATCAGCGTGGGCGCCAGCACGCCGAATGTCAACGCCCACGGACGGAAGCGAAACGCGTGCGCCACGCCCATCCCGGCCAGCAGCGTGAATCCCACGTGGAAGCTCGGCACCGCCGCGAATTCGTTGCGCAGCGCCGAGCGCGTCACGTTCTTGCCGATCGCGTCCACGAACCCGTACTCCGGCAGCATGCGCGGCGGCGCCACCGGCAGCATCGCGAAGATCAGCACCCCGATCGCCGCCGAAGCGAACAGCGCATTGCGGTAGCGACGGTACAGCGCCCGGTCGCGCGCGTACATGATCGCCGCGCTGCCGATGAGGATCGGCAGGTACGCCCACTGGTAGTACCAGTTCATCGTGTCGGCGAACCACGGCGCGCGGTCCACCAGCCGCTGCAACGACACCTCGTGAAACAGACCGATCGTCCGCTCGAACGACACCAGCGCGAACGAGTGCTCGACCGCGCTCGTCTCGCCGCCCTGCACGAACACGCGCGCCGCGCTGTACATGAGGTACAGCGACAGCACGACCGCGGCCTCGCCGCCGGCGTTCACCAACCGATGCGCAATCGATCTGCGGGTCATGGCTCTGCCTGGATCGTACCCCGCCGCGGCGCCTCGCGCCCGTGACAGATGCCCATGTCATAACGCGAGATCCGCTGGAACCACCCCTTCGGGCGATGCGCATCGCCGCCGCAACGGAACTGAAACCGCCCTACACGGCCACCCGCCGGCAGCCGCGCGCAGGCGCCGGGCGCGCCGGGCGGCCGGCACCAGCAGCCCTCCCCTCGCGAGGGAGGGGGCGCGACCGAAGCCCGCGGTGAGGGGCTCTCTCACCGACCACGCGCTGCACCGATGCAATCGCCGGCCCTGCATGGCGCTGCCCCAGCACCCAACCTCCGCCCCGCCGCGCGCGCCCCGTCCACGCGCCCCCGTTGCTGTCTGCTGTTTGCTGTTTGCCGTACCGATTGAGGTCCAGCACGCATCGCGCTCTGTCCCCGACGTCCGTCGCCGCGCAGTCCCGCTACTCCCCCCGCCCGCATCGCCGCACCTCGAACGGCGGGATCCCGATCGTCCCCACGCTTCGCGTGCAACTGCGCGATGACGTGTCGATGATCAGCTCGCCCGCCTCCGTGACGCGCGTCGCGAAGCGGTCCAGGTCCCCGTACCCCGCGCCGAACGCGTACGTCCCGTCCGCGAGCCACACCGTGCGCGCCTGCGCGTCGCAGTCCTCGACGAACGCCCCCGTGAAACCCGGCAACTGCGCGACGCTGCCGAGTGGCGCCACGTCCTCCCAGTGCACGCGGCAGTCGTTCTCGTCCTTCAACTCCTGCCGCCGCGGCGACTTGTCGTAGAGCGCCACGAACGAACCGTCCTCCAGCCGCACGATGAACAGGTGCTCGGCGTCGATGTACGTCACGTCCGCCGGCGCATACGCGTCCGCGCGCCCGGCGTCGTACCCCTTCGGCGGCTGCGACGCATCCGGCCCCTGGTCGAGCGCGAAGCCGATCGCCACCACGACCCCCGTGATCGCAAGCACGGCAAGCACCGACCACGCCAGGCAGCCGATGCGTGGCCGTCGCCGTCGCGGTTCTTCTGGCGCGCGCCCTGGCTCCTCCGCCGCGCGCTCCGGCTCTTCGGGCGCGCTCTCCGACGTCATCGTTGCGCCGCCGTGAGCCGTGCCGCGATCGCCGCCTCGGCGCGCAGCCCCGCCTCGAGCGGCAGTTCCTGCGACAGCAGCATCGCCTCTTTCGTCGCGCGCAGCGCCGCCTCGGGCTGCGCGGCGAGTGCGCTCGCCCACGCCTCCGCCTCGCCGTACAGCCGCGCGCGCGGCACGACGCGGTTCACCAGCCCGCACGCCAGCGCGCGCTGCGCGTCGATCGGGTCGCCGCTCAGCACCATCTCCCGCGCGATGCCCGGCGGCACCGCGCGTGGCAGCGTCTGCGTCCCGCCCGCCGAAGGGATGTACCCGAGCGTGACTTCCGGGAGCGCGAACGTCGCGTCGTCCGACGCGATGCGCAGGTCGCAGTACAGCGCCATCTCGCACCCCGCCCCGTACGCGTACCCGTGGATCGCGGCGATGAGCGGCTTCGTGACCGAGAGCATCAGCCCCCACACGTCGCGCTCGCGCCGCGCCCTCCGCGCCTCGACGTACGACGGCGCCGTCCCGAACTCGCTGATGTCCGCCCCCGCCGAGAACGCCCGCTCCCCCGCACCGCGCAGCACCGCCACGCGCACGTCCGGGTCGTCCCGCACCGCCTGCAGCGTCTCCCACAGCGCGTCGCGCATCGCCAGGTTCGCCGCGTTCAGTACGCGCGGCCGGTTGAGCGTGACCCAGCCGATGCCGTCGCGCTTCTCGTACAGGACCGGCGCGTCCTCTTGCACCATGGATTCAGCCTACCCCAGCCCCGCACCTCGCGCGCGAGCGCGGGCCCCTGCCCCCGCCGCCGCTCGAGCACCCGCGCCTCGCCGGCGCCGCACGCCCGCGCCCCTTTGCTGTCTGCTGTTTGCCGTTGGCTGTGCGCGCCAAGCGCGCCCTTTGCTTTCTGCTGTTTGCTTTCTGCTGTTTGCTGTCTGCTATCTGCTGTGCGCGCGAAGCGCGCCCCGGCGCGCGCTACAGGATCACCAAGTTGTTCCGGTGCACCGCCTCCGCCCCGTATGCGTGCCCCAGCACCGCCGCGATCCGGTCCGACCGCACGCCGCGGATCGCCGTCAGCTCGCGGTCGTCGTAGTTCGTGATCCCGCACGCAATCACCGCCCCCGTCGGCAGGCAGATGTTCACCGCGTCGCCGCGCCGGAACGTCCCCTGCACCTCGCGCACGCCCGCCGGCAGCAGGCTCTTGCGCTGCTCCGTGAGCGCCCGCGCCGCCCCCGCGTCGATGACGATGCTCCCCCGCGTCGAAAGCCCGCTCAGCATCCAGCGCTTGCGGCTCTCCATCCGCGAAGCGCGCGCCGGGAACAGTGTCCCCACGTGCTCGCCTTCGGCGATGCGCCGCAGCGCGTCTCGCTCGTGCCCGCCCGCGATGTACACGTCCGAGCCACCGCCCGTCGCAAGCTTCGCCGCCTGCAGCTTCGTGATCATCCCGCCGATGCCGCGGCCGCTCTCGCTCCCGCCCGCGAGCGCCTCGATCTCCTTCGTGATCCGCTCCACGCGCGGGATCAGCTCCGCCGAGCGGCTGCGCCGAGGGTCGGCGGTGTGCAGCCCGCCCGTGTCCGTCAGCAGGACGAGCACATCCGCATCGATCAGGTTCGCCACGAGCGCGGACAGGTTGTCGTTGTCGCCGATCCGCGCGTCCTCCAGCTCGTCGATCGCGACCGCGTCGTTCTCGTTGATGACCGGCGCCACCCGCATCTCCAGCAGGCCCAGCAGCGCGTTCCGTGCGTTCAGGTATCCCGCCCGGTCCTGCAGGTCCCGCTTCGTCAGCAGCGTCTGCGCCGCCACGTATCCGTGCGCCGCGAACAGCTCATCGTACGCCCGCATCAGCTGCGGCTGCCCGACGGACGCCAGCGCCTGCCGGTACGGCGCGTCCCGCCGCCCCGGCGCCGCCTGCCCCAGCCGCTGCCGTCCCGCGACGATCGCGCCGGACGTGACGATGACGACCTCGCGCCCCTCGTCCATCAGCGTCGCCGCCTGGCGTACCAGCGACGCCATCACGCGCCGGTCGAGCGCGTCGCTGCCGCCCGTCAGCACGTTCGTGCCGAGCTTCGCGACGATGCGGTGATAGCCGCGGACTGCGCCGTTGCGCCCGGGACGTGGCATGCGCGCCCTTCCGAAGATCGCGCCGATTATAACAACGGGGTCCGCCGGTCCGGCCCGCCCCTCCGCACCGTAGAATGAGCGCGATGACTGCCGCCTGGACCGTCGTCCGGCAGACTTGGCGCGGCTACATGCGGCACCAGTGCTCGCAGCTCGCCGCCGCTATCGCCTACTACGTCCTCTTCTCCATCGTCCCGCTCACCATCCTCACCGTCTCCGTCTTCGGCTTCGTGCTCGAAAACGGCTCCTTCCGCCGCGAGCTCGTCGACCGCATCCTCGATGTCGTCCCCCTCACCCAGACCGATGGCCGCCAGTCCGTCGAGCACGTGTTGGACAACGTCAAGCGCGCGTCCGGCCCCGTCGCCGTCCTCTCCCTCGGCCTCACGCTCTGGACCGCGTCCTCCGTCTTCGGCTCCATCCGCAAGTCCCTCAACACCATCTGGGGGATCGAAGAGCACCGCTCCTTCGCGCGCCAGAAGCTCATCGACTTCATCCAGGTCGGCCTGCTCAGCGTCGTGCTGCTCGCCTCGGTGGTGCTCACCGGCGTCTTGCGCGCCGCCCGCCAGGTCAGCGCCGACTGGTTCGGCCCGCTCGCCAACAGCAACCCGCTCTGGGAGATCCCGCCGTACCTCGTGCCCGCGTTGCTCTCGCTGGCGACGTTCCTCATGCTCTACCACGTCGTCCCGGCGCGCCGCCCGCGCTGGCGCGATGTGATCCCCGGCGCCCTCCTCGCCACCCTCCTGTTCGAGGCGCTCAAGAACTCGTTCGCCTTCTACGTCGCCAACTTCAACAATTTCGATGTCGTCTACGGCTCGCTCGCCGGCATCCTGCTGTTCCTGCTCTACACCTACCTCGGCGCCACCATCCTGCTGATCGGCGCGGAAGTCTCGCACTCCCTGCAGCAGTACCACGAGGGCGCCCTCGTCCCGGCGCCGGCGCTCGTACCCGTCCCCCCGCCGGCCTCGGCGCCGCCCGAGCAGCCCCGCGCCGTGCTGCACGCCGCCCGGCCTGGCGCGTCGGCCGCGCCGGCCGCCGGCCTCCCGCATCGCGCTGCCCGCGCCGTCCGCCACCTCTTCGCCCGCCAGTAGCGCGGCGCTCCGGGCGCGCCAGCCGGCGATCGCGGACCGCCGCGCTCGCGCGGTGCCCCTTCCCGTCCCCGCCCCACCCGGCCGTCCGGCCGCGCGGATCAGCCCGATCGGCACTGATGCCGTCGACGCCCTATCCCCGATCCTTCACCTGAGCGGAGGCGCGGAGCAGGGGCGAATCGCAGGATGTGGATGGATCACGCAGCTTGGTGGATCGCGATGTGGGTGGCGATGCTCGTCTTCTGGGCCTTCGTCGGCATCGGCGTCTTCGCCATGATCAACGCCCTGCGTCGGCACGACTTGCCCGCCTCCTCCGAAGAGATCCTCAAGCGCCGCCTCGCCGCCGGCGACATCACGCGCGAGGAGTACGACCATATCCTCCGCGGGCTGCGCGGCGACAACCACGCCCCCGCCCACCACTGACGCTGCGCCCTCGTTGCAAGCACAAGTGAGCGGAACTCGAGCACCTTGACGACCACGTAGACGCTCTCGCCGTCGCGTCGTAGCATGCGCACAACCCGTTTGAGCGCAGGTACATGGGCGGTGACTGTGGGCGTCACGATCGCGTTCATCATCTTTGTTGTGGTCGTCGTACTCGTCGCCGTCGTCGTCCGCATCGGGCGAGAACTTGCGGGCTCCTCGGGGCGGTCGCAGCTGCCGTACAAGACGCGCGAGTATCTGCTAAGCCGCGCGGAGCGGTCTCTCTACGGCGTGCTGGAGCGCGCAGTGCAACGCGCTTACCGCATCTTCCCGAAGGTGCGCCTCGCGGACGTGCTGTATGTCGAGCGCGGGACGGAGCGTTGGCAGTCGCACTTCAACCGCGTGTCCGCAAAGCACGTGGACTTCGTCCTCTGTTCGCTCGACACCGTGTCGCCGCTGCTCGTCGTGGAACTCGACGATGCATCACACGGCCGCAGTGACCGTGCGAGCCGCGACGGGTTCGTGAACGACGCGCTCGCGTCGGCCGGGCTGCCCATCCTGCACGTGCGGGCGCGGAACAGTTACGACGTGACCGAGGTTGCCGACGCCATCCGCCGAGCCATTGCGGCTGGAGCCGAGCAAGGCCAGCGAGCAGCACCCGCCGGGTCTCGGTGAGTCGCGCCGACACGCTCGACCGCATCGACGCTCGCGTCGGCGAACTCATCAGCGGTTCGGCCAATGCCTGGCCGTCTCGGACTCGGCGAACCTTCACCGGGCCACGAGGCCGGGCGGTGAGGCTCTCGCGCAGTCCCTGCTGCTAACGCACAGTCCCGCAACCCACTGAGCCCTCGCCCGTTGAGTGAGACGGCGCGACCGCAGACCGCGAGACTGCCCCGGCGCGCTCCCTACTGCTCCTCGATCTCGATCGTGTTGATCTTCGTCCCCGGCTGCGTCGCCACGGCGGGGTCGCGCGGCATGATCTTGTCCAGCACGTCACGTCCTTCCACGATCTGCCCGAACGCCGTGTACCCGCCGTCCAGGTTCGGCTGCGGCGCATAGTCGATGAACCACTGGCTCCCGCCGGAGTTCGGCGCTGACGTCTTCGCCATCCCCAGCGTCCCGTCGAGGAACTTGTGGGAGTTCACTTCGTCCTTGATCGTGTACCCCGGCCCCCCGCGCCCCGTCCCCGTCGGGTCGCCCGCCTGCGCCACGAACCCCGGGATCACGCGGTGGAACGTCACGCCGTCGTAGAAATGCTCGCGCGCCAGGAACACGAAGTTGTTCACCGTCACCGGCGCGTCCTTCGCGAACAGCTCGAGCTTGATGTCGCCGATGTCCATCTTGATCGTCGCGAAGTACTTCTTGTTCACATCGATCGTCATCGGCGGCGGCGACGAGTACTGCTTCACGGTCCCTCCCGGCGCCGTCGCGCCCGATACCGGCGTCTGCGCCGAAGGCGAGCCCGCCTGCGACGTCCCCTGGCTGTACTGCGCGACCGAGGTCTTGCCGCCGTCCTTGTTGCCGCCACCGCCGCACGCTGCGAGCACGACCGCCGCCGCGACGGCGCGCGCGCCGAGCGCCCACGTCCTTCGCATCTTCACATCACCCCTCCGCTGGCCCGCGCACGATAGCACGGGTACGATCGGTGCGCATGTGAATCCGCCCGGCTGGCGCGCCCGTACGGAGGGACGGATGGAATATCGCAATCTCGGCGAATCGGGCCTGCAGGTCTCCGTCGCCGGCCTCGGCTGCAACAACTTCGGCCGCCGCATCGACAAGGCGAAGACCGCCGATGTCGTCGCCGCCGCCCTCGACCTCGGCGTCACGCTCTTCGATACCGCCGATGTCTACGGCCCGGGCGGCCAGTCCGAGGAGTTCCTCGGCGCCGCGCTCGGCAAGCGCCGCGCCGATGTGATCATCGCGACGAAGTTCGCCAACCCCATGGGCGAAGGCCCGCTGCTCCGCGGCGCCTCGCGCCGCTACATCTTCTCCGCCGTCGAGGCCAGCCTGCGCCGCCTGAACACCGACTGGATCGACCTCTACCAGGTCCACATCCCGGACGCGCACACGCCGCCCGAAGAGACCATGCGCGCGCTCGATGATCTCGTGCGCGCCGGCAAGGTGCGCTACATCGGCTGCTCCAACTACAGCGGCTGGCAGATCGCCGATGCGCAATGGACCGCCCGCGCGCACCACCTGACGCCGTTCGTCTCCGCGCAGAACCAGTACAGCCTGCTCGACCGCCGCATCGAGCGCGAGGTCGTCCCCGCCGCCCGGCGCTTCGGCCTGTCGATCCTGCCGTGGGGCCCGCTCGCGAGCGGCTTTCTTTCCGGCAAGTACCGCCCGGGCGAGCCGCCGCCCGCCGGCACGCGCCTCGCCGCCGCCGGCCCGATGGCGGAGCGCGCGCTCAACGCCGAGAACTTCGCGGTCCTCGAGAAGCTCGAATCGTTCGCGGCGCTGCGCGGCCGCACGGTGCTCGACGTCGCCATCGGCTGGCTCGCGACGAAGCCCTGGATCGCGAGCGTCATCAACGGCGCCACGAGCCCCGGGCAGATGGAGCAAAACGTCCGCGCCGCCGACTACCGCCTGACCCCGGAAGAAATGGCCGAACTCGACCAGATCACCCGACGGTAGTTATGCCGCTCGTGCCCTCTCCCTCCCTGGGGGAGGACAGGGAAGACGTAACGCCGCCTCAGACGACGGCCCCGAGCGCTTCGGCGCTAGGCCTGCGCCCTCCGCCCGCCGCGCACCGCGCGCATCACCGCCCCCGCCACGTCCACCTCCGCCCCGCCGCCGACCGACACGTCGCGCCGCGCGAACGCGCGCAGCGTCAACGCGAACAGCGCCGCCGCGCTCCCGAGCAACAGCGCCGCGTGCGCCCAGTCGATCCCCTGTACGATCGGCAGCCCCGCGCCGTAGTAGTAGAAGGGCGACGCGTACCGCAGCCCGCGCAGCGCGTCGATGCCCTGCGCCAGCGTGTTGAACAGCCAGCCCGCCGTCGCCACGGCGATCGTCCCCGCGACCGCCATCGCGCGGCTTGGCGCCATGGATCCGAGCCACAACGCGAGCGCGTAGAACAGCAGCGTGATCGGCGCCATGTTCGCCATCGCGACCGCCACGTCGCGCGCGCCCACGTCGATCGCCACGGGCGGCAGCGTGACCGCAAATCCGATGAACCCGATCGCGATGATCAGCACGATCCCGAGGCACGTCGCCGCCGCCTTCGCGCTCACGATCGTCGTGCGCGCGACCGGCTGCGCGAGCAGCATGTCCATCGTCCCCGATCCCTCCTCGCCGCCGATCGCGCCCGTCCCCTGGATCACCGCGTAGACGATCAGCAGGATCGGGATCCACGAGAAGAACTCGGTGCTCAGGAAGCCCGCCGGCGTCGCGATGCTCAGGTCCGTGCCGAGGAACGCCTGGAACGCAGGTGGCAGCTCCAGGTTCTGCAGCGTGTCACGATACGCCGGCCACACCAGCACGTCGAGCGCCGCGACGAGCGCCAGCGCCGCCCCGAACCCCGCGATCTGCCACTTCTGATCGCGTAGTGACTTGCGAAATACACTCGTCAGCGCCATCGCGCCCCCGGCACACGCGTCCGCCCGCGGGCGCGAACGCAACGAGGCACCCGCAAGCGCGCTTCACCCAGCACGCCGCACCCCGACCTCCGGCCTCGTGCCTCCATCCGCGTCGCCGGCGGCCTCCCCGCCCGCGTAGTACGCCAGGAACACGTCCTCCAGGCTCGGCTGCTCCGTCCGCAGGTCCACCAC
>Ga0070741_10011560_pt1 | contig 16265 bp, 16 predicted proteins | sample Coa_R1_4_FD_66440 | JGI IMG/M metagenome (GOLD analysis project Ga0070741, IMG submission 66440) | Surface soil microbial communities from Centralia Pennsylvania, which are recovering from an underground coalmine fire - Coalmine... | ecosystem: Environmental > Terrestrial > Soil > Unclassified ...
GTTTGCTAAACCGTTATACGGGCCAAAACCTGTATCGAGGGTTCGAATCCCTCCCTCTCCGCCAGCTAGTCTACCCCGCCAGAGAAAATCCGTCTTCTTCACAGAAAAATCGCTGGAATTCCGGGATCTTGTGCTTTTTCTAACCCGAGTTGGACTTCGGAGAATGGACTTCGCCGTCCCCAGGTTCGATTCTGTGTCGTTTTTCTCTAAACGCCGTCTTTTTTCTCAAAGACAAACAGCTTCGTCATCAGGGAGTGTTTCGAGGCCAACACGCCCAAGCTGTACGCTACACCTGCATAAAACGGCGCGGTGACAGACATCTGTGCCCATACTCGCTCGGGGTCACTGGCTAGTGGATTGGAAAATGTCGGCATGACCTTCTGTATGTCGAAGAAGTACCTCATCGCTGTCATAGAGGAGCCATAAAGCACTGAGGAGGGAGCGTGGTATTGCAGCATTCTGTACAACAGCACCAATGTTGGAATGGTCCAAGTCCAGAAAGCAGCTGAGCCAGCGCGATTCTCATGCAGGTACTCCCGCGCTACCGCCGGAAGGAAGCGAACCAAGTTTAAGTAGCCAATCACTAGAGCAGGAATCAAAGTGACCAGTTCAAAATGCTGCAAGTACCAATCAGTCGCAGGAATGCTGATGGTCGTGTGTAAAAGGGGTGCGATCCAACCGAACCAGTGAAATACAAGCCATGCGGATAAATGAAGAGCACAGTTGTAGGCAATGAGTGTATGCACGGTCAAAGCAACTGCATAGGCAAGAACCGACTTCGTAGGAACTAAGACGGCTACGGGGGCAGGGGATGCCATGCACAGGGAACTTACACCGATGGTCCTCTGGATAGCAACTGGGACACCCACAGGCCAGATCGCCAATTACCGTTGCAAATTGCCCATGCTCCAGCTTGGACGACGTCCTTAATGTGTATAGGTTGCAGCCTCCGCCCGTGGTCGCAGGTGCTGATCTCATTAGGCTAAAAACCCCCTGCCGAAGTAAACGCCTGCGAGCTTTTCGGCGATTGTCCCGCACCCGGTACTATGGCGCAGTGCTCACAGCAGCGACGCGTCGTCTGCCCCCGTGTGCAGGCGCAGTTTTCTTACCGCGCACAGAAACTTGAGCAAGCGCTGGCTCAGTGATGCGGTCAATAGTACTCTAACGTGCGTTTCATCTGGGTTGATGGCTGAAACGCGCCGTCGGGACTGGAGCGCCATGAAATGCTTTGCTCTGTCCAATTTTGATGTTGGTCGTACTGATAGGAGTAATGAACCTCTGAATAGGAAGGTGGCGAAGGTGTATTTGGTTCGGCTTGTACCTTGCTCAAAGTCACTTCTGACTCAGCATCCCCGTTTTGATTGTAGGTAGTCTGGATGTCGTCTTCATGGTTGAAGATTCGCCGATGCATGTGGTTCACACGGCCAAAAGCATCATATCGATACGAAACCGAGTAGGGTTCTCTTTGGCCTCCCATGAGCTTCGTGAGTTGCGCCCGTAGCTCTTGTCGCAGCTCATCTGCGGAGAGACCTGACTCCTTCAGCATCTGTGCGCGGGCTTCGGAGGGGATGAGCCTCTCAATGTCGTCTACAATCTGGCGTTCTTCGCTCACCCGCCCTTGCTCATCGTAGATGCGCACAGCACGGTTTATCAACTCTCCATTGGCGTCATAAACCCTGACTTCAATGGCCCGATCATGTTCGTCGTAGCTGGTAATGCTCCTTCCGCCGCCCGGAAGGTTGGGTGCAACATCTACGGCCTCGAACGGAAACCCTGCCGTAGCCGTATTGAAACGGTAGTCCTCTGGCCTTGATGTCACGATCTTGGTTTTCCTTCCTTGCTCGTCGTAATGAAAAATGACCGGGTTATCTGGTTTCTTGTTATGGCAATATTTTCGAGCCTGCCCTGACTATCGTAGGAGTAGATAGTCTCTGTTAACTCCTTTCCTTCTACACCCGATTCGGCTTCAAGAAGCCGACCGAATGAGTCATATCTGTACCGCGTCACCCATTGTGAGCCATCGGCATTACGGCTACGGTAAACTAGGGGGCGGCCATTTGCGTCGTACTTTGTAAGACACTCCGAACGAGCTTCAGGGTGGGTCTTGCCGCTTGCATCTGTGACAGCGGGATGAGCGATCTCCACAGTAATCGATCTTACGGGGCCACGTAGACCTTGTCATTTACGGTCGAGCATGGCTGATACTCCTCATGGCTTCCAAAGTCCGACAACACTCAATATCCCGACTCGTTCCCTGATTCGCATCAGTCGTCGAGCCTGAGGTGAGCTGTACGCCTACCATACCGCCGTGGTGATAGGAATATTGCAGTACAGCGCCTAAGTATCCGAATCCGATCAGAATAACGGTGATCGTCTTGGTTCTGCGCCGTTGAAGCATTGTCGACCCAATGTAGGTAGAACGTGAGTCGGTCAATTCCTTGCAGATTGGAGTTGTGTAGTTGGTGAAAAATCCCGATTTCACTCAAAATGGCCCGGCAGGGTTTTGAGTGTAATCGCCTGATTACAATACTGACGAGGACCTCGCTCCGGTAAATGATATGACCATGAATCTGCTCGACGACAAGATCAATCTCAGTTTGTCTAAAGCTGAGTGCCTGACGTTATTTGAGTTGCTGACCAAATCTTATGAGATTTGGCGAACTGACAACCCAAACGACTCTTCAGCCGCTCCGTTGCAGGTGAATGCGGTGGAACGTGCGCAACGGGTTGCATTGTGGAGACTGGAAGGGACTATAGAAAGTACGGTGGTAGAAGTTTTCGCTCCTAACTATGTCGAACTTGTAGCGGCTTCTAAGGCGCTGTTGGAACGCGATAGTAAAAGATGAATCTCCATCATGCTCGTTGGACCTGCGCCGACCGGGGTTTTGAGTGTAATCGCCTGTTAGCGTCAGTTGACAATTGAGAACATAATACTGCTCATGTTCCGCACAGCAGCATCGGTTGCTTATCCTTTCGGCTGCCGCCTTTGCTTGTGTCGAAGTACCCATTGTTTATCAGGTGTCTCGATCCTTTACCGTTCACGTGAAGAATGAGATTGGCCGGGTTGCTGGCCTGAACCTAAAAGTCTCCCATTTCAGAACGGAGGAGTTTGCGCAGCTCAGTGCGGAACAGCAAAGGTCTGCCGACCCGAACAGCTTTGAGGAAGTTATCGCGCAATCCACTACCGACGACAATGGAATGGCACATTTCAATCTGAATGAAATCGGCAGGTTCTCGCTATCAACTGACGGCCCGGCGAATCAGACGTGGGTTGACCTCGATGTCACTGAGCAGACAAGTTCCCCGGTGGTGGAACTTCAGTGGCCATCCACGGCGATCTTGAGAACTGCTCAAATTCGCGGCAACTTATCGAAGGGTTTATTCTCATCGCGCAGCAGCCCGTTAGCTCACAATGACCTGAAACTGCGTACTCTCGTCCATTATGCAGAGATTGCGGCGCTAACAACAGATGATGCTGGAACATTCGATTTCGGAACTGTTGATCCTGGCTTGTACTTCCTGCAAATAATCGCTAAATCAGAAATAAAGACTCGTTCCGAGACACCAGAAGGCAATATCCCAATCTACGTCCGTCCCGAGGAGTCACACACCAGTCTTCGCATCAGTGTGTCAAATACGGATTGTGGCCTCATGTATGACTTGGAGAAGAACAAAGCGTTGCGAAATCCCGATTTCACTCATTGAGCGGTCAGAACTGAAAACAGCTTAGCCAACGCGCTCACGGCATTCACCACTCCGAGAATCCGCCATACCGTAAGAGGTCGAGTCGGTAGATCGCCTTTTCGGCCCAGCAAGCGTGCTACGTGAACCGGGTACAAGGCAACGGCAGCACCGAGCACGAGCCACAGCACGCAAAAAAAAATCCAAATCCCACGATATTCCATGCTGCGATACTAACCGCTTAAGTCAGTTGGCGTAACATCCCCATTACACTCATCATCCCCCTGGCACGTAGCCCGGGGCGACTCCCGATTTCCGTTCACGTTTCGCAAATTCCAAAGATGCGCATTGGAGAATTTCCTTGTTCTTGATCGCTGGCTGCTGATCCAGGCTGTTCTTTGCTAAATCAGAGCTATGCGAAGCTTTGCGCCAAGTTAGGAAGTAGCCGGAAAGGGGCAGCCGCCAGAGGCTGCCCCAATCAGTTAGCTTGGACGATTTTGAGTGCTAAGCCTGGTTAAAACAGTTGCTACGCTGAAGAAGATCTGTTTGAGCGTGGTCCGTTACCGGAAATGCGGCGCCACATTGCCGAAGATATGGTTTAGTTCGGCGCTGGTAAGGCGCAGGTGGGTACGCAGCAGCGGGATGTAGTCGCGAGGGGTTTCTTCCAGCCAATCGGTCGCAAATACAATGCGCGCCACACCGAGACGGCGAAGGTCGGCCGCGAGGTTTTCCGGACCTTTTGAGAAATGGTTTTGTTCGTCCCAGAGAGACTGAAGATCGCGATCGGGCGGAGCCTTTGGGTCGGGCGGAGCGAGAACAACAGCGGCGATATCGAAGTAGAGGCGACGGCAGCGGCTGGGTTGTCGGGCGCAGGAGTTCGCGAAGGTGGAAAGAATTACGTCCTCCGTTCGATCGTAGCCTCCCCACCAACATTCAGCTTCCAGACAAGCCGCTCAGGATCATAGGACATGCTGCGCTACGATGCTTTTCCAGATCGAGCTCGCAGCATACTCGCGCGAACCGCGTGCGCGCGCAAGCAGCTTGACACCTTCATTGCGCAACGACAGAATATTCGTCCAGTTTTGCGGTTTGCCCGAACGGACGAGACGCATTTCACTTCACTGGCCCCTGGTGGATTAGAGGCCGGGCTTCGCTTCCGAGGGGATGATAAACCGTCTGGTTCGCAAGGGAACCTGATACTGCGTGGGGGAAAATGAGATCAACATCAGTTTTGGTGACACTGGTCGGCATGCTGTCGGTCGGGGCATGGGCACAGGGGTCGGCATCTATCCGCGGGCACGTGACAGATCCGTCCGGTGCGGTGATAGCGAATGCAAGCGTGCGATTGGTTCGGACGGACACGAATGCCAGTCGTGTCACGAAGACTAACGGTGAGGGCTTCTACGAGTTCGTACAGCTTTCCTCCGGCGATTACAGCTTGAGCGTATCCGCCCCGGGCTTCGCGACCGCCGAGCGCAAAGACCTTAGCCTCATAGTCAATGTGCCCGCCACGGCAGATTTCCATCTCCCGCTTGCGACGACCGGTGAAAAGGTCGAGGTTATGGGGGAAGCGCCCATGCTGAATACGACGGACGCCACGATCGGCAACGGCTTCGACACGAAGCAGGTGTCGCAACTTCCCATTGAAGGCCGCAACGTGGTCGAGTTGCTCAGCCTACAACCTGGGGTCACGTATCTGGGGAATCGGCTCGATGCTACGTCCGACACCCGGAGCGGCGCGGTCAACGGGGCACGCAGCGACCAGTCGAATGTAACGCTGGACGGTGTTGATGTGAATGACCAGAATAACGGGTTCGCATTCACCAGCGTGCTGCGCAATACGCAGGACTCAGTTGCCGATTTTCGCGTGACCACCAGCAATGCCAACGCCGATGCCGGCCGGTCCGCCGGTGCGCAGGTGGCATTGGTCACAAAGAGCGGCACAAACCAGTTACACGGCTCCCTGTATGAGTACAACCGGACGACCGTGTTTTCGGCTAACGATTACTTCCTCAAAAAGTCGGAGCTTGAGAGCGGGCTGCCCAACAAACGTTCGCCGCTGATCCGAAATGTCTTCGGAGGATCCATAGGGGGACCCATCATCAAGAACCGGCTTTTCTTCTTCGCCAATTACGAAGGCAGGCGCGATCGTGAGGCCGTCAGCGTGGTGCAGACCGTTCCGACCGCGAGCATGAGGACAGGGAACCTGATTTACGAGGACGTGTCCAATGGCCTGACTACCCTCACGCCGGCACAGATTCGAAAGATGGATCCTCTGGGCCTGGGTGACAGCACAGCCATTCTTTCGATTCTTCAGTCCTATCCAATGCCGAACGACTTCACAAGCGGTGATGGCCACAACACCGCCGGCTTCCGCTTCGCTGCCAACGAGAAGCGTAAGTTCGACACTTATATTGCCAGGCTCGATTACAACCTGACGGCCGACGGTCGCAATACGATCTTCGCCCGTGGCAATCTGCAGAATGACCACCTGGGCGGTGCTCCTCAATTTCCCGGGCAGGCCCCTGCGACCACTACCCTCGACAACAGTAAAGGTATCGCTCTGGGCTACACTGCCGTCCTCTCGCCCACCAAGGTGAACTCATTCCACTGGGGATTTACGAGGCAGGGTGGCGAGTCGGAAGGCATCTCCCAGGACCCGCAGGTTACGCTCGCCGGTCTATCGTCCCCCGTCGCGTTTACGCGCTCCACCAGTTTTCACGTGCCGGTGCATAACTTGAGCGACGATTTCACCTGGACAAAGGGCACGCACACGATGCAGTTCGGCGGAAACGTTAGGTTGATTGGGAACTTCCGCTCGAGCTTTGCGAATTCGTTTCCATCAGCCAATATCAATCTCGGCTGGTTGGTTTTTTCCGGGATTGCCAACAGGAATGTGCCGTTCGATCCTCCCATGTCGGGATTCCCGGCGGTAGCCGATCCATTCGCATTGGAGTACGACAACATCGTCATGACACTGGTGGGAATGGTGACGGAAGGCAACGCAATCTATAACTACGACAAAAATGGGAGACCGCTGCCCCTCGGATCGCCGCTCCTGAGGAATTATCGCTGGGCAGAATACGAGCCCTATGCGCAGGACTCCTGGAAGATCTCGCGTAACCTGACGCTCACATATGGCTTGCGCTGGACAGTGTTGCAGCCCCCAGCGGAAACGCACGGCACGCAGGTAGGCCCTTGTGTGCTAAGCGGGAATGGCTGCGCGCCACTGAGCTTGACGCATTGGTTGAATACCAGCGCGCACCAGGGACAGATCGGCGGCGCGGCGATCAATGCTCCAGAAATCTCGTTTGCGCCAAATGGGCGCTATAACGGACGCTCCGATCTGTGGAATTACGATTTTCACAACTTTGCACCACGGGTGGCGGTGGCATGGTCGCCCTCGTTTCACGATGGCTGGCTGGGCCGGCTTTTCGGCGCCGATGGCAAAACGGCCATCCGCGGCGGATACGGCATGTACTACAGCCACTTCGGCGCTGCCACCGTAAATTCGTACGATGCGGCGGGCTCGTACGGACTTTCCAGCCAAGTATCCAATGTGCCTGGGACGGTTAGCGTCAGCTCCGCGCCACGCTTCAGTGGACTTACGACCATTCCAGCGGGACTGCTCCCGCCCGCACCTGCAGGCGGTTTCCCGGCAACGCCTCCCAGTGACTCGTTCGCGATTAGCTGGGGGCTCGACCGCGCCATGAAGACGCCATACTCGCATGCGGTGGACTTTTCGATTGCGCGACAACTGCGGCGTGACATGGTCCTGGAAATAGCCTATGTGGGTCGATTCTCGCGTAGATTACCCGAGCAGGAAGACGTCGCTATGCCGCTTAATTTGGTCGATCCGAAAAGCGGTGTGGATTACTTCAGCGCCGCCCGGCAGCTCTCGCAAATGGCTTGGGCCGGCATTCCAGTACAGAGTGTCGGGCGCATTCCGTACTGGGAAGATCTGTTCGGTCCACTCGCCGGTACTAATGTCGGCTTTGGGCCGGCTACCGCGACACAGGTCGTTTACAACCAGTTCCTGCAAAACGTAGGCAACGAAACTTATGCGCTGTTCAATCTCGACCTGCCGGACAGCCAGAGCGGCGCCGGATTGAACGTAGGTGGACACAGCTACCCATCGTACCGGTTCTACCACGATCAATATTCCGCCTTGTATTCATGGCGGACGATCGGGGAATCGGATTTCAACGGCCTCGAAGTCACCCTGCAGAAGCACTTCAGTGCTGGATTGCAGGGAGCGTTTAATTATACGTGGTCGAAATCGCTGGACTGGACCTCGCAGGCGGAACGCATTCCTACATCGGGCGGTAACAACGGCGCGCAAATCATCAACACGTGGAATCCTTCACAGCTGCGCGGCGTCTCAGATTTCAACCCCGCTCACCAGATCAACGCGAACTGGATTTACGATCTGCCATTCGGACGTGGACGTTATTTTGGCGGGGGATCAAGCCGCATGGTCAACGCCGTCTTGGGTGGCTGGCAGTTGAACGGCCTGTTCCGCTGGACCAGCCGCATGCCCTGGAGCGTAGACGAGGGTTCGACCTGGCCCACGAACTGGGACATCGAAGGCTGGGCCATGCAGACGCAGCACTTAAGTAGCTCTGATCTGCGCCGTGGTCATGGCGTGAACGCTTTCGCCGATCCGAACGCGGTGTTTAGCGCGTTTCGAGTCGATTATCCAGGAGAATCGGGAACGCGTAATCCACTCCGCGGTGACGGGTACTTTGGTCTCGATGCCGGACTTGCAAAGTTGTTCCACCCAACCGAGCGAATTGGCGTTCGCCTCCGTTGGGACGTGTTCAACGTGACTAACAGCACGCGTTTCGACGTGAACACAATAGGCAATCGGCTCGATCAGCCGGACACGTTCGGTATCTATACGCAGACGCTCACCAACCCGCGCGTAATGCAGCTCGCGTTGCGGCTGGAGTTCTAGTTACAAAAGCCCGCACGATGACTCGGTTGAACTGTGCTACGGGGAAGATCTCGCTTCATGCCTAGCTAATGCGATGGATGGGCGGCACGTTGTGGGATTCGTGAACGGGTCACTTCCCTTGCGCGTTCAGGTCGGCGTTTTCGGTGTATGGATGATAATCGCGCTAATACTTCCCATCGCCACAGTTGTCGCAGCAGTCAAGGCTGCTGCTCTCCCGTTCCGCGCTCCTGATACGAGAGTGCGATTGTTGCGGCCGGTTTTCGGATGGTGCTTAGTCGCGGTTGCGGTGACTATGAATGTGTTCTGTTACGCAGTGGGTCGCACGCGCTCTGCGCTAACGAGAATCTCAACTGGCGTAATATCCCAATTAGACTTGTGCCACATCTCTCGCCTTTTGGCGCTCAGAGTCCGATGCTTGTCGGTCGATAAATGTCCTATCCATGAAAGGAAGTATATGCTGCTGGAACCACCGAAGGCGTCGTTGGCGTAACATCCCGATTACACTCATTGACCCTACCCGAAAGGGATTTTGAGTGTAAACGCCTGTTTACGACAGTCATCTTGCGCGACTGCTCTTAGTACCCGATGATTAGGCCATGGCGATGTTGCTAGATGTACTCCCTATTGGCCCCGCACTCCTGCTCTTTGAGGTGATGGACAAAGAGCCGCCGTTGGCTCAGACGGCGATTCTGTATTGCGTTCTGGCTGTGGCGGGCTTCTTGCTTGCGCAGAAGCGTTGGTGGTTCGGCCTTGCCGTGCTTCCTGTCGTGGCCCTTTTCGCTTGGGCGGATGTGAGCGAATTGCGCGACCCTTTCGTCGGCCCGGCGATTGTCAGAGAGGCGGGGTTGTTGCACGTAGTTTTGTGGTACGTATTGATTCTGGCAAGCATTGCGCACTCCGGTTATCACTGCTGCTATATTGCGCCGCCGACAGTTGGGTAGATAGTTGGCGTAACATCCAAATTACACTCATTGACCCCTGCTGGAGGGGGTTTTGAGTGTAATCGCCTGGTAACGACACTTGTCAAAAGTAACGTTGGTCTGCGACTGTCCAAACGCTATGATTTCGTCGTGGAGAGTTGAGTGCAACGTGTCCTTCAGAATCGCTGGGTGGCTATCATAGCTGCCTTCGCAATTGGCTACGGCCGTGCGGAGTCTGGTTTTTGTCGGTCAAGATGCCTATTACGTGTACCACGCATATCCGAGGGAGAAAGGCACGGGGTACATCTATCCAGAACTGCGATACACGTTCGGACAGATTGCGATATTCCTCTGGTCCGCCTTCGGCGTGTTTACGGCGCTGTTAACTGCGCGTTCCCACAAATGTGCCTCTCGTTCGATTCTGGCGTTTGCACTCGGCTTCGTTCTGCTGGTCGTTGGATTCGTCGCGGGAATGGCCATGATGGACTTCGGTCTGTAAGGCGGTCCGCTCAGAACTGAGTTGATGAGTGAAATCGCCTGATTTCGTCAATCATGCTACCGTGTGATCGCCAAGCGGTGTCTAGATCATTGTGAAGCGCACGCTCAATCGCGCTCTTGTCACGGCAGCAATACCGATTGCCTTAGTCGTGGCCTTGATGATTTGGAAAGCCAACTTCTTCCTACTCCCCTCCGCCACAATCGAAGAGAACGGACACGTGGAGCACGGGTATGTATACGCGAACTCCTACCACCCCAAACGAGTCACCCACCTTGTAATCACCCGTTTCGAGAGCGGCCATCGGCACTCATACCTCGCGTGGATTGAAGATGATCCACACCATGGTGCGCCAGTTATTTCTGATTGCGAAGACTGGACGATCGCATATCTACCGCTGTTTATGTTCCCTGACGTAAACCCACCCTGCATAAAGTGGTATGCCGCCGAGGAGACCCCACCGCCACCAACAACACCAAAGCGAGAAGTCAAAGTGAAAGGGCGCTCAGTCGAGTTCACGGCGAATGATGGCAAACGTGTAACGGTACGGTGGTGATGATTGGCGTTATATCTCTATTGCACTCCAAATGGCCGAGCAGGGATTTTGAGCGTAATCGCTGGTTTCATCAGCTACACTACAGGCAAGGAACTGATCGGGAGAAAAACTTCTTGCTAATGCGGCGGCGGCCATTCGCGTTTGTCTTTTTCGTGTTCCTGTTTTCACCATTCTGCTTCGGCCAGCAACCCGCTACCGGCAGCACGGCCGGGACGCGAGGGCTACGCGGCGCGGTGCAGAGCGTCTCGACCGAGAATTTCATCTGTAATGCCGACGGCAAGGAAATACCTGCCCATTCCGACCGCTCTGTTTACGACCGCACGGGCTATGAAACGCAGTTCGACGAATATGACTCGCTTCATCGTCTGCGCTCGCATTCTGAATACACGTGGAATGGCTCGCGTCTGCTGAAGGCAGAAATCACCAATCCCTTTTCCAAGCAGAAATCCGTGCAGTTATACAACTCCGAAGGCGTTGTTACAGAGACTGATAGCTACGATGGCAACGGCGTACTTAGCGCCCGAATAGTTAACGATTCTGCTCTCCAGAAGGAAAAGCCGGTCGTCTCAACGAAGAGGGCAACGGACGGAAGTATTTCTACAATTGAGCGATCTGCAGACGGTTCCTTTAAAGAAAGCACCGTGAAACCGGATGGCACGGTGGTCATACATGCGCATTACCGGGCGTCTCCGCAACCGCCACTGTTCTTGCCAGTAGGCGATAACGTTTACGACGACTGGTACCAGACGAGCGATGCAAACAACCGGCCGCTCGAATTCATCGAGGAGCCGCCGACGGGCGAGTACAGAAGGTTCTCAAGCCGCTATGATAAGAGCGGACGAGAGATCGAGACTGCCACCTACGACCGCTTCGGAAAACTGCTGGCCGAAACAACGTTTCAATACTTGCAAGAGGATGAAAACGGAAATTGGACTGAACAGGAAATCTGGGCGAGAACCGAGAGCAACCCAGCACGGCTTCACCAAGTTACTTATCGGACGATCACCTATTACGGAAATCCGCTCGATGACAAACGGTGATCCTCAATTGTTGCAACATCCCGATTACACTCATTGACCCCTGCTGGAGGGGATTTTGAGTGTAATCGCCTGGTTTCGTCAATTATCGAGCACTGGGTTTGTAGTTTAGAGTCAGGCAAAGACTCTTACTGGATAGGGACTCCGTTTCGGAACCAGAATACCCTTTTGTCACCTGAAGGCAGCACCACGGTGCTTCGTAGCACCTCTCCTCCTTTAAATTGATAGTCGTACCTGAAGAGTTGTCCGTCCGAGAGCCTCTGCTCGGAGACCCTGCCCCACAAGTACTTGTTTCGCAGTAGGACATTCCAATTGCCATCAAGAACTGCAGTAAGTAGCCAAGGATCATACCCTGCATCCTTCAGTAGAGATTCGTATTCGAATCGATACAAGATGCGTGATTGGTCGGATACAGTTTGCAGATGCCCGGTGGGACCGTAAGAATACTTGCGTATATGACCGTCACTGTCCTGGGCTTCTACGATTCGGTCTGCGCTGTCATACTTGAAAGTGACCGTGTGTCCGCTTGGGGAAATCAGTTCTTCCAGATTGCGCACCTTACTTCTCTTTAACTGAATTCGGTTGCCGTTCGCATCCATCATCTCGGTTGCCGCCCCTTGAGCAAAGTTCTTTGCGAAGTACGCTTCTGGGAAAAGAAAGCGGCGGCCATCACGGAAATCAAGCGTCCAACCATTTCCATTCCAGGCGATCTGCATCCCATAAAAATCGGATGAGGTTGCATCATGCCGAAAAACCGCATCCGCATAACCCGTTCCTTTGGAGATGCGCCGTAGGTAAACGCTCTGATCACCTTCGAGGTTAAATTCCATATAGGTATAAGGATTCCTTGTTCCGGTAGGGCAGATATCGTACGCATGATTTCCGCCGACTCCAAATGCCCTGCTGTGATAGTCCCAAACGATGTACGTCCGTGTGAGCGACAACGGCATCACGTCAGCAACAAAAAGATCGGTCTGACGCAGCACGAATCTTCCACTTTGAAGGTTGACGAGAAAATCGTTAACAGGTGAATCGTGTCGAACGGTGGGCGGAAGCAGCAAGAGAGAACTTTTGAAAGTAGAGGGATTGCGAGGTACAGCGGAAATCACCAAATACGGAACCGAACCGTCCCATGTCGGTTGCGAGTCCTGCAATGGCAATAGCTCCACCTTGACGCGAGGCACAGGTCGCTTCCAATTCAGCAGGAAAGCAGAACAAACGATCAGAGCAAGGAACAAGGCCCACTTCCATGCAGATGAATGCCAGGATGTTGCAGGTTTGATTTTCACGCGGGTTGAAGCAATTAAACCATTGTTCTCAGCTTTTCTGAAGTTGGTTCAACTGGATATTTCTAAGAAGTCAGTCCTTGGCGTAAGATCCCGATTACACTCACGGTCCAGTTCGGATCAGAATCCGAGGTAGGCGCTGAGCGATAGAACTCCAATGTATAGATAGACTCCGCCGACGAAGGCAATGGGAAAGCCACAGAGGATTGAAGCTGCGCCCAGCAATCGTGAGCCACTCGACGCCAGTTTGAAATTCTGGAATATGCGGAATGCGCCGTACGCGGTCCCGCCCACAGCAAAGACACCGACGCCGAGCAGGATGATCGACCCTAAAATGTTCCGTGGACCCGCGCAAGGTCCGCCGCCGATTGCCAATAAGCCAATCGGCAATACAAGCAAAGCCAAAGCAACCAGCCCCACGCCAATCTTGAATTGGGTATCTCTTATGCTGGCCTCCACGGCATCCCTCTCAACCGACATTTATACACGACTTAATTGTGATCATTGGAATACCTTGTTCTGCTGGCAGCCGACAAGTCACGACAGCAATAATACGTGTAGTCAGTTGGCGTAAAATCCCCATTGCGCTCAAAATGGCTGGTCAGGGGTTTTGAGTGAAATCGCCTGGTTACGACAGTCAGCAGAGTGCTTGGGCATTCCGTGGTAAATTCGGGCAGGAGTCGAGAAGCTGATGCTGGGCCGTAGCCTCTTTTTCACGGTTGCTATTCTCGCATGCCTAGCTGGGCTCCTGGCACCGCTGCTCGTTGACGCTCGTCACTGGTGGCCACGAAAACCCAAACGATGAACTTGAGTGAAATCGCCTGCTTTCGCCAGTTGTGGGAGAACTGGTACTCAAGTCACTTGCTAAACCTCCCGACAATGCTCTCCAATTAAGGCAGAACAATGCGGAACCTGCTCAGAGCGTGTGTGCTTTCAACCGCCTCTTCTGTGCTGTGTCTCATCTTCTTCGCGAACACTGCTCTCGCTCTCACGACACGGGGTTACTGCGTTGTTCTGTTCACGCTGCCATTCACCAATAAGACCTTTGAGTTCCCGAACTGGATGTGGGGCCCGATACCGATGTCTGTTGTCGGTGCTTCGATACTGGCTTCCGTGATCCTTTGGACGACACTGCTCGTTACGCGCACTCGACTACGTTCAATTTCTCTATGGAAATCATAGTTGGCGTAACATCCTGATTACACTCAAAACCCCGGTCAGGGGTTTTGAGTGTCAACGCCGGTTTATGTAAATCATGTCGCAAAGAATTGGCGTTGAATCGCCAGCAATGGCCATGTTTTTGAAGCGACCTGCGCTTGTCGGTGCTTGTGGCCTGTGATGTTGTTGTCTTACGGGTTTGCCGAGTGTTCCGACTCGTTGCTTTTGGATTAGAATACTAGCAGTCCAATTCGGAGTGCCGAAATGCGACTCTCCAACCCTGTATTCGTGGCTGCGTTAGTTGTTTTCGTTTCCGTGCCCCTATGGCCTCAGAATTCTTCTCAGTTCGCGCCCGGCATTCTCGCCCGGTTTTCCTTTAATAGTTCTCCACAAGACGAACTCCCGACTAGTATCTGCCTTTCCGTTTCGGTGGACGGCCACTATCGGATGCTTCGGCCTGCCGCATTTGGCGACCCCGAGATGCTTGAGGGCGTGATGTCCGAAAGGCAAGTGCAGCGCCTTTCCGCACTGCTAGACAATCCCGAGTTCCGAACAATGAGAGGCAACTCTGGCGGTATTATACGCAGCAGATGGCAGAGCTTTGGAGCAGAGGTTTTTCGCAATAATCACAGGCAGCGTGTGCAATGGCTGGAGGCAGAGGACACAGGCCCCTTCCCGGCATCAATTCGTAGCGTAGTCGACTGGCTGCTAGATTTCGAACCTACGCATACCAAGCCCTTTTCGTACACGGAATACCCAAATGTGTGCCCCTCAGGAGGGGTACGGCCAGCGCAGCCACCGATTGCCAGTAGGTGATGAACTCAGCCTTCGCAGATTTGGTCCAGCAGAGATTCGCAGCTTATTCTCGTTTACGGTGCCACTGGATGCAAAGTCTGAAACGGTTGGACCGACTGTCTTTCCGATAAACGGTGATGCCATCCCAAAGCTAGATGAGCCGACGAGCCCGTCAACTTGGATTTTGACAAATAGCCAGGACTCTGCTGCTCCCCAAGCGAAAGCATCCGCAGTCCCACCATAGACTAACTGAGGTAACATCCCGATGACGATCAAATCCCTGTCAGGGGGATTTGAGTATTAACGCCTGGTTTCGCCAACTGACCTTATAGCTGTTTCAGATAGCACGTGAAAAAGGGCTTTTCTCTGTACGGCTGTATTTTCTTTTGGATATCCATCGAAAACGCCTGTCACTGCTTCGCTCTGAGTGCAACGTCTCGCAAAATATACGCGTGTTCGGATTCAACTCCGAGATGCTCAAACGTTCTCCAATACCAAGAAGGATGCAAGTATGAGAACACTCTGGTGCGTCGGGTCAATCTCGTCATATCGCCCAAACGTTCGAGTTGATAATCTGCACTCTCAAAACCGAGCCAGTGGCGACCAGGCATGTGGGTTCGATCAATTGAAAGTCCCATGTAGTACGGGGGATTCCAGGCAGTGACTGTTTCCTCGATGTAACCAGCATTGAAATAGCAGGTACGCTTCGCGCCGACTCCCTGACCCTGAATTGTGCACCGCTGCGGTATGGGCAAACCAACATACATCAGAAATGGCTTACTGGCCTTGATGTCGTCGATTGAAACAATCTCGCTCCACACTTGGTCAGGTGAGCCGTTCACGGTTACCGTGGTTTGAATCACCTCAGTACGCGGATGTTGGAGGGTAGGAGTTTCAATTCTTTCGCCAGCAACAATCAGCACAGGAGCAAGAAGCAGCAGCATCCTCGTGGGAGTTGATTCCTGTGCGAAACGGCTGATGACCAGCCTTCGGAACAATATGCCGATCCCCAAACCAACAAACAGTCCGGCAGCAATAATGGGAAACGCAAGAACAGCGCAGAGCATGCCTTCTGCGCCCAGAGCTATGAGTAACACTAAGGAACTGATCACCGAGAGCACAGCAGTTGCGGTTGTGGTGTTGGGCTTTCGAGCAACCATCGCTATAGAAAAACCTGCGGCGATAGGAACCAATAGGAACAGCACCGAACCCATGCGTGGGTATTGTCGAGAGGTTAGAAACCGGAATGCCACTAGTCCAATAGCCGTGCCCGTAACTGTGCCAACTGCGATGGCCTTGAGCGATGCCTTCCAATTTCTCGCATACATGTCCGAAGCACCCATCGCGCTGCGTAGCTTACCACGTCAGTTTGCGAAATA
>Ga0070741_10011561_pt1 | contig 16265 bp, 13 predicted proteins | sample Coa_R1_4_FD_66440 | JGI IMG/M metagenome (GOLD analysis project Ga0070741, IMG submission 66440) | Surface soil microbial communities from Centralia Pennsylvania, which are recovering from an underground coalmine fire - Coalmine... | ecosystem: Environmental > Terrestrial > Soil > Unclassified ...
GTCGAGCAGGTCGTCGATGAGCTGCGCCTGCCGCAAGCTGTTGCGCTCGATGCTCTCCAGCGCCGGGGCGAGGTTGGTCTCGACGCAGTTGCTGGTGCGCAGGATGTGCGCCCACCCGAGCGTGGCGCTGAGCGGCGTGCGCAGCTCGTGCGAGAGCATGGCGAGGAACTCGTCACGCGCGCTGAGGGCGCGCTCGGCGTCTGCGCAGAGCGCCGTCTCGCAATCGATCGACGCCTTGAGCAGCGCGTTCACCTGCGCCAGCTCCAGCTCGCCGTGCTTGCGATCGTCGATGTCGACGTAGGTGCCGCACCACTTGACGATGCCGCCCGCGCCGAAGAGCGGCGTGGCGCAGAAGGAGTGCCAGCGAGAGATCTGGTCGGCGCGCCGAAGCCGCAGCTCGATCTCGCAGGGCTCGCCCACCCGCAGCGCCTCGCGCCAGCGGTTCAGGCCGCGCTCGCAATCGTCCGGAGCCAATAGAGAGACCCACCCCCAACCGAGCAGCTCATCGAGCGTCTTTCCGGTGTAGCCGAACCAGGAGCGATTGAAGTAGTTGAAATACCCGTCGGGGCGCGCGGTCCAGACGAGCTGCGGCAACATCTCGACGATGGCGGTCGCCGGCGACGCGTGCGGCGACGCGTGAACCGGCTCGACGGACGAGACCAGCACCTCGAAGGTCGCCAGATCGCTCTCCGACCAGACCCTGGGCACGGGGCTGAGCACGCAGACGACTCCCTTGTCACCGAGCGAGGCGCCCAGGCACGCGGCCGCCGGGAGCGACTCCGCGCAGGCGTAAAGCGCGGGGTGCTCGCGCAGATCATCGACGGAGAGCCAGCCGTGCTCGGCGATCACGGCCTCGACCAGCGTGCGGCGCGCGCCGGGCGGTTCGTCGAGGGAGAGCAGCTCTCCGTGCGCTCCGAACAGCCGCTGCGCCAGGCGTTGGATGACTGCGCTACGCGGACGACGACCGGAAGCGGCAGCGAGATCCGACGCCATGCCCCACCAACCCCTAACACCGGTGTTTGAGAACTTTGCAATGAAGCGGGAATTAACTTTGAAACAACGTGCAATGCGGCGGTGTGTCGTTTGACATAGCTTGCAATGCACACGTGTCAATAAGGAGCAATTCCCCTATGGACGTAAGCGGCTTGTTTTGAACATTAATGGAGAATAAATGCGCGGCCGATTGGAGGCGGATTGAATTTCGAGGAGATCAGTAAAGAGAAAACTGCGCGGCGGGCGATATAGTTATTGACAAATCAGCGCGCAGGATCCGTGGACGCAGCGCTCGTTCGCCGGGCAGGCGTTTCCGCAGGCTCCGCAGTCGTGACCGTCGGTCTGCAAGTCGACGCACCAGCTCCCGCACATCGTGCCGGGGCAGGGGCCGCAGTACCCGCCGACGCACGCGACGTTCGGCGGGCAGACAGTGCCGCAATTGCCGCAGTGGTTGCGATCGGAGACGGTGTCGACGCAGTCGGTGCCGCACAAGTCTCGCTGGCAGGTGGTGCAGGTGCCGTGCTGGCAATTCTCGTTCGCCGCGCACGCGCGGTCGCACGCGCCGCAGTGGTTCCGATCCGTCTGCAAGTCGAAGCACGAATTGCCGCACGCCGAGCCCTGGCAGCACGACACGGACGAGACGAACTCGACGGTCGGCATCTGCGGCAGCGTCGCGCCGCCGCTCGAGGCGGTGATGATCTTGAGCTCGGCGGTCGTCGACGCCAGCGCGCCGGTGGTGACGCCGTTCGAGTCGGTCGGCCCGGGCTGCGTGAGGAGGTCGTGGCTGCCGGTCGCGGTGAGCGTCACCGCCTGGCCGACGATCGGATTGCCGTTGCAGTCGTGCAAGCTGATGGTGACGACCGCATGGTCGATCCCGTCGGCGAGCACGCCGGTGGAGCGATCGACCGTCACCGTCGACACGGTCGGGCAGACGGGCGGGCTGCTCGCGCCGCCGTCGCTCACGCCGCCCGCGCCGCCGTCGCTCGCGGACGTCGTGTCGCAGACGGCGAACAAGACGGTGTTGGAGTCCATCGTGACCGCGCCGTTTTGCGCCAGCGCCCGGCCGGAGAGGCTCGCGCCGGTGGTGAGCGTGATGCTGGTGAGCGCCAGGATGGTGCCGACGAAGGTCGTGCCCGTCCCGAGGGTAGCGGAGCTGCCGACCTGCCAGAAGACGTTACAGCCATTGCCGCCGTTGATGACCCGCACCGACGCGTTCGACGCCGTGGTGAGCGTGCTGCCGATCTGGAAGATGAAGGCGGCGCTCGGATCGCCCTGCGCGTCGAGCGTCAGCGCGCCCGAGAGCTGCGCCGACGATGAGAAACAGTAGACGCCCGGGATGAGCGTGTGCCCGACGAGATCCTGTCCCGTCAAGTCGTGGTCGCACGCCAGTCCGGCGATCGCCTTGTAGGCCGTCGTGTCGTCCACTTGTGCCTGGAGCGCGACCGCGTCGGCCGCGTGGATGGTTCCGCCGATCACCAACCCCGGAGGAAATCCGGTGACCGCGCTGCCGGGACTGACTCCGAGATTGCCGGTCACGACCGTGGGATTGGTGTTGGTCACCGTCGAGCCGCCGAGCACCGCGAAGCTCGCCAGCGTCCCCAAAGCCGGCGCGGTCGCGGCGAGCGCTTGCGAATGCGTCTCCGGAGGGCCGCACGCGAGGGGCAGCGCGGCGAAGGGGACGATGATCGCGAGACACACGGCGAGCCGACGGAGCTTGGACGCTGTGATCATGAAGGTGTCCTCCTGAGTGGACTCACGACCTCTCAAGACTCGTACCGATGGACGCGGGCATCGGCCCAGCCGAGGTGCGTGGCCGACGGAGACGACCCACGCTTTGCCGCTCGATGGGCGCCGCGCGTTTTGCAGCGCCGTCGTCCCAAATGGAGTCGAATCATTCTCCGAAAGAAGAAGCAAAGACCTCTAATCGGAGACATTGCGGCAAATTGTCGCAGCAACGCGCGTTCAGCTTGACGCCTTCGCTCAACGCTTATCCGTTCATCTCAATCTACTGCGGCAATTTGCCGTTGACAGTCTCCAAACAGAAGCGGATGGTGACCAGTGGCCCGGTGGGCGTGGGGAATCGGTGTGGTGGCGTGGATGGGCGCGGTCTCGGCCGGGTTCGCATCGGTGTGGAGCTATGCGTCCGCGCCCGGCGTGGGCACGCGGGCACCGGCGACCTGGCCCGAGGCGTCGCGCCTGCGCCTCGCCCGCGACCGCGCGACCTTGCTCATGTTCGTGCACCCGCGCTGCCCGTGTTCGCGCGCCAGCCTCGCCGATCTCGAAGGCCTGCTGTCGCGGACGCGCGGACTGGCCGCTCCCGTGGTGGTCTTCGTGCGTCCGCGCGGAGTCGAAGCGGGCTGGGAGCGGAGCGAGCTTCGCCGCTCGGCGGAGCGCATCCCGGGCGCCGCGGTCGTGGACGACGACGGCGGCGAGGAGGCGCGTCGCTTCGGCGCCCTGACCTCGGGCGCGTGCCTGCTCTACGATGCGGGCGGCAGGCTCGCGTTCTCCGGCGGCATCACGTCGGTGCGCGGGCACGAAGGCAAGAGCTTTGGTGAGGAGCGCATCGTCGCGCTCCTCACGGGTGTGGCCGCGGATCGTCGCGACAGCCCCGTGTTCGGCTGTCCCCTCGACGATGAGCCCACCACCAAGGAGAGCGCCCCATGAACTCAGAGGAGCACGTCTCGGCCGCGACCTCGGCGATCGTCAAGCGGACGCACGACCGGTTCGAGCGCTACCGGCGGCGCACCGTCGAGAGCACCGACCGGCTATTCGCGCGGTTGCTGGTGGCGCAGTGGCTGATTGGCATCTTGGTCGCGCTGACGTTCTCGCCTTATGGATGGTCCGGCAGAGTCAAGGTCGTGCATCAGCACGTTTGGATCGCCGTCCTGCTCGGAGGCGCGATCATCAGCCTGCCGCTCGCGCTCGTGGCCAGACAACCGGGCAAACCGCTCACGCGCCATGTGATCGCTTGCGCGCAGATGCTGTTCTCGGCGCTGCTCATTCATTTGAGCGGCGGTCGAATCGAGACTCACTTCCACGTCTTCGGCTCGTTCGCGCTGCTCGCGTTCTACCTCGACTGGACGGTGATGCTCACCGCCGCGACCACCATCGCGCTCGACCACTTCATTAGAGGGCTGGTGTGGCCGGAATCGGTCTACGGCATCATCAACCCCGAGTGGTGGCGGTTTCTCGAGCATGCCTTTTGGGTGGTCTTGTGCGTCGGCTTCACCATGGTCTCGTGCCGGCGGCATCTAAAGGAGTGGCTCGCGGCGGCGGAAGAGGGCGGCCTGATCGAGGCGATGGCCGAGAGCGAGTGGCGCGAGCACTCGGTGCTGGATCGCCAGTCGGCCGACATCGCAGCGTCGAGGAAATGAGTCAATGCCGGCACTAAACTACGCCGCGCGCGGCTTCGATCGCGCGGAGCTCGTCGCCACGCCGGGATGGCCGCCACAGAAGCTGTCGCGCGCCGAGTTCGAGAAGCTGCCCATCGATCTACGCGTGCGCGCGATCCTCTCCAAGCAGCTCCGATTCTTCCGAGGCGATCGCGAGATTACGATGCGCGAAGCCCTCGGCAATAACGACTAGAAACCGCTTTGAGTCTCTAAAGAAGAACCTTGCGGCAAAATGCCGCATGACTCTCTGTGCGTCCTTTAAAGACCTTCCGATTGCTTCTTTTGAGACAAGTCGACCGACTGGTAGCGGCGCTGCGTGTTCAATCTATTGGTGTGGAGAGTGCACTGTGCCTAACGCACCGCCGGAGCGGTTTACAAAGAGGGCTCAATGAAAAACATCGGCCTCGCGTTCGTTTTAATGATCGCTGCATGCGACAACACCAGCTCCCCGACGGAGCAGATGGCGGAGGTGCGGCTGCTCGGGATCAACGCCTCCGGGTCGGCGCGCGTGCGAGTCGCGGGGCTCAACCTGACGATCGACGGCCGCGCGTGGCCGGATCAGGTCACTGACAAAGAGCTCGATCTCGGCCAGCTCGATCAGGCGTGGGCGGCGGCGACGTTCAATCTTCCGGCCGACGCGCACAAAGTCGCCATCAATCTTCAGTTCCAAAAAGCCGGCACGGTCGTCCGCAACGGCAAGACGCAGCCGCTCGATCTGAGCGGGCCGCCGGTCAACGTCATGGCGGATGCGACGCTGATGCGGCCGCGCAGCAAGGTCGTGCTCCAGCTCGATCTCTCGCGCTCGCTGGTCGATCAGGGCGAGCAGGTCTTCCTCTTGCCGGACTTCATCGTCCTCTACTGACCAATCGTGGTCGAAAAAAACCAAACGCAACCATGGAGGGAGTCATGCGTCTGAGAAACATTCTCACGGTAGCGGCGCTGCTGATGACCAGGAGCGCGTTCGCGCACGAGCTCTCGTGCGACAAGCTGGTCAATGGCCAGCAGGTCTATTTCGTTCAATCGTATCCGGCGAAGCTCGTGTGGACCATGAAAGTGACCAACATCCACCCGACCGATCCCTCCGACGTGCTCGGCGTGGCGGATCCGCTGCTCTCCGCGAACCTCGGCTGGTCGCCGACGCGGCCGACTCCGTACACGCTCGGCGTCGGCGAGTCGTTTACGGAGACGTTCTCGAACACGATCACTTCGCTCGACGAGTGCGAGAAGCTGGCGCACTCCGACGGCGCGAACGACGACTTCATCGACAACGTGTTCACCACGACGTGGGATGGCGGCGAGGCGGAGTGTCGTGCGCGCGTGGTCTGCGTTCCGCTCTGCGGGCCCGAGACCTGCGTCGGCTCGCCGGGCGTCGCTGGACCTGCTGGACCCGCGGGCCCCGCCGGACCGCAAGGACCACAGGGGGAGATGGGCGCGATCGGAACGCCGGGACTGCCGGGCGCGATTGGCGCGCAGGGCCCGCCGGGTTCGACCGGGCCGCAAGGTTTGATGGGCGCGATTGGCGCGCAGGGGCCTCCGGGCGCGACCGGTTCGACTGGACCGGCGGGTTCGACTGGACCGGCGGGGCCGAGTGGACCCGCGGGCGCGACGGGCCCAGCGGGCGCGACCGGCACGGCGGGACAGTCGGTCGTCGGCGTCTCCGAAGCACCGGGTCTGAACTGCGCGGATGGCGGCGTCAAGCTCACGTCTTCGACGGGCGTCGCGTTCGTCTGTAATGGCCTTCAGGGTCCGACTGGCACCACGGGCTCGATCGGTCCGCAGGGACTTCCCGGCGCGACGGGTCCTGCCGGCGCGATCGGCCCGGCGGGACCTGCCGGCGCGATTGGTCCGCAAGGTGTGGCCGGCGAAGTGGGCGCGACGGGCTCGACGGGGCCTGCGGGACCTGCCGGCGCGATTGGCGCGCAAGGTCCGGCAGGACCGGCCGGCGTAGCGGGCGCGACGGGGCCGGCCGGGCAATCGGTCGTCGGCGTCTCCGAAGCACCGGGTCTGAACTGCGCCGACGGCGGCGTGAAGTACACGTCCTCGTCGGGAGTCACGTTCGTCTGTAATGGCCTTCAGGGTCCGACTGGGAACACCGGCGCGGCTGGTCCTGCGGGCCCTGCCGGCACCACTGGTCCTGCGGGACCTGCCGGCGCGACGGGGCCGCAAGGTACGGCCGGTGAAACTGGAGCGACGGGATCGACGGGGCCCGCGGGACCTACCGGCGCGACGGGATCGCAAGGGCCGGCAGGACCGGCTGGGCCGGCGGGCGCAGCGGGGACTCCCGGGCAGTCGGTCGTCGGCGCTTCTGAATCACCTGGTCCCAACTGCGCGACGGGCGGAATCAAGTACACGTCATCGACCGGAGTCGACTACGTCTGTAATGGCGCGGCGGGTCCGGCCGGGTCCACCGGCGCCACCGGTCCGGCTGGTCCGGCTGGCAGCATCGCCGCATACGGATACTTCTACGCGCTCATGCCGCCCGACAACGCGGCGACGGTCGCGGCCGCCTCAGCCGTGGACTTCCCGCGCAACGGTGCGACGAGCGGGATCAGCCGCGCGAGCGCCAACGAGTTCGTCCTTCCGGCGATCGGCGTCTACGAGGTCACCTGGCAGGTGAGCGTCAGCGAAGCGGGGCAGTTGGTCCTCGGCCTCGACAGCGGCTCGGGAGTCGTCGAGCAGACCGATAGCGTCGTCGGGCGCGCGACCGGAACGTCGCAGATCACGAATCACGTGCTGCTCACGACGACCTCGGCGTTCTCGACGCTGTCGATCCGAAACCCGGCGGGAAACAGTCCGGCCTTGACGATAACTCCGCTCGCCGGTGGGACCCACTCCGTCTCCGCATCGCTCCTCATCATGCAGATCAAATAGACGCCGGGCACCTCCAGCCTCCAATCCGGCCGCGATTCGAAGGTGTAGCCGGAGACGTCAGCGGTCGCGGCAACCCAGCGTTGAGCCGGCTCATCTCTCCACGGTGTCCTTGTTTGTCGACACGTTTGACTGGCCACCGGAGAGCGAAGCGCCAATATAGTCGTCTGCGGCTTCAAACCACACGCGCATCGGCTGCCGGACGCTCGTCAGTGCTGCCGGAAATCCGGCAGGCGCTCGGCACCCGAATGAGAGAGGATTGGGCATGGCCGGTCCGCTGCTCAAGGGTGTCGCCGTCTCGCCGGGAGTAGCGCGCGGGACGGCCTTCGTGTTGGTTGCGGCGCACCATCGCGCGGTACCCCGCCGGGTAGTCAGCGACGACGAGATTACGGGCGAGCTTCAGCGCTTCGACGCAGCCCTGGAGCGCACCGAATCAGAGCTGGCAGAGCTGAGGCAATCGCTGGCGGAGCAGCTTCCGACGGAAGCAGAGATTTTCGCCGCCCAGGCGCTGCTCGTGCGGAGCGCGCATCTGGTCGATCCGGTGCGCGCCCGCGTGCGCGAGCAGCGCCTCAACGTCGAGGCTGCGGTGTCCGAAGTGCTCGACGAGCTGACGCACGCGCTCGCCGCGGTTGCGGATCCAGTGCTGCGCGAGCGCGCCGCGGACATTCGGGACATCGGGAAACGGCTCATCTCCGTGCTGGTCGCCGAGCAACCGGGAGGCGAATGCGCCATCCCCGAAGACTCCGTTCTGATCGCGGACGAGCTGCTTCCGTCCGTCAGCGCGCGTCTCGAGCTCGGGCGCGTGCGCGCGCTCGTGACCGAGCGTGGCGGGCGGTCCTCGCACGCATCGATTCTTGCGCGAGCGCGCGGCCTCACCGCCGTGGCCGGGATCGCCGGCGTCACCGAGCAGGTCAAGACGGGCGACCGGGTGATCGTCGACGGCATCGCCGGCGTGGTCTTCGTCGATCCCGACGCCAGGATCGCGCGGCAGTACGAACGCGTCGAAGCCGACATTCGCGCGCACACGCACGAGCTGCAGCAGCTCGTGAACGTCCCCAGCGTCACCGCCGACGGCATCGCCATTCCGCTCCTCGCCAACGTCAACCAATTCGCCGACACCGAAGCCGCGGATCGCTGCCGCGCCGACGGCATCGGCCTCTATCGAACCGAGTTCGGCTTCATCATCCGGCCCAAGCTCCCGACCGAGGAGGAGCAATACGAGTTTCTCGAGCGAGCCGCGGCGCGCTTCGATCCACGTCCGGTGACCTTCCGGCTCCTCGACGTCGGAGGCGACAAGGAGCTGCCTGCGCTGCCGCTGGCGCCCGCTCGAAATCCGTCTTTGTCTCAGCGAGGAATCCGACTCCTGCTCGACCACCCCGCGATGCTGCGCGCGCAGTTGGCCGCTTTTCTGCGCGTGGGCGCGAAGCATCCGGTCTCGATTCTATTGCCGGTCGTCGGTGGGCTCGACGACGTGAGGCGCGCACGCGCGGTCATTCGCGAGGTCCAGTCGGAGTTGCGTGCACGTGGAGCTCGCTTCGACCGGGAGACGCCGATCGGCGCAATGATCGAAGTGCCGTCGGCGGCGCTCATGGTGCCCGCGCTCGCGCGCGAGGTGGACTTCTTCAGCCTGGGAACGAACGATCTGACGCAGTATCTGCTCGCCGTCGATCGCGAGGACGAGCGCGTCGCGCGTTACTATCAGCCGCTGCATCCTTCGGTGCTGCACCTCATTCACTCCGTGGCCGAAGCTGCTCGGGCGGCAGAGCGCGAGCTGACGATCTGTGGCGAGGTGGCCGGTATCGCTGCAAACGCGGAGCTCCTCGTGGGACTCGGCCTGCGCCGCTTCAGCGTGGCACCGAGCCAGCTGCTCGAGGTCAAAGATGCGATTCGCGGTGTGCGCCTCGACGAGGCCGAGCGACTGGCACGGCGTGCGCTCGATCTCGGTACGGCCGAGGAAATTGAAGCGCTCGTCGGGGAGCGGTATCAGCCGGAGAATCTCGCTGCTCCACGTTGGTCCTGAGCTTGCTCTACAATCACAAAATGGGCGGCATTTCGGACACGACCCTTCAACTGAGCTCGGGCGCGCGAATCCCTCAGTTAGGCCTCGGCGTTTGGAAAGCGGCGTCGGGGGAGACGACCCGCAACGCCGTACTTGCTGCGCTCAGGTTCGGTTATCGACACGTCGACACCGCGCGGATCTACGGCAACGAGGCCGACGTCGGCGCCGCAGTAAAGGCGATCGGGATTCCGCGAGACCAGATCTTCGTCACGACCAAGCTATGGAACGAGGATCAGGGCTACGATCAGGCGCTGCGCGCGTTCGATGCGAGTCTGAAGCGGCTAGGACTCGATTACATCGATCTTTATCTGTTGCACTGGCCCGTCGCGGGCAAGCGTCTCGACTCCTGGCGCGCGCCTGTTCGACGAGAAGCGGGCCCGGTCCATCGGCGTCAGCAATTTCCTCGTGCCTCATCTCGAGGAGCTGCTGCGACACGCCAAGCACGAGCCCGCGGTGAATCAGATCGAGCTGACGCCGTTCCTGCAGCGACGAGAGACGCAGGAATTCTGCAAGCAGCAGGGGATCGTCGTCGAGGCGTACAGCCCGCTCACCCACGGTCAGCGTCTCGATCATCCCGTCGTGGTCGACATCGCTCGTCGAACCGGACGCTCGGTCGCCCAGGTCCTGCTGCGGTGGGGGCTACAGCATGGTCTGGTCGTGATACCGAAGTCGACGAAGGCGGATCGAATCGCGGAGAACGGTTCGCTGTTCGACTTCGATCTCGACGCACGCGCAATGCAGGCGCTCGATTCTCTCGAAGAGGGGCTTGTCACCGGCTGGGATCCCGCCGAGCAAGCGTGACCGAAGGAGACCGCTTCATGCCACCGCTCGAGCCAGGTACGCCGGCACCAGATTTTACTCTGCCGTGCACACCCGATCAGAAGGTCTCGCTCACGGAGTTCCGCGGGCGGCCCGTCGTGCTCGTCTTCTACCCGGCGGATTGGAGCCCGGTGTGCGGCGACCAGCTCGCTCTCTATAATGAGCTGCGTGAGGACTTCGCCGCGTTCGATGCAACTGTTCTGGCCACGACCTGTGACTCGCGGTCGTGGCCGGCCACGGATCGACGAGCGCCAACGCGCAGACTACCGGCGGCGCCTCGGGCTCGTGACGATAGCGTTTGCGCCCTGTCCCCAGCCGACGCGAGCGGACCGCGCTTCCGCGCGCGGTTTTCGGCGATGGAGACGCGGGATCTAATGCAGTCGTTGCAAGCAGCAGAAATCGTTCTGGGGTTTTAGCTCCGACGACAGGACTCGAACCTGTGACCCGGTGATTAACAGTCACCTGCTCTACCAACTGAGCTACGTCGGAACGAACGGCAGCGATTATGTGGAGGCGGCCGTCGCTGTCAACCAATTTCAAGCGGTGAGCGCGGCGCACGTCCAGAGCACCTGGCTGGTCAGCATCAGCGACATCTGGCGCACCATCCGACGGTAGGGCGCGACGAACGGCGCGCGCGACCACCACACGCTGTGCGCGGCGCCGAGCGCCACCAGCAGCGCCCAGCCGAGCTCGAGCCACCACGCGCCGGGAGACGAACGCGCGCCCGGCCACGCGCGCGCGAGCCACGCCACGTGCGCGGCGAAGAACAGCGCGCCGGCGACCAGCGTGCGGCGCGCGCCGAGCCGCGTGGTGTAGCTCGGCGAGCTGGCGTAGTCGTCGCGCGGGCCGAGCTGGAAGATCTGCGTCGTCGGGCAGCCGCCGAAGATCGCCAGCGCGAAGCCGAACGCGATCGACAGCGCGCGCGCGTCGACGGGCGCGGGCGTGAAGCACCAGCCGAGCAGGATCGAGCCGATCGAGCCGACGGCGTAGATCGCGTTGTCGACGCCGCCGATGTCCTTGCCGCGGCGAAAGCGCGGCGCGCGGTCGGTCGGGCGGATCGAGTAGTAGATCGACAGCGGGATCGCCAGCGCGACCAGCGCCGCCGCGCGCGCGCCGGCGAGCGCCGCCAGCGCGACGGCGAGCAGCATGCAGCCGACGCCGAACGCGGCGAGCCGCGGCGGCAGCGGCGGGGGATTCGGCAGCAGGTTGACCGGCCCCTCGTCGCGATCCTGCGACGAGTTGTACGCGTTGGTGCCGCCCCACAGCAGCACCGAGTGCACCACGAACAGGAGCGCGAGCGGGCGCGCGCACGCCGCCCACGCGCGAGGGCGCGACGGGCTGGCCGCCCAGCCGGTGAGCGTCATGACGAACGTCGCCGGGAACATGCGCGGGCGCAGGTACGCGACGTAGTGGCGGAGCGGGGCCATCAGCGCGCCGCGAAGTCGGTGGGGATGGCGCCGATGCGCTCGACGTAGAGCTTGAGCTCGGGCGCGCCGTGCTCGCGCTCGACGATGCCGAAGTGGCCGGCGCGGCGGTAGCCCAGCTCGCCGCCGGCGAAGTCGACCAGCGCGCGCCAGCGATCGCTCGGCACCTCGAGGCGCGACCAGTCGACGTCGGGCAGGTAGCGCTTGACCTCGGCGATCACGCGGCCCGCGGCGATGCGGCGCGAGAGGAAGCCCGGCGCGTGGCCGCCGTCCGGCAGCGGCACGTCGCCGATGGTGTACGTCTTGACGCCGAGCCCGCCGCCCTCGGCGGCGAAGAAGCCGAGGCCGTAGAGCACGCGGTTCTCCTCGAGCGCGCGCGCCAACAGCGGCACGGCCGGCGCCAGCGACGGCAAACGGCCGAGAAACGCCAGCCCCTCGTCGAGCGGCGCCTGGGTGCGGACGTAAAGTGAAATCGGTTTCACTTTTTCGGCGGAAAGTGAAATGGGTTTCACTTTTGTGCCGGAAGGTGAAATGGGTTTCACGTTCGCGTCGAAGGCGAGCTTGAGGCCGAGCAGCTCGCCGGGGAAGGCGCGCTCGCAGTCGAGGAACGCGGCGCAGACCGCGGCGGGCGCGCCGTGGCGCGAGGCGATCGCCGCCAGCGACTCGGCGGCCGCGCGGCCGCGCCCGCCGGTGATCAGCTCGAAGCCGCGCTCGGCCAGCACGATCTCGGCGTAGGCGTACAGGTGCGGCGCCACGTCTTCCAGCGCCTCCTCGACGGCGGCGGCGTCGAGGCCGTGGAACGCCGCGAGCGCGCGCACCTCGCGGCGCACGTCGGCGCAGGTGACGCGGCCGTCTTCGCTCAGGTGCTCGGCGTAGTAGCGGCGGCCGCCGGCGCCGAACATGGTGGTGAGCGAATCGAACACCAGGTCGACCGTCGCCAGGTGGCGCTCGTCGGCGGAGCGCATGACGTGGGCCATCAGCGCCTTGATGCGATCGGCCTGCCGCTGCTCGACGGCGATGTGCGGCTCGCCGAGGTAGAGCGTGCGCTCGCCGAAGCCGTGGCGCGCGACGTAGCCGTTGAGCGTGGTGAGCGTGACCTCGCCGGCGCTCTCGAGCGCGCCGAGCATCACCATCTTGTCCTCGGGCGTGGCGTCGTGGCAGCGCGCCAGCATGCGCGCCATCTGAATGCGCGTCGGCAGCCACTCGAGGCGGAAGAAGTCGTCGTCGGTCATCGGCGGCTGGCCGAACTTCTCGAGGTCGTGCTTCATCCAGCGGTAGTGGCCGCTGTCGCGGCGGCGGTGCTCGGCGGCGAACTCGGCGTACGGGCCGTCGGAGATCTCGGTCGTGGCCCAGATCAGATCCTGGAACCAGCGCGCCGCCATGTACTGCTCCTTGAAGAACTCGGGGAAGCGCGCGGGTGGGATGCGGTCCTCGCGGAAGGCGCGGAACAGCGGCAAATTGCCGTACTGGCGGGTGCGCGCTTCGATGCGTTCACCGACGGTGGTCATGACGGCTCCTTCTCGCGCTCGACTTCGCGCGGCGGGTGGATGAGCGGGGCGAGCACGCCGTCGAGGCGCTTGAGCGCGGCCTGCGCGCGCTCGTGGCCGAGCGACGGGCCGAACAGCGCGAGCAGGTCGCGCACCAGCTCGATGGCGGCGCGCGTGGATCGCAGCCTGGGCGAGCGGTCGTGCATGCACACCAGCACGATCAGGAGGTGCGCGGCGTAGAGCGCGGCGGTGAGGCGCGCGCGGTGCGCGGGCGGCGGCGCGTCGGCGGCCCCGTCGACGACGGCGCGGAAGCCTTCGGTGACGCGCGCGCGCACCTCGGACGAGCGCGCGCCGAGCACCGCGATCTCGCTCGACGGATCGAGCGCGGCGGCCACCAGCGCGCCGAGCGTGCGGCGGTGCGGCGCCAGGAGCTCGCACTTGAGCGTCATCGCCGCGGCGAAGCGCTCGGCCAGCGTGCCGGCCGGCAGGCGGCGTGTCTCGGCGACGAACTCCTCGGCGAGCAGCGCATACAGCGCCAGCACCAGCTCCTCCTTCGACGCGAAGTACTTGTAGGCGAGGCCGAGCGAGCAGCCCGCCGCCTGCGCCACGTCGCGCATCGTCACCTGCGCGAACCCGCGCTCGGCGAACTGCGCCATCGCGGTCTCGAAGATGTGCTGCCGCGACCGCCTGCCCTTGTCCTCGATCGTCACGTCCGCCTCCTGAAAGTGAACATGTTCACTTTTGCGGGCGTTGTCAAGGTGAACATGTTCACTTTTGATGAATGGGCGCGAATTACCGTCGGAAACGGCCGATCAGAAGATCGGACGGCTGGGCTTGGCGAAGGCGGCGAGCGGGTGGGGCGCCGGCGGCTGGCGCCAGACGCTCGGCTGCACGTTGATGATCGATGGCGGCCGACAGTCCCAGCAGCCGAGACAGCGGCAGCATCGTCTGTTATGGGGCCCGTGCTTGTGAGGCGCGTAACTGCCGCCGCCGGGGCTTAGCGGCGAGACGCTCGCGAGCCAGTACGGGAAGGCCGGCCGCGGCGGGGGCGGCCGCGTGTGCTCGTAGATCAGCGCACCGGCGCCGAGCGGGAGCCAGCAGCCGACGAGCAGCGCCAGGGCCAGCATCAAGTCGGCGCGACGGCGGCGGCGCGCTTCGGTGGACGCGACGCACGCCGCGCAGCGGACGCGCACGGAACGGAACGAGGCGCACGCCACGCAACAGCGCGCGCCGCACTCGGCGCATGCGTGTTCGCCGACGGTGAACGGATGGCGCGCGCAGCCGAGCGGCCCGGCGCCGGCGTCGCGATACGGCATGTTCGAGGGACACCGAGCGGCGGCGCGAGTTCCGCGTGCTACGGATCGGCGACGTGGATGCCGAGGACGCGCTGCGCGTTCTTGTAGTAGACCTTCTCCAGCACCGCGCGGTCGAGGCCGATGCCGTCGATGTCCCAGCGGCCCTGGATCGGCGTCGGCGACGGGATGTGCCGCTCCGACGTCTCGAACCAGCGCCACGTCGACTCGAAGAACCGCTCGACGTCCTCCGGCCCCGGCGGCGTCGCGCCCGTCGAGCCGAGCATCAGATCCTCCGGCTCGGTGCCCACGCCGACGTCGGTGCCGAACAGGATCCGATCTTGATAGCGCTCGAAGAACGCGCGCAGCTTGCCGGCGTCGTGGTTGGCGTCGACGCGCCCGATCTCCGGCACGCGCGCCGCCGTGTCGACCACCAGGTTCGGGTGCTTGTCGAGCATCTGCGCCACGCGCGCCGGATCCTCCGGATCGTTTCCGAAGTGCACGCCGATGAACGTCGTCTTCGGATGCCGCGCCACGCGCCGCTCGAACTGCGCGTACAGATCCTCCCACGACACCGGCGCGCCGTAGAAGCTCCACTGCGGGTGCACCACCAGCTCGTCGAAGCGCTCGTTCTCGCGCGTCGGCGGCAGCCAGAAGGCTTTCGGATCGCCGGTGTGGATCGCGATCGGCAGGCCGAGCTTGCCGGCGGCTTCGAACAGCGGGTCGAGGCCCTTGTCGTCGACGGGGATCAGCTTGCCGTGGCCGTCGGTGTAGCCGAGGCCGAGGCCTTTTGCGATCTTCACGCCGCGCGCGCCGAGCTTTTTCGCGAGCTCGAGCTTGGCGGCGATGCGCGCGCCGTAGCCGGCGCCTTTTTTGATTTCGCGGAAGTCGGGGTTGGTGAACACGCTCGCGTGGCCGACGGCCGCCGCTTCGCCGAGGGTCTGCTCGAGGCCGCCGCCGCCGGGGACGCCGCCCGAGAGATTCACCAGGTGAACGATGCGGTGCGCGGCGAGCAGCTTCACGGCGCGCGGCAACGCGCCGACCTCGATGTGCGTGTGCACGTCGATGCGTGGGAGATCGCTCGGCACGAACGGCGTCCGCGCGCGCGGCGCGAGATCAGCGGCGGGCGATTGCGCAGCGGCGGGCGATTGCGCGGCGGCGGGCGATTGCGCGGCAGGCGCGCCGCTCGACGGCGGCTGCGCGGCGGGATTGCAAGCGGCGAGGAGGATCGCGCCGACGAGTGCGGTTCGGCGCATGCGCGGCTACTGGGTCGCGGGCGGCGCGCCTTCGGCCGGTTGATCCGGCTTGGCCTTCATCCACGACGGCGTCTTGATGGCCGGGTTCTCCGCCGGCTTGTCGGCGGGCTTGTCCGTCTTGTCCGTCTTGTCCGTCTTCTCCGGCTTGTCGGCCGCGGGCTTCTCCGCCTTCTCCGGCTTGTCGACCACCGGCTTCTCCGCCGGCTTCTCCACCGCCGGCTTCTCGGCCTTCTCCGGTTTGTCGACGGCCGGCTTCTCCGCCGGCTTCTCCGCCGGCTTCTCCACCGCCGTCTCGGCCGGCTTGTCCGCCGGTTTCTCGACGGCGGCTTCCGGCTTCTCCGGCTTGTGCACCGCCGGCTTCTTGCCCACGTGCACCGCCACCGCCGACTTCTCCGCCGGCTTGGCCTTCTCCACCTTCGGCTCGGGATCGAGCTTGAGCGCGAGCGCCAGCACGTCCTTGTCACCCTTGGACTCGAACGCGTCCGTCGCGCTGATCGACCGCGTCTGCGACACGAACCCCGCGCGCTTGATCTCGAGCGCGTGCGACTTGGACAGATCGAGCTTGTGGATCGTGTACGGCGTGCGGCCCACGCGCTTGCCGTCGAGCACCACGTCCGCTCCCGATGGCGTCGTCGTCAGCTCCACCACCTTCTCGTTCGGGACCAGCGCGGCGTC
>Ga0070741_10011562_pt1 | contig 16263 bp, 12 predicted proteins | sample Coa_R1_4_FD_66440 | JGI IMG/M metagenome (GOLD analysis project Ga0070741, IMG submission 66440) | Surface soil microbial communities from Centralia Pennsylvania, which are recovering from an underground coalmine fire - Coalmine... | ecosystem: Environmental > Terrestrial > Soil > Unclassified ...
GCCCAGCTCGGTCTGGAAGTCGGGAGAGGCGATCTGGTCGAGCACCGCGGTGTTGACCATCGCCGGATCGCCGTGAGCGTCGATGAGTACGAGCTCGAGTTCGACGCCGCACAGCTTGCGGCCCTTCTCGAAGCGGTCCTCGGACAGCATCTTCTCGAGCACCTGCTGACAGGAGCCCAGCCTGCTGCGGAACCTGGCCCGGTCCGTCCCGTCGAACCCCAGGTCCGCCACGGTGACGCGCTCGCCCAACCGGCTCTCCCTCCTGCCGCTGCCCGCTCCCCGCCGCCCGGTATCCGGTGCCGGGGCGTGCGTGGCGCGCGAGCGGCGCGGCAGACGCTGTGTACCTCAGGTACCCGCCGCGCGGGTGGTCCATACGGGCGCGCATGCGCAGGCCGCGGCGGGTTTGCGCGGTGCGGCGCAGGCGTACACGCGCAGCGGTGCGTGCGGGAGTACTGTGACCACACCAGGTCGGTCCAGCGCGCGGGCGAGGGGGCGAGGGCGGTGCGGGACGAGTCGGCGATCGGCTGCATGGGTGTGCTGGTGATCGGCACCCGCGGCGCGGCAGGTCCGGGTGAGGTCCTAGTCAAGATCCGTGGCGGTTCGGAGACCTATCTGGCCTGGTCCGAGACGCCTTTGCCGCGCGGCGCGACCGTGCTGGTGGTGGAGTCACGCGGGGAGCGGACGGTAGATGTGGCCGAGTGGGAGGATCCCCTCGGTCCTGGTGCCGGCACGGCCGGCTAAGAGGAGTATGCGATGTTCGGGTACAAGGTGCCCGCCCCTGACCAGGCGATGCTGATCTCCGGGGGGCGACGGGGGCAGGGCGGCGCGCCGTTCCGGGTGGTTACGGGCCACGGCAAGTTCGTGCCCCCGGTCTTCCGCAAGGTGCGGTTCCTGACACTGGCGATGTGCGAGGCCGAGGTCGCCGAGACGTGTGTGACCCGGCAGGGTATTTCGCTCACGGTGCGCGCGGTCATCGCGTTCAAGGTGGGCAACGACCCGGAGAGCATCGTCAACGCCGGGCAGCGCTTCCTCTCGGACCAGAACCAGATGTCCATTCTGACCGGCCGGATCTTCGCCGGGCATCTGCGTTCGATCATCGGGTCCATGACGGTGGAGGAGATCGTCACCGAGCGGCAGAAGCTGGCCAGCGAGGTGCTGGACACCTCGAAGATCGAGATGGCCAGGATCGGGCTGACCGTGGACTCGCTGCAGATCCAGTCGATCGACGACATGGGCAGCGGGTACATCGACGCGATGAGCGCCCCGCACAAGGCGGCGATCCAGCGGCAGGCGCAGATCGCGCAGGCGCAGGCGGTACAGACCGCCGCCGAGGCGCAGCAGGAGGCCCAGCGCCTCCAGGCGGAGTACGCCCGGCACACCGCGGTCGTGCAGGCGCAGTACAAGGCCGAGGTCGACCGGGCGCAGGCGGAGGCGGCGCAGGCCGGTCCGCTGGCCCAGGCCAGTGCACAACGCGAGGTGCTCACCGCGCAGACCGAGCTGGCCCAGCGCGCGGCCGAGCTGCGCCAGCAGGAGCTGGTGGCGGAGATCGTCAGGCCGGCGGAGGCCGAGGCCGAGCGCATCAGGCTGCTGGCGATCGCCGAGGCGGAGCGCACCCGGATCCTGGCCGAAGCCGCCAACTCCAACAACCGGGTCGCGCTGGACCGGATGCTGATCGACCAGCTCCCGCAGATTGTCAAGGAGGCCGCGCGCGGCCTGGCCGGGGCGAACGTCAACGTACTCAACGGCGCGGACGGCCTGGGCGAGATCGCCGCCGGACTGGTCAGCCAGGGCCTGACGATCCTGGACTCGGTCAAACGCGGCATCGGCGCCCCGGCCGACGAGCGTGCCGAGCGCGACGAGCCGATCGCGATCGAGGCGGAGGACACGACGGACCGCGACCGGCGGTAGCCGCATCAGGGTTGCGCGTCGGCCGGGCGCAGACGGGTGTTACGGCCCGTCTGCGCCCGGCCGACGCGCATCTTGCTTTCAAGGCGGCCCGTAGCCCTCGGTCTCAGGGGCCGATAGTCACGAGGGCCGACACGCCGGGCAGTCGCGTGTGAAAGGCCGTCCGGCCCTGCTGCGCCGCGCCACGCGGGAATGATCGCCAGGCCGCTGGCGGCGACGGTGCGCGCACGTTCGGCGGCGGTGCGTCGCGCAAGTTTCACCCGGATCGGCGCTGGCGGGCGGCGCTGCGCCGGGTGATCGCGGCAGATCGCCGAGCGGTCGCGCGGGGCTCTTGATGTTGACGGGGAATCGGCGTCTACTGGGTCCGTTGAAGACGGAAACTGGTCTAGCCCATTCGGGCCAGGCGGGCCCGCCCATTCGGGTAGTTCGTCTGCGCGGAAGGGCTGACTGCGAGCCGAATCCCGCCATAGGGCCCGGTGCGAGCGGACACTGGCGGTAGAGGCGAACGACTCGTCCCGAGGGAGGGACACCCAATGCCTGCTACCACATCCGGCGCCGCTCGATCGGAAGCGCTCGCACCGCGCGCCGTCACGGGGACCGCACTTCCCGCGCATTGCTGCCACCAGCCTGCCTGCCCGCCGTCCGACGCCGCGGACCGCTACCGCGCCCACGTCGTCGCGTCGCACCCGGAGCAGGGCTGGTCGCTGCTGTGCAACGGAGTGATCGTGTTCGACGACCTCGGCGCGCTGCTGCCGGGCAGCGAGCTGATACCCGCTCAGCGCTGACCGGGGCACGGCGCCGAACAGCGGCTCGCGGCCCACGCACGACAGCCCACGTACAACGGGCCGCGCCGAACCGCACGGGGGTGCGGGATACGGGGACGGGGCACGCACCCGCCCGGACAAGGGAACGGGAAGCCACGAGGGCTTGCGTACACGGGCAGTCCGCGCGCAGCCTGAGCGCCGCGCGGCGCCGTCCCGTCGGATAACGACCGGCTGGGACGCGCCAACACTGTGCTTCCCCTGGAACACCGCGCTCGCCCTGGCCTGCCCCGGCTAGCGCGGTACCGGCCGTCGGCTACAAGGCCGTCGCGCGCAGCTCAGCCCTCGGCCAGTTCGCTGACCGGCGGGCAGGAGCACACCAGGTTGCGGTCGCCGTACGCGCCGTCGATGCGGCGCACCGGCGGCCAGTACTTGTCCGCGGCCTGCGCGTGCCCGGCGGGGAACACCGCGGTGGCCCGGTCGTACGGGTGCGTCCACTCCCCGGCAATGCTGGCCGCGGTGTGCGGGGCCTGACGCAGCGGGTTGTCCTCGCGGTCCCACGCCCCGTTGGCGACCTGCTCGATCTCGCCGCGGATCGCGATCATCGCCTCGCAGAAGCGGTCCAGCTCGCCGCGGTCCTCCGACTCGGTCGGCTCCACCATCAGCGTGCCGGCCACCGGGAACGACATCGTCGGGGCGTGGAACCCGTAGTCGATCAGCCGCTTGGCCACGTCCTCCACGGTGATGCCGGTCGCCCGGGTGATCTCCCGCAGATCCAGGATGCACTCGTGCGCGACCAGGCCGCTGGGGCCGGTGTAGAGCACCGGGTAGTGCGGCGCCAGGCGCGCGGCCACGTAGTTCGCCGCCAGCACCGCGACCTGGGTGGCGCGCTTGAGGCCCTCGGCACCCATGAGCCGGATGTACGCCCACGGGATCGGCAGGATCCCGGCCGAGCCCCACGGCGCCGCCGAGACCGGCCCGACCGCCGGGGCGGCCGAGCGCTGCGGCCCGGCGACCGGGTGCAGCGGGTGGTTGGGCAGGAACGGGGCCAGGTGCGCGCGCACCGCGACCGGCCCGACACCGGGGCCGCCGCCGCCGTGCGGGATGCAGAAGGTCTTGTGCAGGTTCAGGTGCGAGACGTCCGCGCCGAAGCGGCCCGGTTTGGCGAGGCCGACCAGGGCGTTGAGGTTCGCGCCGTCGACGTACACCTGCCCGCCGGCCTCGTGCACCGCCGCGCACACGTCGGTGATCTGCTCCTCGAACACCCCGTGCGTGGAGGGGTAGGTGACCATGAGCACGGCGAGGCGGTCGCGGTGCTCGGCGATCTTCTCGCGCAGCTCGTCGACGTCCACGTCGCCGTTCTCCCGGCAGCCGACCACGACCACGCGCATCCCGGCCATGACCGCGGAGGCGGCGTTGGTGCCGTGCGCGGAGGAGGGGATCAGGCACACGTCGCGCTGCCCCTGGCCCTGGGCGCGGTGGTAGGCGCGCACCGCCAGCAGCCCGGCCAGCTCGCCCTGGGAGCCGGCGTTGGGCTGGACGCTGACCCGGTCGTACCCGGTCGCCTCGGCCAGCCACCGCTCCAGCTGCCCGATCAGGGTCAGGTACCCGCCGGCCTGCTCCAGCGGGGCGAAGGGGTGCAGGTCGGCGAACTCGGGCCAGGTGATCGGCTCCATCTCGGTGGTCGCGTTCAGCTTCATGGTGCAGGAGCCGAGCGGGATCATCGAGCGGTCCAGCGCCACGTCGCGGTCCGCGAGGCGGCGCAGGTAGCGCAGCATCGCGGTCTCGGAGCGGTGCCGGTGGAAGACCGGGTGGGTCAGGAACGCGCTGTTGCGCAGCACGGCGGCGGGCAGCGCGTCGGGGGTGTTCTCATCCAGCAGGTGCACCTGCGCGCCCTCGATGCCGAAGGCGCCCCACAGGGCCTGCAGGTCGGAGTAGGTGGTGGTCTCGTCGCAGGAGATGGACACCGCGTCGGCGCTGGCCAGGCGGATGTTGACTCCGGCCAGGCGGGCGGCGTGCCACAGCTCGGCGGCGCGGCCGGGAACCTGCACGGTGATCGTGTCGAAGAACGACTCGGCGGCGATGCGGTAGCCGCGGGTGCGCAGTCCGGCGGCCAGCACGGTGGCGTAGCGGTGGGCGCGGCGCGCGATCGCGGCCAGCCCGTCCGGGCCGTGGTAGGTCGCGTACATCGCGGCGGTCACCGCGAGCAGGACCTGCGCGGTGCAGATGTTGCTGGTGGCCTTCTCGCGGCGGATGTGCTGCTCGCGGGTCTGCAGCGCGAGGCGGTAGGCGGGGTCGCCGTCGGCGTCCTGGGACACGCCGACCAGGCGGCCGGGCAGCGCGCGGGCCAGGCCGTCGCGCACGGCGATGTAGCCGGCGTGCGGGCCGCCGAAGCCGAGCGGCACGCCGAAGCGCTGGGTGGTGCCCACCGCGATGTCGGCGCCGAACTCGCCGGGCGCGCGCAGCAGGGTCAGGGCGAGCAGGTCCGCGGCGACCGCGAACAGCGCGCCGCGCGCGTGCGCCGCCTCGGCCACCCACGCCAGGTCGCGCACGGTGCCGGTGGCTGCGGGGTACTGGGCCAGCACGCCGAAGTAGTCGACGTCGGGCAGCAGGTCGCCGCCCAGGTCGACCGCGAGCAGCTCGATGCCGAGCGGCTCGGCGCGGGTCTGCAGCACCGCCAGGGTCTGCGGGAACAGGTCGGCGTCCACGAGGAAGGTGTTCGACTTGTTCTTCGCCGAGCGCTTGGCCAGCGTCATCGCCTCGGCGGCGGCGGTGCCCTCGTCCAGCAGGGAGGCGTTGGCTGTCGGCAGTGCGGTCAGGTCCCCGACCATGGTCTGGAAGTTGAGCAGCGCCTCGAGCCGGCCCTGGGAGATCTCCGGCTGGTACGGGGTGTAGGCGGTGTACCAGGCCGGGTTCTCCAGCACGCCGCGGCGGATGACCGGCGGGGTGACGGTGCCGTAGTAGCCCAGGCCGATCATGTTGCGCAGCACCCGGTTGCGGGCGGCCAGGTCGCGCAGTTCGGCGGTGACCTCGGCCTCGGAGCGGGCCGGGGGCAGCGCGAGCGGCTCGGCGCTGCGGATGGTGGCGGGGACGGCGGCCTCGGTCAGCTCGTCGAGGGAGCCGTAGCCGAGCAGCGCGAGCATCTTGGCCTGGTCCTCGGGACCGGGGCCGATATGCCGGGCCGCGAACGGGGAGGCGCCTTCCAGCTCGGTCAGCGACGGGCCGGTGTTCACCCGCTCCGGGCTCGAATGCCCGGTGTTGGAGTGGCCGGTGCTTGAGTGTCCGGGGTTGGGCGTGCCAGGGCGCGCGGCGGGCGCGGGGCCCGGCTGGGGCGGCCCGGCCGGCGGCGGGATGGGGGTCGTGGTGGTGGCGGAGTCGGCCATCGCGAGCCTCCAGCGGGTCCCAGTCCGGCGCGCGGCGGTCGCGCGTCGGCTTCTCCCCCTCTGTCATGGGACCTGAGAGCTTCGCCGGGCTGCCCGCCCCGCTGCGGGGTCGATCGCCCGGTTTTCACCGTCGGTGGAGGGCACTGCCGGGCCCGGTGGGCGCGCGGCCGCGTCCTCGCTTTCCAGAGTCGCCTGTCCCGTACGGTCCGTGTGCCTGAGAGATTCCGGGGAGGGGTTGCTCCTTCGGCGCCCGCGGCGGTGCGGGACTCTCCCGTCCGGGATGAACGGCTACTTACAACGGTAGCAGTGACAGGCGCGTATTCCGATCCGCGCGCCGCACCCGAGGCGGCCCGCGCGCGGGGACACTCCGCGTCCGCAGACTCCGCACCGCCCGGCCACTGGGGCAGGACGGCGGACGGACAGCAGACGCACAGCGGCCGATCGCTCAGCTCTCGTCCGGGGCGAGCCCGTCCTCCTCGCGCAGGGCGTTGGCCAGGAAGGTGGCCAGCTGCATGCCGATGCCCAGTTCGCGGCTGATGCGCGTGGCGGAAGGCTGGCCGCGCCACCGCTCGACCTGGCGCGCGGCGGTGAGCAGTTCGCTCTCCCGCACGCTGCGGCGCGGCAGCGGCGGCACCGGGGGCGGGGCCTGGAACTCGACATGCGGCGGTTCCCGGCGGGCCGCGGCGTCGGCCGGGCCCGGTTCCGGCTCCTGGCGGCGGCCGTTGGACGGGAAGGCCACGGCCGGCGGTGCCGCGTGGGCACGCTGCGCCGGGACACCGCTCGCGGACGGCTGCTGCTGGCCGACGCGCGCGGCTGCGGTCGCGGGCACTGGTGCTGGAGCGGCGTGATGGGCGGGGCTCGGGGCGAGCTGGGCAGCCGCTTCGCGGGCGATGGCGCCCGCGGCCGCTCCCGCCGCGGCGACTCCGGGCAGCGCGTCGGACCCGTTCACCGGTGGCTGCGGGCGCTGCGCCGGGACGGCTGACGCGCCGTTGACCGGTTCGGGTGCCAGGTGGTTGTGCGTCTCCGGCGCGGTGTGCGCTGCGTGCGTGGCGGGTGCTGACTGCGTATCCGGCGCGTAGGCCGGTGAGCCGTTGGCCATCGTGCCGTTCGCGTGCCCAGCCGCGACCAGGTCGGCGGCCAGGTCGCCCGGTTCGGCCACGTACCCGTTCGCCGGCGCAGCCAGCGCGACGGGCGCCGCGAGCCCCGCGCCGTTGAGCTGCCGCGTTCCCGACCCGCCGTCCAGCACCGGGCCCGCCGCCGCCGCTCCCGGCCGCAGGTCGTTCGCGCCCAGTTCGCCCAGGTTGATCTGCAGGCGGGTCAGCGGGCTGATGCGGAAGCGCCACAGCCGCCCGTGCATCTCCCGCGCCGCCGCGACCGCGCCCAGGCGCATCTTCTCCTGGTCGAGGGCCCGCGGGTAGGAGTGCACCCGCCACAACACCATGCGCCGCCACAGCTTGAGCGTCGGCCACGGCGAGAGCAGCCAGCGCGCGGTCGGGATCGGCTCGCGGTGCGAGCCGGTGGCCAGGTTCGCCTGGCGGCGCACCACGTGCCGCATCAGCTCCACGAACACGACCCAGATCGAGGGCATCAGCACATGCGCGACACGCCCGGCGACGCTGCCGCCGACCGAGTAGTTCAGCCACACGGTGCCGCCGGTCGCGCCGTACACCGTCCAGCGCGCCAGCGGGTGGCTCATGTCCAGGCGGGCGAGCACGAGGTCGACTCCGGAGAACACGAACACGGTCATGTCGACCACGATCGGCACCAGCCAGGCCCAGCGCGCCCCGAACGCGGGGATCATCTCGGTGCTCACGGCCCGGAAGGAGAGCACCATGCCGCCGATGGCGATCAGCGCGGCCATGATCCCGATGATCACGGTCACGGTCAGCCAGCCGGCGCCCAGCGGCTCGACCTGCCCGACCTGCTCGCTGTCGGGGGCGAGCTCACGGGCGGTCAGCGGCAGCGCGGCGGGCGCGCCTGAAGTCCGGTGACGGGGTATCAGGCGGTCGTCGGCTGCGGAGACTTGGGCGGCGGTCACGGCGGCTCCTGGCGGCGCGGTCGGTCGGCGCGTCCGAGCTTGCCAGAACCGCCCGACACGCGGCGACCCCTGATTTCCCGCACCGCCCGCCGCCTGCGCTTAAGCACCCGGTCGAGATCCGCGAGCGTCGCAGACACCGCGCGAATCCCGCGCGGCGCCGGCGCAGCCCAATGTTCTGCCGCGCCCTGGCGCCTCGTCAGATCGGTTCGCCGCGCGGCCCATGGCATGATCGGGAGACGTGAGGACGAGCGCCGCGACCCCGCAAGCCGCACGCCGCACCGTCCTCGGGCTGCTGCGCTCGCGGCCGGCCGTGCGCCGCCAGGCCCGCCCGGAAGACCGCGGCGAGGCGTCGGCGAACCCGCCGACGCGCCCCGGCGACCGCTCGCCGATCAACCCGTTCCGCGACCACGACCCCGCTCCCGGCCGCGGCCACGCTCCCGCCGCCCCCTGCCCCTCCTCCAGCGGCGGGGGCCCGGCCGGCCGCGACGAGGACCCGGGGGCGTCGGCACGCGAGATACTGCGCCTCGCGGTCCCGGCGCTCGGCGCGCTGATCGCCGAGCCGCTGTTCCTGCTGGCCGACTCCGCGATCGTCGGGCACCTGGGCGCCGCGCAGCTGGCCGGCCTCGGCACGGCCGGCACGGCGCTGGCGACCCTGGTCAACGTGTGCGTCTTCCTCGCCTACGGCACCACCGCGCAGGTGGCGCGGCTGCTCGGGGCCGGGGACCGGCGCGGCGCGCTGGCCCGCGGCGTCGACGGCATCTACCTGGCCGCCGCGCTCGGCGTGCTGCTGGCCGTCGCCGGCACGGTCTTCGCGCCGCGGATCGTCGCGCTGCTGGGCGCCACCCCGGCCGCCGCGCCCTACGCGGTCACCTACCTGCGGTTCAGCTGTCTCGGGCTGCCCGCGATGCTCGCCGTGCTGGCGGCCACCGGGCTGCTGCGCGGCCTGCAGGACACGCGCACCCCGCTGTTGGTGGCGGCCGTCGCCGCGGTGGCGAACACGGCGCTGAACTGGACGCTGGTGTATCCGGCGGGCCTCGGCATCGCCGGCTCGGCGCTCGGCACGGTACTGGTGCAGGGTGCGATGGCCGCCGCGTACTGCGCCGCCGTGGCCCGCGCCGCCCGCGCCCATGACGTGCCGCTTCGCCCCGACCGCGCCGCCATCCGCGCCTCGCTCGGCGCGAACGCGGCGCTGCTGGCGCGTACCGTCGCGCTGCGCATCTACCTGCTGGCGGCGGTATGGACCGCGGGCAGCTACGGCACCGTCGCGCTGGCCGCGCACACGATCGCCACGAACCTGTGGCTGACCCTCGCCCTCGCCCTCGACGCGCTGGCGATCGCGGCGCAGTCGCTGGTCGGCCGGGATCTGGGGGCCGGGCATCGCGCGCGGGTGCGGGCGACCGTGCGGCGCATGGTGCGCTGGGGCATCGGGTTCGGCGTGCTGACCGGGCTCGCGCTGTGGGCCGCACGGCCGCTGTACGTGCCGCTGTTCACCCCGTATCCTGCGGTACGCGCCGCGCTGATGCCTGTCCTCGCGCTGGCCGCGGTGCTGCAGTTGCCTGCCGGAGCGGTGTTCGTGCTCGACGGTGTGTTGATCGGCGCCGGTGACGCGGTGTACCTGGCGTGGGCGGCGCTGGCATGCACCGGGGTGTTCCTGGGCGGGCTCGCTGTTCTGCGCGCCGTCGATCCGCCGCACCTGGCCGCGGGTGCGGTCGGCGGGCCGGGTTCCGGCGGCGCGCTGACCGGGCTGTGGTGCGTGATCGGGGTGTTCACGCTCGCGCGATGGGTCGCGCTGGCGCTGCGGGAGCGCCGCGACGCCTGGATGCGCACCGGAGCCGCGGCCTGACCGGTATGGTCACCGCGTCACCGTCCCACGGCCCCGCCGCCCTCGTCCGACCGCTTCGCTCGCCCGGAGGTCTCATGGCCGGCACCGTCCTGTCCCCGCGAGCCGCGGGGCGCGCCACGCTCGCGCGCCAGCACCTGCTGCAGCGCACCGAGGCAGCGGCCGCAGCGGAGATCGCGCACCTCGGCGGGATGCAGGCCCAGGCGCCGCTCGCGCCTTACGTCGGGCTGTGGACCCGGCTGGGTGGCTTCACCACCGACGAGCTGTCCGCGCTCTACCGGCAGCGGCAGGTGGTGCGCATCGCGCTGATGCGCGGCACGATCCACTTGGTGACCGCCGAAGACGCGCTGGCCTGGCGCACGCTGGTCGATCCGGTGATCGAACGCGGCACTCAGGGCGCGTTCGGACGGCACTACCGCGACCTTGACCGCGCGCAACTGGCCGAGGCGGCGCGCGAGCTGACCGAGCAGGAGCCGCGCACCTTCGCCGAACTCGGCACGCTGCTGGCCGAGCGGTTCCCCGACCGCGACCCCGCGGCGCTCGCCCAGGCCGCGCGGGCCCAGTTGCCGCTGGTGCAGGTCCCGCCGCGCGGCGTGTGGGGCGAGCGCGGCCGCATCGCGCACACGACCACACGCGCGTGGCTCGGACGCGACCCGCTGGACAAACCCGACCTCGACGCGATGGTGCTGCGCTACCTGCAGGCGTTCGGGCCCGCCACGGTCATGGACGCCCAGGCGTGGAGCGGCCTGACCCGGCTGCGCGAAGTCTTCGACCGCCTGCGCCCTTCGCTGCGCGTCAGCAAGGGCGAGAACGGCGCGGAGCTCTTCGACCTGCCGCACGCCCCGCGCCCGGACCCGGACGTCCCGGCGCCCGCGCGTTTCCTGCCCGAGTACGACAACCTGCTCTTCTCCCACGCCGACCGCACGCGCGTGAACCCGCACGGCTACCGCGTCCCGCTCTTCCCCGGCAACGGCGCAACGCTCGGGTACTTCCTGCTCGACGGCGTCTACACCGGCCTGTGGCGCGTCGAGCGCAACACCGCCGCAGGCAGCGTCCTGCTGACGATCCAGCACTTCGCCCCGCTATCCGCGGCGCACCGCGAGCAGCTGATCGAGGAGGGCCTGCGCCTGCTCGAATTCCTCGGGCCGGCTGCCACCCCGCAGATTCACTTCGAGGCCGCTTCCCCCTGACATGTAGGGGAACCCCTGATTCCTTCGCGGCGGCGCATTCCTATCGTTCGATCATGGCCGATGCGGAGCGGACCAGGTACATCGCGGAATGCTTCTGGGCTGGCGTGCGGGAACAGGACCTGCGCGATCTCGAAGTGCGCATCGACGCGGCGGCGGCCGCGACGCTGGGCGGGCACGAACCGCCGGTGCGCTACCTGGGGTGGCTACTGGTTCTCGACGACGAGGTCGTGCTGATCCTGTTCGAGGGCCCGCCGGGAAGCGTCCGGCGCGTCGCGCGCGACGCCGGGATTCCCTACGAACGCCTGCTCAACGCCTCGCATGCACTGCGGCCTGACCAGATCAACTAGGGAGGCACCGGAATGACCATCAGATCTACAGGCGCCGCCGCCGTGCTGGGTGTGACCGCGGCGTGCGCACTGCTGGCAGGCTGCAGCTCGACGGCGGCCACGGGCGCCGGCGGGCAGCCGTCGAGCGCGGCCGCGACGCAGGACGCGGCCGCGCGCTCGGCGCCCGCCGCGTCGCCGACCCCGGTCGTCAAGGACGTGGCCGCGGGCAATTGCACGCTCTACTCGCGCTCCGACGCCGCCACGCTGCTTGGCGCCGTCAACTTCAACAACAAGGCCCTGGACATCGGCACCGACGGCGGCACGACGATCGATCAGTGCTCGTACCTCGACCTACAGGGAGTGCAGAACCTGCAGGGTGTCAGCTACGCCGTAGTGCGTTACGACAGCGCCGGGACCGCGTTCACCGAGGCGACGAAGGTCCAGACGGAGATGCTCGGAGACGCGGCCGAGCACAACTGGCCGGTCCAGTCGCTCACCGCGCCGGTGCCGGGTGCGGGCCAACTGCTGGGTGGCTACGGGACCAAGACCGAGCAGGGCGTGACCTACACCATCGCGGTCGTCGGCACCAACGTCGGGCCGTACCTTGTGGCCGCGCTCGGCGCCAGCACCCAAGGCCCGGACAAGGCCAAGAATTTCGCGCTCACGCTCTTTCAAGCGCTCTCCGCCAAGGTCGGCTAAGCGCGCGCTGCGCAAACGCGGCCTCTGCTATGCGTCGGGGACCGTACCGCGCTGGTCGGCGAACAGGCCGGCCAGCGCGGTACGCGAGCGCACGCCGAGCTTGCGGTAGATCCGCGTGAGGTTCACTTCGACCGTCTTGGGGCTAAGGAAGACACGATCGGCGATCTCGCGGTTGGACAGGCCGCGCACGGCCAGCTGTGCGATGGTCTGTTCCGTGGGTGTCAGGCCCGGGTCCGAGTGCCGCTGCGGGATGCGCGCCAGTTCGGCCCGGGTGCGCTCGGCCCAGATCGGCGTCTGCAGGTCGGTGAACGCCGCGAGCGCTTCGGTCAGCGCCTTGCGGGCGAGCGCCTTCTCGCGTCGGCGCCGGTGGATCTGACCGGCCAGCAGCAGCGTCCTGGCGTGCTCGAACGCCAGCGGCAGATTCGCGAGCAGCGCGAGCGCCCGCTGCACCGAGGCGAGGGCCGGGTCGAGTTCGCCGTGCGCGGCGCACAGGACCGCCTCGCCCCGCGCGGCGAGCGCAAGCGGCCACCGCCCTGCGCAGCTGCGGGCTTCCGCATCGAGCCGGGCGAGCACCACGGCCGCCTCGGCCAGCTCGCCGACGCCCGCGAGCGCGTCGATCAGGTCGCCGGCGTGCGCGCACAACCTCGGTTCCCGGATCCCGGCCTCGTGCTTGGCATGGTCCAGTCGGCGCAGGTGCGCGGCCGCGTCGGCGAAGCGGCCGCGGGCGAGCGCGACCAGGCCAAGGCCGAGCAGGGCGGGTGCCTGGTCCAGGTCGATCCCGGGATCGGCCTGCGCCATGGTGACCACACCGGTGGCGGCGGCTTCGGCCTCGTCGAGCCGGCCGAGCATGGCCAGCGCGACCGCGTGGAAGCCGACCTCCCACGGGTTGCCGCCTGGCGCCCCGATCTGCTGCGCGCGTTCGATCGCCTCGCGGGTGAGCTCGGCGGCGGCGTGGAAGCGGCCCGCCATGATCTCGCCCTCGGCCATCCAGCCGAGGATGGCCGGAAGGACCGACCTGTTCTCCACCATCGCCCGCTCGTACATGCCGCGCAGCACCCGCAGACCTTCGTCGATGCGCCCGTCGTAGGTCAGCAGACGGCCGATCAGGTCCTCGCCGGCCACCGCGGTGCGCACGGGCGGGAAGTCGCGGCGGGGCGGCGGGTTCAGTCCGTCGAGCCGTTCGAGGTGGATGCCGAGCCCGGTGTAGAACTCGGCCTCTACCAGTGCGGCGCGCGCGTGGAAGAGCACGTGAGGATCGGGGTCGGCAACCTGCTGCACGGCCGCGATGCCCGATCGGGCCAGGGCGAGTTTGCGCTCGATGTCGTTGTCGGACACGCGGGAGAGCAGCTCGTAGACCTCCGCCTGGAACTGCGGATGCCCGGCGGCGTTCTCGATGGCCTGCAACCCTTGGTCGATGGCCCGTCCCAGCTGCCCGGACAGCCGAGTCACATACATGAGGTGGAAGAGCGCGCGGGCTCTGGTCAAACCTACTGGCAGCGTGTCCGCGAGTGACTGCAGTTCCGCGAGCGCGCCGGGTGCGTCACCGGCGCTGTAGAGCAGCCGTCCGAAGGCGATGCGCCGCAGCGCCAGAGTCTCGGCTTCGCTCGGCGGCGTGCGCGAGCAGGCCAGGCGTAGCAGGTCGGCGGCCGCGGAGGGCGCGCCGCGGCGCCACGCCAGTTCGGCGGCGTCGGCCAGGGCGAGGGCCACCTGCGCGTCGGGTGCGTCGTCGGCCCGCGCCAGATGGAGGGCGCGTTCCTCGAGGTCGCCGGCCAGCGCCGCGGCGGCCCGGTGCAGTCGCCGTCTGCGCCCGGCGGGGATCGAGTCGTAGGCGGCCGCGGCGAGGATCGGGTGGCAGAAACGCAGTTGTCCGCGCTCGGCGGCGAGGATGCCGTGCTGCTCGGCGTGCGCGAGCGAGGCCTCCAGGTCCGGGGCCGCAGGCTCGAGCCGCGCCAGCAACGCCGGTGTCGGCGTGCGGAGGATCGAGGCGGTTTCCACGACGCGCCGCACCCGCTCCGGCAGCTTGGCGATGCGCGCCCGGGCCAGCTCGAGCACGCTGTCGGGCAGGGGGCCGTCCAGGTCGACGCCGGACCTCACCGCGCCGGCGGCCCGGGCCAGCTCCAGCGCGTAGAGCGGGTTGCCGCCGGAGAGCTCCGCGATGCGCACGGTGCGCGGCCAGGCCGGCGCCCAGCCCAGCGCGCGGCGCAGAATCCGCGAGAGGTCGCCGGCGCCGACCGGCGCCGGCGCGAGCCGGTCGAGGCGACCCGCGGGCACCGCCCGGGTCAGCTCGGCGACCCACTCGAGGGCCTCGCCGGTGCGTTGCACGACGGCGAGGCGGGTCGCGGTGTCGACGAGCCTGCGCACCGCGAAGCTGAGTGCGCGGGCCGTGGGCCGGTCGAGCCATTGCGCGTCGTCCACCGCGAGCAGCAGGGGCCGCCCCTGCCCGCCGAGCGCGCGGATCGCCGCGGACGCGGCGATGTAGAGCGAGAGCCGGTCGAACTGCCCTTCGGGTTCCTCACGTCTCAGGATGGTCCTGATGACTCTGGCCTGGGGGCCCGGCAGGGTTTGGAACACGCCGTGGTCGAGACCGGCCAGCAGGTCCGTCAGACCGACGTAGGACAGGTCCGTCTCGGACCGCGACGGGCGGCACTCCAGGACCGGCAGGCCGCGTGCACGCGCCGAGTCGGTCAGCGAGCCGAGCAGCGTGGACTTCCCGATGCCCGCCTCGCCGTCGATCACGATGGCGCGCAGGACCGGGTCGGTGTCCTCGATGAACCTCTCAAGGACCGCCACCTCGTCGGCCCTGCCCACGATCGAATGCGCCACCGCGGCCTCATCTCGCCCTCAGCGGACATCCGGATCGTCTCACGCTGCGGGGCCCCGGCGTGGCGGTTCGCCGGGAACGCGTGCCGCGATCGCGCGGCGCAATACGCTCCCGCGTATCCTTGGCGGCATGATCGACGGCGCGCACGTCATCGTGTACAGCCACGACGCCGAGGCCGACCGGGCCTTCTTCCGCGACGTGCTGGAGTACCCGCATGTGGACGCCGGAGGCGGCTGGCTGGTCTTCAGGCTGCCGCCGGCCGAGCTGGCCGTCCATCCCGCCGAGGCGGCGGACCAGCACGAGCTGTACCTGATGTGCAGCGACCTGGACGCGGTCATGCAGAAGCTGACCGCGCGCGGCGTGCAGTTCACCGAACCGGTCACCGAGGCACGCTGGGGACGCTTGACCAAGTTCCGGTTGCCCGGCGGCGGCGCCGTGGGCATCTACGAACCGCGCCACCCGCGGGCGACCGACCTGTAACCGGCCACGGCGGTTGGTCTTTGCTGCGTCACTGGTTCCGGAGCAGCTCCACCGCCTGCGGGAGGGTGCGCAGCGGGGCGGCGGTTCCGGCGGGCAGCGTGCGAACATCCCAGCCGGGACCGGCCGGATACAGCGGAGCATCGGTCACGGCCTGAGCGTGACGCAGGCACGCCGGGTCGGCCACCTCGGGCCAGCGCGCCCACAGCACCGTGGCCCGCGGGCGCAGACGTCTCATCGCGTCGGCGAGGGCCGGGCTGGGCAGGTCACCGAGCAGGAGGGAAGACGTGCCGCAGTCCGCGAGCGCCGCGGCAAGCGCGGTCAACGGCAGCGTGTGCCCCTCGCCGGGCGCCGCGACGAGCAGGACCGGCGGCTGCCTCGGCCGCACGGGATGCGCCGCCCGGGCGTGACGGCGCAGCGCCGCGTCGATGACGCCGCTGGTCAGGTGCTCAACCTCGACACCGCAGCCGGTGCGTTCCCAGTGCTCACCGATGGCGGTGAGGGCGGGAGCGAGCAGTCGCCGCACGGCGGGGCAGCGACAGGTGACGGCGCGTCAGGCGCGGCCCGGAGCGGACTGCGCCTGCGCCTGCTCCTGTGCCAGCGGATCAGTGGCCGGCTGCGAGGCGGTGGCGCGGCGCGGCAGCAGAAGCGGGGTCGCCAGGAGAAACACCCCGGCCAGGGCGATGGCGGTGCGCGGGCCCAGCAGCTCACCCAGCACGCCCCACGCCGCGGTCAGCAGCGCGGTCGAGGCCTTGGTCGACACGGCCCACGCGGACAGCACGCGGGCCACCCGGTCGGTAGCGGTGCGTTCGAGCCGGTAGGT
>Ga0070741_10011564_pt1 | contig 16262 bp, 14 predicted proteins | sample Coa_R1_4_FD_66440 | JGI IMG/M metagenome (GOLD analysis project Ga0070741, IMG submission 66440) | Surface soil microbial communities from Centralia Pennsylvania, which are recovering from an underground coalmine fire - Coalmine... | ecosystem: Environmental > Terrestrial > Soil > Unclassified ...
GGACGCAGCTTGAGAGATTTCTGGAACTCTTTCAATGCGCGATCCGCGTCGCCCGTATACCAATACGCAGTCCCCATATCAGTGATGAGGTCGGCATTATCGGGATGAATCTTGATCGCGCGCTCGTAATACTTAATGGCGTCGGGGAATTGCTGGCCGTCGAAGTAGAGGTTCCCCAGCTTCGCCAGGCTGTCAAAATCACTGGGATTCTTATTCACGCTGTCGAGCAGCGGGGCCGCGGCCTTGTCGAGCATGGTTTTCTGCTGTTCCGGGGTCAGTTGCTGCTGCGGAACGCCGTGCGGCGAATTGTCTTGCGCAGCAGTGGCGTCCGCCGATGGCGAAGCCGAGCCGCGGAACAAGTATCCCAGCGCGACTCCAAGTACCAGGCAGAACACGGCGAGCACGTAAGCTTGCGTGCTGGTCCAGGTGGTCTGCTGGCGTTCGATATGAGGAATGGTTGCGGCTCTCGACATGCTCATCTCTCCTTACATTCTGGCGCCGGCAAGCGCCCGTTCCGGCGTTTCCAGGTGAAACAGGCGGCGGACGGCCGTGGTCATCTGCTCCTGCTCCACCTTTTCTGGAAGTTCCTTGAGTTCGCGGGCCAGCACGCCGGCGATCCGTTGCGTAATCCGGGACGTCACCGCTGAAAATAGTTGTTCCTCGTCCTTGGGAAACGGTCCGCACTCCTGCTTGAAGGACTCCAGTTCTTGCCGGCAAATTTCGTCTAAGCGCGTACGCAGCGCGATGATCGTGGGGACCACTCTCTCCGCCAGCAACTTGCGGCGGAAGCCTTGGGCTTCGGCTGCGACAATCTTTTCCGCGTCCGCGGCCGCGCTCTCGCGCTCCCCTGCGTTGTGCTGAACTACGCGCTCGAGGTCGTCGATGTCATAAAGGAAAATTCCTGCCACGCCGCGTACCGCTGGATCGATGTCGCGGGGGAGGGCAATATCTACCAGCACTAGCGGCTTCTGCTGGCGCTCACGGGCCAGGATTTCCGCTTCCTCGCGGCTGAGAATGGTATGCGGACACGAGGTCGAGCTGACGATGATGTCGGCCTCGATCATGTGCTGCCATCGGTCGTCGAACGAAACGGCGGCGCCCCCGAGCTTGGCGGCGAGTTCTACCGCGTGCTCATAGGTGCGATTGAGGATGACTACGGCCGCGGCCCCACTGTTCATCATGTAGCGGGCGGAAAGTTCGCTCATCTTGCCCGCGCCCATCAGCAGGACTTTTTTTCCATTCAGCGATCCAAAGATTTGCCGGGCCAGCTCGACTGCGGCATACGGGACCGATACAGCTGAGTTGCCGATCGCAGTTTCATTACGGACGCGCTTGGAAACGGTGAGCGCCTTCTGCATTACGGCGTCGAGGAAACGCGCGGTACTCTCGACTTTTTGCGCCTGCTGCCAGGCCGCTTTGATTTGAGAGACGATCTGCGGCTCTCCGATCACCATGGAATCCAGACTGGAAGCGACGCGGAAGATATGGAGGAGGGCTGCGTCGTCCAACAGGCGATAGAAGTGCTTCCACTCGCAGAGTTTCAGACCGTACTCGGTGGTAAGTAGCCGCAGAACAGAGTTGGCGGCCAGCGAAGCATCGCTCGCCCAGAGCAAGAACTCGGTCCGGTTGCAGGTCGCCAGGACGACAACTTCTTCGATCCCCTCAGCGCGGGCGAGTTGCACCAGGACTTCGTAGCGGCGGGCTTCGCTAATCCAGAACCGCTCACGCACGTCAATCGGCGCCGTGCGGTGGTTCAGGCCAATGACCATCAAAGTGGGTTCCACAGCGTCTCCCCGAAGACTCACGTAGAGAAAGGCATGCCGGGGGCCAACACTGGAGTTGCGGAAAGAGGGGAACTTTGCCTTGGAAAATCAACGAGTTACAGCCAAGAGGGATATGGGATAGGACGGCCTTATGGGCCGGGATTGCGGGATATCACCCCTCCTGGCGGGGTGATTAGCCCCAGGGCGGGGGCTAATTTGATTCGGGGCCGAAGTAGGATTCGTGGCGCAGGACGGCTTCCGACCCTTCCACCACATGCCGGACGTCAGACTTGCACACCGCGCCCAGAACTCCGGCGTTGCGGGCTTCCTCCACTAGCTGGCGCGACATGTGCATGGTGAACATCAGGATAGGCACCCCGGGCACCAGAGAACTGATACGCCGGGCGGCCTCCAATCCATCCATTCCGGGCATGAGGAAATCGAGCACGATGAGGTCGGGAGTGAGTTCCTGGGCCTTGCTCACAGCATCCCAGCCGTTGGCTGCTTCTCCGCAGACCTGCCAATCGGCGTGTTGCTGGAGAAGGTCACGCAACCGGTGTCGTACCAGCGGGCTGTCGTCCACAATTAGGATTCGAGTCATCACTCATATCTCGAGCCGATAGAGGAGCTCCATTGCACGCCGTTGCTCCGGTGTCGATGCTGTCACTAAAGATGACGATGCTAGCATGAGGTCTACGATTTCTCGGCTTACACCCGTATAAAGATTCATGTAGATGCGCTGGGGAAGTAATGGATTGCTTGGGCGCCGGTTTTTTTGGCCGCAGCCGCGCGCAAAGCGAGGGACGGCGCAGGCATCAGGAAATCCCCTAGGGCCCGCGTCTCACCGCGCGCGCAGCAACCCGGACTGGGGAAGATGACTCAGGCTGGTGGGAAAAACTACTCGGAAATGACCCGACCCCAGTTGCATTCTACGTCGCTGCAGGATTAGGGTAGGGGGCGAATTTCCGGCTAAGCTATTCCGGCACAGTGCGGTTAAAACGAACTGCACCGCTGCTGTGACTACATCGAACCAAGGGAAAATCTTGGCAAGGCACGTGCCTTCTACTCCACATGGAGGGGCGCGAGCCCCGCTTACTATCCTAGGAGAGAAACGAATGAAAGCTGCTTTCAAAACGTTCCTTGTGGTTCTGGCATTCGCGATGACGTTTTCCACCTGGTCGCTGGCTCAAGGCGGTGCTGATCTCTTCAAGACGAAGTGTGCAGCCTGTCATGGTGCCGACGGCAAAGGTGAGACGACGATGGGAAAGAAGCTTGGCATGAAAGATCTGGCTTCTCCTGAGATTCAGAGCAAGTCCGACGCAGATCTGGAGACGGTAATTACCAAAGGCAAGGACAAGATGCCAGCGTACGAGGGAAAACTGACGAAAGAGCAGATTGACGACCTAGTTAAGTACATTCGCACTCTGAAGAAATAGGGCCCGCAAAGGCCAATCTGCGCCTGCCGAACTGCACGCCTGAGTTTCGGCAGGCTTTTTCTTTGCAAGGGTCCGGGTGTCGCGCCGGCGATCCGAGTTGTATACTTTTGGCCTGCCAAAATTCTCGTTGGCTTGCCTGCGATGTTGCTAACCGTTTCAGTCGCGTTGGTGTCCAATTGTCCAGCAAAATCTAAGTACAACGCACGGCTGTTACGAATCGAGCTGTAGCTCGGGAACGTTTCGCCTTTCGGAGGCGGCATGAATGATGAAGAGGTGAAGTGCCAGGACCCTTCCGGTGTCACTCGTCGTGAATTCCTGAAGATCGGCGGCATCACTGCCGCTGTTCCGCTGGTCGGTACGCGGGTTGTCGAAGCCGCCGGTGAACCGGTGAAGATCTACGGTCCGGGTAAGGTGCCAGTCGAATTAACCGTAAATGGCAGCAAACACACGTTGCAGGTGGAACCGCGCGTGACTTTGCTCGATGCCTTGCGCGACAACCTGAACATCACCGGGGCCAAGCGGGTCTGCGATCGCGGCGAGTGCGGCGCATGCACCGTGTTGATCGATAACAAGAGCGTGTACGCCTGCTCGGTGCTGGCCATCGATGCTCAGGGAAAGCAAATCGCCACCATCGAGTCGCTGATGCAGGGCGACCAATTGCACCCCGTGCAGCAGGCATTTGTAGAAGGCGACGCGTCGCAATGCGGCTTCTGCACGCCGGGGTTCGTGGTCGCGGCCAAGGCCATGCTCGACAAGCATCCCAATCCGACAGCTGACGACGTGCGACGTGGCTTGGCGGGAAATTTCTGCCGCTGTGGAACCTACGCCGGTATTCGCCAGGCGATTGCGCAAGTCTCGCAGAAGGGAGCGTGAGCCATGCCGGACTACAGTTGGCCAGATGCGGAACACCGGTCGCTGATCGGCAAGCGTACTGAGCGTGTGGACTCGCCATCCAAAGTTTCAGGACGCGCGAAATACAACTATGACTACAACCCTTCCGGCATGCTGTTCGGGAAGATTCTGCGGTCACCCTATGCCAAGGCGAAAATCGTCAGCATTGACACTAGCGTGGCGGAAAAAATGCCGGGCGTCAAAGCCGTAGATATCATCCAGAAGGCCGGTGCGAGCGTGCACTGGGCGGGAGACGAAGTGGTCGCAGTCGCTGCAGTTAGCGAAGGTGCGGCCGAAGACGCGGTGCGCGCGATCAAGGTCCGCTACGAACCTATGACGTACCTGGTCAGCGATGCCGAGCCGCCGGCGGGCGCAGGCGCCGAAGCCGGACCGATGAGTCAGGACGACATTTGGGATATGCAGGGTGATATTCCCGACGCACAACTGGCGCAGACCATCGAGAAGCGCGGGGTGAGTTTCCAGCAGGGTGAAGCCAAGCTCGGGGAGATGAAAAAGTTCGGGATGCCGGAGGTGATCCTCGAGGCAATCCGCAAGGCGCATTACACACCGCTGGGCGAAGGTCAGGCAGGTCAGCCAAGTTCGCCGTATCAGAAAGCAGCCGCAATCACCCAGGGCGATCCAGATAAGACGTTTGCCGACGCCGAAGTCGTATCTGACGGCTTGTATGGCATTCCGGTGATCACGCATTGTTGCCTGGAGGCGCATGGCTCCACTTCGGAGTGGACCGACCCGAATCACTTGCTGACGCACGTTTCCACACAGAATGTGACCGGGATTGCGGGGCAACTGGCGGAACCGCTGAACGTGCCGGCGGCTAACGTTCGTGTTCAACAGCAAAACATTGGCGGCGGCTTCGGCAGCAAGTTCGCAGCTGATCGCTGGGACGTTACCGCTGCAAAGCTTTCGAAGAAAGCCGGCGGTAGACCGGTACGAATTTTCCTGGAGCGAGATGCGGAGTTGGAGGTAGCGGGGGCGCGGCCGTCTGCGTTCGCGCGCGTGAAGGTCGCAGCCAGCAAAGACGGCACGCTTACCGGATGGCAATCTCAGTCATGGGGTACGGGCGGGCCGGGTGGCGGAAGCATGCCGCCAATTCCTTATATCTTCAACATACCGAATCAGCGCAAAGAACACACCGCGATCGCGACCAACATCGGTCCGGCACGGGCCTGGCGGGCGCCCAACCATCCGCAAGCCGCGCTGATCACCATGAGTGCGCTTGAGGATACGGCCGCAAAGCTCACCATGGATCCCCTCGATTTCTTCCTCAAGAACTTGGACATCGCGGGCACGCGGAAAGATGTCTATCGCGAGGAACTGGGTATTGCATCCGAGTTGATGGGATGGAAGCAACGATGGCGTCCGCGCGGGCAGAACATTTCCGGCACGACCGCGCGCGGCCTCGGACTTTCCATTCACACCTGGGGCGGACGCGGCCACAGCAGCGATTGCGATCTCACCATTCATCCCGATGGTTCGGTAGACGTGAAGATGGGATCGCAAGACTTGGGCACCGGCACCCGCACCTGCATTCAGATTGTTGCTGCCGAAACTCTCGGCTTGCCGGTGCAAGCGATCAATCTGCATATTGGCGACACGATTTATCCGCCGTCGGGCGGGTCAGGCGGTTCAACTACCATCGGCGGCGTGAGTTCGTCTACACGTCGCGCCGCGGTCGACGCGCGGGAGGCGCTGTTCACCAAAGTTGCGCCGGCTTGGAGTGTTCAGCCCGGCGATCTGGAAGCGGTCAACGGCACGGTGCGGGTCAAAAGTGATCCCAGCAAGTCGCTGCCATGGAAACAGGCTTGCGCAAAGCTAGGCGCAATGCCGATCACCGCCCGCGGAAAGAATCCCGACAAATCCAAGCCGCCAGACCTCACCAACAGCGGCGTCGGCGGAGCTCAGATGGCCGACGTGGAAGTCGATATGGAAACCGGCGTGGTGAAGGTCAAAAAGATGGTCGCGGTGCAGGATTGCGGCCTGATTATCGATCTCAAAACGGCAGAGAGCCAATGCTACGGCGCACTGATCATGGGTATCAGCTACTCGCTTTTTGAAGAAAAGATCATGGATAACCTCACCGGGCGGATGCTCAACCCAAATATGGAGTTCTATCGCCTGGCGGGTTACGCCGACATTCCCGAACTGGTGGTCCACATGATGACCGGCAAGGGGTACGACGAGCGCGGCGTCATCGGACTGGGCGAGCCGCCGGTGATTTCGCCAGGCGCGGCGATTTCAAATGCGGTGGCAAATGCGATCGGAGTACGCGTGCCATTCCTTCCGCTTACTCCCGACCGAGTGCTGGCCGCGATCGGCCAAAAGGCAGGTGCGTGATGAGAGCCTTCGAGTTCGCCACTCCCGCCACCCCAGATCAGGCCGTCAGCCTGCTGGGTGCGAATTGGGGACAGGCTGAGATCCTTGCCGGCGGCACCGACCTGCTGGCGCTCATGAAAGATGACGTCGTGCATCCCAAGCGATTGGTGAACATAAAGCAGATCGGCGGGCTGCAGGGCGTCACGGCCAGCGGGCAGGGATTGCGCATCGGTGCGCTCACCACGCTGGGTGATCTGGCCGACAACGCGAACGTGGTGAAGAACTATCCCGCGCTGGCCGAGGCGCTGAACGAGGCTGCCAGCCCGCAGATCCGGAATGTCGCAACCCTCGGGGGGAATCTGTGCCAGCGGCCGCGCTGCTGGTATTTCCGCAATGGCTTCGGTTTGATTCCGAAAAGCGATGCCGGGAAAGATCTGGTCAGCGAGGGCGACAATCGCTACCACGCAATCCTGGGGAATGACGGGCCGGCAAAGTTTGTCAGTCCTTCCACTGTTGTTCCCATGCTGATTGCATATGGCGCGACGGTCCGCATCGCGGGGCCGAAAGGGCGGCGCGAACTTCCGCTGGAGAAGTTCTTTGTCATCCCCAAAGCTGCAGAAGAGCGCGAGCACGATCTGCGTCCCAACGAGATCGTCACCGAGGTTCTTCTTCCTTCAGCCGAGGGGATCAAAGCCGCGCATTACGAGGTCCGTCAGAAAGAAGCTTTTGATTGGCCGTACGCTGTAACTGCGGTCGCCCTGAAGATGAACGGGAGCACGGTGCAGTCGGCCCGGGTGGTATTGGGATCGGTAGCGCCGGTGCCATGGATTTCTCCGGAAGCAGCGCAGGCGTTAGAGGGAAAGAATATTTCGGAAGAAGTGGCCAAAGCCGCAGCCGATGCGGCGTTGCGCGACGCCAAGCCGCTCAGCCGCAACGCTTACAAAGTGCAATTGGCCCGAGTCGCAGTCAAGCGAGCCATTATGAAAGCCGCCGGAGGTGCCGCATGAGTTCACCGCGCTTCAATGTCAATCATCCCGACCTGTGCCCGGCGCTGCGCTGGAAAGGACAATTCATCTCCGCGGAACGCGATCCCACGGTTCCGGCGTGCAACGACGGATTGTTCTGGTGCATTCACACCCAGACCTGCATCGGCCCGGACGGAAACTTGGCCGAGCCGGGAAATTGTTCGTCTGCGGGACGGCGCTGTCATGGCACGGGCAAGTGCGAATGAGCCGTGTCCGGTCTCGGTATGAACAGCTGAGAGCCGACAGCTGAGAGCTGCAAGCTTTCCCTTCTGCGAACTTGTCCCCCGTCTACCGCTCCAAGGTCTCGGATAACCGAAAAGGTACTCCCGTTTCCACAGCAATCGAAGGTAAGCTGCCGCCCATGGGAGTGTCGGTCTCGGTGCTGGCCAGCGGCAGCCGGGGAAATTGCGCCATCGTGCAAAGCGCGACTACCAGGATTCTGGTGGATGCCGGCATTTCGTGCCGCGAGACTTTCAAACGTATCAAGGCTGGTGGCGAAGACCCGCAATCGCTGTCGGCAATCGTCATCACCCACGAGCACTCCGATCATGTCTATGGCCTGCCGGTCCTGGCAAAGAAACTCAACTTACCCATCTTCATGACCGAAGCCACACATCACGCCTGGGCGCGGGCGATGCGCGATGCGAACGGTGAGCGCCCGCAGGTGGCCAAGCTCGAGGTCTTCTGCTCAGGGAAGAATTTCCAGATTGGAGACATTGCAGTCACGCCGTTCACCATCCCTCACGATGCCGCCGACCCAGTCGGATTCACATTCAAGGTCGAAGGCGTGAAGGTAGGATTCGCCACCGATCTCGGGTATCTTCCGGCCAGCGTGCGCGACCACCTGCACGGGTGCGATGTGCTGCTGATTGAGTCGAATCATGATCTGGAGATGCTGCGCATCGGGCCGTATCCCTGGTCGGTGAAGCAGCGGGTCATGAGCCGGGTGGGGCACCTTTCCAATGACGCTCTCGCGGAATTCTTTGCGAACGACTATGATGGAGGTGCAACATACGTCGTGCTGGCGCACCTCTCCGAGCACAACAACCATCCTGAGTTGGCCCGGGGAGCGGCGGAAAAAGCCCTGGGCACCCGCCGAACGCTGCTGCGCAATCGTGTGATGCTGGCGGCGCAATCTGCCCCGCTCGAAGCGATTCGGTTGTAATGTATGGCTCAGCAGTGCGTTGACCCCATCGTGGGTAAGATTCTCGCGGGTTGGCGCTACGACATCTCGGGAATCACCACCGAGATGCGCGGCGACTACGAGGAGCATTTTTCCGCCTGCGCACACTGCCGCTCGCGCCAGCGCCTGCACCGCACCATCGACATCGCTCTGATCGTTCTCGCTTCCGTTTCCGCGGGGATATTTCTGTTAGCCTTTGGCGCCATTCGTCACTTCGAACCGCGTCACGCGTTCTGGCTGGAAATTGCGGCTTTGGCCGGATTCGCTCTTTCCGCGCTGATCTGGTTGATCGTGGCGGTCGCCACTCCGGCTCCGATGGTAGTAGTTGATGCGGCGAAACTTGGCGCTCGTCATGTACACGACCGCTTGCCTGCCGAGATCCGCGACCGTCTACCCGAAGAGCTGCGGGTGAAAATCACAGGTTCGTGATGGAGTCCGATCGCAGCTTCTCGCATCTCAAGAAAAGAATGGACGTGGTGCGCAAGTCGGTAGCGGTTTTCCTGTTCGCTGTGTTGGTGGCGGGAACAGTCGTAGCGCATGTGATGCCAGTCGATGCTGCGCCGCACCAGCAAAGTGCGCCGTGCCATGAAGACGGGCAGAAGCCCCCTTCGCCTGCACCAACCAATTTTGACTGCTGCCAAGCCGGACACAGTTTCACGATCCTGCGAGACACATCCTCTCCAGTGACTGGGATCGTGCATCTCGCATACGTTGGCAGTCCAGCTGATCCATTCATCAGTTCCCTGCCAGGCAAGATGAGCCGACCAGATGTTTCATGCGCAGACCCGCCACCTGTAGTTACCCGTATCTAGACCTAACCTGCGAGTGTGTTCTCCGGGCTTCCCTCCCGGGTGTGATCGATGGTTTCCAGAAACCAGGTTAGAGGTGTCTTTTGCGGAAGAGCGTTTTCTGTTTTTGGGTAATTACCGTCCTCAGGCTATTTTTGCCTGCTCAGGACACACCTGGGCCCGCAGCATCGCCTCAGCATCACGCGCCGACTGAGATGTCCAGCATGTCTGGAATGGAGCAAGCGCAACCGTCGTTCCTGCCTTCCGCGCACTCTGGTTCCGGCACCGGTTGGCAGCCGGCGTCGGTACCGGCTCGTCTATGGATGAGTTCCCGCGGCAACTGGGACCTGATGGCCCACGGTGCACTGTTTCTGACCTACAACCAGCAGGGCGGACCGCGCGGCGCGGGCAAAGCGGAATCGGTGAATTACCTCATGCTGATGCAGCAGCACCGGCTGGGATCAGGAAGCATTCTGTTTCGCGAGATGTTTTCGGCTGAGTCGTTGACCTCGCCGCATCCTGGATTCCCGGAGTTGTTTCAGACTGGCGAAACCTATCATGGGCGGCCGCTGCTCGATCACCAGCACCCACACAATGTATTCGCCGAGCTGGCCATGCTCTACACCGTGCCATTGACCGAAAAAGTTTCCTGGCTGTTCTACGGAGGCCCGGTCGGAGAACCGGCGCTCGGGCCGGTCACTTATATCCACCGCGAGTCGGCCTCCGAAAATCCAGCTGCGCCGCTCAGCCATCACTTGCAGGATTCCACTCACACCAGCTTCGGTGTCGTGACCACCGGCTTTGTCATTGACCGGTTCCGGTTGGAAGCGTCTGCATTCAACGGCCGCGAACCGGGCGAGCAGCGCTGGAAAATTCAGCCCGCGGCGCTTGACTCCTGGTCATTCCGCCTGAGTGCTGCGCCGACGCGCAACTGGGTTGCACAATACAGTTATGGACGTCTCGAACATCCCGAGGCGCTCGAGCCCGGCAGCGAGTTCCGCCAGACTGCGTCGGTCGAATACAATCGCCCGCTCCCGGAAGGCAATTGGGCCACCTCGCTGATCTGGGGACGGAAGCGCAAGCTCGCCAACAATACGGTGCTAAATAGTTATGTCTTGGAATCCACGCTGAACTTTGCCCGGCGCGACTATGCCTACACACGTCTGGAACTGGTGGATAAAGACGAACTGTTCCCGCAAGCGGCCATTCATCCTGCCTTCCGTATCGGAGCGTACACATTCGGTGGCGTCCGCGACTTCATTCAGAACGACCATTGGCAAGTTGGGTTAGGAGCTGACGTCACCTTTTATTCCAAACCCGGAGTTCTCGATCCCTTTTACGGAAACAATCCGGTCTCCTTCCACGTATTTCTGAGAGTGCGTCCCGGATTGCACCAACATCATTGAAGTTTAAGCTTGCTCGCGTTGACTAGAATAGGCAGGCAGCCTACGATCAATGCATCCCACCCGGAGTTAATCTGGCCGATGATCGGCGAAACCATCTCGCACTATCGCATCCTTCACCAGCTTGGCGGCGGAGGCATGGGTGTGGTGTACGAGGCCGAGGACCTCAGTCTTGGACGTCACGTTGCGCTGAAATTTTTGCCTCCGGAGCTGGAGAAAGATCCCGGCGCGCTGGAACGTTTCCAGCGTGAGGCCCGCGCCGCATCCGCATTAAACCACCCCAACATCTGCACCATTTACGAGATCGGCGCCGCCGGCGAACGGCATTTTATTGCGATGGAGTTGCTGGAGGGGCAGACCCTCAAGCAACGCATCTCCGCGTCGCCGATTGAAATGGAGCTGTTGCTTGATCTTGGAACGCAGATCGCCGACGCGCTTGAGGCCGCGCATGCCCGCGGCATTGTCCACCGTGATATCAAGCCGGCAAACATTTTTCTTACCAAAAGAAACCAGGCGAAGATTCTCGATTTCGGTCTGGCAAAAGCGCTGAAGCAGGAAGCGGTCATGCGCGCTGCTTCGATGGGATCGGCAGTCACGATCGATGAAGACCTGCTTACCAGCCCGGGTTCGACGGTGGGCACGGTGGCTTACATGTCGCCGGAGCAGGCGCGGGGCAAGGAGCTAGACGCGCGCAGCGATCTGTTCTCCTTCGGCGCTGTGCTTTACGAAATGGCGACCGGCTCGCTGCCGTTTCGCGGCGATACTTCCGCCGTGATTTTCGAGGCCATTCTCAATCGAACGCCGGTGCCGCCGGTCAGAATAAATCCCGACATTCCACCGCACCTGGAAGAGATCATCAGCAAGCTGCTCGAGAAGGACCGCGAGATGCGGTATCAGAGCGCGGCCGAAGTCCGCGCCGATCTCAAGCGCCTGAAGCGGGACACGGAATCGGGGACCATCTCCGTAGCCTCAGAATCTTCGCGAAAAAGTCCGGCCGCTACGATCGAGCGGCGACGCAAACTCTGGAACATTGCAGTGCTTGCCGTTGTGGCACTCGCCGTGGCGGGACTCGCGATCACGTTTTTCACCAAGCGCGGACGCGCGCTGACCGAGAAAGATGCAATCCTGGTTACGGATTTCGTCAACACTACGGCCGACCCGGTCTTTGACGGCACCTTGAAGAAAGCGGTCGCTTTCGATCTGGGGCAATCGCCTTACCTCAACGTTTTTCCCGATCAAAAAGTGCAGCAGACTCTGCAGCTGATGGGGCGATCGCCCGATGAGCGCGTCTCCTCAGAAATAGGAAAGGAAATCTGCGCGCGGGACGGCATTAAGGCGATGCTGACGGGCTCGATTGCTGCGATTGGCAGTCAGTACGTCATCAGCCTGGACGCGGTGAATGCCTCCACCGGCGATTCGCTGGCCAGGGAAGAGGTACAAGCCGCCAATAAGGGAGACGTGCTGGACGCGGTCCACAAGGCCGGTTCGCGGTTGCGCGGCAAATTGGGCGAGTCGCTGGCCTCGGTGCAGAAGTACGACAAGCCTTTGTCGGAAGCAACCACGTCATCGTTGGAAGCGCTCAAGGCGCTCAGTTTGGGCGACGCGAAGCATCAGTTAGGAGATGAGTTCGCCGCAATGCCTTTTTACAAGCGCGCGGTGGAACTCGATCCAAACTTCGCCATGGCCTACGCGCGTTTGGGAACCGTGTACATGAATATGGGCCAGCAGCAACTCGGAGAGGAAAATCGGCAAAAAGCGTTCGAGCTGCGCGACCGCGCCAGCGAGCACGAGAAGCTGTACATCACCTCTCACTATTACACCGATTCTGGCCAGCTGGAAAAGGGAATCACCGCGCTCGAGCTCTACAAGCAGACCTATCCGCGTGATTCCATCCCCTACAACAACGTAGCGGTTATCTATTCTCAACTCGGCCAGTTCGAAAACGCGCTCGACAACGCCCGCCAAGCGGTTGCGCTTGATCCCGGCAGCTCAAGCGGCTATGGCGCTCTGGCACTGGCCTATGCAGGTTTGGGCCGGCTGGAGGAAGCTAAAGCAATCATCAACCAGGAACTTGACCGCAAGCTCGGTGGGGGCACCCCGCATATCATGCTGGCCGGAGCGGCATGGGCACAAGGCGATTCCTCCACGGTCGATCGACAACTCCAACTCGCAAATACCGGCCCGGAAGGTGAACTGAATGTCCTGGGCGTCCGGACAGCACTGGCCGTCGGTCGCGGACAGATGCACGAGGCCGACGACTGGGGAGCAAAATTCAGGGCATCCTCTCAGCGGCTTGGGCTTACCGATGTAACCGCCAGCGAGTATGCGCAGGAATCCGTAGCCCGCGCCATAGTCGGAGACAAAGCGGGCGCGGTGCGCACCGCTCACGAGGCGCTAAAGATGTCCAAAGCGCCCAATGTGGTCATGCTTGCTGCACAGGTTTTGGCGTTGGAAGGCGAACAGGCCGAGGCGGAAAAGCTGTCCAGCGAAGTCGGGAAGCAACGTCCGTACGACACCCTGATTCAATATGTGCAGATCCCCATGGCTCGCGCCGCCGCTGATTACGCTCGTGGTGACTACGCCAAAGCTATCGACGAGACCGATGGCGCTATGGTTTACGCCCGCACCTCTACCGGCCTGCATTACCTTCGAGGAATGGCTTATCTGAAGACCCATCAAGCCGCCGAAGCGGTGCAGAGTTTTCAGAGGATCATCGATCTGCGCATGGTTTCCCCGTTCGACATGCTGGCCCCCATCGCCCACCTCGGGCTGGCTCGGGCTTATACACTGCAAGGCGATACTGCCCAGGCCCGTATCGCCTACCAGGATTTCCTTGCCAGTTGGAAAGACGCCGACCCCGACGTTCCTCTTCTCCAGCAGGCCAAAGCGGAATACGCGAAGCTGAAGTGATGCTGTTGCTCCTGCGCCCTCTAGGGTTTCTACTTAGCGCGAAAGATTTCTCCGAGCGCTCGCCGCATCACCGAGCCACCGTACGCTCCGGCGCATCCTGTAAGAAAACCCAGAAACGATTCGTAGATTTGCGCGGGATACGGTTTTTGAGTGAGGAAAAGGTAGCCAAGCAATTCGACAATCGGCACGAATATGGCTACCAGGAGAACCCATCGCCAAGGTCTTTCGGGGCGCATGACTCCGAGCAGCATGGTCGAGGCGAGCACGAACACGGCAGTCAGCAGCAGGTCGCCGACTTTGACGTCGAGTGTGCCGGCGCAAATGCCGAGAATCGCGCCCAGTACGTAGATGCGCCCATCGCGACTGGCCCGTAAGCTCATTCAATTACAAATTGCAAATTACAAATTTAAGATTGCTTCCCCGTACGGCACTCAATACTTATAAAACCCTCTCCCGCTCTTCCGTCCAAGCCATCCTGCATCCACCATTTTGATCAGCAGCGGGCATGGACGATATTTGGGATCGCCTAAACCGTCCTGCAGCACGCGCATGATGTCGAGGCAGACATCCAGGCCGATAAAGTCGGCAAGCGTCAGCGGACCCATGGGATGCGCCATACCTAGCTTGAAGACTTCGTCCACCGCCTCGGCAGTCGCAACACCTTCCATGACGGCGTACATGGCTTCATTCAATAGCGGCATCAGCACGCGGTTAGAAACAAAGCCGGGAGCGTCGTTCACCTCGACCGGTGTCTTATCCAGTTTGAGCGCAAGATCGCGCACAATTTCAAACGTTTCGTTCGTGGTTGCCAGGCCGCGAATCACCTCGACCAATTTCATCACCGGCACGGGATTGAAAAAATGCATGCCAATGACTTTCTCCGGACGCTTGGTTTGGGCTGCAAGTTTGGTGATGGAAATCGAAGACGTGTTAGAGGCGAGAATAATCTCCGGCCGGCAGATGCGATCGAGATCGCGGAAGATCTCCACTTTGATTTCGAACTTTTCGGTGGCCGCTTCCACGACAAAGTCGCAATCCGCCAGTTTGGCGCGATCCACCACAGGCTGGATTCGGCCCAGTGCGGCGCTTTTGTCGGCGGCTGTAATCTTGTTTTTGCTGACTTCACGCTCCAGGTTCTTGCTGATCGTGTCCAAAGCGCGATCGAGGAAAGGCTGCGCGACATCGCATAACACAACTTCGTATCCACTGCGCGCAAACACGTGCGCGATGCCGTTGCCCATCGTCCCCGCACCCACCACTCCCACGCGCTTAATATTCATGATTGCTTCTCCAGTTTAAGAAAACTGAAAAGTCTACCATTCGGGGCACGCGAACACGGTCACCCTCTTCACCACAGAGCCACAGAGAAGAAATGGTTAACCGTTCTGTGTATATCTCTGTGGTGAATTCTCTTCCCTTCACGCCGATGCGCAACCCGCGCCGCGGAAAAAGTTGCGTTCGAATCTTTCACGGGCGATCGCATTTAAGTTTCGCTTAATAATAAAAAACCGTTCTGCGTCCGCTATCACAAGCAGCAAAAAGCAGACTGCTTCGCATCGGATTAGGTGTATACCGAGCGGCTATGGTTGGAGCGGAGGCCGCGGTCGGAGGTGAAATATGAGCCAGATGATGAAACGGGCGGCGTTGCTGGTGGCGGCAACCCTGGTGCTCAGCGGCTTTGCGTTCTCACAGTATCGTGACGGTGACGAGGACGATGGGGGCTACTACCAGCACGGCAACGGCGCGCAAGCGCGCCAGTATGGATATCAGAACGGCTATCGTGACGGCCTGAGCAAAGGTCAGCACGAAGGCGAGGAAAACGATCCATACGACTACCGCGAACCGAGTTGGCGCGAAGCTACGCGGGGCTACGAGCGCTGGATGGGTCCGGTGCAAGCTTTTCAGAACGGTTATCGCGACGGATATCAAACCGGCTTTCGCGCCGGATACGCACGCGTGAACCGTGGCTGGGGTGACGGCGATCGCGACGATCGCGGCTACAACGGTGGCTACTATCCAAATGCCGGCTACCCGTACGGTGGATATGGCAACGGGACCTACTATCCTGCGGGGCGCTTCGGCAGCCCTGCATACCAGATCGGCTACCAGGATGGCGCACAGGTGGGGCGTGAAGATAACGCCAGCAGAAAGCCGTTCAATCCCAATCCGCGTGGCCGCTACGATGACGAGGACCACGGCTACAGCAGCCGCTATGGCAGCAAACGCGCTTACCAGGCGCAATATGCAAACGGCTATCGCGCTGGATACCAATCGGTGAGGCGGTACTAGTCAGAAGCGAAGGGGCACAAGCCGCCGGAATCCGGCGGCTTTTTTCGTTGCGGGCAAAAGATGATGGACATCAGTGAATCACCGCCTTACTACGCCTTCCGTCGGCAAAGGTGAGCGTTCGGCAGCGGAAATACAAGCTGTGCAGATCGTTACTGAGCAGACGGACAATCTGCATGCAAAACGCATGGTGCTGGCGGAGAAATTCCAGCAAAGCCTGCCGCTCGACGAACGCCATCTCCG
>Ga0070741_10011565_pt1 | contig 16259 bp, 15 predicted proteins | sample Coa_R1_4_FD_66440 | JGI IMG/M metagenome (GOLD analysis project Ga0070741, IMG submission 66440) | Surface soil microbial communities from Centralia Pennsylvania, which are recovering from an underground coalmine fire - Coalmine... | ecosystem: Environmental > Terrestrial > Soil > Unclassified ...
ATACGCGGACACAGCATCGTCGGCCGAACATGGCTTAAGGCGTGACGCAGCTCGTCGTGACGACCATTCACCTCATCGACGCGAGTCCCTACATCTTCCGCGCGTTCTTCGCGCTGCCGAAGACGATTCGCGCGCCCGACGGCACGATCGTGAACGCGGTGTACGGCTTCGCATCGTTCGTCGTGAAATACCTTACCGACTGGCGACCCACTCACATCGCGATCGCCTTCGACCAGAACCTGACCGGCAGCTTTCGCAACGAGATGCTCGCAGGCTACAAGGCCGCCCGGCGCGAGCCTCCCGCAGAGCTCGAGTCGCAGGTGTCGGCCTGCGTCGAGATGGCGCAGGCGCTGGGGGTGGCCACCCATATCGATCCCGATTACGAGGCGGACGACCTCATCGCAACGCTGATCCATCGTCTGGGGCGTTCCGGTCGCGAGTTCCTGATCGCGAGCGTCGACAAGGATCTCGCCCAACTGGTCGGACCGCGTGTGAAGCTGCACGATCCTGGCCGGTTTGCCCCACTCGACGCGCAAGGCGTGCAAACCAAGTACGGCGTGCGCCCGGAGCAGATCACCGACTGGCTCGCGCTCGCAGGCGATCCCGTCGACAGCATTCCGGGCGTGCGCGGCATCGGCCCGAAGACCGCAGCCACCCTGCTCGAGCGCTATGGCTCGCTCGAGGCCATCTATGCGCGCATCGGCGAGTTGCGCGGCAGCCGCGAGCGTGGCGCGCGATCGATCGCGGCCAGGCTCGAGGCCAACGTGGCGCTCGCCGGCCTGTCCAAGCAGATGGCGACCCTCGTGCGCGACGTGCCCTTGCGGACGTCGCTCGCCGCGCTGCGCTACAGCGGGATTCGCGAGCCCGAGCTCGAGGGCCTGCTCGCGCGCCTGGGCTTCCGCACCCTCGCGGCGCGTCTCATGCGGAGATGACCCGGCGAGCGCGGCTTGCCCATCTTTTCACCAATGTGCATCGCGCTTTGAATATCTTGCCGATGGCGCTGCGCGCTGCTGGGGTTTGGGCGCCGGATCGAGGGGTCGGAGGCCGCATTCGGGCAGGCACGCCCGTTGCGTGCGGTACACCGCGCTCCGGCACATCGGCTACGTGGATGTTTCGCCGGGTACTGAATCAATCTTCGTCAACACGGTATCAGGAGAGCACTATGCGCGGATCACTCAAGACTCTGACGATGCTGGCGGCGTTGGCTAGCGCGATATCGCTGGCCTATGCCCAGACCGGAAGCACCGGCTCGACCAGCGGCACTGGCGCGAGCGCCGGCGCCCAAGGCAGCAGCACGAGCGGAACGGCCGGACCCGGCTCCGCCACCAGCGGCGGCAACACCAACAGCATGACCAACCAAGGTACGTCCCGCAGCGGCACGACGGGGACGAACGCCCCCGCCGCAGGCACGACGGGATCGACCAGCGGCACCAGCGGAATGAGCTCCGGCACGTCCGGCACTAGCGACGTGAACGCCACCGGCACGAACCGCAACAGCGCCACCGCCAGCTCGCGCACTCGCGCCCCGCGCGCCGACCGCAACTAAGTCGATCGCGCAATGAAAAACCGGGCCTGGGCGGCCCGGTTTTTTTTGGGTAGAGGTTGCGCCGGGTTCAGCGCATGCTCGCAAGCCGCGCGTGCGTTCCCGACGAGGCTGCACGTACCGGCGCGGCGTCCGGGCCGTCATAGCCGGGGAACACCGCGCGCAGGGTCTTCGTTTCCGGCATCACGTACACCGGCGCCTGCTTGCCGTCGGTGAAGATCGGCGCGACGTAGCGGTCGAAGAACGCGCGTGGCACGTTGATGCAGCCGTAAGAGATGCGATTGTCGAGATACGTCGGCGTGGCGAGACGCTCGAGCCGACGCTCCTTCGGGTTGTTCGTGATCACGCGGTGCATCGATACGGCCGCGTCGTAGTCGATCCACACGACCTCCTCGCCGCGCAGGTCGGGGCCGCTATCGGCGACAAACCGCCCGGCGGGCGTGGTGCGCTCGTCGGGCTTGATGTCGGCGATCTTCTTGTCACCGATGCCAGGGACAGTGTCATCGCCCTTGGCGAGCCCGAGCAGAACCGGCGCGTTCGCCACCAGGTGCGCATCGGCGTTGAAAACGAACAGCCGCGCGTGACGCTTGTCCACGATCAGAAACGGCGTCGAACCGTTGTCGCGGCTGCGCGCCACCCAATCGGCCACGTGACGCACTTCGGGAGCGGGCTGTTCGCGACCGAAATCGGCCTGGCGCGCACCTGGCGCACCGAGGGTCGTCTGGACGGTCGCCGATGCCGGGTCCGCGAGAGCGGGAGATGCGAGCGCAAGCGCCGCCGCGACCATGCTGGCGATGCCGACGGCACGCAGTATGGCCGGATAGGAAGCGGAAATCGGGGACATTCGAACCGTCGGGTTTGTTGTGCTTGCCGATTAGAAGCCTGAACCCACGCGCAAGTTCGCCATTGTACCGAGTCGCTGCAGGCGCCCTGCTCAGGATTTGGCCTGCGCGCGAGCGCGGACGGCGGCCCGGCGCTCCAGCGATTCCGGCGGCCAGTACGCATTGAGGTCGTAGTACTCGGGCACGGCCGGCCTGTCGGGAGGCAGGATCACCCATGGCTGCTTCGAGACCGTGTAGATGTGGATGTCGGGCGGCAGTCGATCGGGATCGTCGAGCGTTCCCACCCGCACGAAGCGCACCACGTCTCCGCGCCCGCCATAATTGCTCCACAGCGCGATCCGGCAGGTGGCGCAGCGGTGGATGGCCTGGCCGATGCCGCTGTTCGACGGCGTTTGCACGATGTCGATCTCGCCGTGCAGGACCTCGATGCGGTCGGCTTCGATGAGCGCATTGAGCACGAAGGCCGATCCGGTCTCGCGCTGGCACCACCGGCAATGACAGCAATGCACGAACAAGGGTGCGCTCAGCATGCGGTAGCGCACGGCGCGGCACGTGCACCCGCCTTCGATGGGAAAAGCATCATCGCTCATGACGTGCTCCGACCAGGTCAGTGTCCGAAGGCATACGGCTGGTTCGGTCCGCCGTAGAGCCATTGCAGCGTCTCGAACCAGTCCTCGTCCGATTTCGAGCGCAGGACCGCATCGCGCAGCGCCGCGTGTGCTCCGGCTGGATGATAGATGTGCTGGCCGATCTCCCTCGACTGCAATTGCAGGCGCGTCGTGCGCAACACGCGGCGGCCGTTGTAATCGATGAACGCGTGCTCGAGATCGTCACGGCGGGCCTGCGCGCATTCGGCGAGACACACGGCGTCCTCGAGCGCCATGCACGCGCCTTGCGCGAAGTACTGCAGCATCGGGTGCGCGGCGTCGCCGAGCAGCGTGACCCGTCCGTCGACCCAGTGCAGCACCGGATCACGGTCGCACAGCACCCACATCTTCCAGTCCGAGCCGTGACGGATGATATCCTGCACGCGTTCGTGCGTGTGCCGGAACCCGTCGAGGACCTGCTCGAGCGATACCGGCACGCCGGCAACCGGCTCGGGCGCATCGCTGTGGAACGTCGCGACGAGATTGAACACGCGCCAGTCCGAGAGCGGATAGTGCACCACGTGGCACTTCGGGCCCGCCCACAGCGTTGCCGCGTTCCAGCGCAACTCCTCGGGCATGCGCTGCGTGGGGATCACCGAGCGATACGTGGTGTGCCCCGAGACGCGCGGCACGCCGTCGCCAACGACCTTCTGCCGGACCCTCGACCACAAGCCATCGGCGCCGACCAGCGCACTGCCGACCACGCGCTCGCCATCGGACAATTGCGCCGCGACGCTGCTGCCATCCTGCTCGTACGACACGACCTCGCTGCGCGTGCGCAGCTCGATGCGCGCATTGTCGCGACAGCCCTGCAACAGCACGCCGTGCAGGTCGCCGCGATGCACGACGGCATAGGGATTGCCGAAGCGCGTGCGAAATCGCTCGTCGAGCGGGATGTGGCAGATCTCTTCGCCGTTCACGGCATCCATGAGTCGCAGCTGCTCGATGTACACCGCCATGCGTCGCGCGGCATCGCCGACGCCGAGTGCGTCGAAGGCGTGGAAGGCGTTCGGCCCGAGCTGGATGCCCGCGCCGATCTCGCCGAATTGAGAAGCGCGCTCGAGCACGCAAACGTTGAACCCGTTCTGCGCGAGGCCCAGTGCGGCAGCGAGGCCGCCGATGCCACCGCCCGCCACCAGGATCTGTTTGGTCATTGGGTGTTCGTCCGTCCGAGTTGCGTGCAACGCAACACGCATTATGCATGGGCGCGCGCGCAGTTGAGGAGCCACGGCATCGCAGCTATGATCACTGCCTCCTTCGACGTTACCGTGCCCTCATGGAAATCAAATACAGCCCCCTGTCACCCTTCGTGCGCAAAGTGATGGTCGTCGCGCACGAGGTGGGCGTCGCCGACCGCATTCGCCGTACCGCCGTGAGCGTGCGCGACGAGCCGCAAAGCATCGTGCCATTCAATCCTCTGGGCAAGATCCCGGTCCTCGTCACCGACGACGGCAGCACGATCTACGATTCTGCCGTCATCTGCGAATATCTCGATGCCACCTTCGGCGGCGGCCGGCTCGTGCCGGCGGAAAGGCCGCAGCGCTGGGAGGTTCTCACCCGGGCGGCACTGGCGGACGGCATGGCCGATGCCGCGATCCTGGTGCGCCTCGAACGCCTGCGTGCGCCGGAGCGCCAGTCGGAAACCTGGCTCGCAACCCAAATGGGAAAAGTGCTGGCAGCGCTGGATCATCTGGAGCGCACCGTGCCGGCCGCCGACAAGCGGTTCGACATGGGTGACATCGCGGTGATCTGCGCGCTCGATTACATGGCGTTGCGCCTGCCCGAGCTCGCGGGCTATCCGAGCTGGCCTAAGCTCGATGCTTACACGAAACGCATGGCGGAGCGGCCCTCGTTCCAGGCGACCCTGCTCGCGCTTTAACGCTTTACAGCCCCTCGCGACCGTTGCATTTATGATGTCGCGTGCCGAGCCCCACGAGGGTGTCATGCGTCGCATCGTCCGTCACGCGCGAAATCGACCCGCGCGCATTCCGTGCTCGACGCGCAGCGCGAGCGGTCCCGGTGTCGCCACGGCGACCTCGGTAAGCCATGATGGCAGCAGGGTGGCCTGCCGCCGGAGGCATCCGCGGCGCAACCGGTAAGTAACGGCGCGCGCTGAAATTTCGCAGCCAGTGCAACGACGCGCCGTGCAGCGCGCGTGGAGGCATTCGTGGACAGCAACAACGACATCGTGATCGAAGCGTGGAACACGATCCTGTACGACAAGTTCTGCCGCTTCAAGCACCTGCTGATCGATGGGCTTTCGGCTCACAGCAACGAGGCGCTCGAACGGCATGCACCGCGTGAAGGCATGCGCGTGCTCGACGTGGGCTGCGGATTCGGCGACAGCACGCGCCTCATCGCGCGTCGGGTCGGACCCGCCGGCGAGGCTGTCGGCGTCGACTGCGCGGAACGATTCATCCGCTCCGCGCAACAGGAAGCGCGCGAGGCGGACATCGGCAATGCTTCCTTCTTCGTCGCGGACGTGCAGCGCGACGACCTGCGCGGCCCGTACGACGCGGTGTTCTCCCGCTTCGGCACGATGTTCTTCAACATGCCTGGCGCCGCGATGCGCAACATCCGCAAGGGGATGAGGCCCGGCAGCGCGCTCACGATGATCGTGTGGCGCCGCAAGGAGGACAATCCGTGGCTCTACGAAGCCGAGCAGCGCGTGCGCGAGATCGTGCCGGTGGTTTCGCACGAGGAAACGGACCAGGTGCACTGCGGGCCCGGACCGTTTTCCATGGCTGGCGCCGATCTCGTCAGCTCGATGCTGAAGGGCGCCGGCTACGATCGCATCGCGTTCGAGCGCTTCGACGCCCCGATCTGCATCGGCAGGACGATCGCCGAAGGGATCGACTTTGCGATGAATCTCGGTCCTGCGGGCGAAATCATTCGCCTCGCCGGAGAGGAAGGCGCGAAGCGCCAGGACGAGGTCCGCGCCGCCCTTGCTGGGGTACTCGCCCCGTACGTGCGCAACGACGGCGTGTGGGGCCCTTCGAGCACGTGGTTCGTCACCGCGCGCAATCCATAATCACCACGAGGAAAAGCATGAAGCTTTACTTCCATCCGGCATCGACCACCAGCCGCCCCGTCGTGCTGTTCGCCACCGAATCGGGGATCGATCTGCAATACGAGATCGTCGATCTTTTCACCGGCGCGCAATACAAGCCCGAGTACGCGGCGATCAATCCCAACAACCAGGTGCCGGTGCTCGAGGACGGCGACTTTCGCCTGACCGAAAGCTCCGCGATCCTCAAGTACCTCGCCGACAAGATCAACTCTCCCGCGTATCCCAAGGACCTGCGCGAGCGCGCCCGCGTCAACGAGCGCATGGACTGGTTCAATACCGGTTTCTACCGCGACTTCTCGTATGGCTTCGTGTACCCGCAGATATTCCCGTTCATGAAGCGCTCCGATCCCGTCGTGCAGGCGGCCACGATCGACTGGGGCAAGGAGCGCGCGACCAAATGGCTCAAGGTCCTCGACGAGGCCATCATCGGCCCGCGCAACGGCTACGTGTGCGGCGAGCGCATCACGATCGCGGATTACCTGGGCGGCGTGATGATCGCGGGAGGCGACGCGATCGAATGCAACTTCGCGCGCTTTCCGAACATCGCGCGCTGGCGCAAGAACATGCACGCGCTCAAGAGCTGGGACAAGGTGCACGAGGTGTTCAACAAGGCGCTGATCGAGCCCAATCGCGGCAAGGAATTCGTGCGGATCTGACGAGCGGTCGCGCTGGGGTCAGGTCTTGCGCAGCGCTTCGAGACAGAACCGTTCGAGCGCGCGCACGGCCTCGACATGCTGGTAGAGGCTGTGGCGCCTGGCTGCGATCCCTTGGCGAATGCTGGCGTTGTAGGCCTCGTCCCTGGCGAGCTCGACCGCAAGATCGACATAAGCTGATTCGTCGGCAGCGATCAGCTCGTTCAGGCCGAGCTCGCGCAGGATCCCGCTGGCAAGACGCCCGCGCAAGTAGCGACCCTCGCGCGTCACGATCGGGAGGCTGGCCTCGATCGCGCGCATCGCGGTGTTGAAGCCCGAGAAGCCGATGGTGTCGAGCATCAGTGTGGATCGCTTCAGGAGCGCGACGAAGGCACTCGCATCGAGCCATGGCGCGAACACGACGTGCTCCTCCATGCGCATGCCGCGCCGCATGAACGCCTCGCGCAAGCGCGCCTGCAGCTTGCGTGTGTAATGGAGCCGCTCGTATTCGAAGAAGACGAGTTGACCGGCCGGCAAGCGAGCCGCGATCTCGACCAGGACATCATCGAATGGCGCGGCGTATTTGAACGGCGTGCCGGGACAGATCAGCACCGGCCGGCCCGGGTCGATGCCGAATGTCGCGAGGCTGATCTCGCCCGCGGCGGCTGGATCCGCCATGTAGCAGCAGCCTAGACCGGGCAACGCGACGAGGCGCTCGGTGTAGTTCGCCTGCGCATCCGCGGGCTCCAGCGCCTGCGCGGAAAGGAAATAATCGATCGTGGGCAGCCCCGTCGTTTCCGGATGTCCCCAGCTTGCGGCCTGCACGGGCGCAAGGCGCAGGCTCGCGAGCACCGCCACCTTGCGATTCATCCCGACCTCGGGATAGACCAGCACATCGATTGCGGCGTCCAGGATCGTGCGTGCGCTCTCGTGCAGATCCTTGTCGGCCAGGTCGAGCACCGTCGCCGGGATCCGCATCGCATCGGTGTCCTCGCCGCGCGTGGGCTCGATGGCGAAGATGCACACGTCGAACGCACCGCGATCGACGTGCTCGACCCAGCCGCGGACGAGCGTGTCCCATACCGGTCCGGATCGCACGTGCGCAAGCACGATGCCGAGGCGGACCTTGTCACGGCATGAGCGTGTCGGCGCTGCCAAACCGCGCGCTCGCTGCCAGCGCGCCATGGTGCGCGCACACACCTCGCCGTAATGCGCAAGGAGCTCGATATTGGTCTGCTCCTGGTAGGCCAGGAAGAAGACACGGGTCGTCTCGAACGCAAGATAAGCCTCGAGCGGCGGCCTGGTGTCGAGCCATGCCGCCAGGGCGGCGAGCTCATGCGCAAAAGCTGCCCTCGACGTCGCCACCTCGTCGACATCGTCGTAGATGGTCGGAATCTGGTAATGCGCAAGCGCACCACGGGCCGGAACGTAATCGGGATTGATGGCGAGGGCCTCGCGGCACAGCGCCAGGGCGGACGCGAGGTCGCCCATCTGCTGGAACTCCTTGCTCAGGGCATACCGCGCAACGAAGTCGTCCCGGCCCAGCGCGAGGCGCTGCCGCCGCACTTGCAGCGATTGCTCGTACGCGGCCTGTGCTCCATGGACCTGGCCCGCCGCTTTCAATCCAACTGCCAGGTGCACCAGCGCCTCGGGATGATCGGGCTGTAGCGCCAGTGCACGCCGGTAATCCTCGAGCGCGCGCGCCAGATCCCCAAGTGCAGCCAATGCCCGTCCGCGCTGGAAAAACGTTTGCGCGTCCGTGGGCCTGCTTACGAGCGCCTTGCCGAACGCGCTCACAGCCTCCGCAGCTTGGCCTTGAATCATCGCGATCGCACCCAGGAGCGAGTACGCGCCGAAATGACGATTGTCGTGCTCGAGAACGGCCCGGCAAAGGTCCCCCGCGAGCGCAAAGTTGCGATCGTTGTACGCAGCGAGGGCGCGTCGGAGCGCCTCGTCGATGTCGAAGGCAGCGACCATCAGGGCGGCGTCGGTCGTAACGATGACGTGAAAGATACCGGATTGGGCACGCTGCTACAGTGCTAGTCAAACCGGGGCCACCAACGAGTGCCTTCGCTTGCACTGGTCGGCGCCGGTGGACGCCTGAAGATGTTCGAGCCCGCTCCGGAGGCATCATGAGCGCTGAAGGCAACCCGACCTGGCCGGCGCTGCCGCTCGCGCAGTGGCAGCCAACCTACGCGACGCTGCACATGTGGCTGCAGATCGTCGGCAAGACGCGGCTCGCGCTCGCCCCGATGCAGAACCATTGGTGGCAGGTCGCGCTCTATGTGACCCCGCGCGGCCTCACGACGTCGGCCATTCCTTACCGCGATCAGGCGTTCTCGGTCGAACTGGACTTCATCGCGCACGAGCTCGCCATTCGCACGAGCGCCGGAACGAGCCGCGTAATGCCACTCGGGCCGCAGCCGGTCTGCGATTTCTACCGCGATTACACCGCCGCACTGGCTGCTCTTGGCATCGAGGCGAAGCTGATGGCGCGTCCGGTCGAGATCGCGACGGCCATTCCTTTCGCGCTGGATCGCGAGCACGCGGCCTACGACCCCGACGCAGCCCACCGCTGCTGGCGCATCCTGGTGCATGCCGAGCGCGTCATGAAGCGATTCGCGGCGCGATTCATCGGAAAGGCGAGCCCGGTTCATTTCTTCTGGGGCAGCTTCGATCTCGCGTACACGCGCTTTTCGGGCCGCGTCGCGCCGCGTCATCCCGGCGGCGCACCCAACTGTCCGGATTACGTGATGGTGGAGGCCTATTCGCACGAATGCAGCAGCTGTGGGTTCTGGCCCGGCGGCGGAGCCGTGGCCGAGCCCGCGTTCTACGCGTACACGTATCCCGAGCCTGCCAGCTACGGGCAAAGGCCGATGAGGGTCAAAGCCGCGAGCTACAACGCCGATCTGCGTGAATTCGTGCTGCCCTACGATGCGCTGCGCCACGCCGATGATCCCGACGGAATGCTGCTCGAATTCCTTCAGGACACCTACAACGCTGCCGCCGAGCTTGCCCAATGGGATCGCAGCGCGCTGGAGCGCACAGCGCCGGTACGTGCATAAAGCGCGACGGCGCCTGGATCCTTCACGCTTACGTCAGGCGCTCAGCACCGCGCAGCACGGACTGTGTCTCGCGTGCTCCTTATGTCGTGCGACTGTCACTTCGGGTGCGGGCGCTTAGCTGCCCCGATCGATGGTCGAGAAGAATATATCCTTCCAGGACTTGGGCTGGGTCTTGATGCGGCCGATGCGATACAGGAATTCGGCTACGGGAAACGTTGCGCTCGGCGTAAGAGCGAAATTGATCTTCGGATTGTCGAGCATCGCCACGAGCTCTTCCACGCTCGTCTTTTCCTTGGTGACGCGTAGATAGATCTCCGCGGCTTTTCGGTGGTCGGACTTGATAAGCTTCATCGCATCGCCCATTGCCTCGACGACACTGCGCGTCAGCTTCGGGTTTTCGTCAACGAACTTTTGGGTGCCGTACAGGACAATGAGGGTGGCAGGCCCTCCGTAAACGTCATAGCTGTCGAGCACGCTGTGAATGCGGGAATCGCGCAGCTCTTGAAAATCATAGGGCGCCGCGGTGAAATGCGCTGTGATCTCGCTCTTGCCGGACATCAGCGCGGCAGCGGCGTCCGGATGAGGCATCGACACCGTAAGCTTGTCGAGTCGCTCGAACTCGCTGTCCCCCCATTTTTTCGCTGCGGCCATCTGCAACGTCACCGCCTGCATCGAGGTCTTGACCGCGGGTAGCGCGATCCTGTCTTTGGCAGTGAAGTCTTCGATGGACTTCACGGCGGGATCACGTGTGGTGAGCGTCATCGGAACGTCGCTGACTGCGGCAACGCCTTTGATGTCCCCTTTGCCACCGCGGGTCTTGTCCCAAAGCACGATCAGCGGACCTACACCGCCCGCCGAGAAATCCACTGCGTGTGCGAGAAGGGCATCGTTCACCGTGGCGCCGCCGGACAGTTGGGCCCAGGTGACCTTCGTGTCCGGCAGTCCGTTTGCCTTCGCACGCGCTTCGACCAACCGCTGGTCCTCCATCACCACCAGAGGCAGATAATGGATGCCGAACTGACGCACGATGCGCACCTCGTTCGTTTCCCCGAAGGTGGGGAACGAAACAGCTGCGCCGAGTGCAACGGCGGCACCCATCAGGAACACTCTCGTCCTCGAAAACCTCATCGCTCCTCCTCCTCGTCGAATTGAGCGGCTCGGAGGCCGCTTGGCGTGCCGGTGCTCTAGTTGTGGCGTAGCGACATCTCCGTCGGCAATGGCGAGTGTCCGGAGAGGGCCGCCTTGATCGTCTTGCCACCCGCGTTCTTGGGAAGTGACGATACGAACACGACGGCACGGGGCTTCTTGAAATCAGCGAGATGCGCGACGCAATGCTGCTGAACTTGCGCGAGATCGAGCCGCTCACCTTGCCGCAGCACGAGAAACGCCTTCAAGGTTTGTCCCCATATGGGATCTTCGATGCCGACGACTGCTGCATCCAGTACCGCGGGATGCAGCATCAGCACCTGCTCTATCTCCGGCGGATAGATGTTCACGCCGCCGCTGATGATCACATCGTCCTTCCGCCCAACCAAATGCAAGAAGCCGTCCTCATCCAGGAAACCAACATCTCCCGTGTGGAACCATCGCCCCGTGAACGCCCGCTGGGTATCCTCGGGACGATTATGGTAGGCGGTCATCGCCGAGGGATTCGCGCACCACACTTCACCGGCGACACCCGGACCACATGGGCGACCGTCGCTGCCGGCGATCATGATTTCCACATTACGAAACGGTTTGCCCACCGAGTTCGGCTTGCGCAGCTGATCGGCGGGTTGCAGCACAGTCATGCTATTCGATTCCGTCGAGCCGTAGTAGTCGAAGAGCTCCGTGGTCACGAGCTGCAGTACCCGTTCTTTGGTCGCGAGTGGAAGCGGCGATCCGCAAGTGACGAGGCGCTTCAGAGTGCCGAATGGCTGTGCCATGTCGACCCGACCCATCGCCTCGATGATCATCGTCAGCATGGTCGGCACGGTCAATGCCGAGGTGATTCCCTCCTCCCTCACGATTCGGATGAACCGTTCGGCGTCGAAGCTCGGCTCGATGCGAACGGTCGCACCCGCGTACAGGTGCATCAACGTGAACGTGAGTCCTGCCGAATGCACTTGGGGCATCGTGCCGAGGTACACGTCGCGTTCGGTAAGACCGTACTGGATCGTGGCATTTAGCACCCACAGCATGCGTGCGCGGTGGGTTGCAAGAACACCCTTGGGTTCCCCGGTCGTGCCCGACGTGAACATGAGACTGAAGAAGTCCCCTTCACTTACGCTCGGCAGCTGACAGGGCGTCCGCGACGGGAGACACAAGGTGGCAAGGGTGTCAGGACCTGACTCTAGGTTCACATCGACCAAAAGCACGTTGTCGAGGTGACGTTCCTGGGCGCTGCCCTGCACCATGGCGCGCCGGTCGCGCGTTGTGAACACCACCTTTGGCCGCGCCTGCTCGAGGATGGCTGCGACCTCACGGGCTTTGTATCGCGGGTTGATCGGCGAAAAGATGGCTCCCGAGCGGGCGACGGCAAAGACCACGATCAGGTAGTCGATGCAATTGGGCAGAAACGCGCATACCACCTGACCGGAACCGATCCCCTGGGCGACCAGCCACGCCGCGAGTGCCTCACTGCGAGTGTCGAGCTCGCGGTACGTGAGTGACCGCCGAGCATCGCGCAAGGCAATTTTGTGAGGCTCGAGTCCTGCGTAGTGCCGTGGCACTGCGCCGACTGTAAGCTCAGGCCCTTTGGTGTTCACGGCGTTCGCTTGCGGTACCGCTGCACAGAACCAGCTTTCCGGCCGTCTCACGATTCGCGATCGCGGTGAGCGCCTCGACGGCGTGTGACAGCGGCTCGGTACGTGAAACTACCGGTCGTAGCTTGTCTTCGGAACACCACGCGACGATCTGAGCGAGATTCTCGCGAGCTTGCGGCCAGAAGCGATCGCGCCACACGTCATACCTGACACCCACTACGTCGTAACCCTTGACCAGAGGATGATTCATCTTGAGCGTCGGGATACGCCCGGCCGCAAAACCGATGACCAGGTAGCGACCACCCCAGCCCACCGTTCGGATCGCCTCGTCGAATGCATCCCCACCCACGGGATCGAATACGAGTTGGACACCTGTCGAGCCGGTGATCTCGAGGACTTGTTCCCTCCATCCCTGCTTCGTATAGTCCAGCGCATAACGGGCGCCGTGCTGGATTGCCAGCTCCCGCTTGTCAGCTGTGCCAGCACCCGCGATCACGCGAGCGCCCATGACTGCAGCAATCTGGGTTGCGGCCAATCCAACCGCACCGGCGGCACCGAGAACGAGAACCCAATCGTCGCTCGCAAAGCGGCCGCGCTGCTTCAGCGCGTAGAGTGCTGTGCCGTACGACGCGGGAAGAGCTGCCGCTTGCACGAAACTCAGATCCGCCGGGATGCGCAGGACACGTTCTGCTGGAAGCACCAGCTCCTCCGCAAAGCCCCCAGCGCGATTATCGGGAACACCGATGACGCGTTCGCCGGGTCGGATGTCCTCGACTCCTTCGCCAGCCTCCAGAATTACTCCTGCGACCTCGGCTCCAGGTATCCATGGCAGGGACGCCTTTGTCTGGTGCTTGCCCTGCACCTTGAGCGTATCCGCGAAGTTGACACCGGCCGCGTGTACCGCGACCCTTACTTCTCCGGCGCTGGCAGGCTCGAGCTCCGTGTCCTGCCAGCATAGCCCTTCGATAGGCCCGAATTCCCTGCAAACGATCGCCTTCACAATCTTCCTTTTGTTCCCTAGTACCATACTTGCGAATGGCGCCCACACCGCGCTGCCACCATTTCGTAGACGAGAATATCGCATATGGCTACGCAAGCATGCCCTAGCACGGCGGCACCGAGCGGGCCCCTTGTGGGCTATCGCGTGCTGGAACTCGGGTCCACGGCCGCAGGTCCTTTTTGTACCCGCCTGCTCGCCGACTTCGGTGCCGAAGTGGTCAAGATCGAGGCACAGGAAGGTGACAGCATTCGTGAGCTGGGGGAAACCGTCGACGGCAAATCGCTGTATGCCGCTTCGATCTGCCGGAACAAGCAAATCATTTCGGTAAACCTGCGCACTGAAAAAGGACGCAACATCCTGAAACGGCTCATTGCGAGCTTCGATGTCGTCGTCGAAAACTTCCGACCGGGGACGCTGGAGAAATGGGGATTCTCCTACCGTGAGCTCACGAACATCAAGCCAGACCTGGTCCTCACGCGCGTGAGCGGATACGGTCAGAGCGGCCCATACAGCGCAAGACCCGGTTATGGCGTCATCGGCGAGGCGATGAGCGGTTTGCGTCATCTTATCGGTGATCCGGATCGACCGCCTTCGCGCGTCGCGATTCCCCTCACGGACTACATTACGGGTCTCTACGCGGCCCTCGGAACGATGATGGCGCTGCTGTCGCGTGAGAGGACGGGCGAGGGTCAGTGCGTGGACGCGAGCCTGCTCGAGTCGGCGTTCAGCTTCATGGAGGCGCACGTGCCCGCCTTCGAGAAAACCGGCAACGTCAGCATGCGCTCGGGACCTCGCCTTCCCAACAGCGCCCCCAACACCCTCTTTCCTACCCGCGACGGAACACACATCCACATTGCCGCACTGGCCGATGCCGTGTTCCGGCGATTGGCTACAGCGATGGGCCAACCTGAGCTCGGTACCGACCCCCGGTTCGTCTCGCAAGCGGCGCGCAACCAGAACGAAGCAGAGGTCGAGGCGCTCATCGCGCAATGGACTCTCGCCCATGATGCCGCTGAATTGAAGTCGACGCTGGAAGCGGCAGAGGTTCCGGCGACCACGATCTACACGATCGCGGACATCTTCGACGACCCACATTTCAGAGCGCGTGAAATGCTCGTGCGAGCTCCGGACGACGATCTGGGCGAGGTGACCCTTGCCGGCATCGTTCCAAAGCTCTCCCGCACACCCGGCCGCATTCGTTGGTCGGGGCATCGCCTGGGTCAAGACACACGAGAAGTGCTGCGTGAGCTCGCGAATCTGACCGATGGCGAAATCGACGCATTGCAAGCCGAAGGCGTTGTTTCCTGCGACCCACAGAAGGCTGCGCAGTGAGCGGGGTGTTGGCCGGACTTCGCGTAGTGGAGTTCGCCGCGATCGGCCCGGTGCCTTGGACTGGCATGCTGTTGGTGGACCTGGGCGCCAGCGTCATACGCATAGAGCGTCCGGACAAGGCCTCCGAAACCGATACCCTGGGTGCAGTGCGCCGCGGGCGTTTGCAGGTCGAGCTTGACCTCAAGTCGCCGAACGGGCGACAAGCCGCCGAGCAGTTGATTACGCACGCCGACGTCGTACTGGAGGGGCTTCGGCCGGGCGCCATGGAGCGCCTCGGACTGGGCCCGGACGAAGCCCTGCGTTGGAACCCGCGCCTGGTGTACGGCCGTATGACAGGCTGGGGGCAGAGTGGTCCATTGGCCCAACAGGCCGGACACGACATCAACTACATCGCGCTCACAGGGGCACTGCATGCCATTGGAACGACGGAAAAACCGCTTCCACCGCTCAATTTGGTGGGGGACTTCGGTGGCGGCGGCGCTTTCCTGCTGATCGGCTTGCTCGCGGCGTTGTGGCAGGTGAAGGCGTCGGGGCGTGGCCAGGTCGTGGATGCCGCGATGGTGGACGGTAGCGCTGCATTGATGGCAGCGGTTTACAGCCGTTTGCTGCTGGGACAATGGAACGACCGACGCGGCAGCAATGCGCTCGATGGCGGCGTGCCGTGGTACGACACTTATCGCACTGCCGATGACAAGTTCGTCGCTGTTGGAGCGCTTGAACCGCAGTTCTATGCCGAGCTGCTGGATCGACTGGGGCTCAGCGACAAAGTATCGGACCGACAGGACCCACGCAACTGGCCTGCGATCCGGCAACGATTCGAAGAGGTCTTCGCCACTCGGACGCGCGATGAATGGGCGCAGCACTTCGCTGGCAGTGACGCTTGCGTATCACCCGTCATGTCGCTCGCAGAAGCGCCCCATGATCGCCACCTGGCCGCGCGCGGAACCTTCGCGCCATGGGAACAAGGTCATGTTCCGGCTACGGCGCCTATCTTCAACGGGCACCGTCCGCCGATCGCTCCGAAATCGCGCAGGGTGTCGCCTGACGAGGCGCTCGCCCACTGGCGCGCGCTGCAGTAACTGCGCCCTGACTTCTCGCCGCACGCGAGGCGCATGTTCTGTTCTGCCGTGAGCGCACGAGCTCCATGTACGATCAGCTCGGCGCTTTCGAACCCACCTCGACCACCACTCGACCAATCGTCGACACCTTAAAAAAGCTGTCCATCGAGTTGTCGAGTTCGGTGAACGGAATCGGATGGCAGATCCGATCGAAGTGCTTCGGCTTCAAGTCCGTGGCCATCCGCTGCCAGAGCCGACGACGCTCCGGCATCTCGAGTTGGCGCGACACGTTGATGCCGAGAATGTCGATCGAGCGAAGCACCAAA
>Ga0070741_10011566_pt1 | contig 16258 bp, 18 predicted proteins | sample Coa_R1_4_FD_66440 | JGI IMG/M metagenome (GOLD analysis project Ga0070741, IMG submission 66440) | Surface soil microbial communities from Centralia Pennsylvania, which are recovering from an underground coalmine fire - Coalmine... | ecosystem: Environmental > Terrestrial > Soil > Unclassified ...
CTACGAGGGCACGTCGCAGATCCAGCGGATGGTGATCGCCCGCAACTTGTTGGCGCAAGCGCCGGGCCAGGGATAGAACGGCGCCATGAAGACCCTTCTCTTCGCCCTCGCGCTCGCCGCTTCTCCCGTGCTCGCGCACGACATGCCGAAGCACCACGCAAGGAAGGGCGAGCACCGCGACGCCCCGACCAGCTTCGAGAAGCAGCCGGCGGTGGGGACCTGGGCCAAGTGCCCGGTCTCCGGGGACGTTTTCCGCGTGGGTGCCGACACGGAGTTCGCCACGTACGGCGGCCGCGTCTACGCCTTCTGCTGCCCCGACTGCAAGCCCGACTTCGACAAGGATCCCGCGAAGTACGCAGACAAACGGTAAGCCCCTCGCGATCCGACGGTGTGACGGATCGCATTTGCCGGGCCCCTGACCGGCGTGTAGCATCCGTTTCCGCCCTTTTCCGCCGAGAGAGCGCCGCACCGTGGAAATCGATCTCACCGAAGAGCAGAAGCTCCTGCGGGACACTTGCCGCGATTTCGCGGAGCGCGAGCTCAGGCCGAACGCGAAGCGGTGGGACCGGGAGCACCACTACCCCAGAGAAGCGGTGCAGAAGGCGTTCGAGCTGGGGCTCGCGGGCGTCGCCATCCCCTCGGAGTGGGGCGGCTCGGGGATGGACAACGTCGCGTATGCCCTCGCGATCGAGGAGATCTCGCGCGGCTGCGCCTCCGTCGGCGTGACCCTGAGCGTGAACAACTCGCTCTATTGCGACCCGGTGCTGAGGTACGGGAACGACGCTCAAAAGGAAAAGTGGCTCAAGCCGTTCGCCGCCGGCGAGAAGCTCGGCTGCTTCGGGCTGACCGAGCCGCAGGCGGGCAGCGACGCCGCGGAGCAGCGCACGACCGCCGTCCGGCGCGGCGACAAGTACGTGATCAACGGAACGAAGAACTGGATCACGAACGGTCCGGTCGCCGACGCGATGGTGCTCTTCACCATGACGGATCTGAAGAAGGGCACGAAGGGGATCACCGCCTTCGTGGTGGACACGAAGACGCCCGGCTTCCTGGTGCAGAAGGCCGACGAGAAGCTGGGGATCTGCGCGAGCCCGTCCTGCACGATCTTCTTCGAGAACATGGAAGTCCCGGTGGAGAACCGGCTCGGCCAGGAGGGCGAGGGGTTCAAGATCGCCATGAGCACGCTCGACGGAGGGCGCATCGGCATCGCTGCGCAGGCCATCGGCATCGGCATGGCGGCGTTCGAGGAAGCGCGCGACTATGCCAAGGTGCGCAAGACGTTCGACGTTCCCATCGCGCAGCACCAGGCCATCCAGTTCATGCTCGCCGACATGATCACCGAGCTGGAGGCGGCGCGGCTTCTCACGCTGCGGGCCGCGAGCCTGAAGGATGCCGGCGTGCGCCACTCGCGCGAGTCGAGCATGGCGAAGCTGTACGCCAGCGAGGCCGCGAACCGCGTGGCGGACAAGTCCGTGCAGATCCACGGCGGGATGGGGTACTCGAAGGAGCTGGACGTGGAGCGGCATTTCCGCGACGCGCGGATCACGGAGATCTACGAAGGCACGTCCGAGATCCAGCGGCTGGTGATCTCGAACGCGCTGCTCAAGTGAACGAACGGTCCTGAGGCTGGGGGGCTTCATGGTCCTGCAGGCTGCGGTAAAAGAAAGCGGCGAAACGGGGGCGGAGATGTCCGAGCGGCTGACCCCGCGGCAGACGTTCTGCGCACCGCTGCTCTCCGCGCTCCTCTTCGGCGGCGGGAACGCCGGGATCAGCGACATCTACGTGCACATCCGCGACATCGTCCCGCTCAGCGCGCGCGACTGGGAATCGAATCCGCTGGAGCGGCGCCTCGCGCGCTGGCACACCTCGCTCGCCCGGGCGCTCAACGACTTCGTCCGGCTCGGGGTGCTCCGGGAAGACGGGCATTCCCGCTGGGGGATCACCGAGAAGGGGTTCGCCGTCGCGCGCGAGTTCCAGCTGGTCTCCAACGACGGGGTGCTGATCGACCGCGCGCTCCTGCGCAAGCGGCTGGACGAGTTCGCGCTCGAGTTCGAGAAGATGTACAAGGTCTATTCGCGCGCGCCCGCCCCGCCGGTGCTGAACGAGTGACCGCGGCCGCCAACCAGAGATGCATCCCAGACTCTTCGAACTGACAGACTCGCAGGCGCTCGTCCGTGACACCGCGCGCAATTATGCGCAGAAGGTCCTCGCTCCCATCGCCCGGGAGCTCGATCGCGAGCGGCGCTTTCCCGCGGATCAGCTCCGCGACCTGGCCGGGCTGGGCCTGATGGGCGTGAACATCCCGGAGCAGTACGGCGGCGCCGCCGCCGGAGCGGTCGCCTACGCCGTGGCGATGATGGAGATCGCCCAGGGCTGCGCCTCGACCGCGGTCACGGTGGCGGTGAACAACCTGGTCGCGGAGACGATCTCCCGCTTCGGGAACGAGGCGCAGAAGCAGCGCTACCTGCCGGAGATCACCTCCGGCCGGTTCGTCACCGCGAGCTTTGCCCTCTCTGAACCGCACGCCGGGTCCGATGCCGGGGCGCTCAGGACCACCGCGCGGAGGGACGGGGCCGACTACGTCATCAACGGCAGCAAGCAATGGATCACCTCCGGCGACCGCGCGGGAGTGATGATCGTCTGGGCGCGCACCGACGGGGCCGGAACGAAGGGCATCAGCTGCTTCCTCGTCGAGGGCGGCGCGGCCGGGCTTCACGTCGGGCGGCACGAGGACAAGATGGGGCTGCGCGCCTCCAGCACGGTGTCGCTGGCGTTCGAGGACCTGCGCGTCCCGGCGAGCGCGCTGCTGGGACCGGAGGGGAAGGGATTCTCCATCGCGCTCGCGGCGCTCGATTCCGGGCGGGTGGGCATCGCCTGCCAGGCGATCGGGATCGGGACCGCTGCCCTGGACGCGGCGGTCCGGTACGCCAAGGACCGTCACGCCTTTGGACGGCCCATCGGCGAGTACCAGGGGATCCGATTCGCCCTCGCCGACGTGGCCATGGAACTGGACGCGGCGCGACTCCTCGCGCTCCGGGCGGCGGCGCTGAAGGAGGCCGGCAGGCCCTTTACGCGGGAAGGCTCGATGGCGAAGGTGTTTGCCAGCGAGAAGGCGAACAAGGCCTGCGACGTGGCCGTGCAGGTCCACGGCGGCTACGGGTACATCGACGAGTTCCCGGTCGAGCGGCACTATCGCGACGCGCGCGTGATGACGATCTACGAAGGGACGAGCGAGATCCAGCGCGTGGTCATCTCGCGCCACCTGCTCGCCGAATAGGGAGCCTCAGGGTCGCGTCGCGGTCAGCGAGGGCGAGTCCTTCACCCGTTGCCAGTACGCCGTCGCGCGGGACAGCTCCGCGGGGATCCCCGCGCCGTCGCGCTCCTGCAAGGTGAGGAAGGGCCAGAGCATCAGGTCGGGCAGCAGCGGGGCGTCGCCGCCCAGCCAGGCGCGGCCGTCGGCCAGGGCGCGATCGAGCGCCACCTGTCCGTCGCGGACCTTCTTCACCGCGGGCTCGCGGCGCTTCGCGTGGCTCGGGGCCACCTCCAGATCCGGGACCAGGGTGGCGAGCAGCAAGCGCATCCGCGCGCGCTCCCGCACGTCGCGCGGAAGCAGCGGGCGGCCCTCGACCGACTCGTCGATGTACTGGGCGATGACGACAGATTCGGGGAGCGCGAACCCCGCGTCCCAGAGCAGCGGCGATTTCGCTTGCGGGTTGTGGTCCGCGGCGCGGGCGTCCGGCGAGGCCACGTCGGAGGGGATCCACTCGTACGGGACGCCCTTCTCGCGCGCGACCAGCCGCACCCGCCAGGCGAAGGGGCAGTCGCGCTTCCCATGAATCTCCAGCATGGGCGCTAACTTACGAACCAGGCGGGACGGTCGCGAGGAGCGGAGGAGCAAGCGGGCGTACGCCCGGGCGCACGCCGGGTCGCACCCCCGCCGGACCCGTGTTATCTCGCGCTCATGAAGGCCAAGGACCGGCTCGAGGCGGCGCAGCAGGAGTGGCGGCGGACGGAACTGGCGAAAGCGGCGGAGAAGAGCCCGCTGCGACGCGCCGGGTTCCAGACGGATTCAGGGATCCCGATTCCGGATCTGCTCACGCCCGCCGATACGGGAGATCCGAGCGACGCGGACGTCGCGAAGTACGAGCGGGACCTCGGCTTCCCGGGCCAGTTCCCGTACACGCGGGGGCCGCAGCCGAGCATGTACCGCGGCCGGCTGTGGACCATGCGCCAGTTCGCCGGATTCGGGACGCCGGAGGACACGAACCAGCGGTTCAAGTACCTGCTCGAGCACGGCATGACCGGGCTGAGCACGGCTTTCGACATGCCGGCGCTGATGGGCTACGACGCCGACCACCCGATGTCGCGCGGCGAGGTGGGGAAGGAAGGCGTCGCAGTCTCCACGCTGAAGGACTTCGAGATCCTCTTCAGCGGCATCCCGCTGGACCGGGTGACCACCAGCATGACGATCAACGCCAGCGCGATCTTCGCGCTCTGCGCGTACGTCGCGGTGGCGGAGAAGCAGGGGATCTCGCAGGACAAGCTCGGCGGCACCATCCAGAACGACGTGCTCAAGGAGTACATCGCCCAGAAGGAGTGGGTGGTGGGCCCGCGGCCGGCGACGCGGGTGGTCGTCGACATGATCGAGTACACCGCGAAGCACATGCCGCGCTGGCATCCGGTCTCGATCAGCGGGTACCACATCCGGGAGGCGGGAGCGACGGCGATCCAGGAGCTGGCGTTCACGCTGGCGGACGGCTTCGGGTACGTGGAGGAGTGCGTCAAGCGGGGGATGAGCGTGGACGACTTCGCGCCCCGCCTCAGCTTCTTCTGGGACGTGCACAACGACTTCTTCGAGGAGATCGCCAAGTTCCGCGCGGCGCGGCGGATCTACGCGCGGGTGATGCGCGACCGGTTCGGGGCGAAGAAGGCGATCAGCATGACCTTGCGCACGCACGCCCAGACGGCCGGGGTCGCGCTCACCGCGCAGCAGCCGTACAACAACGTGGTCCGCGTCGCGCTGCAGGCGATGGCGGCGGTGCTCGGCGGGACGCAGTCGCTGCACACCAACTCGCTCGACGAGACCTACGCGCTGCCCACGGAGGAGGCGGTCACCATCGCCATGCGCACGCAGCAGATCCTCGCGCACGAGAGCGGCGTGGACCGGGTGGTGGATCCGCTGGCGGGGTCGTACTTCGTCGAGTACCTCACCGATGAGACCGAGAAGCGCTGCGTGGAGATCCTCGGCAAGATCGACCGGCTCGGCGGGATCATCCGCGCCATCGAGGAGGGCTATCCGCAGCGGGAGATCGCCGACAGCGCCTACCGCTGGCAGCGCGAGGTGGACAGCGGCGAGCGGAAGATCGTCGGGGTGAACGCATTCAAGACCGACCGCGACGAGCCGATTCCCACCCTGAAGATCGACGACCAGCTGGCGCAGAAGCAGATCGAGCGCCTCAACGCCGTCAAACGCAGCCGCTCCCAGCGCGACGTCCAGGACAAGCTCCGCGCCGTGGAAGACGCCTGCCGCTCTGACAAGAACCTCATGTACCCCGTCCTCGACGCCGTAAAGTCCTACTGCACCTTGGGCGAAGTCTGCGACGTCTTCCGCAAGGTCTGGGGCGCCTACCGCGAAAAAGGCACCTTCTAAGAAACCGGGGACACGATACACGTTTATTTTCTTGCGCCTCCACCGTCGCGAGGCGCGCAAAAAAAGAAACGAGTATCGTGTCCCCGGGTTTTCAGGCGGCCTGTTGGGCGGCCTGCTTGATCGCTTCGATCTCCAGGGTGAGGTCGACTTTTTCGCCGACCAGGAGGCCGCCGGTTTCGAGGGCCTTGTTCCATTCGAGGCCGAAGTGGCGGCGGTCGATGGTGGTGGTGGCGTTGAAGCCGGCGCGCTCGCCGCCCCAGGGATCCTTGCCGGCGCCCTCGTAGGTGACGTCGAGGACGACGGGCCTGGTCACGCCGCGCAGGGTGAGGTCGCCGGTGATCCGGTAGCGGTCGCCGCCCTGGTCCTCGACCTTCGTGCTCCGGAAGGAAGCGGTGGGGAACTTCTCCACGTCGAAGAAGTCGGGCGAGCGCAGGTGGGCGTCGCGGTCCGCGTCCGCAGTGTCCAGGCTGGCGGGCTCGATGTTCACGGTGACGGACGAGGCGGCGGGATTCGCCGGGTCGAACTGCAGCTCGCCGTTCCACTTCGTGAACCGGCCGCGGGTCTTCGAGACCACCATGTGCCGGACGGAAAAGGCGATTGCGGAGTGCGAAGGATCGATCTTCCAGGTGCTGAGGGCCATGTGTGACTCCTGAAAAGAGTGTAACTACGTTTTACGTAGCTACAGATGCTTTCGTGCGCCGCAGGATTCGGCTCGTTATACTTTCCCCATGTCCGTGAGGCCCCATTCCAGCAAGATGTGCCCGCAGTTCCAGTCCGCCGTGGACCTGGTCGGCAAACGCTGGACCCCGCTGATCGTCCAGCTCCTGCTCAAACGGCCCCACCGCTACAGCGAGCTGCTCGGCGAGCTGGAAGTGGTCACCGAAGGCATGCTCTCCCAGCGCCTGAAGGAGCTGGAGCAGGCCGGGGTGGTCGAGCGCCGCGTCCTCGACGAGCAGCCCGTCCGCGTCGAGTACCACCTCACCGAGAAGGGCCGGGGACTGAGCCGCGTGATCGCGGGCCTCGAGCGCTGGGCGCAAGAGTGGATCCGGTAGCCGACCGCATCTTCCTCGAGACGACGCGCCGCTACGCTCCACCCGCGCTGGCGCGCCTCGACGTCGCCGCGGCCCTGCGCCTCGCCCAGGTCGAGCCCGGGAAACCGCTGGCGGATCTCGGCTGCGGCTACGGCCGCCACCTGACCGCCCTGATCGAGCAGGGCCACCCACATCCCCTGGGGATCGACCGCAGCGCGCTGCTGCTTTCGGAGGCCCGCCGCCTGGCTCCGGCGGCCTGGCTGGTCCGCGCCGATCTCCGCCTGCTTCCCCTCCACGCAGGCTCCCTCGCCGCCGCGTTCTGCTTCTACAGCTCGATGTTTCTCGGCACCCACCACGACGCCGTCCTCGCGCTCCGGGAGGCCGCGCGCGTGCTGCGGCCCGGGGGGAGCCTGGTGCTCACCACCGACAATCCCTTGCGCCTCGCCAGCCGCCCGTCCGCGGACTACGAAGAAGACGTCCCCGGGCTGGGCCGCATCCGGGAGCAGAGCGCCTGGGACCCCGCCGAGAGCGTCGACCGGGTGACGAAGACCTTGCGCGCGCCCGGCGGAGAGAGCCTATCGGCGACATTTGTCATCCGGTACTATGCGCCTCCCGCGCTGGCGGAGCTGGCGCGGGCGAGCGGGCTCGTGCTGCGCCGGCTCGAGCCCGACGCGCCCATGACCGAAGAAACGCCGCAGCTGATCGCCCTGCTGGAAAAGGTGCCCTGATGGCAGACGCCACGCGCAAGATCCGCATCCTCGTCGCCAAACCCGGTCTCGACGGCCATGACCGGGGCGCCAAGATCATCGCCCGGGCCCTGCGCGACGAAGGCTTCGAGGTGATCTACACCGGGCTGCACCAGACGCCGGAGATGATCGTCGCCGCCGCCGTGCAGGAGGACGTCGACGGCATCGGCCTTTCGATCATGTCGGGCGCCCACATGACGCTGTTCCCGGCTGTGATCGACCTCCTGAACAAGCAGGGTGCGAGCGACGTGATCGTGTTCGGCGGGGGGATCATCCCCGATCCCGACATTCCGGAGTTGAAAAAGCTCGGGGTGAAGGAAATCTTCACGCCGGGAGCGACCACCGGGACGATCGCGCAATGGGTGCGCGACAACGTGCGGCCGCGAAACTGAAACGATGCTGCCCAGCCACGTCAGCCTGTACGAGGTGGGACCGCGCGACGGGCTGCAGAACGAGTCGGTGAACCTGACGCTGGACGCGAAGCTGCGGCTGATCGCGGCCCTGGCGGACGCCGGCCTCTCCCGCATCGAGCTGGGCTCGTTCGTCCGGCCCGACTGGATTCCGCAGCTGGCGGACACCGACGAGCTGGCGCGCCGTGCCGTGCGCAAGCCGGGCATCCGCTACGCCGCGCTGGTCCCCAACCGCACCGGCCTGGAGAGGGCGATCGCCGCCGGCATCGGCGAGGTGGCGGTCTTCATGTCGACCAGCGAGACGCACAACCTCAAGAACACCAACAAGTCGATCGCGCAGTCGCTCGCCCTTTTCGAGGAGATCGTGCCGGTCGCGCGCAAGCACGGCCTGTTCGTGCGCGCCTATCTCAGCACCGTCTGGGGCTGCCCCTACGAGGGGAAGGTGGAGACGCGGCGCTCGCTGGAGATCTGCCGCCAGCTGCGCGCCATCGGCTGCGACGAGCTGTCGCTCGGCGACACCATCGGCGTCGGCAACCCGCGGCAGACGCGCGAGATCCTCCAGCTCTTCCTGCGCGAGTTTCCTCCCGCGGTGCTCGCCCTCCACCTCCACGACACCCACGGCACCGCGCTCGCCAACTGCCTCGCCGCGATGGAGATGGGGATCACCACCTTCGACACCAGCATCGGCGGCATGGGCGGGTGCCCCTACGCGCCGGGCGCGGCAGGGAACCTGGCGACCGAGGATCTCGCCTCGATGCTCGAGGACATGGGCATCGCCACCGGGATCAACCTCGCGAAGCTGATCGAGGCGGGCGCCCTGGCGCAGGAGCTGGTCGGGCGCAAGCTCCCGGGGCGCCGCCTGCAGGCCGCGCTCGGCCGCCGCACCCCGGGGGAGGCGCGGCCCGCGGCCGCGACCTGACGATCGATGGCGAACCTGATCCAGGAAGACCGCGGCCCCGTCCGCGTCCTGACCATCGACGGCGAGGCGCAGATGAACGTGCTCTCGCGCGCCCTGGTCGCCGAGCTTGCGCAGCATGCGCGGGAGGCGGCGAAGGATGCCTCGGTGCGCGCGGTGGTCGTCACCGGCGCCGGCAGGCGCGCCTTCTGCGCGGGCGCGAATCTCAAGGAGCGCAAGGGCTGGAGCGACGACGACGTGCGGCGCTGGCTGGTCGAGCTGCACGAAGGCTTTCGCGAGGTGGAGCGCTGCCCGAAACCGTGGATCGCCGCCATCAACGGGCTCGCGCTCGGCGGCGGCTGCGAGCTGGCCCTGGCGTGCGACCTGAGGGTCCTGGATCCCGGCGCGCAGATCGGGCTCACCGAGACGCGGATCGGCGTCATCCCCGGCGGCGGCGGCACCGTCCGCCTCGCCCGCCTGATCGGGCTCGGGCGGGCAAAGGACCTGATCCTCACGGCGCGCCGCCTGGAACCCGCAGAGGCGCTGCACCTCGGGGTCGTCAACCGGATCTCCGCCGCCGGCGATTCCGTCTCCGCCGCGGTGGCGCTGGCCAACGAGATCTCGGCCAATGCGCCGGTGGCGGTGGCGGCGGCAAAGGCTTCCATCGACGAAGCCTGGGATCTGGCGATGGACGCGGCGCTCGATCGCGAGCGGCAGCACTACGAGAAGGTGCTGCTCAGCGAGGATCGCCTCGAGGGATTGAAGGCGTTCGCGGAGAAGCGGCCGCCGCGCTGGCAGGGGCGCTGACCCGCTTCGAGATCAGGTACTCGACGGCCTGCGCCCGCGTCTCGAATGCCCTGATCTCCCGCCCGGTCAAGGTCATTAGCGCCCGGAAGATCACCCGGGTGAGCGCGGACAGCCCCACCAGCGCGCTCGCCTTCACGTAAGGCCGGTTCGCCTCCACCAGCTTGCGCAGATCCTCGATCGTCCTCTGGTCGAACGTCGACCCGCTGACGTCGGTGAGCACCAGCGCCTGCCCGAGCGGCTGGGTGGAGATGAGCTTGCGCGCCTCTTCGGCGCGGTGCCGCTCGGCCTCCGCCTCGGCGACGCCGGAAAAATCGAGCAGGACGATCCCGTGCTCGATGATTCGAACGCGATCGGTCACTGGATCAGGAGCGCGTTCGGCTGGAAGTATCCGGCGACGGTGAGCATCGCCACCGGGTGCTCCTCGCGCCCGACGCTGACGCCGTCGAAGCGGGCGAGGAAGAGGAAGTCCTTCTCCGGCTCGAGGAACGGGTCGGCCTGCGCGAGCTTGCCCACCGCGATGCGCCCGGTCTCCACCCGCTCGTTCTCGAACCTCTGCTTCACCCTCGAGTACTCGGTCCTGCCGCTGGAGTTGATCTGCGCGCTGCCGCGGGCGTCGCCGTAGCGGCTGGTCTGCACCTCCGCGCGCGCGGTGGTGCTCCCGCTCCGGTCGATCCGGGAGATGGAGCCTTCCTGCACCTCGCGGGCGGTGGCGCGCAGCGAGGTCTCCCGCATCATCGCCGCCGTCTTCGTCCCCTCCTGGCGGATGTCGCTGAGCGCGGCGCGGACCACGATCCAGCGCCCTCGGTAGACGTCGGGCTGCCGCAGCGCGGCCGCGAGCGTGAACACCGGCAGCCGGCTCTTCTGCACCAGGGGGATGTCACCTTCCACGTCTCCGCCGCGCAGCGCCATCACCTTGGCGATCAGGCGCGGCGCGTCGGGACGGGTTTGCAGATCCTGGTCCCAGGCCCCGGCGGTGAGCAATTCGAGATTGGTGAACTCGCCCCGCGGCCAGCGCGAGCGCTCGATACATGCGGCGAGCGCGGCCCAGCCCTGGTCCGGGTTGACCTCGCGCAGGTGCCGCGCCGCCTTCTCACACTCGATGGGGGTGAGCTGCGTGGCCGCGAAGTTCCGGGCGTCGAACGGCGCAGGCTGCCGGGGAACGGCTTCCAGCCGCGTCGGCGATCCCTGCGGCGAGGGGGCAGCGATCGGCTCGGTGGTGGCGCAGGCGATCAAGAGACAGGGCAGGGCGAGCAGGGTGCGCATGCGGGGTCCTCAGATCTTGCTTGGATGTTTCGGGTTCTCGGGGATCGCGGGCGCCTTCTGCGGTTCGGACGGCGCCGGGGCGGCGAAGGAGCAGGCGTCGGAACACGAGCTCGCGAGGCACGAGCGCAGGGTAGCGCCGGGAGTGAGATCGGCCAGCTCGCGCTTGCACTCCGTCGCTGACACCGGGCAGCGCGACTGCGAGAGGCAGGTGCAGCAGGCGACCGGAAGCGTCGCCGCCAGAGAGGTGCGCGAGATCTCCTGGCGGAGCAGCTCGGCGCAATCGTGGGCCTGCGGCGTCAGCCGGCCGCTGCCGTCGGCGAGGCGCGATCGCGTCGCGCACTTTTCGCCGGCGCTGACCTCGGCCACGGCGCGCTCGCACTCCTTGCGCAGGGCGGGGTCGCCGTGCGCGGCGGGGCCGCACGCCTGCCGCCCGGCTTCGAGGGCGGAGCCGCTGCTGTCGCGGGGATCGGCGGGCGCGCTCGCCGCCTCGAAGGTGCAAACCGCTCCGCGGAGCGCGCTTTCGAAGGTGCACGCGGCGGCGGAGGGGTCTTCGTCCACCGGCATCCGGGGCGGAACGGGCGGAAGACCCTCCTGCGCGAGCAGCAGGACCAGGGCAACCAGGCGCATGCGGCCATTCTACCGGCCGCCGCCCGCCTGTCTCATTCCTTGCGGAGATCGAGGCGGTCCTCCTGCACACCCAGGACCACCTTTCCACCCTTGTCCAGGTCGCCGAAGAGGATCCGCTCCGCCAGCGGCTTCTTCACCGCCGTCTGGATCAGCCGCGCCATCGGGCGGGCTCCGAACTGCGGCGAGAAGCCACGATCGGCGAGCCAGCGTCTCGCCTCCGGGCTGAGTTCGAGCTCGACGTTCTTTTCCTTGAGCTGCGCGCGCAGCTCGTCGACCTGCTTGTCGACGATCCGCTCCACCACTTCCATGGGCAGGCTGGAGAAAGCGATCCAGCCATCGAGGCGATTGCGGAACTCGGGGCTGAAGGTGCGCTCGATGGCCTTCTTCGCGTCGCCACCGGCCGCGGAGTCGAGATCGAAGGACGCCACCTTCTCCCCGAGCTTCGTGCCGCCCACCATCAAGGTGCGCGCGCCCGCGCCGAAGCCCATCCGCACCGCCGTCATGTCCCGCGCCCCGGCGTTGGTGGTGAAGATCAGCACCACGTGACGGAAATCGCTCTGCCGGCCGTTGTTGTCGGTGAGCGTGGCGTGGTCCATCACCTGGAGGAGGATGTCGAACACGTCAGGATGCGCCTTCTCCACCTCGTCCAGCAGCAAGACCGCGTGGGGCTGCTTGCGGATGGCGTCGGTGAGCAGCCCTCCCTGATCGAAGCCCACATAGCCGGGAGGGGCGCCGATCAGCCGGCTGACGGTGTGCTTCTCCATGTACTCCGACATGTCGAACCGGATCAGCGGAACGCCCATGATCCGCGCGAGCTGCTTCGCCAGCTCGGTCTTGCCCACGCCGGTCGGACCCGAGAAGAGGAAGCTGCCGATGGGCTTGGTGGGCGACCCGAGGCCGGACCGGGAGAGCAGGATCGCGCTGGCCAGCGCCTCGATCGCGGCATCCTGGCCGTACACCACCTTCTTGAGATCGGGCGCCAGGCTCTTCAGCGCCGTCTTGTCGTCGCTGGAGACGCTGCGCGGCGGGATGCGCGCGATCTTCGCCACCACCTGCTCGATCTCCGGCACGCCGATCACCGGCACGCGCTCGTTCTCCGGCTTCATCCGCTGGAGCGAGCCCGCTTCGTCGATCACGTCGATGGCCTTGTCCGGAAGGTGTCGATCGACCAGGTGCTTGGAGGAGAGATCGACCGCGGCTTCCAGCGCGGGGTCGCTGTACGTCACCCCGTGGTGCTCCTCGTAGCGGGACTTCAGCCCCTGGAGGATCTGCACCGTCTCGTCACGGCTGGGCTCCAGCACCTCGATCTTCTGGAAGCGGCGCGCGAGCGCCTTGTCGCGATCGAAGCTGGCCTTGAAGTCGGAGAAGGTGGTGCTGCCGATGCAGCGCAGCTCGCCGTTGGCGAGCGCCGGCTTGAGCAGGTTGGAGGCGTCCATCGAGCCGCCGCTGGTGGCTCCGGCGCCCACCAGCATGTGGATCTCGTCGATGAAGAGGATCGCTCCGGGCTTCTCGGTGAGGGCCTTCACCACCGCCTTGAGGCGCTCCTCGAACTGGCCGCGGAACTTGGTCCCGGCGAGCAGCGCGCCCAGATCCAGCGCGTACAGCGGGGCCGCCTTGAGGATCTCCGGGACCTTCTGCTCGTGGATGGCGACCGCCAGGCCTTCGGCCAACGCGGTCTTTCCCACCCCGGCCTCGCCCACGTAGATGGGGTTGTTCTTCCGCCGGCGGCAGAGCACCTGCATGGTGCGCTCGAGCTCGCTCTTGCGCCCGACCAGCGGGTCGATGCGCCCTTCGGCGGCGCGCTGGATGAGATCGACGCAGTAGGCGGCGAGCGGGTCGTCGGCCAGCCCGCCGTCCTCCTCGTCGCCCTGGGGTTGCGCGTGCAGCTCGTCGTCGCTGCCGCTGTGGGGGCGCAGGCCGCTCTCGTCGCGGACCTTGAGCGCGCCGTGCGAGATGAAGCGCAGCAGGTCGAGCCGGGTGACGCCCTGCTTCTCGAGGAGATACAAGGCGTGCGAATCGCGCTCGCGGAACAATGCCACCAGGACCGAGCCGGCGTCGATGGTGTCCTTCCCGCTCGACTGGACCTGCATGGCCGCGCGTTCCAGGACCCGCTGGAAGGCGCGGGTCTGCTCCGGATCGCGGTCGAAGCCTTCCGGCAGCTGGGGCTGGCTCTCGAGCAGGTGCTGCTCCAGGTCCCTCTTCAGTTCCGGCAAACGGGCGCCGCAGGCGCGGAGGATCCGCGTCGCGATCGGGTCACGCAACAGCGCGTAGAGCAGGTGCTCCAGGGTCACGTGCTCGTGGCGTCGCGCTTTCGCTTCCGCGAAGGCCAGCCGCAGCGAGGATTCGAGCTCCTTGGTGATCGACAAGCTCATTCCGGTTCCATCGTACAGAGAAAAGGATATTCCGCCGCCCTCGCCATGTTCTCCACCGTCGTCACCTTCGTTTCCGCGATCTCGTAAGTGTAAACGCCGGCGACGCACATGCCACGCGTATGTACCTGGAGCATCAGATCGTGGGCCACGGCCGGCTCCTTGTTGAAGACGGTTTCCAGCACGTGGATGACGAACTCCATGGTGGTGTAGTCGTCGTTGTGGAGCAGCACCTTCCAGAGTTTCGGCTTCTGGGTCCGGCTCTTCTTCTCGGTGACGACCGCGGTGTCGCCCTGTTCACGCGGCTTCCCCCTGGGCATCGCCGGCTAGAGTACCGCAGAAGCCGGTGTTAGAAGTCACCCATGAGCGCCTCCCTCGTCCCGGCAGCCACGCTGCCCGTCGCGGGCCGGTCAGTCGCCGCGTCGCGGCACGGGATCGCGGCATCCAGCCAGCCCCTCGCCGCGCAGGCGGCCGCGCAGATCCTCGAGCGGGGCGGGAGTGCCGTCGACGCCGCGATCGCCGCGAATGCCGTGCAGGGCCTGATGGAGCCTTCTTCGAACGGCCTGGGCGGGGATCTCTTCGCCCTCGTCCACACGGCGAAGGACGACGCGCTGTACGGGCTCAACGCGAGCGGCTGGTCGGCTTCGGGGATGACGCCGGAGCTCCTCCGGTCCAAGGGGATCACCGGCGAGATGCCCGCGACGGGGCCGCACAGCGTCACCGTGCCCGGCGTGGTGGCCGGCTGGACCGCGCTCCACCAGCGGTTCGGAAAGCTTCCCCTCGCTGCCGATCTGGCCGCCGCCATCTGGTACGCCGAGAACGGCTTTCCGGTGATGGAGATCACCGCGGGCCTCTGGTCGAGCTCGGCGGCCGTGCTCGCCGAGGACCCCGAGTCCCAGGCGACGTTCCTGATCGACGGCCGTCCGCCCGCCGCGGGCGAAGTGTTCCGCAATCCCGGTCTGGCACGGTCGCTGCGGCGCATCGCCGAGAACGGAAGCCGCGGCTTCTACGAAGGTCCCACGGCCGAGGCGATCACCGCCGTCGTCCGCGCGCATGGCGGGACGATGGCGCTCGACGATCTGTCCGCGTTCGAGGCGGAGTGGGTCGATCCGCTGGAGATCTCGTACCGGGGATGGAGGGTGGCCGAGCTGCCGCCGAACGGGCAGGGCATCGCCGCGCTTCTCATGCTCCGCATCCTCGAGCGGTTCCCGCTGGGAAAGTGGGGGTTCCACGGCGCGCGCTCGCTGCACGCGATGATCGAGGCGAAGAAGCTCGCCTACGCGGACCTCCTCCGCTACGTCGGCGATCCGCGGTTCGCGCGAGTTCCCCTGCAGGAGCTCCTCTCCGACGAGAATGTCGCGGAACGGGCGCGCCGGATCGACCCCGGAAGGGCGGCGGCGAGGGTCGAACCGTCGCACGTTCCCGGCATCACCACCTCGCGCGACGGCGACACCATCTATCTCGCGGTCGCCGACGAGGGCGGAAACATCGTCTCCTTGATCCAGAGCAACTACCACGGCTTCGGATCCGGGCTGACGCCGAAGGGCTGCGGGTTCGTGCTGCAAAGCCGCGGGAGGCTCTTTACGCTCGAGCCCGGCCACCCGAACACCCTCGCCGGACGCAAGCGGCCCCTGCACACCATCATCCCCGGCTTCATGCGAAAGGATGGGGTGAGGATCGGGTTCGGGATCATGGGGGCCTGGAACCAGGCGCAGGCGCACGCGCAGTTCGTCGCCGACATCGCCGACTTCGGGATGGACATCCAGCAGGCGCTGGAGGCGGGCCGGTTCACCAAGTCGACGTTCGACGGCCTCGACGTGGAGATCGAGTCCTCCGTCCCCGAACGCGCACGCGACGAATTGAGGGCGCTCGGGCACCAGCTCGAAGTGCGCCCGCCGCGCACGCCGAATTTCGGCTACGGGCAGGCGGTGCTGGTCGATCGCCGGACCGGCGTGAAGTTCGGCGCCTCGGATCCCCGCCACGACGGCGCGGCGATCCCGGCGGGCGCGCCTTGTTTCGCGAAATAGGCCAGTCTGCTAGAAGCGCCGCCCGATGGCTTTCGACGACAGGGTGAAGGCGGAGCTGGCGCGGATCGGCAAGGGTGGGGCGCCGAAGTACCACCAGAAGAATGCGGAGGCGGGAAAGCTGTTCGCCCGCGAGCGCGTGCGGCTGCTGCTCGACGCCGACACCTTCGTCGAGGACGGCGCGTTCGCCAACGCCACCGACCCGGAGCTCCCGGCGGACGGCGTGATCACCGGCCTCGGCAGGATGGGCGGACGGGTGGTGGCGGTGATGGCCAACGACTCCACCGTCAAGGCCGGCTCCTGGGGCCGCCGGACGGTGGAGAAGATCATCCGCATCCAGGAGCAGGCGCTGAAGACGCGCTGCCCGATGCTGTACCTGGTCGATTCGGCGGGCGCGCGCATCACCGACCAGATCGAGATGTTCCCCGGCCGGCGC
>Ga0070741_10011567_pt1 | contig 16254 bp, 16 predicted proteins | sample Coa_R1_4_FD_66440 | JGI IMG/M metagenome (GOLD analysis project Ga0070741, IMG submission 66440) | Surface soil microbial communities from Centralia Pennsylvania, which are recovering from an underground coalmine fire - Coalmine... | ecosystem: Environmental > Terrestrial > Soil > Unclassified ...
GCCGGCTTCGAGCGCGGCGGCCCGGACGGCTCGGCGATGGACAGCGCCGGGTACCTCTGGAACGCCCGCTATGGCGGCGGCTGCATCGTCCGCGTGGCGCCGGACGGCAGGCTCGATCGCGTGATCGAAATGCCGGTCGACAACGTGACGACATGCACCTTCGGCGGCCCGGACCTGCGCACCCTCTATGTCACGTCGGCCAAGGGCGGTAGCGGTGCGCGCGGACGCCTGGCGGGCGGCGTGTTCACGCTCCCGGTTGACGATCCGGGCCTGCCGGAGAACGTCTTCCGCATCCGGTAGGAACGCACCCGCGCCGCCCGCGGAATTGGCAGGCCCTTCTCCGGCAAGGCGAATCCCGCCATAACCACGCCGTATTGGCGTGGGAGTCGCAAGGGCGAGGGGACGCCGATCCGCTCGCGTCGAGCGAGTTGGAGAAAGAAATATGAGAAGCACCTGCCGTATTGCCGCGGCGGTTGCGGCGGTTGTCTCGCTTGCCGCAGCCACCGAAGCGCTGGCCGACAGCCGCCTCTTCAGCGCCCGCACCGACAAGCCCGATGTCACCATCGACCAGGTCTCGATCAACGGACGTCAGCTCGCCGTAGCCGGCAAGGGCGGCGGCGTCACCTTCTTCCGGATCGAGAATCCGTCCGGCCCGGTGCCCTGCACGGCCAACATGATCTTCACCGCCTCGACCGGCCTGCGCAGCGCCGCCTCGGTCGACCTCTGCGCGGCGAACTGGGAAATCACCCTCCCGGCGCGTATGAGCTGGGTGCCGCTGCCCGGCTCCGGCCCGGCTCCCGGCCCCGTCGCGGGCCCGGGACCGGTCACGCCGCCGCCCGGCACGCGCGCGGTTACCATCACGACCGACGATCCGGCCAACCGCATCACCGAGGTCTATCTCGACCGCCAGCCGATGCAGATCATTGCGCGCGGCGGCAACTCCGCGCAGATCGCGGTTCCCGGCAGCCCGGGGGGCATCACCTGCCAGCGCGACCTCGGGCTCCGTCTTGCCGACGGCCGCTCGATCGCGCGGCGGGTGAATATCTGCGCCAATAACTGGTCGGTCCTCGTCATGGTCGCCGGCGACGTCACCTCGCCGGCGCCGGCGCCATCACCGGCGCCGACGCCGCCGCCCGGACCCGGCCCGTTGGCGCTCGCCCAGTGGTCGGTCTCCTCCGGCGCCGGCAACGTCACGCTCGTCCTCGGCTATCCGGGCAGCAATCGCACCGAGTTCGTCGCCGTCTGCCGGCAGGGCACCGGCCAGGCGACGGTGACCATCGGTCGGGCGGTGCCCGGTCTTTCGCCCGGGCGGCCGATCAGCGTGGATATCTATGCCGGCCTGTTCAGAAGCAGCTACAGCGCCACGGGACTGCCCTATGACCCGGCTGTCGGCGGTTCGCAGCCGCGGTTCTCCGTCAATGTCGGGGATCCGCTCTGGGGCGCCATGATCACCGAGGCGCAGCTCAGCATCGGCTTCGGCGGCAATTCGCCCTATCCCCCGCTGTCGCTGAAGGGCAGTTCCGGCCCGACGCGCCAGTTCCTCGCCGCGTGCCGCCCGGCGCCGGTCGTCGTCAATCCCGGTCCGCTGCCGCCCTCCGGTCCCGGTCCGGGACCCGGACCGGCCTTCGGCACGGTGTTCAGCTGCGATGACGGCTCGGAGATTCGGGTGGCCTTCAGCGGTGGCGGCGGTCCCGTCCGCATCACCGAGGGCTTTGCGCCCGCGCGCCTCCTGCCGCGCGCGCCCTCGGAGGGCGACACCGATGTCTGGGAGGCCGGCCCGTTCCGCCTCGAAGGCATCGACGAGGAGATCCACTACATGCGGCCCGGCGCCCCGCCGCGCGCCTGCCGGCCGTCCTGACCGGCGACGTCGCGGACGTGACCTGAAAGGCACAGGCCGGAGCTGACCGCTCCGGCCGGGTAGCCTCGCCGGGCCTGCCGCTATAGAAGCGCCGCCATGTCAGAGACGGCTGCCATGGCGTCTGCCCCGCGCGCATCGTGGGGCAGGGAGGTGCGCGACACGCTCGTGCTCGCCCTGCCATTGATCCTCACCAACATCACCCAGGTGGCGCTCGGCGCGACCGACGTGATCATGATGGGCTGGCTCGGACCGGAAGCGCTCGCCGCCGGCGCGCTCGCCACCAACCTCAACTTCGCCTTTGTCGTCTTCGGGATGGGCCTGGTCACCGCGACCGCGCCGATGATCGCGAGCGAACTCGGCCGCAAGCGCCATTCCGTCCGCGACGTGCGTCGCACCGTGCGCCAGGGACTGTGGTCGGCGATCCTGGTCAGTATCCCCTTCGGCCTCGTTCTCTGGCATGCCGAACCGATCCTTCGCGGGCTCGGCCAGGTGCCGGCGCTCGCCGCGGAGGCGTCCGCCTATAACCGCACGCTCCTCTGGTCGATTCCGCCCTTCCTCGCCTACGTCGTCCTCCGCAATTTCGTTGCGGCGATGCAGCGGCCGATGGTTGCGCTGGGGATCGGCATTGCCGGTGTCGTCGTCAACGCGTTCCTGGTCTGGGGCCTGATGTTCGGCCATTTCGGCACCGCGCCGCTGGGGCTGCCGGGCGCCGGCATCGGCACCACGCTCACCTCGTGCCTTCTCTTCTTCGGCCTCGCCGCCGCGATCGGCCTCGACCGGCGCCTGCGCCGCTACCGCCTCTTCGGCCGGTTCTGGCGGGCCGACTGGCCGCGGCTCCGCGCCCTGTGGCGCCTCGGCGCGCCGATCGCGGTCACGATGGGGCTGGAGACCACCGTCTTCAACGCTTCCACCTTCATCATGGGTCTGATCGGCCCGGCATCGATCGCCGCCTATTCGATCGCCATCCAGTTCGCCTCGCTCACCTTCATGGTCCCGGTCGGGTTCGGATTGGCGGCGACCGTCCGCGTCGGGCGCGCCTACGGCGCCCGCGACTGGGTTGCGGCGGCGCGCGCCGGGTGGACCGCGTGGTTTCTGGCGCAGACCTATGCCTGCTTCACCGCGGTCATCATGCTCTTCGCCGGACGCGAGGTCGTCAGCGTCTATCTCGCCGTCGATGAGCCGGCCAACCAGCCGGTCGTGACCCTCGCCGTGACCTTCCTCATCTATGCCGGGCTTTTCCAGTTCTTCGACTGCGCCCAGACCGTCACGCTCGGCATGCTCCGCGGGCTCCACGACACGCGCGTTCCGCTCTTCTTCGCCCTCGTCGGCTACTGGATCCTCGGCCTGCCCCTCGGCGTCGTGCTCGCCTTCCAATTCGGCCTTGCCGGCGAGGGGATATGGATCGGCCTGGCGACAGGACTGGCGGTGGTGGCGGTCCTCGCCACGCGCCGCTGGATCGGCCGGCTGCGCCACGGATTGCCCGCCGCTCGCTCCGTGTGAACCGGAGCTTCATCACGGCGTCACCGGTTGCTGGACATCGTTTCGAAGGCCTCTAGATTGGCCGGCGAAAGCCCTGTTGAAAATCGGGCCGTAAGGAGGAGAGAGGATGCGACGGACGGGAATTCTCGCATTGGCATTTGTCGCCCTGGCGCCGTCGGCGGTACTTGCTGCCGACGTGTCGGTCGAACGCGGCAAGCAGATATCGACGATCGGCGGGTGCCATGACTGCCACACCGTCGGCTACAACGAATCGGGCGGAAAGATCGATCCGGTGACCGCGCTGAAGGGCAGTCCGGTCGGTTTCCAGGGCCCCTGGGGCACCACCTATCCGATGAACTTGCGGATCACCGCCGCCAACAAGTCCGAAGACGAGTTCGTCAAGTTCGGGAAGACCTTCCAGACCCGCCCGCCGATGCCCTGGTACAACGTCCACGCCATGGACGAGGGCGATCTCCGCTCCCTCTACCAGTACATCAAGTCGCTGGGCGCGCCCGGCGATCCCGCGCCCGACGCGCTTCCGCCGGGCACCGAGCCGAAGACGCCCTATATCGTTTTCGCGCCGCCGGTCATGCCGAAAGGCTGAACCGCTTCGACGATCCCCTGCATCGGAAAGGCCCGGCCATCTCGCCGGGCCTTTTCATTTCTTCCCCTGGGCTGCGCTCTGCAGATTCGCCGCTCTCGCTGCCCACTTCTCCATCGTCGGCACTGAACGAAGGTATTGCGATCGAGCGTCCGGGGTCCCGCCGGGCGATGCCGCCAAAAGCAAAGGCCCGGGCGACTGGCCCGGGCCTCGTTCCGTCGGGGCGGGGTGCTGGTCGGTCCCGCCCTTTGCCGGAATGCTAGGTCTTCGGCTTCACGCCGAGGTCGGCCAGCGCCTGGGTGAGCTTGCGCTCGCCCTGCGAATACTTCTTGTCCGTGCAGAGCTTGGTGCCGGCATCGGCGAGCTTCTGCGCGTCGCCGAGTTTCTTCGCCTTCGGGTTGGCCTTGGCGGCGTCGGCGAACTGCTGCTCGAGCGAGGTGCAGCGGGCGCTCGGATCGGGCTTGGGAGTCGAGGCGCTGGTCGCCGCGAGCGAAACGCTCGGGATCGCCGCAGCAATGACGATGGCGCCGAGCAGGGAGCGAAGGATCATGGGGGTAGTCTCCGGATTCTGCGGCCGAGGGAGCCGGCCGTGCGATGGGAGTTGAACAGCGGCGCGTAACCCCCACTTTTCCGGTTGTTGCGGGCCGCCGCTCGGCTGAAACAATCAGCAACAAAAGCGCCTTGTTCGGCGGCTATCTGGTTCGGAATTCGAGGGTTTCCGTTGTGGAAGAAACCGCGCGCCTCCTCATCATCGACGACGATCGCGAAATCCGCGACCTCCTGTCGCGCCTGCTCACCCAGCACGGCTATGCCGTGACTACCGGCCGCGACGGGAAGGACATGGAGGCCGCCCTCGCCAAGGGAAAATTCGACCTCGTGATTCTCGACGTCATGCTCCCCGGGAAGAGCGGCCTCGAACTCTGCCGGGAGCTGCGCAACGCATCTCCCATTCCGATTCTGATGCTCACCGCGATGGGCGAGGAAACCGACCGCGTCGTCGGACTTGAACTCGGCGCCGACGACTACCTCGCCAAGCCCTTCGGCCCGCGCGAGCTCCTCGCCCGGGTTCGCGCGATGCTCCGGCGCTCGAAAATCACCGTCGCCGCCTCGGCTCCGCAGAACGCCAAGCAGCTCCGCTTTGCCGGCTGGAAGCTCGATCTCGGCCGCCGTCGCCTGGAAACGCCGGAAGGCATGCTGGTCGGCCTGACCACCGGCGAATTCGAGCTCCTCGTCGCCTTTGCCGAACATCCGCAGCGCGTGCTCAGCCGCGACCAGCTCCTCGACCTGTCGCGCGGCCGCGACGCGAACCCCTTCGACCGCAGCGTTGACGTCCAGGTGAGCCGCGTCCGCCGCAAGCTGGCGGACGACCCGAAGTCGCCGAGCATGATCGTCACCGTGCGCGGCGACGGCTACATGTTCACGCCGCGGGTGGAGGTGGCATGAGGCGGCTCCTGCCGGACAGCCTTGCGGCCTGGTCGCTGCTCATCGTCATCGCCGGGCTTGTGATCATCCTCATCTCCGCCGTCTCGGTGATGCTCGACAACCGCGCCGCCAATGCCCGCATGATGGGCTTCTTCCATCTCGCCGAGCGGGTCTCGTCGATCAGCCGGACGGTCGCCGAGGAGACCGACCCGAACCAGCGGAAGCGCCTGGCGGAGACGCTTTCCGACCCCACGTTGATCGTGCGCGTCGAGGACAAGCCGCTTGCCATGAGCACCGTCGGCGCCGATGACGAGCTTGCCGAGCTGGAGGACATCCTCCAGGCGCGGCTCGCCGATTCCAAGGTCGCCGACATCCATGTCGAGCGGCGCGACCGCGAGGACGTGGCGGTCGAGAACGCGATCGAGGTGCCGGGCGATCAGGCCGGGCCGGTCGAGCGCGAGCTGACCGAAATTGCCCGGGGCTACGCGCGGAACGACGTGAACGTGGCCTCGATCAAGCTCGCCGACGGCACCTGGATCAACTTCGTCATCGCGCTCGCCCCGTCCGCGAGCCTGTGGACGACCGAGACGATCCTCGCGACCCTGCTGGCCGTCCTCCTGGTTCTGGCCGGCGCGCTCTGGGCCCTCCGCCACCTGACCCAGCCCTATGCGCTGCTCGCGCGCGCGGCGGAACGTTTCGGCCGCGACCTCCATGCCGCGCCGTTGCCGGAAAAGGGCCCGCGCGAACTGCGCATGGCCGCCCATGCCTTCAACACCATGCGCGAACGCCTGCAGCGCCTCGTCAGCGACCGCAACCAGATGGTCGCCGCCATCTCGCATGACCTTCGCACGCCGGTAACCCGCCTTCGCCTGCGGGCGGAATTCGTCGAGGACCAGGAACAGCGCCAGGCCATGCTCCGCGACCTCGCCGAGATCGAGACCATGACCAGCTCGGTCCTTGCTTTTGCCAGCGATTCGGCGGAACCCGAGCCGCGCGAGACGCTCGACCTCGTCTCGCTCCTCCAGACGATTTGCGACGAGACTCCCGGAGCGGTGCTGACCCTCCCGCCGGACCTTCCGCCGCGGGTTCCCTATCCGGCGCAGCCGGTCGCGCTCCGCCGCTGCATCTCCAACCTCGTCGACAACGCCATCAAATATGGCGGCTGCGCCCGCGTCTCCATCGCCGCGACCCCCGCCGGCACCTCGATCATCGTCGAGGACGACGGTCCGGGCATCGCCGACGATGCCATCGAGACCGTCTTCCGTCCCTTCCGCCGCCTCGAAGTGTCGCGCAACCGCGAGACCGGCGGCACCGGCCTCGGCCTTACCATCGCCCGTTCGGTGGCGCGCGCCCACGGCGGCGACGTGACTTTGTCGAACCGCAGCCCGCATGGCCTGAGGGCCGAGATATTGCTGCCGCGGGCGGCCGCGATGGCGGCGTAACCGGCTGTTACGCGGGCCCGTTCCGCCGAAATATTGGGGTTACGCCGCGGGTGTCGCTTGCGGTGCGGATCGAACCGCCTGGCACGGCTGGTAGCGGGCGGTTCGACCCGATCAACAACCGACTCCCTGGAGATTTTCCGCCATGTCTACCTCCCGCCTGGTCGCCGCTGTCACTGCCGCGACGATCGCCCTCGGTTCGCTCGCCGTCGGCACCGTTTCCGCCGACGCGGCCACCATGAAGAAGCCGGTCCATCACGTCCTTGTCTGCAAGGCCGGCTCCGTCGTTCACAAGGTCAAGATCGGCGGCAAGTGGGTGCTCCGCTGCCACAAGGTTCACCCCAAGATGCACAAGGTCCACAAGAAGCACCGGAAGATGCATGTGAAGCACATGCACCCGATCCTCTGGCACCTGACCCACCCGGGAAAGGCCTGATCGATCGCTGCATCGGCGGCCATCGGAGCGCGTCCCGGTCCGCCGGGGCGCGCTTCCCTTCTCAGTCGAGCGTCCGCCGGTAGCGGATGAGGGCAATCGCTGCGACCGCCGCCCAGAACACCGCGAGCGGCCACACGCTCCCCGAGACCTCGGCAAACCCGCCGCCCTTCAGCATCACGCCGCGCACGACCCGGAGGTAGTGGGTGAGCGGGATCGCCTGGCCGATGACCTGCGCCCATTCCGGCATGCCGCGGAACGGGAACATGAAGCCGCTGAGCAGGATCGAGGGCAGGAAGAAGAAGAACGTCATCTGCATCGCCTGCATCTGGTTGCGGGCGATCGTCGAGAACGTGTAGCCGAGCGTGACGTTGGCGGCGACGAAGAGGAGCGTCACGGCGAGCAGCGTTTCGATCGGCCCCACCATCGGCACGTTGAAGAGCAGCTCCGCGGCGATCAGGATCACCGCCACCTGCAGGAAGCCGAAGCCGATATAGGGAACGATCTTGCCGAGCATGATCTCGTAGGGCCGCGCCGGCATCGCCATCAGATTCTCGATCGTCCCGCGCTCGACCTCGCGGGTCAGCGCCAGCGCCGTCATCAGGATCGTGGTCATGGTGAGGATGGTGCCGAGAAGGCCCGGTACGATGTTGTAGGCCGTCACGCCCTCCGGGTTGTAGAGCCGGTGCAGGATCACATCGACCGGCGGCATGCCGGGCGCGACGCCGGAAAGGACGCCCGCCGCCTCCGATGCGACCGCATTGTCGACGATCTGCGACAGGGCCCCGAGGGCATTCGACGTCGCCGACGGGTCGGTCGAGTCGGCCTCGACGAGGAGCTGCGGCCGCTCGCCGCGGACGAGCTTCCTCTCGAACCCGGCCGGAATAGTCACGACATAGGCGACGTCGCCGCGCGCGATCAGCCGGTTGGCCTCGGCCTCGCTCTTCGTGCCTTCGCCGAAGTCGAAATAGTTGGACACCTCCATCGCCGCGACGATCGCCCGCACGAACGGTCCGTTGTCGGCGACGACCACCGCTGTCGGCAGCCGCTTCGGGTCGGTGTTGATGGCGTAGCCGAAGAGCACCAGCTGGATGATCGGAACCCCGATGATCATGGCGAAGGTCAGCCGGTCGCGCCGCATCTGGATGAATTCCTTCACCATCACGGCGACGATCCGCGACCACGAGAAGCGCCGCAAAGTCGCGCTTGCGGCGGTCACGGCGACGTCTCCTTTGCCGGGCCGGACTTCGGCGCGGCGAAATTGTCCTCGCTCTGGCCCATCAGGCGGATGAACACGTCCTCGAGGTTGGTCGCGTCCGGCGCTGCCACGGCGCCGGTGCCGGCGACCGCTTCGCGCACGCTCCGTTCGAGACGCGCCGCGTCCGGCCCGACGACGTGCAGGTCGTTGCCGAACGAGGCGACCTGCTCGACGCCGTCTTTCCCGCGCAGCTGCCGTGCGATCGCGGCGCCGTCGCCGCCCTTCACCACGAACGTGGAGAGGCCGGACTGCTCGATCACCTCGGGCACGGTTCCGCGCGCGACCACCTTGCCGTAGGCGATATAGACGATGCGGTGGCAGCGCTCCGCCTCGTCCATGTAGTGGGTGGATACCAGCACCGTCAGGCCTTCGGCGGCGAGCTGATGGATCTCGTCCCAGAACTCGCGCCGCGCCTTCGGGTCGACCCCGGCAGTCGGCTCGTCGAGGAGGAGGAGTTGCGGCTGGTGCATTACCGAGGCGGCAAGCGCCAGTCGCTGCTTCCATCCGCCCGATAGCGTCCCGGCAAGCTGGTTGTGCCGGTTGGCGAGGCCGAGCCGTTCGAGCGCCCCGTCGACGAACTGCTTCCGCGGCTTGAGGTCGTAGAGCCGCGCGACGAAGTCGAGATTCTCGCGGATGGTGAGGTCCTCGTAGAGCGAGAAGCGCTGGGTCATGTAGCCGACTTCGAGCTTGATCCGGTCGGACTGGCTGAGGATGTCGTAGCCGAGGCAGGTGCCGCTGCCGGCGTCCGGCCGGAGCAGGCCGCAGAGCATCCGGATCGTGGTGGTCTTGCCCGACCCGTTCGGCCCGAGGAAGCCGACAATCTCGCCGCGCCGCACGTCGAGGTCGACATGGTCGACCACCACCTTGCCGTTGAACGCCTTGGTGAGGCCCTCGACCGCGACGACCGGCGCCCGGTTGGCCCCGGCGCTCATGGCCCGCCGCCCGGGAGCGTCACCTCGACCGGCTGCCCGACCTTGAGGCCGGCGGTCGCGCCGGCCGGCTTCGCCTCCACCCGGTAGACCAGCTTCTCGCGGTTGCCGCGCGAATAGAGGACCGGCGGCGTGAACTCGGCCGCGGTCGCGACCAGCGTCACGGTGGCGCTCATCCCGCCGGCGCAGCCGTCGCAGGTAATGGTGACCGGGCTGCCGACCTTGACCGAGGCAAGCATCGGCTCCGGCAGGTAGAAGCGGACCTTGCGGTTCGCCTCGGGCAGCAGCGAGACGATCGGCTGGCCGGCATTCACCAGTTCGCCCTTTTCGAAGAACGTCTCCTCGACCACTCCGTCTGCAGGGGCCATCAGCGTCCGCCGGGCGAGCGCGGTCTTCGCCTGTTCGAGCGCCGCCTTCTCCGCCGCGACGTTGCGCTCCGAGGCCGTGATCTCCTCCGGGCGTGCCGGGAGCTTGGCGACGTCGAGCTGGCGCTCGGCTGCGTCGACCTGGGCCTGCGCCGAGTCGCGCGCCGATTTGGCATCGTCCACCACCGAGGTGGCGACGACGCCCTTCTCGCGCAGGACGAGTTTCCGCGTGTACTCGTCGTCGGCGGACCTGAGCGCCGTCCGCGCCGCCTCGAGCTGCGCGGCGAGCACCGAGATTTCCTCAGGCCGCTTTCCCGAGCCGAGGTTGGCGAGCTGTGCCTCGGCCTGGGCGAGCCGCGCCTCCGCGGCGGCAACGGCCTGCCGCTCGTCTGCGTCGTCGAGGCGGGCGAGAACGGTGCCGGCGGCGACCCGGTCGCCCGCCGCGACTGGCCGCTCGACCAGTCGTCCGCCGCGGTCCGGCGCCGCATAGACGTAGGTTCCCTCGACATAGCCCTGCAGCGCCGGCGTGGCGCTTCCGTTGCATCCCGCAAGCAGGAGAAGGAGGAGCAGGGAGGCGGCATGGAGCTTCGTCATGACTGCGCCTCGCGGTCGAGGACGGCATCGAGATTGGCCGCGATCACGGCCTTGATACGTTCGCGTTCCCTGTCGCCGATCCGCTGCCAGCCGCTGCGGCGCAGCACCAGCGCCTGCGCCACGCGGAAGACCAGGATCTGTCCCATCAGCGTGAAGACGCGGAGCTGCATTGCCTCGTCCTCCGCGCCGCCGGTGGCGATGGCGGCGAGCCTGGTGGCGAGGCGGTGCGAACTGCCCATGAAGGCATAGACTACATCGAAGGCGGCGGTGGGCTGCATCTGCTCGCGGACGATGAACCGCGCCCAGCGCTCGGCTTCCGCCGTGCCCAGAAGCACGTCGGCGAAGGTGGCGAGCACCCGGTGAAGCGTTGCCCGCGCCGCTTCCGGCGAGGCGGCCGATGCCGGGTCGCCGAGGGCGGCGAGGACCGGTCCGAGCCGGGCCTGTACGCGCTCGAGGATATGCCGGGCGACGGCGAGATGCAGTTCTTCCTTCGACCCGAAATGATAGACGATGGCCGCGAGGTTGGCGCCGGCCGCCTTGGCGATCTGGCGCGTCGAAGCCCCCTCGAAGCCGAGCCGCCCGAACACGTCGAGCGCCGCCTCGACCAGTCGCGCGCGCGTCTCCGCGCCGCGGTCGCGCGCCGCTCGCCGGGTAGGTTTGCGCGGACGTGCCGCGGGGGAGGGGGCCGCGTTCGCGCGGCCGCCTGGCTTGACCCGGCCGCGGCTTGGTCCGCGCCTCTGCCGCGCTGATCTTTCGCCGGCCGCTGGAGCGGCTTCGCCGCTCGGTCTGTCGGTTCTCGATGCCATGCATCATCATTCATACGATTGACTGAAATTGTCAATCGGCCGTGTGACCCAGGTCACAGTAGCGGGGGGCGCCGCAAGCATGCGCCGCACCCGCTCCGCGAGGCGGGGAAGGGAGAAGCGGCCGGATGCGCTGGAAGGAGAGGTTGGGGCGCTGCCGTCGAGCGCGCCGCCGCTATTTGCCGTCCCGGTGGGCGTGAAACCGGCGCCACTCCGCGAGCCCGTCCAGCCGGCCCTCGCGAATGTCGGCGATGAGCGTCGTGATCCAGTCGAGTTCCGCCCGCCGCGTCGCCGCCGCATATTCACGGTCGATCGTGAACAGGCGCGGCAGTTTCGTCTCGCGCAGGTGGGCGGCGACCGACTCCTCCTTCGACACCGCGATCGCCAGTGTCTTCATGCGGATTTGCAGGAGTCGCACCGCCTCCTCCGGCGAGAGGACCGGCATCAGGGCGAGGCCCGCCTCGAACTGCGTGTATTCCTTGACCGGCTCGGAGATGAGTTCGCTCAACCAGTCCGTGAGCTCGTGCTCGCCCGCCGGGGTGAGGCGATAGACCGTGCGCTCCGGCCGGCGGCCCTCGCGCACGGTCTCCTGCGCGGTGATGAACTGGTTGCGGCAGAGCGCCTCGATGACGGCATAGAGCGATCCGTAGTTGAGCTTGATCGCTTCGTCCTTGTGCCGCTCGCGCATCGTCGTCGCCATCTCGTAAGGGTGCATCGGCCGCTCCGCCAGGCAGGCGAGGACGGCGAGCGCGAGCGGGTTGGCGACCTTGCGGCGGCTCATCGCTTCCTCGGTCAGGCGGCCATCGGCGTCGACGTGCGCGCCAGTTCCGCCTCGGTGCGCGGCCGCGGCGGCAGAAGGAAGGTGAGGAGGAAGATCACCAGCACCGCAACCATCTGCCAGACCAGCGTCTGGCTCATCGCCGCGATGAAGTTGTGGCTGTTCGCTTCGCGGGCTCGCACCGCGATCGCGTCACCGGCCTTCTTCGCCACGTCCGGCTGCGATGCCGCAAACGCCGCCTGTGACGCCGAGAGCTGCTTGCAGCTTTCCGGCTCGGTCGAGAAGTCGGTGGCGTTGGCGCGGTCGTGGAAACAGGCGGCAAGCCCATCCACCACCGATGGAACGGCAAAGGCGGGGATGCCCGCCGCGGCGAGGTCGGCGGCGAGCTGCGGCTTCACCTGCTCCATCGCGAGATCGGCGCGTCCGCCGAGCAGGCCGAAGAAGATCACGCCGACAATGGCGATGCCCATCGCCCCGCCGACCTGGCCGGCGGCGTTGACCACGCCGGAGGCGGAGCCGGCGTCCTTCAGCGGCACTTCGGCGAGGATGAACGAGAAGACCGGGGCCACGACGCAGCCCATGCCGATGCCGCCGATGACCAGCGCCGGGATCAGTTCCCACGGAGTAACTGCCGCGCCGAAATGGTTGATCGTCCAGATGAAGGTGCCGAAGCCGGCGGCAAGGATGATCGGCCCGGCATTGAGGATCTTCCGGCCGAAGCGCGGCACAAGGAGCGGCCCCGACGAGCCTGCAGAGATGCTGACGCCGAGGGAGAACGGAATGCCGGTAAGGCCGGCCTTGAGGACGCTGTAGCCGAGCCCGATCTGCAGGAAGATCGTGAAGATGAGGAAGAAGCCGGAGACGACGCCGAAGAAGAGCCCGTTGAGGAGCGTGCCGGCGGCAAAGGAGCGGAGGCGAAAGAGGTGCGGCACGACAAGCGGCGAGCCGTCGCGCCGGTCCTTCCATACCTGGCTCGCGGCAAACAGCCCGAACGCCGCCAGCGACCCCGCGATCGAGATGAGCGTCCACGCCGGCCAGCCGAGTTCGCGCCCCTGGATGAGCGGGAACATCAGCATCAGCATCGCAATGAGCGCGAGGACGACGCCGATCAGGTCGAGCCGGAGCGGATGCGGCGACTTCGCGTCCGGCAGATAGATCATGGCGAGGACGACGGAGGCGATCCCGATCGGCAGGTTGACGAGGAAGATCGTCCGCCATTCGAGGCCGAGGATGTCGCTGGTGATGAGGAGGGCGCCGAGGATGGGGCCGGCCACCGTCGCAATGCCGGCGAGCGCGCCGTAGAAGGCGGAGATGCCCTGCCGTTCCTCCGAATTGTACATGACCTGAATGAGCGAGAGGATCTGCGGCACCATCATCGCCGCCATGAAGCCCTGGAGGACGCGCGAGGCGATCAGGAACTCGGTCGTCGGCGCGAGGCCGCAAAGCGCCGAGGCGACGGTGAAGCCGGCAATGCCGGTGATGAAGAGCTTCTTGTAGCCGAGGATGTCGCCGAGCCGGCCGCCGGTGATGAGGAAGAGCGCGAAGGCGAGCGCATAGCCGGCGACGATCCACTGGATCGAGGAATAGCTGGCGCCGAGGTCCTTCTGGATCGACGGGATCGCGACGTTGACGATGGTCGTGTCGAGCAGGTCCATGAAGAAGGCGAGGAGCACCACCCAGAGGGCGATCGTCCGCGCCGTTCCCGAAATGTTGAGTCGCCCGTCGGCGAGCCGATCCGTGCCCATCCTCTTTCTCCCATCATCACCACGTATATTCCGACGCATATACTCCGTTCAGAGTATTATGGCAAGACTATAGGCGGTCGCGCAGCGCGTACCATGCCATTCCCGCCGCAAGTGCCGGTTTTCGCAGCCATTTTCCGCCCGGAAATGGCGGGACCGGCAGCGCCGCGAACGTGTCGAGCCGTCCCGGATCGCCCGCGATGGCCTCGGCAATGACCTTGCCGGCGAAAGGAGCGAGCGCCACGCCCTGGCCGGAATAGCCCGAAGCGACATAGATGCCGGGGCGCAGCCGCCGGATGAACGGAAGCCGCCGCATCGTGATCGCGACCGCGCCGCCCCAGGCATAGTCGATGCGGACATTGCCCAGTTGTGGATAGACCTTCCCGAAGTGGCGGCGGACGAACGCCGCCACGTCGGCCGGCTTCCGCCGCGAATAGGTCTCGCCGCCGCCGAAGAGGAGCCGCCCGTCCGCCGTCGGCCGGAAGTAATAGACGACGAAGCGCGTATCGGAGACCGCCTCGCCGTTCGGGATAAGTCCGCCCGGCCGCCCGGCGCCGATCGGCTCGGTGGCGAGGATGTAGTTGTCGATCGGCATCACCCGCGCTTCGGTCTCGGCGTCGATCCCGTCGAGATATCCGTCGCCCGCAAGCACGACGATTTCGGCCCGCACCGAGCCGCGCGCGGTCCTTACCTCGAAGCCGCGTGTCGCGGCGCCCTCGATGGCGGCCACGCGCGTCCCCTCGAAAATCCGCGCCCCGGCCTTCGCCGCCACCCGGGCGAGCCCTTGCGCGAACTTCAGCGGATCGAGGTGCCCGGCGCCCATGTCGCGCCGGCCGCCGAAATAGACGTCGGTCCCGATCGCCGCCGCGAGCCGGTCGCGGTCGAGCCATTCGACCGGCTCGTATCCGTAGTCCCGTTTCAGCTTTTCGACATAGGCGATCTCGCCGGCGACGAGCCGCCGCCGGTGCACCGTCTCGATCAGCCCGTCGCGCCACGCGCACTGAATGCCGTGGCGCGCGATCAGATCCTTCACCAGAGCTTTCGCTTCTTCCGCCAAGCGCCAGAGATGAATCGCGTTTTCCCGTCCGAGCTTGGCCTCGATCCAGTCCTGGTCGCGCCTCTGTCCCGAATGGAGCTGGCCGCCGTTCCGTCCCGAGGCGCCCCAGCCGACCTGCTCGGCCTCGAGAAGCGCAACATCGATCCCGCGCTCGGCGAGGTGCAGCGCCGCCGAGAGACCCGTGTAGCCGCCGCCGACGACCGCGACATGCGCTCTTGTGCTCCCGTCGAGTGCGGGGAACTTCAGGCTCTGGTCGGCCTGCGCGGCGTAGAGCGAAGGGGCGTGCGCCATCGCCTCGGTTGTTCACCGGCCGCCCGGCCCTGTCAAAGCCGGGCCCGCGAGGTCGCCGGGAACGGGGCCTCGCTTGCATCGCCGGCGTCCTCGGCCCTCAGGTCTGCCGCTTCCGCGGCGGGTAGGGCGATCCGTCCTTGTGCGTGTAGTCGGGGGCGCCCGCGTCGATCTTGAGGTCGATGTCGGGATAGTCGGTCGCGTCGAGGCCCGGAAAACGCGAGCCGATTTCGAGCACCAGCGCGTCCCTCGACGAGCGGTTCTGCAGGCAGTGCCCGTCCGGGACGCCGGCCTTGAACCCGGCGCTGTCGCCGGCCCTGAGCACCTCCTCGCCGTCATTGCTGACGAGAACCACCTCTCCCTCGACGACGAAGACCAGTTCGTCCTCGTGGCTGTGCCAGTGCCGCTGCGCGGTCCACGCGCCCGGCGGCAGACGGCAGAGGTTGACCCCGAACTGGGTAAGCCCCGTCGCATCGCCGAGCCGGATGCGATGGCGCTTGCGGGTCGGCGCGTCGTAGGGCGGCGGATACATCGTTCCGGCCACCGTCGGAGCCGTCTTCATGTCGATCTTCTTGACCATGGTCTTGAGCCTCTCCTCAGCGCAAGTCGCTGATCATCAGATCGATCACCGATTCCAGTTCCGGAAGCTTGCCGGTGAGAATCTCCCACAAGGTGTCGGGATCGATCGTCTGGTATTCGTGTCGGAGGACGTTGCCGAGAGATTGAACCCCGATCCAGTCGATGCTCGGATATTTGACGATCAGGTCCTCGGGAAGCGCTTTTGCCGCCTCGGAGATGATCAGTAGAGCGCGCTCCGACGCGCGGCGCACCACATAGTTGTTCGCGAAGCCGTGGGCGTCCGAACCGGCCATGCCTTATCCACGAAAACATCGACATCCGAGTCCGGGCGGGCCTCGTCGCGCGCATAAGAACCGAACAGAAACAGTGCCGCCGCTGCGCCGGCGCATTTCCGGTTCGACCGACTTGAGCTTGGCAATAATCTCGTCGCGCCGCATGCAAGCTCACACGTTGAGCAGCAGGTATTCCCGTTCCCACGGGCTGATCACCTGCATGAAGGTCTCAAACTCCGATTCCTTGATCGCCCGGTAGGTGCCGACGAAGCGCTTGCCGAAAATCTCGACCAGTTCCTCGCAATCCTCGAACAGCGCCACCGCCTCGAGGAGTCCGCGGGGCAGGGCGATCTCGTC
>Ga0070741_10011568_pt1 | contig 16254 bp, 10 predicted proteins | sample Coa_R1_4_FD_66440 | JGI IMG/M metagenome (GOLD analysis project Ga0070741, IMG submission 66440) | Surface soil microbial communities from Centralia Pennsylvania, which are recovering from an underground coalmine fire - Coalmine... | ecosystem: Environmental > Terrestrial > Soil > Unclassified ...
CCGTATCTCAAGCGCAAGCCCAACCGGAGCTGGCGCCAGCAGCTGGAAGCGGGCATGCGCGAGTGGCGGGAGATCCTCGAGGCGCGCGCCGGGGTGGAGGCGAAGCCGCTCAATCCCGCGTTCGTCTACCGCGAGCTGAACAAGCGGCTTCCGGACCGCGCGATCTTCACCGCCGATTCGGGGAGCACGGCGACCTGGTACGCGCGGTACCTCGACATGCGCGCGGGGATGATGGGGTCTCTCTCGGGCAACCTCGCGACCATGGGCCCGGCGATGCCGTACGCCGTGGCCGCGAAGTTCGCCTACCCGGACCGTCCGGTGTTCGCGCTCGTCGGCGACGGCGCCATGCAGATGAACGGCAACAACGTGCTGGTGACGGTGAAGAAGTACTGGAAGGAGTGGAAGGACCCCCGCTTCGTCGTGCTGGTGCTGAACAACCGCGACCTGAACATGGTCACCTGGGAGCTGCGGGCGCAGTCCGGGGAGCCGAAGTTCGAAGGTTCGCAGGAGATCCCCGACTTCCCCTATGCGGCGTACGCGGAGTCGCTCGGGCTGATGGGCCTGCGCGTCGATCGGCCCGCCGACGTGGGCAGCGCGTGGGACCGGGCGCTCTCGGCGGATCGGCCCGTGCTGGTCGAGGCCTACACCGATCCGGAGTTCCCCATGATGCCTCCGCACATCACGCTCAAGGAGGCGAAGGCGTATGCGCGCTCGGTTCTCAAGGGCGATCCCGACGCGAAGCACATGATCGGCGAGACGATCAGGACCGCCGTCGCCGGCGTCTTCAAGAAGGATGATGAAGACGACCGGTGAACCGGAGATCCGCGCGGTCGACGTCTCCGCGTACGAGGTGCCCACCGAGACGCAGCCCGAGTCGGACGGCACCGCGGTCTGGAGCAAGACCACCCTCGTCCTGGTCGAGCTCCTGGCGGGCGGCGTCCGGGGCATCGGGTACACGTACGCGGGAACGGGCGCGGCGCGGGTCATCCGCGAGGTGATCGCGGAGGCGGTGCAGGGGGTGGGCGCGTTCGACACCCGCCGCGTCTACGAGGCCGCGACCGGCGCCGTGCGGAACCACGGCCGGGAGGGCGTCTGCGCGATGGCCATCTCCGCCGTCGACATCGCCGCCTGGGACCTGAAGGCGAAGCTGCTGGGGGTGCCCCTCGCGAAGCTCCTCGGTTCGGTGCGATCCGAGGTCCCTGCGTACGGCAGCGGCGGGTTCACCTCGTACACCGAGACGATGCTGGCGGCGCAGCTCGGGCGCTGGGCGGACCAGGGATTCCGGTTCGTGAAGATGAAGGTGGGGCGCGAGCCCGCGCGCGACCTCGAGCGGGTGCGCGCGGCGCGCAAGGCGATCGGACGGCGCTGCGAGCTGATGGTGGACGCGAACGGCGCGTACTCGCGGAAGGAGGCGCTCCGCTTCGCGCGCGCGTACGACGGCGAGGGAGTCACCTGGTTCGAAGAGCCGGTGGTGAAGACGGACGTCGAAGGCCTCCGCCTCCTCCGCGACCAGGCGCCGATGGAGGTGACCGGTGGCGAGTACGCCTGGGCGCCCCACGACTTCCGCGAGCTGATCCCGGTGCTCGACGTGGTGCAGGCGGACGTCACCCGCTGCGGCGGGATCACTGGCTTTCTCGACGCCCACGCCCTCTTGCGCGCGCACGAGCTCCCGATGTCCTCGCACTGTGCTCCCGCTCTCCACGTCGCGCTCGGTTGCGCCCTGCCTGCCGTGCGGCACCTCGAGTGGTTCTTCGACCACCAGCGCATCGAGCGTCTCCTCTTCGATGGAGCGCCGGAACCTTCCGGGGGGCTGCTCCGGCCGGATCTCTCCCGTCCCGGGCTGGGGCTGGAGCTGAAGCGGGAGGACGCCGGGCGTTACCGTGCGCAGCTTTAGTTTGAGGTCAAACGATGCAGACCCACTTGCAGAAGATCGTGCGGCTCCGCGCCCGTCCGTCCGACCCGGAGCCTGGCGTCGACGTCAGGTCCCTCGAACGCGCCCTGCGGGCCCGCATCTCCGGCGAGGTCCGGTTCGACGCCGGGAGCCGCGCCCTGTACGCCACGGACGGCTCGAACTACCGGCAGGTGCCGATCGGAGTGGTGGTCCCGCGCACGGTGGAGGACGTCGTCGAGGCGGTGGCCTGCGCGCACGAGCACCGCGCCCCGATCGTCGCGCGCGGCGGCGGCACTTCGCTCGCCGGCCAGTGCTGCAACGTGGCGCTGGTGATCGACACCTCGAAGTTCGTCAACCGCATCCTCTGGCTCGATCCGGCGGCGCGCCGCGCGCGCGTGCAGCCCGGGCTGGTCCTCGACCGCCTGCGCGAGCGCGCCGAGGAGCACCACCTGACGTTCGCGCCCGACCCCTCCACCCACAACCACTGCACGCTCGGCGGGATGATCGGCAACAACTCCTGCGGCGTGCACTCCGTGATGGGCGGCATGACCAGCGACAACGTCGAGGAGCTGGAGGTGCTGCTCTACGACGGGACCCGGCTCACGGTGGGCGCGACTCCCGACGACGAGCTGGAGCGCATCTGCGCCGAGCGGACGCGCCGGGGCGAGATCTACCGGAAGCTGCGCGACCTGCGCGATCGCGAGGCGGAGCGCATCCGTTCCCGCTTTCCGAAGATCCCGCGCCGCGTCTCCGGGTTCAATCTCCCGCAGCTCCTGCCGGAGCACGGGTTCAACGTCGCGCGCGCGCTGGTCGGCACCGAGGGGACCTGCGCGCTGGTGCTCTCCGCGACCGTGCGGCTGGTGCACAGCCCTCCGGTTCGATCGCTTTTGGTGCTCGGGTACGAGGACGTCTACCAGGCGGCGGATCACATCATGGAAGCGATGGAGGCGGGCCCGACGGGCTGCGAAGGGATCGACCAGAAGCTGGTCCACGAGATGACCTGGAAAGGCATCCATCCGCAGGACGTGAAGCTCCTCCCCGACGGCGCCGGCTGGCTGCTGGTGGAGTTCGGGGGCGACACGAAAGAGGAGGCGGACGGGAAGGCGCACAAGCTGATGGACCGCCTGCGCGGCGGGCCTTCGATGAAGCTGTTTGACGACAAGAAGGAGGAGGAGCGCCTCTGGAAGGTGCGGGAGGCCGGGCTCGGCGCCACCGCGCGCAAGGAGGACGGAAAGGAGAACTGGGAAGGCTGGGAAGACTCGTCGGTGGCTCCGGAGCGCCTCGGCGAATACCTGCGCAAGCTGCGCAAGCTGTTCGACGAGTACGGCTACGACGGCGCGCTCTATGGCCACTTCGGGCAAGGCTGCGTGCACACCCGCATCGACTTCGATCTGAGGACCGCCGAGGGGATCGCGAAGTACCGGCGCTTCATCTCCGACGCCGTGGACCTGGTGGTGGCGCACGGCGGATCCATCTCCGGCGAGCATGGCGACGGACAGAGCAAGGCGGAGTTCCTGCCGAGGATGTACGGCGACGACCTGGTGCGCGCCTTCGAGGAGTTCAAGGGGATCTGGGATCCCGACTGGAAGCTGAACCCCGGGAAGGTGGTGCGCCCGAACCGCATCGACGACGACCTGCGCATCGGGCTGAACTACCGCCCGCCCGTGCCGCCGACGTACTTCCATTACCAGGATGACGATTTCAGCTTCCCCAAGGCGACCGCGCGCTGCGTCGGCATCGGCGAGTGCCGCAAGACCGACAGCGGGACCATGTGCCCGAGCTACAGGGTGACGATGGAGGAGATGCACTCGACGCGCGGCCGCGCGCATCTGCTCTTCGAGATGCTCCAGGGCAATCCGCTGGGCGCGGGCTGGCGCGATCCGCACGTGAAAGAGGCGCTCGATCTCTGCCTCGCGTGCAAGGGATGCAAGGGCGAATGCCCCGTCAACGTGGACATGGCGACGTACAAGGCCGAGTTCCTCTCGCATCATTACCGGGGCCGCCTCCGGCCGCGCACCGCGTACGCCATGGGACTGATCCACTGGTGGGCGCGGATCGCCTCGCGCATGCCGGCGCTCGTGAACGCGCTGTCCCGCACGGCGGTCTTCAAGCGGCTGGGCGGCGTCGCGCCGGAGCGCGAGGTCCCCCGCTTCGCGACGCAGACCTTCCGCGCGTGGTTCCAGGCGCGCCCGCGAGTGAACGCGGGCGGCGAGCGCGTCATCCTCTGGGCGGACACCTTCAACAACTTCTTCCACCCGGACGTCGCCAGGGCGGCGGTCGAAGTGCTCGAGGATGCGGGATTCGAAGTGGCGATCCAGCCCGAGAAGCTCTGCTGCGGGCGGCCCCTGTACGACTACGGGATGCTCGATCTGGCGAAATACAAGCTGCGGCAGATCCTCGACGGCCTCGCGGAGGAGATCGCCCGGGGCACGCCGGTGGTCGGGCTCGAGCCGAGCTGCGTCTCCGTGCTCCGCGACGAGCTCCTGGGACTCTTCCCGCACGACGTCAACGCGCAGCGGCTCGCGAGGCAGACGCACACGCTGACCGCGTTCTTGCGCTCCAGGGCGCCGCACTGGCGCCCGCCGCGCGTCGAGCAGCACGCGATCGTGCACGGGCATTGCCATCACAAGGCCGTGCTCGGATGGGAGAAGGAGCAGGAGCTGATCCGCGCGGTGGTCCCCGATTGCGAAGTGCTGGACTCGGGCTGCTGCGGGATGGCGGGCTCGTTCGGGTACGAGGCCGACAAGTATGGCGTCTCCATGCAGATCGGCGAGCTCCGCCTGCTGCCCAAGGTTCGCGCCGCCGGCCGCGAGACCTTGATCGTCTCGGACGGGTTCAGCTGCCACGGACAGATCGAGACCGCGGGGAGGAAGCCGTTGCACATCGCGCAAGTGCTGCAGATGGCCATCCGGCAGCGCCGCCCGGTGCCACGAGCGTCGGAGGTGGCGAGCCGTCGCCTCCGCTCGCGGCGCCTGCTTCGCCGCGCCGCGCTTGCCGGGGCGGCCGCCGCCGTGCTGGTCGCCGCCGTCCGCACTCTCTGAGCCCTCTGCCGTTGATCTCGGTGGCGCACGAAGGCAAGCTCCCCCGGATGTTGCCTGGATGCGCCACCCCCGAGGGCACGGCCCGGTTCCGCGACGCGAGCGGCGCCGCACTCGGCCATTTCCGGCAGGCGGCGGGGAGCCTCTGGCTTTCCTCGCTGGGGATCGGCACGTATCTCGGCCGCGACGACGCCGCTACCGATGCGCGGTACGCGGCCTCCGTCCGCCGCGCCCTCCAGCTCGGCCTGAACGTCGTGGACACCGCGATCAACTACCGGAACCAGCGCAGCGAGCGTGCGGTGGGCGCGGCGCTCCGCGAAAGCGGCGAGGGGCGGGACGGCGTCGTCGTCTGCACGAAGGGCGGCTATCTCGCCTTCGACGGGGGGCGGCCCTACGACGCGCGCGCGTACGTGGAAGAGACGTTCCTGCGGCCGGGCATCCTCGAGGCGGAGGAGATCGTCGCCGGCTGCCATTCGATGGCCCCGCGATACCTGGCCGACCAGGTCGAGCGGAGCCGCCGCAATCTCGGGATCGAGTGCATCGACGTCTATTACCTGCACAACCCGGAGACCCAGCTCGGCGAGGTCCCCCGCCCCGAGTTCCTCCGCCGCCTGCGGCTCGCCTTCGAGGCGCTCGAACGGGAATGCAGCGATGGCCGGATCGCGTGTTACGGAACCGCCACCTGGAGCGGGTACCGGCTGGAGCCCGAGGACGAGGAGTACCTCTCGCTCTCCGAGATCCTCGAGGCGGCCCGCGCGGTGGGCGGCGACAGGCACCGGTTCCGGGCGCTTCAGCTGCCGTTCAACGTCGAGATGGACGAGGCGGCGACCTTCCGCAACCAGGGGGAGCTGACGCTGCTCCAGGCCGCGCGCGCGGCGGGCCTGATGGTGTTCGCCTCCGCGAGCGTCCTGCAGGGCCGGCTGACGCAGCAGCTTCCGCAGCCCGTGCGCGATGCCCTCCACGGCGTGGACACCGACGCGCAGCGCGCGCTGCAGTTCGCCCGGAGCACGCCGGGGATCACCTGCGCGCTGGTGGGGATGAAGACCCCCGCGCACGTGGAGGAGAATGCGGCGTTGGCGAAGGTCCCGCCGCTGCGCCTTCAGGAAAGCTGATGCCCGGCGGGCGGTCTCCAGGCTGACACCGACTCGACGATCCAGTCGTACGTCACGGGCCCGTCCGCCGAAGCCCCTTTCCCGGGCGCTCCTTCGTCATCGCCCCTTCGTCCAGCACCACCTTGCCGTTCACGATCACGTGGCTCACGCCCTCCGCGTACTGGAGCGGATTCTCGAACGTCGCGCGATCGAGGATGCGGTCCGGGTCGAAGATCACCACGTCCGCCGCCATCCCGGGCCGCAGAAGGCCGCGATCGAAGAGCCCGGCCCGTCGCGCGGGCAGCGAGGTCAGCTTCCGGACCGCGTCCTCGAGCGAGAGCAGCTTCAGCTCGCGGACGTAGCGCGCCAGGACGCGGGGCATGGAGCCGAAGGCGCGCGGATGCGCGAGGTCCTTCGCGAACGGACCGTCGATGGCCTGCCCGGGATTGTCGGTGACGAAGCTCACCCAGGGCTGACGGATCGCCAGGCGGACGTCGTCCTCGCTCATCCAGAAGCGCACCGCCCAGCCCTGCGCGCGGTCCGCCTCCACGATCTCGAGCAGGGCCTCCTCCGGAGGCTTCTTCATCTCCTGCGCGACGTCATCGAGCCGGCGGCCCATGTATTTCGTCAACGCCGGGTTCACGCAGGAAGCGAGCTGGATGGTGCTGGCCGGCTCGCGTTCCAGCGCGGTCCTCAACTCGCCGAGGATGCGTCGCCGGGTCGCGGGGTCGTGGAAGCGACGGATCATCGCATCCGTTCCTCCGGCCTGCGCCCACTCCGGAATGGTGGCGGCGAGGCCGTTGGACGCGGCGATGTAAGGATAGACGTTGGCCGAGATGTCGATTCCCTCGGCGCGAGCGTTCTCGATCCGGGCCAGCGCCTCGCGCATCCGTCCCCAGTTCTTCCGCAGGCTCACCTTGAGGTGCCAGATCTCCACGGCGATGCGGGCTTCGCGTCCGATGGCGATGGCCTCGTCGAGCGCCCGGAGGACGACATCGTCCTCCCCGCGGATGTGGCTGGCGTAGACACCTCCGTGCCGCGCGGCGACGCGCGCCAGGGCGATGAGCTCGGGCGTCTTTGCATACGATCCGGGCGGGTAGATCAGCGCCGAGGAAACTCCCACCGCCCCCTGCCGCATGGCCTTTTCGACCTCGTCCTCCATGCGCGAGAGCTGCTCCGGCGTGGGCTGCACGTCCCCGAGGCCCAGCACCACTCCGCGCACCTGGGCGGCGCCGACGAAGGTGGCGAGGTTGAGCGCCGGCCTCGCCCGCGAAAGGCGCTGCCAGTAGCCTTCCAGATCCGTCCAGTCGATGGTCAGCCGGTACTTGTCGAGCCAGGGCTTCGCCTCGGCGATCCAGGCCTCGCTCATCGGCGCCGCCGAACCTCCTTCCCCGGTCACCTCGGTGGTGATTCCTTGCCGGATCTTGGACTCGACGCGGTTGTCGACGAGCAGGTGGAGCTCGGACTGGCCGAGCATGTCGATGAAGCCCGGCGAGACGACGCGCCCGCCGGCATCGATGCGCCGTTCGGCGCTTGCCGAGGCCAGATTCCCCAGGGTAGCGATCCTGCCGTTCCGGATCCCGAGGTCGGCGCGGAACCAGGGCGCGCCGGTCCCGTCGACGATGCGGCCGTTGGCGATGACCAGCTCGTAATCCGCTCCACGCGCGCTTCCGGCCCCCAACCCCACGACCAGCGCAAGCCCGATGCAGCACCACCGGCCGATCTTCAGCGCACTGGGAGAGAGCGAGGCCGTCTTCCCGGGCGCGTCGCGAGGCCGCAGGTCCATGAGACGACTTCCATCATCGCGCCGCGATCCCGTCAAATCTGCCGGGATCGACTGGCGGCGGACGGGTCTGGCTCAGGTCGACCGCAGCGGACGGGCGAGCTGGCTGAGCAGATACGTCGCCCGACGCAAGCCGTGGACGAAGCCGCGCGGAGCCATCCCCTTGCCGTCCCGGAACGGCGAGAAGCGCAACCGCTCCTGATCGACCTGCGCCGGCTCGAGCAGGACGATGCGCGCCACGGGCTCCCAGCGCTTCTCGAGCTGGATCTCGAGCTGCAGCGAGGCCTCCCCGCGTTCGACCGCCTCCACGAGCCGGGCCCCCCGCTTTCGCGCGTGGAGCCTCCGCGGCCGCGAAGAAACGAGACGCAGCTTCGCTCGCCCGATGCCGGCGACCTCGAACGGCGACACCCCGTAGTAGTCGTTGGCGAGGAAGTCGTGCTGCTCGGTGGTGAGCGGCGCAAACGGCGTCGTCCACGGGGAGCGGATGGTGGCGAAGAGGAGGTCCTGATCTCCCCGCTTCGCCTCCGCGCCGGGATCCCGCCCGACGCGGATGGCGATCCCGAGCGCGTCCAGCCACTCCTTCCCCGAGCGCCACCATGCCGTCGAGAGTCGCGCCAGGGCTGGCCCTTCCAGGCGCCGCCCGAGCATCGCGTAGGGACCCGGCACGGTCTCCACGCGCGCCCGATACACCGCACCTTCGGGATGGAACATGCGTGCCCGGCGAAGCAGCGAGAGCGTGCCCGTCAGTGGAGCAAGCAGCCATCCCGCCCAGACGCCGGCACGTTCCGCGCGGTCCATCCGTTCAAGGTGGGGCGTGCGCGCGGTCAGCGCAAAGCACCTTCGCCAGTGCGATGGGCAGCCTCGAGGTCTGCCCGGGATCGACGCTGCATCGAAATCGCCGGCCTCGGCCGGCGCTTCGATCAGCTCCGGGGCAGCCCTGCGCGGAGCGCGGGCCGGCCCGCCGTCGTGGAATGGAGCGGACGTTCCTGCTTCGCCACCACCTTCTGCGGCTGGGTCGCCGCCGCGAAGGACGCGAAGTCGGCGATGGCCATCGCGGCCATTGCCATCCAGAGGATGGCGAGCGCGATCGGGAACCAGTGTTTTCGCAAGCCCATTGCGGTCTCCTCCTGCGTGCCCTTCGTCAGTCCTTACGCACCAGGAGTGACCGCATTTCAGCGGTGGTTTCAGGCAGGAAGCGCAACGCGTTCCCGCAGGAGTGCGGCGATCGGCGCCAACATCCGCTCCGCCCACACATCGTAGCCGAGCGCGCTCGGATGAAAGCCGTCGGAACAGAACAGCTCGGTCCGGCCCGGCAGCGCTTCGCGGCTGAGCGCGTAGAGATCGATCAGCGTCAGGCCGTGCCGCCCCGCGGTCGCGGTGACGTGCTCGTTGAAGAGCTCGATGCGCCGTTCGTACATCGCGCGCGGCAGCAGGCCGGACACGGCAGGCGAGAGCGCGACGTCGGGGATGTTCGCGATGGCGATCGCCGCCCCAAGCTCGCGGAGCGGCACGACGATCTCCTCCAGGTTGAGCGCGAACGCATCGTCGGGGATCTGCAGGCCGACGTCGTTGATGCCGATGCCGATCGTCACCAGCCTGGGGCCCGCCCGGAGCGCGCGCGGGACCTGCGTCTCCAGCACGTCCGAGGTCGTCGCGCCGCTCTCGCCCAGGTTGAGCAGCTTCAGGCCGGGAAACGACGGCCGCAGCTTCGCGACCAGGCGCTCCGGGTACCCTCCGCCCGACGAGGCCCCGACGCCCGCCGCCGTGGAATCGCCGAGCGCCACGTAGAGAAGCTCCGACGGCACCTCGCCAATGTAGGCATCAAGCGCTTTCCCGTGCCGGTGCGAGTGCTGCCTACCCCGGCAAACAAACAGGCGAATTCGCACCCCGATGCTAAGCTGCCGAGCGGGATGATCGCGGGGAAGGACCTCCTCAACCAGTTCAAGGCTGCGTCGTGGAAGGCACCCGACGACGTGGAGGAATTCGTCGCGGCCGCGGAGGCGCCCCAGACCTCGGAGCTGCTCAAGCTGCTCGACATCGTCTCCGGCAAGGCACCCGATGCCGGGGTCCAGCGCTCGCGGTTGGTGGTGTTCGCGAGGCTGATCGACAAGAACCCCGACAAGGCCCTGTTCGCCCCGTTCGTCAAGGCGCTCAAGTCCGCCGATCCCACGCTGCGCACCACGCTCGCGTCCCTGCTGCCCAAGGTCAACAGCGCCACCGAGCATGCCGCGCTCGTCGACTACCTGCGCTCGACCGACGCGGCGCTCCGGGCGACGGCGGCGCGGGCGCTGCAGCAGCTCGGAGGAAGCAGGACCATCTTCGACCTGCTCACGCGCGCTGCCGGCGAGCCGGGATTCGCGGGACGCATCGAGGCGCTGGACGTGCTGGTCGCCTTCGCGCGCCACCAGGCCATCCCCGCGCTCCAGGCGACGCTCCAGGTGGGGGCCCCCGCGGAGAAGCTGCACGCCCTCAAGCACCTCGGCAACGCGGCGGTGATGGGCAAGGATCCGGCGGCGGCCCTGAAGGCGATCGCGCCGCTGCTCGATGCGCAGAAGCAGCCCGAGCCGGTGGTGATCCAGGCCATCCTCGCCTTCTCCGCCCTCTCCACCGAGGACGACTGGTTCGAGTACGTCGGCATCTTCCTCGACGCGGACGGCGTGGGAATGGTGAAGGCCGCCGTGGACGGGCTGCGCCGCTTCACCTCCGCCCGGGTGATGGCGGCGCTGGAGCGGAAGATGCGCGCCGGCCCGCGGGCGATCCGGATCGCGGTGCTCAACGCGCTCGAGTCCATCGCCACCGACGCGGTCCTCCCGCCCCTGGTCGAGGCGCTGGCGCACAAGCAGATCCCGGTGCGCAACCGCGCCGCCGAGGTCCTCAAGCAGCTCTCCATCGCCGGCAAGCTCGACGTCTCCCGGACCATCATCTGGCTGCTCCGCAGCCACGACGTGAACGTCCGGCGGATGGCCACGGAGATCATCCGCAGCGTCGCCGATCCCGACCAGCAGCTCTGGCCGAAGCTGATGGGCGTGCTGCGCGACGAGGACTGGTGGGTCCGCGAGCGGGTGATGGATGCGCTGATCGAGCTCGGCGGACAGCGGCTCACGCCGCACATCGTTCCGCTGCTCGCGGACACGAGCGACGTCATCCGCCGCTTCGCCGTCAGCGTGCTCGGGCGCACCAGGGACCCGAAGGCGCTGCGCTCGCTGGTGCAGACCGCCACGCAGGACGCGGACTGGTGGGTGAAGGAGACCGCCATCGAGGCGGTGGCGGCGATCAACGACGCCCGCGCGGTCCCGTACCTCCTGCACATCATGGCGGCGGATCGCGAGCTGCAGCCCGTGTGCATCCAGGCGCTCATCGACATGGGGGCGAAGACGGCGGCCCCCCAGGTCGGACCGCTCTGCGGATCGGAGAGCGCCGACGTCCGCCATCTGGCGGTGAAGTTCCTCGACAAGTTCGACTGCAGCGATCACGCCCCCGAAGTGGCGAAGCTCCACGACGACCCGCACCACAAGGTCCGGGCGGCCGCGCGCGAGCTGATCACCCGCTGGCGCATCACCGCCCAGGGTCAGGCGGCGCACGCCGTCCCTCTCCTCGACCGCCTCCTCATCCAGCTGGCGGAGCAGGAGGGCGACGACCTGATCGTCGCTTCCGGCAAGCCGGTGTTCATCAAGAAGGTCGGGCGGGTCTCGCCGATGATCCCCGGGATCCTCGAAGAAGAGCAGGTCCGGGCCCTGCTTCTCCCGCACCTCTCCACCGAGCAGATGATGGCGCTGCAGGCGCTGCAGGACGTCGACTACTCGCACGAGGTGAAGAGCGAGGGCCTGCGCTTCCGCGCGAACATCTTCAACCAGCTCGGCGGGATCTCCGGCGTGTTCCGGCGCATTCGCGGCGCGCTCCCGGAGTTCGAGAAGCTCGGCCTTCCGCCGCTGGTGCGGACGTTCGGGGACATGAAGAACGGGCTGGTGCTGGTGGGCGGGCCCACCGGATCGGGGAAGTCCACCACCCTCGCGGCGCTGATCGACTACATCAACCGGACCTCCTCGCGGCACATCATCTCGCTCGAGGACCCGATCGAGGTGCTGCACAAGCGCAAGCAGAGCCTGGTGAACCAGCGGGAGGTCGGCGCGCACACCCGCAGCTTCGCCGCCGCGCTCCGCTCGACCTTGCGGGAAGACCCGAACGTCATCCTGGTCGGCGAGATGCGCGACCTGCCGACCATCGAGTTCACGGTGGTCGCGGCGGAGACCGGGCACCTCGTCTTCGGGACGGTGCACACCGTGTCCGCGGCGACCACCGTCGATCGCATCACCAGCGCCTTTCCCCCGGGACAGCAGCAGCAGGTCCGCTCGACCCTCGCCGACTCGCTGCGCGCGGTGATCTGCCAATACCTGATGAAGGAGAAGAACGGCCCCGGCCGCGTGCTGGCCGTCGAGCTGATGCTCAACAACGAGGCGGTCTCGAACCTGATCCGCAAGGGGAAGGCGTTCCAGCTCCCGTCGGTGATCTCCACCGCTCGCGAGCAAGGCATGCAGCTGATGGACGGCGATCTGATGCGGCTTGCGCGCGAGGGGAAGATCAGCGCCGCCGACGCCTACGTGAAGGCGGTGAGCAAGAAGGAGTTCGAGCCGCTGGTGGAGGAGGAGGAGAAGGCATCGCAGCAGAAGCGCGCGCCCGTCTTCAAGCAGGCCGCCGCGAGCGCCGCCGGAACGCCGCAGCCGGTTCCGCGCGCCGCGGCCGCACCGGCGGCTCCGCAGCCGGTCCCCCGCGCCGCCGCTGCGCCGGCGCAGGTCCCGGCCACGGCGCGGCCCGCGGCCCCTGCCGCGCGGCCGGTCCCCGGCAACGGCGCGAGGAAGCCCTAGTGCGCGCGATCCCGACGGGGGTGCACTGAATGCCGCGCATCGACTCCTTCCTGCGACTGGTGGCGGAGCAGGGCGCGAGCGACCTCCACTTCCACGCCGGGAACGTGCCGATCATCCGCTACGAAGGCGAGCTGATGCCGCTCCCCTTCCGGGTCCTCTCGGAGGTGGAGACCTCGCGCTTCCTCCTCGAGCTTCTCGGCGACGAGCAGCGCGCCGACTTCGAGAAGACCCAGGAGGCGGACCTGGTCTACTCGATCGAGAACGTCGCGCGCTTCCGGGTGAACATCTTCGTCCAGTCCTCGGGGCTGGGTGCGGTGTTCCGGGTGATCCCGAACGAGGTGCCGACGCTCGAGCAGCTGAACCTCCCGCCCGCGGTGCGCCGGCTGACGCAGCTCTCCAACGGCCTGGTGCTGGTCACCGGCCCCACCGGTTCCGGCAAGAGCACGACGCTCGCCGGGATGGTCGACGACATCAACAAGACTTCCGAGCGGCACGTGATCAGCATCGAGGATCCGATCGAGTTCCTGCACCGGCCGATCAAGGGCGCGATCACGCAGCGGCAGGTGGGAAAGCACGCGGAGTCGTTCGCGGGCGCGCTGCGGTCGGCGCTGCGCGAGAGCCCCGACGTGCTGGTGGTGGGCGAGATGCGCGACCTGGAGACCATCCACCTCGCCATCTCGGCGGCGGAGACCGGCGTGCTGGTGATCGGCACCCTGCACTCGAACAGCGCTTCCAAGGCCATCGACCGGATCATCGACGTGATCCCCGAGGAGAGCCGCGACCAGGTGCGCAGCACCCTCTCGGTGCTCCTGCGCGGGGTGATCTCGCAGCATCTCGCGAAGCACGCGAGCGGAGAAGGCCGGGTGGCGGTGATGGAGGTGCTGCTGCAGAGCTACGCCGTCTCCAACCTGATCCGCGAGAACAAGGTCTTCCAGATCGACGGATACCTGGACACCGCGTCCTACGACGGCAGCGGGATGCAGAGCCTGGACGCCTGCCTGTTCAAGCTGGTGAAGCAGGGCGAGATCACCGTCGACGAGGCGCTGAAGTTCGCCAACCAGCCGGAGTCGCTCAAGCGGCTCGCGGCGGAACTGCCGGAAGACTGATGGACGCCAAGGCTCGCGACAAGGCGGTCGAGCGCGCCCGGGCGCTGGAGAAGTCGGGGCAGGGAGACGCCGCCGCGAAGCTGTTCCAGCAGGCGGGAGCGCTGGAGGAGGCGGCGCGGGTGCTGGGAGGGCTGCGCCGGCCGCGCGATGCGGCGGACCTGCTGCTGGAGACGCTCGGGGTTGCCCCGGAGCAGGCGGGGCGCCTCGACGCCGCGGGAAAGAAGCGCGCGTTGATGGCCGCGATCTTCCTCGGCCGCGCCGGCGACAACGCGCGCGCGGTGGAGCTCTTCATGGCGCTCGGCGAGCAGCAGCGCGCGGTGGAGCTGCTGCAGAAGACAGGCGATGCGGTCGGCGCCGCGAAGCTCGCGGCGCTCAAGCCGGGCCAGTTCGAGAGCGGCCCGCTGCTCGCGCCGGCCCGGGGCACCGCGGTGGGAGGGCAGGCCGTCTCCATGGGCTCCGCGCAGAAGCTGGAGGCGCAGGGCAAGCTGGATCTGGCGCTGCAGGCGTACGTCGGACTGAAGCGGTTCGCGGACGGCGCGCGAGTGGCAAAAGCACTGGGGCGCAAGGCCGATGCGGCGCAGCTCTACGCCGACGCAGGCGCGCCGTTCGAGGCGTCGCAGGCGTACCTGGAGCTGGGTGATACCGGAAAGGCGCTCGACAACCTCTGCCGCGTCTCCGCGGACGACCCGCAGTACAGGGTGGCGGCGGCCATCGCCGTGCGGCTGGCCACGAACCTGAACGTCCTCGACTTCCGATTCGAGCACTTCATCGGCGCGTACGTGCGCGCCGGGCCGCGCGACGCTCCCGACTTGCAGGTGTTCGAGCTCCTCGCCGCGCTCTACGAGGGGCACGGGTTCCCGGAGAATGCGCGCGAGGCGCTGCAGAAGATCCTCGCGGTGCGCCCCTCGCATCCCGGCGCCGCGGAGCGGCTGGCGCGGATCGAGGCGCAGCTGCGCCCCTCGGCGATGGTGGCCCGGCAGGTGCTCTCGAACGCGGACCTGCACGCGCGACGCGTGCCGTCGATGCCGGATCTCGGGGAATTGCCGGATCTGCCAGGCGGCGACGTGGCGACGGTGATGCGCGGCGATCCGGAGCTGATCAAGCGCGTGACCGGCCCGGTCGCGAACGGCGCGGAGGTGCTGGCGGAGGCGGAGGTGCTGGTCGACGACCCGCCGCCCGGGGCGCCGGAGGAGAAGTTCGAGGTCGGCGCGACCATCGCCTCGCGCTATCGACTGGAGGCGAAGATCGGCCAGGGCGGGATGGCGGTGGTGTTCCGCGCCTTCGACCTCGAGCTGGAGGAGAACGTCGCCCTCAAGGTCTTCAATGTGGAGCAGTCGTCGGAAGTGCTGGTCGCGCGCTTCAAGCAGGAATTGAAGCTCTCGCGCCAGCTCATCCATCCGAACATCATCCGCCTCTACGACATCGGCCTGAACCACGGGCATCGCTACATCAGCATGGAGCTTTTGCTCGGCAAGAGCCTGAAGGAGCGGATGCGGGAGCCGATCCCGTTTCGCACCGCGCTCGGTTATCTCCTCCAGGCCTGTCACGGCCTGCAGGCGGCGCACGATGCGGGCGTGGTCCACCGCGACGTCAAGCCGGACAACTTCTTCGTCACCGACGACGGCGTGCTCAAGGTGATGGACTTCGGGATCGCCAAGCAGCACGCCACCCCCGGAGTGACGATCGCCGGAGCCATCGCGGGCACCCCGCTGTACATGTCGCCGGAGCAGATCGGGAACTTCAGCTCGGTGACGCATCTCACCGACTTGTACGCGCTGGGAGTCTGCGCGTATGAGATGTTCACCGGCCAGGTGCCGTTCTTCCACGCGGAGCTCGTCCCGTTGCTGATGATGCACGTCAACGCGCAGCCGGCGCCGCCGCGGCAGAAGAACCCGCAGCTCCCGCCCGCGCTGGACGCGGCGATCGTGAAGCTCCTGGCGAAGGATCCGGCGCAGCGGTACCAGAGCTGCCGCGAGCTGGCGGAGGACCTCGGCAAGATCCGCGACGCGTCCGGATGATCGCGATCGCGCTCGCCCTGGCGCTGACGGCGACCGACAAGGTGGACGTGCGGCCGGCGGCCGATCTCGCCATCGGCGGCGCCGCGCTCGTCGTCTGGGCCGTTCCCGAGCTGTTCAAGGGTGATCTCGCGCCGTCCCACTGCCGCCTCTGCGACGGCGCCGACAACACCGGGCTGCCGGGCACCGGCTCGCGGGCGTCGCTGAACGCCGTGGATGCCTGGTTTCACGATGCCACTTCCGGGTGGCTCGTCTCCCGCCGGACCGCGGACGTGGCGAGCAGCGTGGTCGCCTTCGGAATGGTCCCGCTCGGGGTGGTCGCGGGCGCGTTCACCGCCACCGGGCCGTACGCGACCGACGGCGCGGGCGGGCGCGCGATGGCGATCGTCGAAGAGTCGGCCGTCGTCTCCTCGGCGCTGGTGCAGGCGCTGAAGTTCGCGCTGGCGCGAAAGCGGCCGTTCGTCCGGT
>Ga0070741_10011569_pt1 | contig 16253 bp, 12 predicted proteins | sample Coa_R1_4_FD_66440 | JGI IMG/M metagenome (GOLD analysis project Ga0070741, IMG submission 66440) | Surface soil microbial communities from Centralia Pennsylvania, which are recovering from an underground coalmine fire - Coalmine... | ecosystem: Environmental > Terrestrial > Soil > Unclassified ...
GGAGCTGTGGAAAAACCCAAAAACGGTTTTCCCACAGCTCCTTGGACCTTCGGTCCACAGTTCCCACAACGCCGGCTGCGGCTGACTCTTTCTCAAACACAACTTTCCTTCTACTCCCGCCAACCAGGAGTGGGCGCTGGACTTCGCGCATGACGCGGTGGCCTGCGGGCGAGCGATCCGCGTGCTGAGCGTCGTCGATGCGTATACGCGGGAGTGTTTGGCTTTGGAAGTGGACACGAGTTTTGCGAGTCGGCGAGTTACACGAGTGCTGGAAGGGATCATCGCGAAGCGCGGATTGCCGCAGGCGATTCGCTGCGACAACGGACCGGAGCTGACCAGCCGGCACTTTCTGGCATGGTGCATAGAGCGGCAGATCGAGTTAGTCCACATACAACCGGGAAAGCCGACGCAGAACGCGCACGTAGAAAGCTTTCATGGACGGCTGCGAGAAGAATGCTTGGCAGTAAGTTGGTTCCAGAACTTATTCGACGCGCGGCGGAAGATCGCAGCGTGGCGGAAGGAGTACAACGAAGAACGTCCACACAGTAGCTTGGGATACTTAACGCCAAAGGAATTTGCTACATCGCTGAGGGCGGCTGAGCCCGGCTTCGCTCTGTTGGCTCCGCCGTCCTCAGCCGCTAACCCGGAGGCGCAAACTGTCGCATGATCGCGTGCGCGAAAGCGGGGGGCAGGTCAGTGAGCAGATGCTGCACCGCAGCCGCATCCGTGCAGCCCAGCGAAAGCGATTATTTGGCGTCGTAGAGGGAAAGATCAAAGCGACACGGTTTGTCGTTCCTGGATCGGGAACCAGTGAGCTTTCGGGGCTGGACGGCGAGGGTGGCTTTGAGGGCGATTTCGTTAAAGGAATCTGACGGAACGCTGGATTGTCGGTTCGCATGAAGCGAGACGCGGAATCGCTACCCTGTCCGTTCTTGTTGAAATTCCTGACACTCTACTGAACCAGCCTCGCGCCTCAGAAGTTGAATTGCAATTGAAAGTCGATTGTACGTGCTCCGAGCGCATTCAGCGCCATGCCGAAAGTTGAACTGGTTACGTCTTCATTAATGCTTGTGAGGTTCACTTTGTTAAGCAGATTGTAGAAATTCGCGGTGAAGTTGAACTTCGCGTTCTCCCCGAAAACTTTCATTGAGGGCAATCCGAACGCCTTCCCTATCGTGGCGTCGATATCAAAATAGCTAGGACCACGGAAAGAATTGCGGCCAATCGCAGGTGCGCAGGGAATAGGGCCAGGCGATGCGTTACCGGCGACGATGTCTGCGGGTGTCCCGGTTCCTGCAACATAACAGGGCTGACCTGTCGTGGGATTGCTTTCTGGAAATAGCGAAAGCGCAGGCACGCTGCTAGGCGTTTTGAAATCTCCAGTACGATAGCCGCCAAGATAGTAGCCTGGCCGTAGCACGCCACCACCGCCGTAGGCACTTCCGCTCTGATCGTAAATTGCGCTACTACCCATACTGGGATCATTCGGATTCCAGGGGAATCCTGAATGGAGGTTCAAAATCCCACTCAGGGTCCAACCGCCAACGGTCTTTTCAAGCAGGCCGTTGGACGCACGGAATATTTTCGGCGACCAGATTCCGAAAAGTTTGAATGTGTGAGTAACGTCGAAATCAGACGGCGCGTAATCGTTGTTCATGGTGAACATGTAGCTTCCACCATCACAACTGCAGGCGCCATTGTGCTGGGCGGGAGAATAGTTATTGGATCCGGTATCCAGTCCTTTGCTCCAACGATATTGTGTTTCAAGCATGAAGGAGTTGCCGAAACGATGGCGCAGGCCGGCAAGCATAGCGTTGTAGTTCCCGAAACCTTCGTCGTCGTACATCGTGATCGATTGCACCACTGGGTTGAATGCTTTTGCGCTCTGTCCGGCGGCAAATAACTGAGCGTACTCGTACAGACCATAGTTGTACAAGCGCGTAAGATGGCGGCTCGCAGTGCCCTGGTATCCCAGCGTTGCTACCCACTCGTGGCCAAGCTCGTATTCGGTGTCAAGTGAATAACGATATGTGCGCGTTGTCGGCCAATGCTGCTCGTAGGCGACGAGGTTGACCGGTTGATAATTCTGGCCCGGAACCGGCAGGTTGGTCGTGGGATCGAACGTCATGGTTGCTGCCGAGTTGTCGGCATAACCATAAAACGATGTTGTGCTACTAGGCAGGGCGTTGGGCCCGTACAAAATATTCGATCCATACAAGCTGAGATATGAAGACAGGTAAGGAGGATTGTTCCGGCCATCAAGCGAGTTCGCTTCCTGCAGCGCAGAGAAGCCGATACCGAAACCTCCGCGGAGTACCAATTTGTCGTTGAACCGATTTGGAGTCCATGCGAAACCCAATTGAGGTCCAAAATTTGTTTTTTGTGCTTGGTAGAGACCTCCGCCGGTTCTGACTTTTAAGCCAGTAATCGCGTTCGTTCCCTGGCCCAGTTCGACAGAAGGAAGATGTCCCTTCTTTTCTGAGATTGGGCCGAAATAATCCCAGCGAAGACCGGCCGTGAGGGTGAGGTTTGGCTTGATCTTGTAGCTGTCCTGAATGAAGAAACCATACAAGGTTTCACGAGAATCGAAACGAAAATCCGATGGCGAGCCTGTCTGCGGATTAAATGTCGCGGATTCGCGGATGGGCGCATCGTTGAGCAGGTCCCAGATGTTGTTGAAGTCATAGCTTGGCCGGGCATTCCAAGGGGCCGCGTCCAGGAAGAGGAGTCGCGTGACCTCGCCACCCATCTTTAATGTGTGGCTGTGGTGGACCTTGGTCAGAACATCCTTGGCCGCGTACGTCCATTGATCAAACTCCAGCGGATTGGAGATGCCAAATGAGGGAGCGCCACCCCACAAGCTGCCAATACTTCCATAGTCCGCGAGGTTTGCAAGACTCAGCTTCGGCAGCCCCCAGGGCGAGTTGGGATTGTCTCGCAGGGTATTCTCCCGCCATCCTCCGACGTTGGCCCGAAATTCGTTTTGCATGGTCGTCGAAGGCATGCTGTTCCAGATGGCAGTCGCGGTTCGATTGCGGCTCTTTTGTTGATACAGGTTCATGGTTCGCGCTGTGCCGTTCGCAACTGTCTGGCTGATGGGAACGTAGAAAAAGCTGACCGCAAGCAGATTTTTCGTGTTCAAGTTGTAGTCGATCCGCCCCTGGAACTGCTGTTCGAGCAGTGGTTGACTGTAGGACTGCCTGATGTATTGAATGTCGGCAATTCCATCAAGCCCGCTGCCCACCCCGGGAGTGTTTTCGTCCACGAAGCTGGAGTCGGGAGTTCCGAGCGCAGACGTGAGCGGACTTCCGATATCCAACCCTTGTCCCGGAATGTAGCTGCAGTTTGGACCTTGTGTTAGGCCGACGAACGAACAATCCTTGACGAATTGATCGTTCGGGCTTTCGTCTACAGTGGCATGCAGAGGCGCAATTCCCTTATCGCCGAGCATCAAGGCGGCCACGCTCGCCGGTTTCGCGGACGCTCGGAATTCAGGTGTCTCATACCAGCCCGCGCTATTAACAGCGCCGTTCGAGTGAATAGTTTCATACGAAAAGAAGCCGAAGAGCTTGTTGTGCAAGATCGGGCCGCCGAATGCGCCACCGAAATCATTAAGGAACGCCATGTCTTTCTGAACGGGGTTTACACCGTTGTATTTCTGGAAGGCATTAAATACCGGCCGGTCCGCGCGCCAATGGGCGGCTCCGTGAAATATGTTTGTGCCGTTTTGCGAAATGACTTTAACTTGACCCGCACTGTACCTGCCGTCCTCGGCGTCATAGCCGTTGGTCACTACCTTCACCTCTTTGATCGAATCCAGGTTCGGTGTGACGATTGTCGTGCCACCCCACGCGGCATCCGTGGCCCCGACGCCATCGATTTGGTAATCCGTCAGTTCCTGCCGGCTACCGGCAACGGAAATTGCCGGGGCATTTGTGGTCGCGAAAATTCCTTGTGTAGCGCTTCCCGAAGCAGCGGCAAAATTTCGTCCCGGCAGGAAATTTGTTCCTCCGGCAGCGCCCTGGGATCCGTCGCCGAACGCGCCTGGAGTCAGCTGTATCAACTGAAAGGGATCGCGATTGTAAGCAGGCATCGTCTGCACTTCTTGAGAAGTTAACGTTCCGCTGATGTTTGCGGTTTCGGTATCTAAGAGCGGAGCGGTGTTGCCATTTACAGTTATCGTCTCCTGGACCTGACCCACCGCTAGAGTCACGTTCACGGCATTCGGTTGCTCCGCCACGATGCCAACATCTTCCAGCATCTTTCTCTTGAAACCCGATTTCTCGACCGTCAATATGTATCGGCTTGGAGGCAGAGCGTTGATGTTGTATATGCCAGCATCATTCGTTTGCGTTACCAGGGTTCGATTCGTTTCTTTGTCCGTTAGCGTTACGGTGGCGCCAGGGACAACCGCACCCTGACTGTCTGTTATGGTCCCCTGAAGACTCCCGCGATACTGCCCGGCCGCATTAGTCACCATGACACTCAGGAAACAGCCAAGCAACAAAGCGGGAATGGCCAGTGAGCCTTTCATGAATGCATCTCCTAGATTTCGGTTTACAACAAAACTGCAAACCACTACTCCGTGTTTTTTCTGACGTGCGCAATTACCCGGCTACCAGGACACCGGTCAATTTTTTTAGCTTGACCAGATCGGGTGGCTTGATCCCTTTGTCGGTGATTACGATGTCGCACTTTTCGACTGTGCAGAGTCGATAGACGGCCTCCACGCCGATCTTGCTGCTGTCAAGAACCAGAATTCGCTCGCGCCCGGCGCGAAGAAAGGCTTTGGGCATTTCAACGTCGTAGTTCATTACACCCTTATGAAAGGAAAGGGCCGCCGCGCCAAAGAAGACTTTGTCGGCATAAACATCAGCCAGCGCATTCAGCATGGTTGGACCGGAAAGATCGTGGCTGCTCCGGCGGTACACTCCGCCCGTAAGCCTCACTTGAACTCCCGAGCTACCCGCCAACTCGTCGACTACGGCTAGCGAGGTGGTTATCACCACAAGGTCGCGCTTGCCGGAAAGATGACGAGCGACATAACGTGTTGTGGTTCCGGAGTCGAGGACGATGGTTTCGCCATCTTGGACCAGGCGCGCAGCCTCTCGCCCGATTGCGTCTTTGGCAGCCGCCATGCGGGCTGAACGATCAAGAAAACTCTTTTCCATCGAACCTGATGGGGCTGACACGGCTCCGCCCGGGGTGCGGATCACCAATCCAGCGTCCGCGAGCTTGTGGAGGGCGCGACGCACGGTCATCTCTGAGACGGAGAAATGCTTCGCCATTTCCCCGATCGAGGCTGTTCCCCGCTCCTTGACGTAATGCAGGACTTCGCTTTTGCGATCTTCCGCGGTATGCGATTGAGATGTGTTATTAATTCTCATGTTATATGTGAATACATAACAAAGCACAAGTCCATGATGGTCGTCAAGCTTTTTGTTAAAAACCGCGGGTTAGACTGCTACTAGGGCCTCGGGAAAAAAGATGGAGGCGAGATGACGCCGGGACTCATTCAGGAAGATACGCCAGATTGTCGAATCGCAGCTCACCGCCATCCTTCGCTTCGAAGATCACGGCGGAAGTGACATCGTGCCAGCCAGTGCGAATGCGACGGAGTTCGCCTGGTTTCAAAGTGAACGACAGCTCGCGGATATTTGGAGCATGGATCATGAGCGTGGCATCGCCAGTACTGCCGTTATATGCGTCGATTCCAACGAAAATCCGCGGAGCGTAAAAGCGAAATTCTGTTGTTATTGCTTCTGGATCGGCGAACGCGAGATTGAAAGTGCCAAATTTTCCTTGCGGTACGGCTATTCGCCATGCTCTCTCGCCCCAATCGATCACGCCCGAGGGATAGTGCCCGCGCAGTTCGGTGCCGACAGCAAGATGGGGATCGTCAAAGGTGACGTAAAGTGGAGGAGCTTCAGCGGCTTTGCCCTGAATATCGATGTTCTTGGCCTGAGTGTGCCGGATTCGCAAGACGTGAGTCGCATCATCGAACATATAACCATCTTCATTGAGATCTTTGCGTCGCGCTAACGAATTTCCATCGGCGGTAATGGAGTCAGGAACAAAATTCAATCGCAAGACGTCGGTCGAATCCGGATCGAATGTGGAATAGGTGACCGAGCCTTTTCCGTAGCTGATATTTGTGACTACGGAACTCGAACCTAGCAAGTGAGACTCCTGGGTGGGCGCCCATTCAGGCACGGCCCAGAACGCGTCCATCAGCCGTCGTGGCCCGTCAGCGAACTCATCGGTGAACCACCATTGCGGCCCGAATGGCGTGTGCGCCTTACCCGATAAACCTTGGAAGTAAGTTACCCAGTTATAAGAGCGGAATGCGGCCTCCCGGTAAGGTTCTTCTCCGGTTTTCGCGTAGTAGAGGGCCTCGACTGCGGCGAGTCTCGCGGTGTGGCTGTCGCAGCACTGGTTTGGGTCGTTACAGCAGAACTGAATGCCGTCTCCCTGTTCGGTGGTAACGGTCGCGCCGTGGACAATATATTTGGGCCACTTCGGCGTGGTCTTAACCCACTCGATCAGCTTTCGCGCGTGTTCGCGCCACTGTGGATCTTTCTCGGGATGTAGCAGAACGTAGCGCGCGAACTCCAAGGGAATTACCTGATTCATGTTCTCTATGCGCGGAGAAACATCCTCGAAATATCCGACCCAGACGTTGTTTGTGAGTGGATATTTCTGCAACCAATCCCACGCGCCAGCCCGCACCCGTGAATACGCAGCCACATCGCCTTGCTGGAGACGAATGAGTTCGTCAAACAGCATGATGGGTTCGACTACATTGGCCGAGTATGGCCCCATGTGCTCGCCATTGATGCTGCCATCACGCGCGAAACACCGCACCGGCCACGGTGAATTCTTCTCATCTCCGGGCCTGTAATTCTTGACGAGCGCGCTGGCACAACGAATGGCAGCCCGCAAATATTTTGTTTTGCCGGTCATTTCATAGAGGCGGAGGTAGGCGTAGCCGTCCTCGCCGACCACATGCGGCTCAATGTAGTCTTCGCCGTGCGCGCTCCAACCGCTATATCGCTTGGCGCCGGGATTGGCGGAGGCATAGGGCACTTGGGACCAGACGTAATCCCGAGGCGTCAGTCCGTTCTCAAGTTCGTAGTCAACGAAGTCCTGCAGGAATGTGAGCGTGCGCGCGTCTCCCGTGTAGGGATACAGCCGTTCGATGAAGCCTTGCAGCATGGCCCGCAAATACCCAGTGGAGTTGGCCCAATGAGTATCGGGAAACATTTCGAACGTGGTACGGTCGAAGTCAAAACAGCAGTAGTAATAAGGAAGGCGTTGGCGGTTGTACTGGTCCCACAAGATCGTCCATTGCGTCAGAACGTGCGATGAGTAGGAGTATCCGACGTCGTCTGCAATTGGCCACGGCAGCAGCTTCCCTTGCGAATCCAACTGCACCGGACGGCCTGCGATTTCGGGTTGATTTACGGTAGAGACCACTGGAAACGGATCGTGCCGCTGCGCAAACATCACAGCTACCAAACACACGATTGTGGTTCCAATGCGGAAGGTCTTAGTAGCTGGTGTCATATTTCATGATTAATAGTGTTGCTATTAGGACTGTCGCTGCTCCGATAATTGCCAGGCGACTTAGTCGCTCGCCAAGCACCACTGTCGCCAGCAGCACTCCGAAAACAGGGACGAGATACAGTGAAGCCGAGGCAGTCGTAACGTCGAGATGCTGCAATGCCGCAAAGAATAACAACATCGACGCGCCATACATGAACAGCGCCAGGAAAACAAATGCGGCCCAATCCCGCCAATCGAAGAATCCAAACGTGCGGAACGAAAACGGTTCTACCCAAACCAAGAGGGGAATGCTCGCCAGAGATGCGGTGATGTAGCTGAACGTCAGGATGTCGATTTCCGAGAAGCGTTGCATCAACCCTTTGCAGAAGACGTTGTAGAACGACGAGCCCAGACATCCGCCCAGAATCAGAGTATTGCCCACGAGAAATCGCATTTCGCGGAACGAGGCTTGCTTCAAATCGCCTACCGATAGCAGGAGCACGCCCGCCAATCCTATGATCAAGGAACCTGCGCGCAACCAGGTGATGCGTTCCTTCAGCATCAGCGATGCCAGCACGGCGGTGATAACGGGAATCAGCAGATTCAGAATCGCCCCATTGGATGCGAGCGACTTGCTAATTCCCCACGTCATGCCAAGCTGCGCGAGCACTTGCCCGGCAACACCGGCGACGACTAACCTGATCCAATCACTCGCCGATGGACTTGTAGCCCTTTTCCCTTTCCACAAGAATGGCAGGAAAAGAGCCGTGGTGATGTAAAAAGGCAGAAAAGTTATTGCAACCGGCTCCATGTGGCGGTTGAGAATTTTCACTGCAATGCCCTGACCCGACCACATGAGCGAAGCCAGCGCCAATAAGCAGAAATACCAGACTGTTTTGCTCTTGGCGGGAACCGCAGCGACCGTAGCGCTCACGCCGCGAGCACCTTCACGCCGAAGCGGTCCGCGCCCATGGAACTCCCGTCGAAAACGTAAGGTTCGATGCCACGAGCTTCGGCATATCGATCGACAACTCGCTGAAGCGCGTCACTAGCGTCTTCCCTTCCCAGTACTGCGACCGTGCCGCCGCCTCCACCACCGGTGATTTTTGCGCCGTACAACTCGCTGGCCGCGCACTCATCGCGCACAAGGTCCACCAGCAAATCTGTCGCATCACAACCCAAGCCGCACTCGGTATAGGACCAATGCGATTGGAACATCAGGTCTCCCATCAAACGAAAAGTATTTTCACAATCCGAGGACTGCGCCCCGCGCGCGAGTTCGACGAAGAGTGCGATGCGCTGATTCTCTTCGATCGCATAGCGCGTACAGGTTCGCACTCGATAGCACTGGTCTGTCCTGATCCTGCTGAAGGGGTCGGGATGGATTCTGTGTTTGCTTAGAATGTCCACTCCCGAAATGAGCAGCGGCAAGTCGCGCTCGTAACACGAACGGAATTCCGACACGGGGATTTCCGAAAGATAGCCGTTCCACCGCGGCTCAACATACCGCGGAATTTTTGCCTTTTCGTCGATGACCAGATTCAGATTCTCCCGCCCGCAAATCATGCTGTAACCGATGAATGCCGCGGCGCGCGCAGCCTCGTATTCGGCGCCAGTCACAGCATGACGAACACCTGAATCGATCCCCCAATATCGAAGCCCAGCCGGCAGTTTTACCAGAGGACAAGGCAGGCACGACTGACACAAAAGCGGGAGCATGTAACCTTCATCACCTAGTACGGAAGCCGCCTGATCCATGATTCCGCAGCCGGACTCGGCGATGACGTTTTCCGCCCACTGACAGGCCTCCGCCAATTCGACTCCCACGAGTGGGACACCGAAGACGGCCGCAATCGCTTTCATAACTGCAACTTCGATCGCGGCCGACGAACTCACGCCTTTATTCAGCGGAACGGTCGACTCGATGTACACGTTCGCGCCATGTTTCACTTTTTCCGGATACCGGCTGCGGAGGAAATAAAACAGCCCTAGAACGTAGGCGGTCCATCTCACTTTAGAATCGCTGTTGACCTGACTGCGAACAGCAGACTCTGTTATGAGCGAGTCGAGATCATATTCAACGAGATCGAGCCAGCACTCCTGGCGCATTTGCGGATTGAATAGAACAATTTTTTTGTCATGCCGTATCTGCGCTGCCGCCCACGTCGCCTCGCGGATGGTGGCCTGAAACACCAGCCCGCCGGTGTAGTCGACATTCCCACCCATCAGATCGAGTCGACCTGGCGCACGTGTGATGTAGACAGGCGCATCATGCGAGAAAAACTTCCCTGACGCTCGCAATTCGCCGACAGTTCGCTCGAAGCTCACGCCAGCTCCCGAATGCTGTCGATCACGTATTGGATCGCCTCTTCGGTCATCCGCGGATGAATGGGAATACTGACATAGCGATCAAACATCGATTCGGCAACCGGACACTCCCCTTCTCCATGTCCCAAACGCCGGTAGGCCGTGGTCAGATGGATTGGCCTGTAGTGCGACCACGCCTTGATTTGCTTCTTCGTGTATAGCTCCCACATGAAGTCTTCCTTACTGAGCCGGAATTCCGGTTCGAGCAAGAGGAGGTAAATATGAAACACATGCTTTAACTCAGAGGCTATATGGGGTAGTTGCAGACCTTTAATTCCTTTTAGCCCGTGCGAATACTTCTTTGCAATCTCAATACGGCGAGCGTTCAGAGCATCAAGCCTGCGCAACTGCACCAAGCCAACTGCGGCCTGGATTTCGGTCATGCGATAGTTGAAACCGATTCCATCAAACTCCAGATGCCAATAGCGCTTACCCATCGGCTGAATGGTTTCATCGATCGGCAGATACTTCCCTTTAGGATCGTAGGTTCGGCAGCACAGAGAGCGATGCGAGAGCATGCTTTCGAACAGTTCCCTCCGGCTGGTCGTGATCATGCCACCTTCCCCGAGCGTGACCATGTTTTTTTGCTGATGAAAGCTGAATACCCCGATATCGCCGAGAGAACCCGCTTTCCTTCTTTTGTACTCAGCCCCCGCGGCATGAGCTGCATCTTCTACAACTAAGATGCCGCGGGGGCGCGCAAGCGCGATCAGCGCATCCATATCGCAGCATTGGCCGCACAGGTGGACAGGCAGTATCACCTTGGTTCGCGAGGTGATCTTTGCGGCTACTGATTCCGGGTCCAGATTTAAAGTGCAGGGATTGACATCGGCAAAGACCACCCTTGCCCCTAAAGCGGAGGCAGCATTTGCGGTGGAAATCCAACTAATCGGAGTTGTGACCACCTCGTCGCCGGGCCCTACTCCTGCTGCAACTAGTGCTAAAGATAACCCAGCGGTGGCCGACGATACCGCTAATCCATGCTCGGTTCCGCAATGGTTCGCGAATGCCTGTTCGAACTCCTGTACCTTTTCTCCACAGGAAGGCGCGTTCCTCTCAAGCACCTCTAGTACGGCGGCTTTTTCTTCTTCGCCATAGCTCGACCCGTGAGAAAACTCCAGCTCGAATCTCGCTTTAGGCAAAGTCATTGAAACACCTCGCGATCTGGTGCTCACAACCGGGAATTTTAATGCCGCACAACTTCTCAACCTTGTCGCTCAGCAGAAAGTGATCCTTGCCTCGCGGCGCGCGTCCGGGAATCGGTTCGTCCTGCGGCGTCACCAGTTCCTCGGAGAATCCCGCCAAAGCAGCTATGCGTCTGCCCACGTCATAACGCGACATGCTGTCACTTGCGCCCACGTGGAAGACTCCGCGCGCGGATGTTGTCATCAACTGAACAATAATCGAGCTGAGCAGGCCGGCGTGGATAGGATTTCTAAATTCGAACGTGGGAACCAGGACAGGGATCTTCGCCTTCCATTTTGTTGTCAGCGCATCAAGGGCCGAATTCGTTCCGATATCCTTTGCAAACCCGATCACCAAGGAAAAACGCACTATGAGCGCCAAGGGCACGAGACCGCGCACCGACGTCTCGGCCTGCGCTTTGGTTATACCGTAGACGCTGAGCGGGCAGACGCTGTCTTCCTCGCGATAGCCGTGCTTGCTGCCGTCGAATACCGCGGCCGTCGAGGTAAACAGAAAGCGCGTATTCGCGCGTGCGCATTCGTTTGCCACGATTTCCGCTCCCCGCACATTGACAACGAACGCTCGTGCCGGTTCTGCCTCGCAGCGATCGATATCAGCCATAGCGGCCAGCAGCAGTACTGCATCCGGTTGCACGCTTTCGAAGGCCCGCCGCACACTGTGAGCATCGGTGATATCGATAGCAATGCTTTCAGAATCTGTCGAGAATCGCTGCCCCCGCACGACATCGAAATGAGCTTTTGCGACTTCAACCAGGTATGCGCCAAGAAAGCCGCGTGCGCCGATGATCAGTGCTCTCGGTTTTTCCATATGCTCACCAAAACCTTGAGGAGGGCTCGGCGAAGATACCCAGGCAGAAGTCCAAAAAACCGGCCTTCCTGGTTCTGTTCATATATATCATCATGTGTGTGAATATATAACATAACCGAATAACCGGAGACAAGCCGGAATCGGAGGTACACGTGGAAATCAACGTCATTATGTCCGTGGTGCGAGCGATTCACGACAAAATCCGCGATGCCGTAATTCGCACCTGCGAAATAAGCCCAGGCACACTGTCAGAAGTTGCCCACGACGGCGAAGGAGACACTATTTATTGTATCGACCGTGTCAGCGAAACAATGCTGGTGGAACTGTTCGAGCGGGAAATTGCCAGCCGAGACCCGATCGTTCTTATCGCTGAAGGTCTCCCGGGTGGCAGCGTTGTGCTTCCCCCCGGAACGCCGGCCGATAGAGCCGTGTGGCGCATTATTGCTGACCCAATCGACGGCACGCGGTCGTTGATGTATCAAAAGCGTAGCGCCTGGATTCTGACCGGCATCGCGCGTAACCACGGACCTGAGACAACGCTTGAAAATATCGAGGCCGCGGTTCAAACCGAGATACCACTGGTGAAACAACATCTCTGTGACACACTCTGGGCTATCCGAGGTTCTGGAGCACACGGCGAACGCTTGAATCGTGTGGGGAGAACTACTTCTCCGCTTGTGCCAAAACCATCGACCGCCACCAATCTGGCCCATGGATTTGGTTCCGTAACCCGATTTTTCTCGGGTGCCCGGGACATCCTTGCTGCGATTGACGATGAAATCGTTCTGAGCGCTTCCAACGAGAACCAAGACGGAAAAGCATACTCGTTCGAAGACCAATATCTATCTTCCGGCGGACAACTATACGAGTTGATCATGGGACATGACCGCTTTCAGGCTGACCTGCGCCCCCTACTTCGCCCGATTCTGAAGCAGCGCGGCCTGCCAGTCGGCTTGTGCTGTCATCCTTACGATCTCTGCACGGAACTGATTGCCCGCGAAGCGGGGGTTGTGATTACGAATGAGGACGGATCTGGTTTGAGTGCCCCGCTGAACACAACCGCAGACTTATGTTGGATCGGCTACGCAAACCTTCATATCCAGCTCCTGATCGAACCGTTGCTTCGCGCGGCACTAGCCCGACATCGACTCACGTCCTGACAGCGACAACTCAGGCTCCATACACGGTCACTCGTCTCGCACACCTAGATACAGATTCCGTTAAACTGCCGCCTCGAACTCTGTACCGGGTCAGGAGATCGTCAAATTCCCTGGCAGGAGGAACTGTATGAGATTAGAATCTCGCGCAGTTGTCGTGAAACTACGGAATTGCACAGCGATGCGGCCATTGAGAGTGGCCTGTTTCCCGCGGGACAGGTATGGGCAGTTGGCATGGGGCATCCCGAACAGGAGTTGGTCTTTACCGGCTGGAAGTGACTCCTGGACCGGCAACGGGGTAAAGGTTTTGAATCAGCCTGTGCCGCCCCTTTTCGCGAAAGTGTCCGAATTGGAGAGCAGAATCTCTACCCACGAGCGAAGGGGCTGATGGTTGACGAAGATCCGCGAGACGATGCTGGCACCGGACAAATTCCTCAATCAGGCTGGCTATCCGAAGCGTGGGTTACAGGATCCAGCAACGGTCGCGTGGAACCCGGCGACCTTCTTTCTCTGATCACTCGATGAATGGTTTCGTTGGCCTACTTTGGAGTGCTGGCCCCCGTGCCCAGTCAAGGAAACCCATGGCTGCTAGAGTTCACGCGCTCATGGCGAGACGCGCGCGGAGGAGGCCGCTAGCCTTCGGCTAAAACCGAACGATTTGCGGCTCCACGCGCTCGGACGCAAGACTTTCACGACAATGTCGAGAATAATCTTCCTGCTTTTCGCACTCACAACGGTTGCCGCCGCTCAGGCTACGCCTCTACCGGGCCCTGATGAGCGTTATAAGGCCGACCTCCTAGTGGTAGTTGCCCATCCCGACGACGAAAGTGGCGACATAGCCGGTTATCTTGCGCGCACAATTTATGACCAACATCGGCGGGTGGCAGTCATCTTCATTAATCGTGGCCAGAATGGTGGAAACCAAGTTGGCGCGGAGGAAGGGAACGCGCTGGGAGCGGAGCGAGAGATTGAGGGTAGAAAGGCTCTCGCATCTTTCGGAGTCACAAATGTTTGGTTTCTGGAAACGCCAAATGTCTCTTCACAGAACGTGATGAATTCGCTGGAGCATTGGGGGCATGGAGCGATACTCGAGCAAGTAGTGCGCCTAGTTCGCTTGACGCGTCCAGAAGTGATGCTTACCTGGCTACCAGCGTTCGTTGCTGGCGAAAATCACTCTGATCATCAAGCCGCCGCAGTTATCGCGACTGAAGCTTTCGATATGGCAGGCGATCCGGCCATGTTCAGCGAACAACTTGTGCGCGATCACATCGGCGGGCAATCCGGAGAAGGACTCCTGGCTTGGCAACCCAAAAAAATCTATTACTACTCGGATACCGGCGATTACCCAGATTACGGAGAAAAGCCGCAGCTTCCGGCTCCTTATCGCAAGCCTTTCGTCGAGGCTAGGGGGCCCGTGTACTCGAATACCGACCTTTCCCCGACGCAGCATGCGCCTTACTCCCGATTCGCCGCGCAGGAGACCAGCTTTTATCTTACGCAAGAGGGCAAAGTGGGAGCGGATGCCATGGAGAGGCGAGACTTCAAAGAGTTCGAAAGGCCAGCACGCCTGATTTTCGGAAAGTCGCTCGTGGGGGGAAGTACCACCGGAGATGTTTTTGAAGGCGTAATTCCAGGAGCTATCCCTTGGAGAAGAACTGCGTTACCTGACCGGGAAAAACCAAAAGGCGTCTCACTTGAATTGGGCGGACCGTGGAAGTTCTATCAGGAGTTCTGGAGGATCCACAACATCGAGCACCTCGCTGACTTACTTCCGGTTCCCGAGACGGCTGTCCGGCCGGATGTTGGGTACTTGTACTTTCCTCTTCTCCTCCAGAACAACACCGATTCGTTCCAAGAAGTTACTGTCACATCGGAGCTGCCAGAACGCTGGACGGCGAAGAACGGGCACAGATCCTATAGACTTGCCCCTGGAGAGGTCTATCCCGTTCGCTCCTTGCTTGTGCCCTCGGACACTTCGAAAGAGGCTTGGCGCGAAATCAAGTGGAGCGTACAAGTGAATGGCCGTGAGATTAGCTATGTTACGATGCGTCTTCATATGGGAGCTCTAGGCGCGATGCCGCAATAGAACCAGCGATACCTCTCCGCTTCGTCAACGCAATGCATCCCGAAACAGTTCATCAGGACAACACAACTATTGTGAAATGCAAATGGTTACAACGTGCGCGCGATGGCAGCCGGCGGGAAAACCGAGGGGGACAAGCAGTGCGATCGAGTATTTAAAGTCCCTTCACGCGGTACAGGACTACCCCATGGGATCGAACCACAGCACTGATGCTGCCGCTGGTTTTCTTCGTCTCGCGGGTCCACAGGTCATGTAAGTAATAGCCGGCTGTGTTTTCGGGGAGGCCTACGGTCGATGCTGCAACAGAAACTTCCTCTTCCTTCTCGCTCGTGTTGAACAAGCCGACGATCACCTCTAGGTTCGGTTCCGTCTTGGCGAAGACCTGGTGGTTGCCGTTATTGAGGACCCGTTTTGCCGCGATCGAATCCTGGTCGACGGCAAGAACTTCAGTGTTCTTCAGGTAGTTCTGCACGTCCGTCTGGTCGAGATGAGTAAGATCGATGCCGAGGATGAGCGGTGAAGCCCCAAGGGCCCACAGGCTGAGCTGAGTCTGGCGCTCGTCTGGAGTCAGCCCGTCGTTATCGCCATTTCATATTTCGATGGAGTCATAGTCGTTGAATCCGCCAGGGCCAGCGTAAGGCTGCCACTCCGCCACGTAGTTGAAGCGGTTGGCAACATGGGCCCAGTTGGTCAGCGGATAGGTGCTGCCGCCCTTTTCGCAACCGTAGCATTCAACGTCCGGCGCGAATTCCCATTGATTGGCATACTTCATCAGTGTCGGAGCGAGAGCGGTCGTTAAGTCGCCCTGCGTGACGTCGAGGACCATGGGGCGCCCGCTTTGCCGTATGGCATCGGACCAGGCCTTCACGTCAGCGCCGTTGCTGTCTGTCATGCCGTCAAGTTTGATGTAATCGATACCCCACGCCGCGAGCATACCCGCCCATGAGTTCGTATATTCCTGCGCTCCGGGCTTCGTGTAATCAATGCGGACCATGCCCTTGCAGTTGTAGTTGTTCTCCTTAACTGACGGTTCCGCGATCTGAGACGCCGTATACGATGTGCCTTTGATAGGCGTGTTCCGGATGACC
>Ga0070741_10011570_pt1 | contig 16253 bp, 10 predicted proteins | sample Coa_R1_4_FD_66440 | JGI IMG/M metagenome (GOLD analysis project Ga0070741, IMG submission 66440) | Surface soil microbial communities from Centralia Pennsylvania, which are recovering from an underground coalmine fire - Coalmine... | ecosystem: Environmental > Terrestrial > Soil > Unclassified ...
AACTGTCTTTACGAGAGCAGAGACATGGGCATTTTCGTGGAAGGATGCCCACCCCGGGCCATTCAGATCGCGGCGTTCCGCTATGCTATGGGCAAGGCCGTCAGCGCTCATGAACGGACGCAATTCCGGGTACCGGCCGCGGTTGAATTTTCGCCTGCTTAAAACGGCTAAACATGATGACGGCGGTTGCGCTGAGGTCTGTGTTCGCAGTGGGTGACACAGTTTACCGACATGCATTGCCCATCTTTGAAAGGATAGATCCTTTAGTAGCGGCGGCCTCGTTGCGGGGCGACGACCGGATTATGATGACGTACGAGCGACGCCGGCCGGACAGCCCGATCGTTTTCGCATTCGGTGATCTGGCTGTGTGCAGTCGAGCGCTGTCAGGTCAGCGAGATGACGGAGCAGATCTGCTGACAACAGCGGTCGATTTTCTTGCCGCCCTTAATTTTGGGGTCGCAGCCTCGCCCGATGAACGCTGCTGGTTCGGGTTCATTGGTTACGATGCCGTACGGGATTTCGAACGGCTATCATCACGAGCCGACGGCTCTCTACCTGTTTATCAGATTTTCTTGCCCGAAGTGCTGATCCGGATTGGTACTGTGAGCACCATCGTGGTTGGTCGCGGGGTGACTCCCACTGCCGCGCAACAGGCTGCGAGCAGAGCACGAAAGGCATTACTGCGGAAGAGTGGGACCACATTCCGACCGACTCGGACGGGCACCGGCCGATTTAGTCCGGAGTTTGCCGACTACGTCGCCGCGGTGCGTAAAGCAAAAGAATATATTGCCAACGGTGACATTTTTCAGGTCGTGCTATCTATCTCCTGCACAGCTTCGGCCACCGCGGATGGACTGGCTCTCTATGCTAAGCTGGCCGCCCTCAATCCCTCTCCGTTCCAGTTTTGGTACCGCGGCCCCGAGTTCGAAGCCGTCGGCGCTTCACCAGAACCCTGCGTTGTCCTCAAAAACGGGCATGTCTTAATTCGGCCGCTGGCTGGAACGCGACCACGAGGCGCAGATCGCGAAGTCGACCGAGTCGCCGAGCTAGATTTGCAGTCATCAGACAAAGAGCTCGCCGAGCACCGAATGCTGGTTGATCTGGCGCGCAATGACGTTGGGCGTGTGTGCCAACCAGGGTCAGTGCATGTACCTCGATTGATGGTCGTCGAGTATTATTCCCATGTTATACACCTGGCTTCGGACGTAATAGGTCGACTGCGACCGGATTACCGCGCGGATAACGTAATCCGCGCCACATTTCCAGCCGGAACCATGACTGGTGCGCCAAAGGTACGCGCAATGGAAATCATCGACGAGCTAGAACCTACAGGCCGCGGCTTATACGCGGGCGCGGTTGGAACATTCGGTGTCGACCGCGTTAATCTTTATCTGACGATTCGTAGTATCATTCTTTACCAGGGACAGGTCAGAATGCAGGCGGGTGGCGGCATCGTCTACGACTCCGATCCAGTTGCCGAATACAAGGAATGCATTGCAAAGCTACAGGCAGCCGCTCGTGTAATTGGCATCGATATGGAGAGGGTCGCGCCGTGATCCACGTGATCGACAACTATGATTCATTTGTTTACAATTTGGTTGATTACGCTGGCCAATTCGGGTTCGACTGCACCGTGTTTCGAAATGACGCAGTGACTATTGATGAGCTGGTCGCTCTCCAGCCTGAGCTGGTAATCATCTCGCCGGGCCCAGGATGGCCGAAGGATGCAGGAATTTCGGTGGAGTTAATTCACCAGCTCGGGGGGCAGGTGCCGGTGTTGGGTGTGTGCCTGGGACATCAATGTATCGGCCATGCCTTCGGTGCCAAGATTGTACACGCGGCGCAGCCAATGCACGGCAAGCTTTCGATGTTACGACATGACGGGCGCGGCGTCTTCACGGGGTTGCCTAATCCGCTGGAGGTCGCACGTTACCACTCATTGGTTATTGATCCGTCGTCGCTTCCAGACGAGCTTGAGATAACCGCATGGTCAGAGACTGGTGAGGTGATGGGTGTGCGGCATCGGAGCTTACCGATCGAAGGTGTCCAGTTTCACCCTGAATCCTTGTTCACCGCTCACGGTCGACAAATGGTTGGTAATGCATTACTATCCGCACGCCGCCAGGAACCAAATAAAGAAATGGCGGTCGTGTGAGCTTTCGTCTACGCCCTGCAGTGTTTCCGAATACTGGACAGAGATGAAGACTATGAGATATGATCAAACTCTTCTGAGCGGTCACATTCCGTCGAGTGAGGTGGACAACTCAGCGGATACTCGTCAGGATCCTCTGACGGTGCCAATCCGATCACCGCGGCTTCGTGAACTCGCCGATCGAGTGGGCGCCGTGCTCGCCAACTATTCTACGCTCGGCGTCGCCTTCTCAGGTGGAGTCGATTCGACGCTGCTCCTGACGTTGGCTGCTCGCCAGCTGGGTCGGGAAAAAGTGGTCGCTGTCGTTGGTGTGTCGCCCAGTCTGGCACACCACGAGAGGGAGCAGGCCCAAAGATTGGCAGCGGCTCTCAATATTCGATGTATCGATGTACACACGCGGGAACATGAGCTGTCGGCGTACCGACGCAACAACCGCGACCGCTGCTACTACTGCAAGGACGAACTCTTCCGTAAGATTCAATGCGAAGTCGTAGAAAAGTACGGGCTCGTTGCCGTCGCCTACGGCGAGACCGCAGAAGATGTTGGTCGGGGAAATCGCCCAGGGGCCCGTGCGGCTAAAGAGCACGGCGTTCTGCACCCGCTCGCGGATGCTGGTTTAATGAAGATTCAAGTTCGCGAACTGGCCTACGAGCTAGGGCTTCCGAACTGGAATAAGCCAGCCACACCGTGCCTCGCTTCGCGTATTCCACATTCGATGGAGGTTACTCCAAAAAAGCTGGGGCAGGTCGAGGCCGCTGAGGCGGCTTTAGGCCGCTTAGGTTTTGACGACCTGCGGGTACGCCATCACGGCGACATCGCCCGAATCGAGGTTCCCCTGCCATTACTCGACCGCGTGGTGGTGGACCCGTTACGCTCTCTCATAGTGCACGCAGTCATCACCGCCGGCTTTCGTTTCGTCACAGTAGATTTATGTGGACTACGGTCGGGTCACCTTTCGAACGTCACGGCGAACGATGCTTAACAGACCAGATGCCGTAGACACCGCGACCTTGTCCACTCGATCTCGGTCGAGAGCCGCGTCATGGGCTGCCGGAGACGATCGCCGCAAGCGCCGGGTCGGTGTTCCTGACGCCCACTCCCACATACCAACTTTGGCCCTTCACCGTAGTTGGCCCGATTGCGGTATGTCTGTGTTCGGTACATAAAGGCGTCTGCTCAGCACCACCGCTAATCTAATCGAGACTTACTCTGGTTCGGTGACAACTATGCTGGTACTTGGGTTGAATGGGAACTTTTCGACGGAAGACGAAGATCTGGTGCCTGGCATGACGGAGCTCTTCTTCCACGATGCCTCCGCGTGCCTTGTTCAAGATGGCATGCTGCTTGCGGCGGTGGAAGAGGAGCGCCTAAATCGGATTAAGAAGACTACCAAGTTCCCCATCAACGCGATCAGGTCATGTCTGGCTGCGGCGAACGTCTCTCCCACCGACATAGACGCTGTCGGCTACTATTTCCGTGAAGATTACATGGACATGGTACTTAACCAGCTGTACATCGAGAATCCTAAGACAGTAATTCGCTACTCTCGCGAGCTCATCGAGGAACGGCTGCGGACAGAATTTGGTTGGGAGCTCCCTGATGACCGTTTGGTCTACATCCCACATCACATTGCCCATGCGATGTCCAGCTTCGTTCACTCCGGAATGCGCGAAGCACTGGTCGCTGTTCTGGACGGTCGAGGCGAGGAGCATTCGGGAACGATCTTCCATGCACATGGTGAACAATTGGAGAGTTTGACGACTTATCCAGTGCATAAATCGCTAGGAGTACTGTATCTGTTTGCGACCCAGTTGCTGGGTTACAAATTCGGCGACGAGTACAAAGTTATGGGTCTCGCTCCTTACGGCAACGCTGGCAGGTATCGCGAAATCTTCGACTCATTATATTCACTCCGCGACAAAGGCGACTACGAGATTACGCCCACCGGCATTGTGGGGCCCAACGTGTTAGGTCCGGGCTGTTTTGCCAGCGATTTTGTTCCGAGAAGGAAAGGTGAAAGGTTCACCCAGCAACACATGGACTTCGCCGCAGGGCTCCAGGAGCTCGTTGAGAAAATTACATTGCACATCCTGGGATACTGGGCTGAGTTCACCGGGCTCAAGAAGCTGTGTTTTGGTGGCGGCGTAGCGCACAACTGCAGCCTCAATGGAATGATTCTGCGGTCTGGAATGTTCGACGAGGTGTTCGTGCATCCGGCGTCCCACGACGCCGGTGCCGGGGAAGGGGCGGCGCTTGCGGCCGGGCACCGGCTGAGCGGAGCAGTATTTCCCCGAATACGGTTGAGAACCGCCAGCCTAGGCCCCGCCTTGGGCGGGGAAAACGAAATCATCCAGGAGCTGAACGACTGGAATGCGTTGATCGAGATCGACCGCCCTCTTGATATTGTCGACCGTGCCGTCGAACTGTTGGCTGACGGCGCGGTACTCGGCTGGGCCCACGGTAGGTCCGAGTTCGGCCCGAGAGCGCTGGGCAACCGTAGCATTGTTGCCGATCCGAGGCCTAAGGAGAATCGGACCAGAATCAACGCCATGGTCAAGAAGCGGGAGAGCTTCCGACCCTTCGCGCCCGTCGTGACGTCTGAGGCTGCGTCAACGTACTTTGAAATACCAGCCACCATGGCAAACTATGACTTCATGTCGTTCGTGGTACGCGTGCGCGAGGAGCGAAAGGAAGAACTGGGCGCGATAACCCATGTTGATGGGACCGCTCGAATCCAGATCATCGAGCCCGACGCCAACGAGCGTTTCCACCGGCTGGTCGCGAGATTCGGCGAGCTCACGGGGACGCCCGTGCTACTCAACACCTCGTTCAATAACAATGCTGAGCCAATTGTGCAGAGCGTGGAAGATGTCCTCACCTGTTTCCTCACCACGGAACTGGACTACGTCGTGATCGAGGACTTCCTGGTCCGACGACGACCGAATTTCTTGGCGGCACTCGACGACCTCATTTTGCGGTTCAGGCCTACGACCAAGCTGGCCAAGCGTGTTGGTTTCAGGTCATCTGGCAAGCGGGTCGTCGTTCATGAGATGTTCCTCGATTACTCGGCCGGATCCACAACTGAGGTATCCCCTCAGTTGTACGCGCTGCTGGAGAAGGTGGATGGGGTAAGTCCGCTCGCCGCATTCGGAGGAAAATTACCCAAAGCACTCACAGAAGAGTTGTTTCGGCTCTGGGCGGATCGCTTCTTCACGCTCACGCCGCAAGTGAACATTCTAGGTAGCGGATAAATGAGCAGATAACCGCCTGCTTTTGCAGGTCCGAACCACATGCCTGATCGCGGCCACGTTCGCTGCTTTGTAAGCACCTAGACGGCAACAGACTGTTACATTTGTGGCTCTACCACTCGGCGCGCACGGCCGCATGCTCGACACAAGACTGGCGCTCACTCTGTTGACACCAATCGACTGTAAGTGAGTCGACCCTGAAACCTTGCACGCGCTTAAACTCATTCTCAAACAGATGCAATGCATACAGCCTACCGACAGACTCATTAACCCCCGAGCTAGGTACCGTCGAAGTAGGACGTATTCGAAAGGTACCGCCCAGGTAGGGCAAGCCAGTACAGTTGTCGTCTGCTCGCAGGTCCCTGCCACTCCGTTGACTACCTCCAACAGTGGCCCTGCATCACCGTCGATGGCCGAGGGTTTACTTGCGGGATTCGATCGTACGATCGGTATTGTGTCATGATGTGACTGTTGTCATGTGGTCGATAGTGGGGTTGAGATGGGCCGCCGGGAGCGGGTGTCGCAAGTACGAGTGCGGTCCGTCATTCCCGGGCGCCAGCGTTGGGATATTGGGGTGACGCTGGGCCGGCCTCGCTTGGCCTATTTTCTGGAGGAAGAACTCCGCGAGCTGCCGGGGATTGCGACGGTACGGGCGAACCCGGTCACGGGTCGGCTGCTCGTTTACCATGACACAGCGTTGAAAGGCGACGAAGTCGGCCAGCTCGTCCGAGCAAGTGTGCGACACGCCGTGGCTGTCATGCGATCGTTGAGGCCCGAGCCCCGCGCCGCGTTGGCGCGCCCACGACGTCACTATCCTGCTGTCAAAAAATCTGAGTCGCGCCCTGGTCGAACGCGACAGTCGCAATTAGCAGAAATCACCAGCAGAGGTGGTATAGTAATAACCGACGATGAGCGCAAGCTCAACCGATCCATCACTGCGGCATTAATAAGTATGGTCACGGCAATTGTAGGTTTTGCGTATCCGCCGCTCCTTCCTTTAACCCTGACCACGGCGATCTACGCTGGCGTGCGCATCTTTAAGAACGGTTATCATGCCCTCGTCCACGAGCATAGAGTCCGCCTGGATGTGATAGGATCACTCTATCTTGTCTGTGCTTATATCGGAGGCTTCTTTTTTCCAGCCTCGTTCGGATTATTTGCTTATTACCTGAGCGAAAAGTTGGTTCTTAGAACTCAAGATCGATCGCACCAAAGCTTGATCAATATTTTTAGTCAGGAACCGCGGACGGCTTGGCAGCATGTGGACGATGTTGCGGTCGAGGTTCCTCTCGAATCCGTGCAGGCCGGCGACACGCTTGTGATCCAGGCTGGACAGCTTATCCCCGTCGATGGTGTCATTACGGACGGCACCGCCACAATTGATCAACATATGTTAACCGGTGAATCGCAGCCTGTAGAGAAGGGAAAGGACGATCTGGTCCTGATGTCTACGTTGGTGACAGCAGGCCGGATATTTGTGCGAGTTGAAAAGACCGGGCAAGAAACGACCGCAGGGCAGATAGAGGTCATGTTGAGCAAGACGGCCTCCTATCAGGCCAGCGTTATATCGAAGGCTGAGCAGGTCGCGGACAATTGGGCACTGCCGACCGTCGCGCTTTCGCTAGTCGCCTTCGCAATAGCTGGTTATGAATACATGGTGGCCACCCTTGGATCGACCATCGGGTTGAACATTAAGCTAACGGCGCCTATTGCACTGCACAATTTTCTCAACGTCGCTGCGAATTATGGCATTTTGGTGAAAGACGGCCGTTCGTTGGAATTGCTGAAGGACGTGGATACTGTCGTATTTGATAAGACGGGTACTCTCACGCTGGACGAACCACAGGTCGCAGAGATTCATACGTTCACTGATCTAGAAGCTGATAGGGTGTTGCTGTATGCAGCCGCTGCTGAGAGTCGGCAAACTCATCCTGTTGCCCGGGCCATTCTCGCTGAGTCCACACGGCGGGGACTCTCCTTGCCGACGGTTGATGATGTGCAATACGAACTGGGTTACGGTCTCAGTGCTCGGCTAGGGGATCAGCTCATCCGGGTTGGCAGCGAGCGTTATTTGGCCTTAGCGGACATTGCGTATACGGCCGGCATCCGGCAAGCTACATCGGCCGTACACGATCGGGGCAATTCACTGGTGATGGTCGCTGTAAACGATCGGCTGGTAGGCTTGATCGAGTTGGAACCGACTTTGCGACCGGAGGTCGAACACCTCATCAGCGAATTGCGTAGGCGAAACCTGGACCTCTGCATCATTTCGGGTGATCGCGAAGGTCCCACCCGGAAGGTGGCAGACGCGTTAGGGATAACGCGTTATTTTGCGAATATCTTGCCTCAGGAGAAGGCGAACCTGGTCACCTATCTTCAATCGGAGGGCCGATCTGTGTGCTTCGTCGGTGATGGTATCAATGATGCTATCCCGATGAAAAAGTCCCATGTATCCGTATCATTGCGAGGTGCCTCTACGGCGGCCACTGACGCCGCACAGATTGTTCTCATGAGGCAGGGCCTACGACAACTTCCCTTGGTGTTTCAACTCGCTGACGAGTTCGAGAACAATATGCGAGCCGGCTCCGCTATCGCGGTCGGTCAAGGCTTTGTCATTGTTGGCGGCGCGTTGCTCTCCCTCGTCGGTATTGTCATGGGAAAGTTGCTCTGGAGTGTTGGACTGTTGGCTGGTTTGGGTATCGCTTACCTCCCGTTGCGGACACATAAAATCAAGGGTAATAGTGCACCAGAATTAGAGTAGGGCAACTCGCGCCGTCAGACCGTGCATCGGCACTGTCAGCCGTGTAGGATCGAAAAAGGCTGCTCCTGGATTTTGTCGTCTGATCTTTTTCTGACGTTCTATGGCTGCTTGTATCCACGCCGGGAAGGCATTAATTCGTGCGCCGTGGACCGGCGCGCGTGCTCGTCTAGGCTGAGCCACGCTGTTGGCTCGGGGTTGGTACTGCGCATGGCGGAGTCGCCCGGGTGCACGCTGGAGCCGGCATCTGGAGACGTGTTCCTCGCGATCAACGGCCACCGCCTGACACCTGCGGCGAGCGCACTAGCCCAGTGCTCCGGCCCCGGTCCGTCAACGCTCTGATGCGATGATCCGGTCAGCGCTACTCCGGCCTCTTTTTGCCTTTCCATACTTTGTCCTGCTTTCAGAGACGCACCTGAAATGCTCATGTTTCTGTCGTTGACATTCATGATCATAAAACATATACTGTCAAATCGGTAGCAATGATCTACGTGACACCGCCCATGGGGAAGGGCAGGCTGAGTTAATGACGCAATTCGGTTATCCGCTTCGTCCGGGACAAGCAGAGCAAGTGATATTCGGCGATTAATCCATGATTTAGATTTCTTCTAGAAAATATGCACATTCTTCTCCATCTGATATTGCTCCAATGTTCGTGGACATGCAAGGTGCTCTATTATCGATTTACCTAACACCCAATGAAATCGCAATGGTCGCCGCAATAGTAGATGCAAGGCGCAATGTTAATTTTCAGCCAAGGCTAGGACGACGCGCCCGCTTGAATGATCACTTCGTATTCACGACCGAACGAAGCATGGAGGCTGTGATCAATTGGGTAAGATTGTGGACAGGTGGAACTCGGCGTACTTCGATAACCGGCTTTCACCGGGAGTTGTTGCCGCCCTTGAGCCCCTGAACGAGGCCGGTGCCGACGCGCAAGCAGTCGCCGATCGGGCGTTTAGGCTGATGCGGCTCGCTCGATTCGACCCCGCAGACTTGTCGGCTCTGACCGCATGGTCGTTCGGGTTCGTGGTGCCAAAGGTATTGCCCAGTGCGTGGGGTGGCGTAATACCTCCGGTCACCATGGTGAATCGGCATTGCAAGCTCGATGAGTACGTTGCGACCAACCCGTGGCATCAACCCACGAGCGAGCCGGTGCTTATCGAGCTTGGCTGTGGCTTCCCACCGCACACGGCCGTCGACAGCTCAGCTGCGCTCCCTGGATGGCGGGTCATCGGTGTCGACCCGTTGTTGGACCCACGATACGTACTCTATGAAGACCAAGGCGGCTACGCCTGCTTCAGTGACGAGGAACACCTGAGCTATTACCAAACCCGACTTCTGGAATTGGATCCGGATCCCGCCGCTATAAAAGCGCGCTATCACCGTCTACTGCATCGCCTGCTGCCACTACTGGCCAATAACAGCACCAGCGAGCCGGCTGAGGTAGAGCAAGACGGGTTGCGATTGGTACGCGATCCACTTCGCCGATATCAGAGCGACAACTTGACGCTGATTCAGGGCGAGATCGGCTCCTTCGAAATCGAGGGCGGTGTGGACGTAATCCGGTGCATGAACGTGCTCATGTTTTTTGACCAACAGTTTCGTGACCGCACGCTGCGGTGGGCTAACGGGATGCTGAGACCTGGTGGTTTGTTCATCTGCGGAAACAACTGGACGCGCTCGACAATTTCACGCTACACCGTCTACCAAGAGCAGCATGGCAAGCTCATACCCCGGGAGTTCGCTTTCAGCATTGACAACGTGCGTCCCACCGCGTTGACCGCATGGTACGCATTACACGACGATTATTTCGAGCACCTGTGCAGAGACGAGGCAGTTGGAATTGTCCGCAGCGATGAGGGCTTCCGGCGCCGATTCGATAAACGACTCGACGAATTGCTTGCGCAGACCGGTATGCGTCGTGGAATTGACGGGTACCTGGACAGTACTAACGTAGACCCGTTCCGACCCGATCTCGATGAGATCAGCGCTTCGTTAGTTGATCAACTTGACAGGGAGGGCTTTGTTAACGAGGCGGTCACTGTACTGCGCCACGCCGGTCGAGACGCCTGGCGAAACACCGTCGGCCATATCGCGATGCAACCGGTACCACCACGCCCGCTCGAGGCCTCGGTACTCCAGGATAATGATTCCGGTGGCCTAAATAACTGATCCTGGCGCGCGAACGTGTTTATCGGCAACCCGATCATCGACATGATCAAAAACTGCTGCCCCTTGGGCTTCGGTCAACGGGCGCTGCCTGGGGCGGAATGCAAACATACCGAAGTCCATGCCCACTGCCGCCACAGCTTACCACGCTACTCACGAGCACATCTGTGCGCAGGGCCATATGCACACCTGTGAGCTGATACTACGGACCTCCTTCTAGCTCGCACGGTTAATCGTCCGATGTCAGTCTGTAGGCCAGGCACGCCTGGCGGATGGGTTCTAGGTGGCCGACGGTCACACCCCTGGTGATGTCTCGACGAAAGGGGCCACCGCGAATACCGTCTCGGCGACGTCGGCAGTTGTCGGTGCACAGCAGTGATGCAGTTGATCAGGTATAATTGCTCCGCAAGCTAGGACAATCTTGACTAGGGAGACGGCATGCGAATTCTCACCGCCGCGGCAGGTGTTCTTGTTTCCTTCTGGATCATAAGAAACATTGTCATGACGCTACAGTCAATCGTGAACTTTGTCGACACGGTAGCCAGTTGGGGCGAACGTTCTAGACACAATTAGGTGGCGTAATAGGCAAGCGCTCGATTGATAGTGGCGTCCTGGGCCGCGCGCGAATAATTAGTTGAACAATTATCCAGCGACCACCTTTGCGCCCATACTTCGCCATCAGGCCGACCGCGTGAGCAAATGTATCCACGAGAACGATCCTTTACCTGCGATAGCCCTTAATACTGCGACAACAGATTGTTATGAACGGTCGGCGTATCTAACGGCGAAGCTCGCCCGTTGATGGGATAGCTGACGGCCACCCAGACCGCTACCAGTGCCGCGCTGAGGCGACTAAGCAAAACGAACAGCATCGTTCGCGGCGGATTCAAATCAGCTTTTCACCGAGCCGCGTGCTCAGCCTAAGTAAGCGCATGAGATCTCGGTAGGATAGGGATTTCGAGCACCGTCGGCTTCGATTTGGCCCATGCCTGAGTCGTTGCCTCTTTAATGCTGTCGAGGTCGTCAAGTCGCGCAGCATCGCAACCGTAGCCCCTTGCCAAAGAAACGATGTCGAGGCCGGGAAGGTCAAGGCCAGGAACGTTCCCGATGTTTCCAATCGCCGCAAGCGACTTGAGGATAGCGTATTCGTAGTTGCGCAGGACGATGAACACTATGGGCAGCTGCTGTTGCGCCGCGGTCCATAGCGCTTGGACCGAATATTGGAACGATCCGTCACCGACAATCGTGATGACCGGGCGATTGCGTCCAATCTCACGCTCTCCCAGCGCGATGCCTGTCGATGCGGGAAGACCAAAACCGAGACCGCCACTGGCGGAAGCGAAGTATGATGAGGGTTGGGTAATCGGCCACCGCGCATGAAGGTCGCCGTGATTCGACGGAGATTCCTCGACCAAGACAGCATTTGGCGGTCGAATTTCGCTAAGTGCGTTGAAAACTTCCGCAGCAGTCAAAAGCCCACCCTCGGATTTCTCTGCCAGAGTCGGCGGGTCGTGCGGCACGTGATGCTCCACCTTTCCCTCGGTCCGTGCGGGGTTGTGCTTGCTCAGCAAATCTGCGAGGGTGGCGAGAGACAAGGTCGCGTCTCCCAGCAGACTGTCACCAACGGGGGCCCGTGCGGTCTCTGCTGGATCGTCGGAAATGTGCAGGAGTCGCGTGCTATTCGGTAGGTACGAACCGGGCGTGTAAAAGAGATAACGGAATACAGGAGCGCCGACAACAAGAGCAACGTCGTGCCCCTCGAGTTTTTGCGCGAGCGCGCCGATAGTGACTGGCAATTCACCCGCATACAGGTAATGATTTTCTGGGAATGACACGCGTTCCGAGGCGGGCGCGGCCCATACCGGGGCGTCGAGTATCTCGGCGACGGCGATCGCCTCACGCCAGCCGGCGCCTCTATCGATGGCGGCGCCGTAGACTAGGACCGGTGATGACGCCTTCGATAAAACGCACGCGAACTCGGTGAGACGAGCACAGTCGGGAGCAACTCGACAGCTCACCGTCCGCACCGCAGTTGGGCTGATGGAAGGCTTATCCCAATCGTCGATCGGAAGCGAAAGGAAGACGGGACCTGCAGGGGGTTGGAGTGCCGTGGCAATCGCCCGCATAAAAGCACCAGGCACGTCTTCGGCTCGCAATGGTTCGTATGCCCATTTCACCCAGGGACGAGGGAGCATCGTGGCTTCTACATTCGTCAGGAAGGGCTCCATCAGCATCATTTGGCGTGTTTGCTGACCAGCGGTCACAATAAGAGGAGTTTTGTTCTGCGAGGCAGATAGAAGTGCCCCCATGCTGTTGCCTGTTCCAGGTCCGGTGTGGATGTTTACTAAGGCTGGACGTGCGGTCACCTGGGCGAATCCGTCTGCCATCCCGATCACAGATGCTTCTTGAAGGCCAAGCACATACCGGAAGTCTGCCGGAAAGTCCTTAAGAAAGGGTTCCTCGGTCGAGCCGGGGTTACCGAAGAAAGTCGTCAAGCCGTGCTCTCTTAGAAGCTGATAAGTGGCATCTTGTACGGTCGGCATACTTGCCATCTTCCTTTCTCGGGATTCTCCCATGCAATGTTCCGGACGCCGGTGTGCCATGAGGCTTACGCAAAACCCATTAAGTACGTGATCAAAAATGGGCGTCCCCGCAGGTCAGGCGCATGATCGCGAAGGTCCTCGCGGAGTTTTACATAAGCCTCCATCTCTCATCCGTAAGATCACCATATCGGGTCGATGGATTTGGAGAGCAGCAGATGGCCCGCGACGTCACCAGCGATGGTTAATTCCCGCGGTGGTTTCACCCACTCCGGTTACGTCAGTGTTGGCGACAAGCTGTCCGTGGCGGGCAGTACCGCCAGCACCGAAGGGCCACTGTCAGATGTGCCACCCGCTGGTGGTCGGTAAGCGCAGGCAGCGCAGCACCGGGCGCCAACTCTTCTTGAGGGGCTGCGACTAGCGTGGCGCTGGCTAGCGGGGCTACACACAGCTGCGAAAAGAATGCGTCCAAGTTGGGTGAGGCGAACTGCGGGACCCAGCTGGATGTCGGATCAGCAGAGCCGCTGGTCGTGCGTCACTCAGCTGAAAACTGATCCGCACCGGTCGATAATCAGGGCCTAAAACTGTGACTTCCACTGCCTGATCTCGGCGCGGCTTCATCAAGCGCTGCGGGAACCAGGTTACCGGCCTTGAATTGGATCACACGATAAGACCAACCGCCTGCGATGTAGACGCTCGCATACGCGGACAGCGGCGCTTGCGCAGTGCTCACAGGTTCCGCTTGACCGTCGCAGCGATTGGTGCCACGGTTACGCAGTCACCAGAATAGATCAGTAAGATCATGACAGGAAGCTTATGGAAGCGGCCGGTATGCATCGAATCGGTACAAGCGGCATGCCGATAGCGTCACAGCAGCTGGGTGTGTCATGGCCGACGCCGAAATTCACGCACGTACGGTAGCGACGGCACAGGTGGCTGTAGCCAGGTGCATACCGCCCTTGGCTGTTTTGGAGAAGAAAGAATACGAATGTTTGCGGTGAAAAAGTTCGCTGCCTGGGTAACCAGTGCCACGCTGCTTATCACGTTGGGCGCCTGCGACGGTAGCCCGGGGTCGGGTGGGAACACCAGCGGCGGCGTGGGCGATACCGCCAAGTCTCTTGCCGAGCAGGCTCAGTACAATCCTCAGCCCTATGGCAACGTGAAGGACGGCGGCACCCTCACCACCGCTCTCGGCGAAATATCTCCCCAGTGGAACATCTTTCAAGGCGACGCGACCGCATACTCCCTAACTTTGTGGACCTGGTACAACCCCGTTTTGACCACTTTTTCGGCCGACGGCAAGCCCGCGTTCAGCTCGGAGTACCTGACTGACGTCAAGGCTGACACTGTCAACGGCAATACCCGCGTCACCTACACGATCAATCCGGAGGCGACTTACAACGATGGCTTGCCGATCGACTGGACCGCGTTCGAAGCCACCTGGAAGGCCAATAACGGACAGAACAAGGCCTACATCGTCAACTCCAGCGGCGGCTACGATCGTATTGCCTCGGTGACCAGAGGTATCGACGACCGCCAGGTAATCGTGACCTTCAATGGGGTCAACGTGTGGTGGCCAGCCACTTTTCGCACCTTATTGAATCCCAAGGCCGTCGACCCAAAGGTCTTCAACGATGGCTATGTCGACAATCCACATCCGGAGTGGGGTGCTGGTCCCTACACGGTGACGAGGTTTGACAAGCAAAGCGGCACCGTCGTGTTTACTCGCAACCCGAGGTGGTGGGGCAAGAAGGGCAAGCTCGACACGCGTGTCTTCCTAGCCATGGAAGATGTGGCTAGCATCAATGCTTTCAGAAACGGCCAGCTCGACGCCGCCGATGTCGGGACCAAAGATCGGCTAGCCCAAGTCCGTGGTATGCGCGGAATCGACATCCGCAAAGGCATCTCCCTACAAAATGAACTGTTCACGCTCAACAGCAAGTCGCCTATACTGGCTGACGCGCAGGTCCGGAAGGCGGTGTTTCAGGGGATCGACCGCCAGCAGATCGCTGACATCACCTTCCAGGGCCTGAACTTCACCGAGACTCTGCCCGGATCGTTGACCTTGTTCTCCTTCCAAGAGGGCTACCAGGATAACTTCTCCAAGGCGATTACCTTCAATGTGGAAAAAGCGAAGCAGGATCTGGAAGCCGCCGGCTGGAGGGCCGGGCCAGACGGCGGGACACGCAGCAAGGGCGGCCAGCCACTGGAGTTCAGCTACGTCTATACCGGCGACGACCCGACTGGCAAAGCAGTCGCCGGCGCTGTGGTCGCGATGTTGACAAGCATAGGGATCAAACTGGACATCCGGCAGGCCGCCAGCAGCGACATTTCCAGCATCATCAGCGGGCGGAAGTTCGACATGTTCTATTGGCGCTTTCTCCAAAGCGATCCGTTCGGCATGGCTGACATTTGTCAGCTTTACTGCTCGGACAGCGAGTTCACCCTGGCCGGGACCAACGATCCGGCGTTCGACCCGCAGGTGAAGTTGGTGAATACGCTGCCCACTGCCCAGGAACAGTTCGCCAAGGGTGCCGAGGTGGAGACGCAGGCTTTCAAAACGTACGGCGTCATGCCTACGGTGACTCTGCCAGCGATCATCGCGGTGAAACACGGCTTAGCCAATTACGGCAGTGGGCGCTTCTTCACAACCACTCCTGAGAACATTGGCTGGCAAAAATAGCATTAAGTTCCAGCATATGCCGCCGCCGATTTGGGCACGAATATCACTGCGAAATGATCGTCCGGATACGCGGCCGCACGGCGATCCCGGCCGGGACGCGCAGCCCCGAGGGAGTCAACACTCCAAAGCGATCCCGGATGTGTCCTTGATACCCTGGCATCGGCAGGGAGTGCTGCCTCTCACAGGGTGTGTGGTCAGTCGATGTTGGCCCCATACCGGTACGAGTGCAGAAAAGGGGCGTCCGTGTTTTGAGCGTGGTGCGCCTGCTGCCGGCCACCATTGAGCTTGGAGGTGAAACCCGTGGCCTCATAGATCTGTTCAGGAACACGAAAGCGAGGCCAGCCCAAGTGTAGGGACAGCGTAAGTGCTGCGGTAATGATGTTGGGCTTGCCGAGATGTACTGTGCTGGCGGTATCGAATTTATGTCGGAGAGTTGAAGCAGGCGATCGAAAACACGGTTGATCTACTGGGCTGCCCGCGGATTGTGGGACGTGGCCAATTGCAGGAACCCGTTGCTCGGCTACCCTAGTCGCGCAGCACCGGTGATTTCACTCTTCGACCACATCGTGCGGTGAGAAAACTGGCAAGGCTGGACCACCGCCCTTGCGGCCTTTCGACTCCTACATCAGTGAGCTTGGCCGACGAGCCGCGATAGATGGGACTGCGTAGAGAAGGGAACAGACGGTACGCCTAGCGACTC
>Ga0070741_10011571_pt1 | contig 16253 bp, 17 predicted proteins | sample Coa_R1_4_FD_66440 | JGI IMG/M metagenome (GOLD analysis project Ga0070741, IMG submission 66440) | Surface soil microbial communities from Centralia Pennsylvania, which are recovering from an underground coalmine fire - Coalmine... | ecosystem: Environmental > Terrestrial > Soil > Unclassified ...
GGCGCGGTGAACGCGGTGGGCCACACCGTCGGGCGCCGTCCCTACCCGAACTCCGCGACCAACGGCCAGCTCCTGGCCCTCATCACGTCGGGCGAGGGTCTCCACAACAACCACCACGCCGCGCCCACCTCGGCGCGGTTCTCGCTCGCCCCGGGCCAGCTCGATCCGGGCTGGCTGGCGGTCCGGGTGCTGACGATCCTGCGGCTCGCCCAGATCCGCCACGACGAGGTCAAGCTGAAGCACGCGGCCTGACCTCGCGACGTTCACCCAGGTGTCGTCCTCCCGTCGTCGGGAGGTGATCTCCGCGAAACACGGCGTGTCGATGCTGGTTGGTGTCCCACGACCCCGCCGTCTGGCCGGATCCGGAAAGGCCCGCCATGCACGAACCCGTTGGGGGAACCTCCTGGTACGTCGCGCGGCGCGTCGACGCGCCCGCGTTCGTCGTCGCCGACCTCGTCCGCTGGCTGCTCGCCGAGGGCCCGATCACGGTCGAGACCGACGGCGCCGCGCTGACCGTCGCCGCGGTCGAGCCCGGCCGGCTCGCGCTGCCGTCGCCCCTCGCCGTCATCCGCGCCGGGCGCGGCCGGCTCACGCCGCGCCGGCGGCGGCTCCGCCCCGGTGGGCGGGTCCGCGTCGACCTCGAGGTCGAGGCGTGGTCCGCCGGCGCGTGCGAGCTGGCGCTGCGCCCGTCGGCGCGGCGGCCGCCTGCGAACGCGCCCGCGTACGGGGCGGCAGCGGCGGCGGCACTCGACCGCCTGCGCGACGTCGTCGTCCGGCTCCTCGGCACGCCGGAGGAGCGGGCCGAGCCCGTCCCGTTGCGCCGCGCTTCGTGAACCGCGGTCACGAGGGACGGCCGGGCGCGAGCTCGCGCAGCATGCGCCGCGTCTCGTCGAGGCCGCCCATGATCATCGGTGCCAGGGTCGTCACGCCGTTCTCCGCGTAACGAGCGAGTTGCGCGCGGCAGTCCGCAGGTGAGCCGTGCACGATGAGCTGGTCGACCACTTCGTCGGGGATCGCCTCGGTCGCCGCGGCACGGTCGCCCGCCCGCCACGCCGCCCACATCGGCGCGAGCGCGTCCCCGCGACCGAGCCACTCGTGGAACGCCGCGTACACGGGCACGTTGAGGTAGGCCGCGATGGAACGGGTCGCGACGGTACGCACCGCCTCGCGGTCCTCGACGGGGAGGACGAAGATCCGCGCGACGATCTCCTTGCCCTCGCCGACGTGGGGGACGACCTTGCGGACGTCCTCGGCCGAGAGCCAGTTGATGATCGCGCCGTCACCCTCGCGGCCCGCGAGCCGCAGCATTCCCGGCCGGAGGGCGGCGACGAGCAGCGGTGGCATCTCGTCGACGGTGGCCGCGAGACGGAAGCCCTTCACCGAGAACGTCTCGTAGTCGGCGGTGACCTTCTCGCCCGCGAGCGCGGACCGCAGGAACCGGAGCGTGTCGCGGACGCGCTGATACGGCCGGTCGAACGGGATGCCGTTCCAGTTCTCGACGATGACGTCCGACGACGCGCCGATGCCCAGCGCGAACCGACCCGGAGCGGCGGAGCACATCGCGGCGACGTGCTGCGCGATGGTGGCGGCGCCACGTGTGTAGACGGGGACGATCGCCGTCCCGAGCCGCAGCGTCGGCGTCCACGCGGCCGCGAGCGCCAACGGGGTGAACGCGTCGTAGCTGCCCGACTCGGCGGACCACAGGTCGGTGTACCCGAGCGCGGCGACCTCCTCGTAGAGGGCGCGGTGGTCGCAGAGTGGCAGGCCGGGGAACGGAACGGTGATCCCGTAGCGCTGCGGCACGGTCGTCATGTCGGGAGCTGCTCCTCTCGATCCCCGCTCCCGGCGCCTGCGGCGCCGGGCCGCGCGGGCCCCGGCTCACTGCGCCGCAGGGTACCTGCGGCGTGCACGTTCGCCTCTCGCCGCCGTTCGCGCTCGGCGGTCATCTCGCGCACGATCGACGACTGGCTCGCGGTCGCGAGCAGGGTGCCATCCTCCGCCCAGAGGTGCACGAGCCCGTGCCCGAACCCGTCGCCGACCGCGTGCACGCGGACGTCGGCGAGGATCCACCGGGTCGGGTGGGTGCCGACGAACCGCAGCGTGTTGTCGAGGCTGTTGCTCCACGTCGGCCGGCCGAGCGCCTGGCCGATCCCGAAGGGCACGTAGTCGCCCACGATCGCCAGGGTGGCGGCGGTGGCGTCGAGCCCGGGCGGCAGCCGGACCCACAGGGAGCACCGGCCGCTGCCCGGCGTGCCGTCGAGCGCCTCGGACGGCCGGGCGTCCGCGTAGCGCATCTCGAGCCGGTCGACGATCGTGCCCACCATGTGGGGGAGCATCGGGCGGGTGGCGCTCAGCTCGGGCCCCGGGACGTCCGGCGCGATCGCCCACTCGCCCCGCCACGGCGACGTGCGGCGTCCGAGGGCGGCGAGCACCGTGAAGATCTCGCGGCCGTCGACGCGGGCGAGGACCCGAGCCTGCGACGAGAAGTGGCCCCGGACGACCTCGTTGACCTCGAGCTCGACGACCGCGGGTGGCTGCGCGAACTCGAGGTACTGCGCCGTCGCCCAGACGAGCGGCCGCCCGGTGACGCGTTCGAGCGCCTCGATGGCGGCCCCGAGCCCGCATCCTCCGAAGAGGTTGCCCTGCCCCGAGCACAGCCCGCGCACCACCGGCAGTCGCCAGACGAGCGGGTCGTCGGTGGTCTCGAGTCCGTAGAAGGCGAGCGCGTCCAGAACGGCGCGGGACGTTAGCTGCAGTCCGCGGTCAGCCGGCGATGCGGTCGCGCAGGGTCGCGACGCCGGCGCCCGAGAGCTCGGGGAGCCCGATCGGGCGACCGGACAGCGCGAGCACGATGGCCTCCGCAGGACCCCGCACCTCGGGTCCGTCGCCGACCGCGTGGTCGATGTCCGTCGCGACGAGGCGGAGGCCCTTCGCGATCCGCTTCGACTTGAGGAACCCGCCGATGCGCGGCATCGCGTCGAGCGCGCGGGCGAGGTGCTCGGCGGGGATGACCCGGTCGATGCCGAGCGGCCGGCGGATGTCCTGGTCGTGGATCAGCTTGTCGACGAAGAACTCCGCGGGTGGGACGAGCCTGGCGAGCCCGGGTTTGCCCGGCGCCGTGCTCAGCCAGTCGAAGGTCTTCAACAGCTCGGCCGGCGTGTGCTCTTCGCCGTAGCGGAACGAGAGCACGCTCGACGCCCGGGCGACGCTGAACCCGTACGGAACGAGGCGCACCGGCATCGACCAGGGCGAGATCTGGCTCCCGACACAGATGTGGCCGACGACGTGGCGCACCTTCCATCCCGCACAGAGGCTCGGGGCGTCCCACTGTCCCGCCGACAGGCCGTGCAGGAGCTCGCGGAGGTCGGCGTACTCCTCCGCGGTCATGCGCTCGTAGTCCTGCTTCGTCGCGGTCGTCGTCGCCATGGAACCCCCTCGGCTCGGCTGTCCGTCGTTCGCAGCCGCGCGTGCCTCCGGATCAACGGGCGTCGACCGCGGCGACGGCCCACGCGCGCCCGCGCCGCGGGTCCTCGACGGCGAGGTGCAGGCGCCACCCGGTCGGCGGCTCGGCGGCGTCCCACGCGTACCAGTCGAGGCCGGCGACGGCCGCCCCCAGCCGGTCGGGATCGACGGGCCACTCCTCGAGCAGGCCGCCCAGCGCGGCGGCGGCCCACCACGCGCCGAAGCGGCCCGCCGCGGCGCCCGGCCGGCGCCCGTGGGCCCCTCCACTCGCCGCCGCCCAGGCCATCAGGGCCAGGGCGGCGCCGGGCTCGAGCGCGGCCACCCGCACCCGGCGCGGGCCGAGCGCCGCGATCGCGCCGAGCGCGTCGCCGACCACCGCGACGGCGTCGGCCCGTCCCTCCGACGAACGCGTCCACGCGGCAACGAGCTCGCGCAGCGCGTGGAGCGCGTCCGCGTCGTCGGCGCGCGGCGCCGGAGGTGGCATCGCGACCTCGACGAGCTTCGGCAACGGAGGCGCCGGGAACTCCGCACGGTCGGCGTGGTACTCCGCCACCGCGTAGGCGGGTTCCCACGGCTCGAGCCGCCGCGGCAGCTCGAGCACCGGCGGGCCCGGCAGCGCGAACCCGCTCAGGTCCTCACCGCGCACGACGCGTTCGTGCACCGTCACCGTGGCCACGGGGCCCGGCGTGACGTGACCGGCGAGCTCGGCCCACGCGTGGGTCGACGCCGCGACCTCGGGCAGTGGGCCGAGCGCGAAGCGGCCCGTCCCCTCGACGAGCACTGCGGCCGCGACGGGTCCCGGCGCCTCGAGGGCGAGCCGGTACTCGGCGTGCGTCGCGACCGGCCAGAGCTGCCGGCCGGTGGCGAGCGCGTCCCGGCAGCGGTCGCGCAGCGTCAGGAGCGTCTCCCAGTCACGCGCCGCGCAGAGGCCGTCCACCATGCGGAGCAACTCGTCGAGGTCGGCGCGCACCACGGCCTCGGTGACCGCGTCCGGGGTTCGACCCGCACCGTCCATCTGGGTCATGCCGTATGGCTAGCCGCGTCCCGCACCTTTGACAGAATCACCGGATGCGAGCTCGGCACGGTTGGGTTCTCGTCTCGGTCGTCGTGGCGGCGGCGGCGCTGGTCGGCGGCCCGGTCGGCGCGGTCGCGTCGGCGGCGCCGGCGAAGAACGGTCCGCAGGGCCAGGGCGACAAGAACGGAAAGGGGCCGAGCCTCAACAAGTCGAAGCAGTCGAACGCGAAGCGGACGGCCGACTACGCGCGCACGGCGAAGCTCGCCATCGCCGACATCCAGTCGTACTGGGCCGACACCTTCCCGCAGGTCTACGGCGCGAAGTACGCGGCGATTCCCTCGAACCGCATCTTCGCCGCCCACCCGGGGGTCAAGCTGCCACCGTGCCAGGGTCAGAAGCTCACCTACAAGGACGCCGAGGAGAACGCGTTCTACTGCTTCAAGTCGAACTTCGTCGCGTACGACGACGTGAAGCTGTTCCCGGACCTGTTCCAGAACTTCGGCGACTTCTCGATCGCGCTCGTGTTCGCGCACGAGTGGGGTCACGCGATCCAGGATCGCGCCGGCAACGCCCAGCAGCCCTCGATCCTGAAGGAGCTCCAGGCCGACTGCTTCGCCGGCAGCTGGACGCGCCACGTCGCCGACGGCGACAGCCGGAAGCTGAAGCTCCGGGGCGGCAGCCTCGACTCGGCCCTCGCCGCGTACCTGAAGAAGTTCCGCGACGCTCCGGGCTCGTCGCCCTACGACCCCCAGGCCCACGGCGACGCCTTCGACCGGGTCGGCGCGTTCGAGGACGGCTACGGCAACGGCGCCGAGAAGTGCGCCACCTACTTCGACTCGCCGCCGCTCACCACCGAGCAGCAGTTCGCCACCCGGAGCGACGCGAGCAGCGGCGGCAACCTCCCGGCCGACGAGGTCATTCCCGGCACCGTCGACCTGCTGAACAACTTCTACTCGCAGGTCGAGCCCGGCTACACGCCGTTGAGCATCGACGACGTCTTCAAGTACGACAGCTCGGGCAGCAAGGACCAGTTGCCGAAATGCGGCGGGTCCGTCCCGCCGCGCTCGCACATCAAGAACCGGGTCTTCTACTGCATCGACGACGGCTACATCGCGTTCGACGAGCCGTACGTGCAGCACGTCTACGACGACATCGGCGACTTCGGTGTGACGACGCTGTTCGCCAACACCTGGGCCACGTATGTGCAGATCAAGCAGGGGTTCCCCGGCGCGGCCGACAACACGGACGCGGCCGTGTTCGCGGCGGACTGCTACTCGGGCGGGTTCGCGGCGGCGATGTGGAACGGGCTGCTGAGCAGCGACACGCTCGGTGGTCAGGTCTCCCTGTCGTCGGGTGATCTCGACGAGACCGTCGCCGCGCTGCTCGACTACGTCTCGGCGCGGGGGATCAGCCAGAGCGCGGATGCCACCTTCAAGCTGTTCGGGGCCTTCCGCGACGGCTTCCTCGACGGTTACCAGAGCTGCTCCCAGTACCGGCCGTCGTGACCCGCGCCCGCGCCCGGCGTCCTCGGGGCCGTGGCACGCGGCGGGCGGTATCATGATCTGACGACCCGTCAGGTCCGGCCTGCCGTCCGGGCAGGCCCGCAGGAGGCGGCCAGTGTCGAACCCCCCGAGCCCCAGCACCGCGACGCCGGAGATCCCGCGCATCGTGAGCGTCGACGACCACGTCGTCGAACCACCCCACCTGTGGCAGACGTGGCTGCCCGAGAAGTTCCGTGACCGCGGCCCGCGCGTCGAGCGGCACGGGCTGGGTGACATGAAGTTCACCGGCGGCACGACGTACCAGATCACCTTCGACGAGGCCGGCCCGAAGGCCGACTGCTGGGTCTACGAGGACCTCGTCGTCCCGCACAAGCGGCACGTGGCGGCGGTGGGTTTCGAGCGCGACGACATGAGCCTGTCGCCGATCACCTACGACGAGATGCGCCCGGGCTGCTACGACCCGAAGGCCCGGCTCGACGACATGGACCTCAACTGGGTCGAGGCGTCGCTTTCGTTCCCGACCTTCCCGCGTTTCTGCGGCCAGACGTTTCTCGAGGCGAAGGACCGTGAGCTCGCGCTCGCATGCGTCTACGCCTACAACGACTGGATGGTCGAGGAATGGTGCGGCGACAGCGGCGGCCGCCTCATCCCCCTGCCGATCATCCCGCTGTGGGACGTCGAGCTCGCGGCGGCCGAGGTCCGGCGCAACGCGGCGCGTGGCGCCCACGCGGTCTGCTTCAGCGAGATCCCGCCCAACCTCGGGCTCCCGAGCGTGCACACCGGCTACTGGGATCCGTTCTTCGCAGCGTGCGCGGAGACGGCCACGGTCGTCTGCATGCACATCGGCTCGTCTTCGAAGATGCCCGCGACGTCGTCGGACGCGCCGGCGGCGGTCCAGGCGACGCTGTCGTTCGGCAACGCGATGGGTTCGCTGGCGGACTTCCTCTTCTCCGGTGCGCTCGTGCGCTTCCCGGAGTTGCGGCTCGCGTACTCCGAGGGCCAGATCGGGTGGATCCCCTACATCCTCGAGCGGGCGGACGACGTGTGGGTGGAGCACCGGGCCTGGGGCGGCGTCCGCGACATCGTCCCCGAACCGCCGTCCACCTACTACTACCGCCAGGTCTTCGGCTGCTTCTTCCGCGACCATCACGGCATCGTCTCGCTCGACGCCGTCGGCGAGGACAACACGACCTTCGAGACCGACTACCCGCACACGGACTCGACGTGGCCCCACACGAAGGAGGTCGCGGAGAAGATGTTCACCGGGCTCGACGACTCGGTGATCTACAAGCTCGTGCGCGGGAACGCGATCCGGATGCTGAGCCTGGACCTCGACAAGACTTGACCCCATGCCGGAAACGGAGTCGCTCCGGGGCAAGCTCCTCGTGGCGACGCCCGCGCTGGCCGACCCGAACTTCTTCCGCTCGGTCGTGCTCCTGCTCGAGCACAACGAGGGCGGCGCGCTCGGCGTCGTCCTGAACCGGCCCACCGACACGCCGCTCGACGACGCGCTGCCGCTGTGGGCCGGCGTGGCGGCCGAACCGGCCGTCGTGTTCACGGGCGGCCCGGTGCAGCCGGAGGCGGCCATCGGGCTCGGGCTCGCGTCGTTGGGTGACGAGCCGGACGGGTTCGCGCCGTTGCTCGGCGGCGTGGGTTCGGTCGACCTCGCCCGGGAACCGGACGACGTACGCCCCGCGCCCGAGCGGCTCCGGGTGTTCGCCGGCTACGCGGGCTGGGGCGAGGGGCAGCTCGAGGGCGAGATCGTGCAGGCGTCGTGGTTCGTGGTCGACGCCGACCCCGGCGACGCCTGGACCCGCGACCCCTCGGGTCTGTGGCGAGCGGTGCTCCGTCGCCAGCACAACCGGTTGAAGCTCTTCGCCGACTGCCCAGTCGACCCGACGACGAACTAGATGTACTCGGCCATCAGGCGCTTGTTCGTTCTTCCGCCGTATCGAAGGAACGACGAACAGACGCGGGGGATGCACGTCAGGCGAGGAACTCGAGGACGGCTCGGGCCAGCTTCGGGTGCTGCAACGAGGTGAAGTGGTCGCCGGGAACCGTCGCCGCCGTGGCCCCGGGGATCCGGGCCGCGAGCTCCGCGGGGTCGCCCGCGAGCTCGTCGTCCGCGCCGGCGACGACGAGGACGGGGACGGTGATCGACCCGTAGTCGACGACGCCCTGGGCGCGGCGCGCCCGCGCGTAGGCCGCGAGTGCCTGGCGGTCGGCGCGCACCGAGTCGGCCAGGGTGCGGAACCGGCGCGCCAACGGGTCGGTGATCGTCTCGGGGTCGTCCGCGAGCAGGCCGTCGACCATGTCGCTGCCGAGTCCCTCCTCCGCGGCGCCGTCGGCGTCGCCCGATTGGCGGCGCGCCAGCGTCGCGCCGCCGACGCCGACGGCGACCACGCGTCGGACGCGCGGCTCCGTCGCCGCGAGCGTGAGTGCCGTGCCGGCGCCCATCGAGTAGCCGACGACGTGCGCGCGTTCGACGTCGAGGTGGTCGAGCAGCGCGCGCGGATCGTGTGCCATCGCGTCGTTCTCGTACGCGGCGGGGTCGTGGGGCTTGGCGGAGAGGCCATGACCGCGGGCGTCGAGCGCGAGCACGCGGTACCCCTCGTCGACCAGCGCGTCGAGCACGCCGGAGCGGATCCAGTTGATGTTGGTGTCGGCGGCGAAGCCGTGCAGCAGCAGGACGGCCCGCCCCCGCCCCTCGTCCTGGTACGACAGCGTGGCTCCGTCGAAGCTCTCGAACGTCGGCATGCCCGTGACGCTATCTGCGGCGATCTGCGAGGATCTGCGGGTGCCGATCGCGGAGCTCCCCGGTGTCAGCCTCTACTACGAACGGGCCGGCTCGGGCCCGCGGCTCCTGTTCGTCAACGGGACGGGCACCGACCTCCGCAACCAGCCGATCTCGCTCTGGCCCTTCGCGCCGGAGTTCGACCTCCTGGCCTACGACCACCGCGGGCTCGGCCGGTCGGAGCCGCGCGACCCGGAGCACCGGCCCACGATGGCGGACTTCGCGGAGGACGCGCTCGCTCTCTGCGATCACGTCGGCTGGAGCACGTTCGCGGTGCTCGGGGTGTCGTTCGGCGGGATGGTCGCGCAGGAGATCGCGATCCGGGGTCGCGACCGTGTCGAGCGGCTCGTGCTCGCGTGCACGTCGTGTGGCGGAGCGGGGGGCTCGTCGTACCCGTTGGAAGAGGCGTTCGCGACCGGCCCCGAAGAGCGCGCCACGCGCATGGCCTCGCTGCTCGACACCCGCGCCGCGACCGACCCGGTGGTGGGCGAACGGCTGCGTTCGATGATGCAGGGTGCGGCCGGGCGCGGCGACGGCCCGGGAGCCGGCGCGACGCCGGGGCTCCTGCGCCAGCTGGAGGCGCGTCGGTGCCACGACACCCACGACCGTCTCGACCGCATCGCGGCGCCGACGCTCGTCGCCGCAGGCCGCTACGACGGGATCGCACCGCTCGCCAACTCGGAAGCGATCGCGTCGCGGATCCCGGACGCGCGGCTCGAGGTCTTCGAGGGTGGCCACACGTTCTTCGTCGACGACCCGACGGCGTGGCCGACGATCTCCAAGTTCCTGCTCGACAACGGAGGTGCACGACCATGGGCAAGCTCGACGGCAAGATCGCGCTGATCACCGGAGGCGCGCGCGGGCAGGGCGCCGCCGAAGGTCGCCTGTTCGCCGACGAGGGGGCCACCGTCTACCTCACCGACGTCCTCGCGGACGACGGTGCGAAGACGGCCGCCGACCTCGGCGCGACGTTCCTGACCCACGACGTCACGAACCCCGACGAGTGGACCGCCGTCGTCGACCGGGTCGTGTCGGACCAGGGACGGCTCGACGTGCTCGTCAACAACGCGGGGATCCTGCACTGGGCGACGATGACCAACACGCCGCTCGACGTGTGGAACCGCGTGCTCGCCGTCAACCAGACCGGGGTCTTCCTCGGGATGCAGGCCGCGGCCCGGCCGATGATGGAGCAGGGCTCGGGCTCGATCGTCAACATCTCGTCGGTCGCCGGGATGCGCGGCGCCGGGCCGTGCTTCGCCTACGGCGCGACGAAATGGGCCGTCCGCGGGATGACGAAGGGCGCCGCCCAGGAGCTCGGGCCGTACGGCATCCGGGTCAACTCGATCCACCCGGGCATCATCGACACGCCGATGATGGCCGACCAGCCGATCGAGGACATGGGACGCGGCGTCCCGCTGCGCCGCGCCGCCGGCGCCGACGAGGTCGCGAAGCTCGCGCTGTGGCTCGCGTCCGACGACAGCGCGTACGCGACCGGCGCCGAGTTCGTCCTCGACGGCGGCATGACCGCCTGACCCCGGTCAGAGCGCGGCGAGCTCCGTCCGGGCGTCGCCGACCCAGTCGGTATCGCCACGGGCGGCCCGTGCCGCGTCGAGGTCGATGCCGTAGACCGCCGCCGCGTTCGTCGCCAGGATGCGCTGCTTCACGTCGTCGGTGAGCGCGGGGTAGCCGAACTCCTCCTGCATCCGCTCGGGGATCGTGAAGGCGCGGAACGCGTCGATCAGCGGCTGCGGCGAGCCGTACCAGATGCAGTCGGTGCCCCAGAGGATGCGGTCGGGTCCGACGGCGCGCAGCAGCTTGCCGAGCACGTGTGCGGCTTCCCGCGGCTTGCGGGCCATCAGGAACCACGTGGTGCCGAGCTCGGCATACACGTTCGCGCCCGGCCCGACACCGGCCTGCTCGAGGCTCGCGACGAGCCGATCGACGCCCCGGCCCGCGTCTCCGGCTGGGTACGGACCCTCCTCGCCGTCCGGATCGGGTTCGTAGCCCGAGTGGTACACGAGAAAGGCGAGATCGGGGAACATGCGCGCCGCCGGACCGACGTCGCGCGGTGACGACGTCGTGATCGACGCACCCGGGATCGGGCCGCCGATGCCCTTGTGCACGGCGATCACGCGTGGCCCGACGGCGCGCACCCGCTCGAGGAACGGCAGCCCCACGCGCTCGTCGTCGAGGAACCACCCGCCGTCCATCGGATCGGGCCACTCGGGTGGTTGCCACATCGTGTAGAGCTTCCAGCCGTCGGGCGCGAGCTCCGCGGTCCAGTCGGCCATGGCGTCGAGCTCACCCGGGACGTTGGGGTGGACGATCGTGTGCGTCAGCAGCCGCCCCGTGCCCGCGTACCGGTCGACGATCTCGCGGCACGACGCGATCTCCGGATTCGTCACGACGTTCTCGCTCGGGCGACCCGGCGTCGACGTCAGCACCGCGACCGCGGTCTCGCTGCCGCCGAAGACGTGACCGGCCCACTCGGCCGCCGAGAGCCGCTCGGGCGGGATGCCGTCACCCCAGCGCTCGGGGTCGGTGATCCGGAGGAACGAGAGCAGCTGCTCGGCCGACGGCCCGGCGAGGCGCGAGGGCATCGCGAGGTGCGTCTGCACGTCGACGACGACCGCGTCCGGCCCGCCGCCGAACGCCGCGTTGGCGGCCTCGGCATCGATCTCCGCGTCCGCGGTCACGGCGTAGAACGGTTCTCCGGCCGCCTCGTTGATCGCACGCAAGGTCGCCGCGGTCGCGCGGCGGGTCTCGACGAACGTGCGCAGCGGAGTCCTGGCCGCGCGCGCTCGATCGGGGATCCGCCCGTCCAGACGGGCGAGCGCCAGACGATCGCGGTCGGAGAAGGGCAGTGGTGCGTACTCGTCCGACGACCGTCGCCGCAGCAGCGGCGGCACAGGGGTCCGGCTCATGTCAGCCGGGCGACGGCGAAGGCCGCCGCGAGCGCGACCATCGCCCACGACAGGGAACGGAGGGCCCGCTCGAGCGGGGCCAGCAGCGTGCGTTCCGTGACGGGCTCCACGACCCCGTCGTCGAGAAGGATCGATCCGTCCACCCGGCGTGCACGACGGCGGATCATACGCGCCGGCGTGCTGAGGCTGCGCTGGGCGTACGACACCGCGAACGCACCGGCCGACGCGAGCAGCGCCGCCAGGCTCACGCTGCCCGTCTGCGCCACGTACGCCGTCAGCAACGGGAAGGCGCCCCACGCGAGCGCGAACCCGACGTCGCTGTGGAGGCGGCCGCCCGCGAGCTCGAGGTTGTACCCGACGACGAGCACGGGCCCGGCCACGATGAACGGGACGAGCGCCACGCCGACCCGGTCGACGCCGACGACGCCGAGTCCGACGGCGATCCCGAGCCCGGCCGCCGCCGCCGCGTTCAGCGCGCCCGCCGGGATCTCGGTGCGGAGGGGCCGGCCCTGCAGCTCGTCGAGCGCGTGCGCGGCCACGCCGACGGCTGCGAAGAACGCGAGCAGGGTCGCGAGCAGCCGGGCGAGGTCGACGTGCGACGCGAGCGATGCGCCGAGCACGACGTACGCCAGGTGCCATGCCGTGTAGGGCGGGTGCAGCACGGTCCACCAGTCGCGCCAGCCGCCACCGCGCGCCGCGTAGAAGGCGGGGCGCCGCTCCGGCTCAGGCATCGCCCGCGCCGTCCACGCCGCCCGCCTTGCGCCCCCACATCACGAGCCCGCCACCGAGGCTCATCTCGCGCACGGTCACGTCGGTGAGACCCGCGTCCCGCCATTGGCCGACGGTCTCGGCGAGCGGATGGTCGCGATAGTGCGTCGAGATGCTCGGCCCGAGGAAACGGCCCACGTCGTACCAGTCCCGGCCTGCGAGCCGGCCGGCGGCCGGCAGCCCGACGCGCGTGTACAGCCACCAACACGAGTGCCAGACCGGGTTCCTCGGCACCAGGAACTCGAGGTTGGCCACCGGTGCGCCCGGGCGCACGACGCGGGCGAGCTCGCGCAGAGTGGCCGCCGGGTCGGCGACGTAGCGCAACAGGTATGTGAAGGTCAGGGCGTCGAAGGTCGCGTCGGGGAAGGGGAGCTGCTCGGCCCGTCCGACGGTCAATGTGATCCGGTCGTCGAGGCCCGCGGCGGTGACGTTGGCGCGTCCGCGTTCGAGCATCGCCGGGGTCAGGTCGATGCCGACCACGTGCCCCCGGGTCCGGCGGGCGAGCTCGATCGTCACACCGGCGGTGCCGGCGGCGACGTCGAGGACCAGCCGCGGTTCCCGGTCGTGCCCGACGACCTGCTCGACCATCGCCCGGCGCCACCGGCCGTTCTGCCCGAACGACAGCACCTCGGCGAGCCGGTCGTAGCGCTCGGGAAGCCCGTCGAACAGCTCCCGGGCGAAACGGTTCGGATCGGTGGCGGGCGGCGACGGCACCGGCGGTCCCCTCTCACCGTGGGTCGACCCACAGTAAGCCCGTCGCGCGGTCCTCCGACACCGCGGCGCGGCCGTGCGGCATCATCGGGGCGGGCGGCGTGGAGGTGCTGGTGCTCAAGGACTTCTACACGGTGTTCTCGACGGTGTGCTTCACGCTCCTCGGACTCTGGCTGATCGTGGTGCAGACCCGGCACTCGGAATGGCGCCAGAGCTCGCTGCACCGCCGTCGCGCCTACGGGGTGTCGCTGTTCTTCGCGCTTCCGGGCTTGATGGGCCTGCTGTCGCTCGTCGACGCGCGGAGCACGGACATGTGGCGCGCGTCGTTCGGGATCGTCGCCCTCGGCGGGGTCCTGGTCCTCCTCGTGGTGCGCGGCCCCGCGCCCACCCGGCTCGGGCTCGCCGCATACGTCGCGGCCCTCGTCGCCTACGCGCTGATCGCCTTCGTAGCGATCGCGCCCGGAACGCTCGACGACCTCGGGATCGACGCGCGGCCGCTGCGCGTCGAGGCGGTCCTGCTCACCGTCCTCGTCTTCATCGGCGTCAACGTCGCCTGGCTGCTCCTGTTCGAGGAGACGGCCTTCCCCACGCAAGGGCGGGTCCCGCCGGCGTAGCCGGCCCGTCACGCTGCATCCCTACTTCATCATCCCGCCGGAGACGGACAGGTCGTCGCCGGTGACGAAGGACGACGCGTCGCTGACCAGGTAGCAGACGGGGCCGACGATCTCGGCCGGGTCGGCGATGCGTTTCATGAACGTACCGCCGGCGACGAGCTCGTAGAACCCGGGCGCGGTGCGCGCGCCACCTTCCATCATCTCGCTCATGAAGGGCCCGGGCGAGAGCATGTTGACGCGGATCTTCCAGGGCGCCCACTCCATGGCCATGCTCTTCGTGAGGTTCAGCAACGCGCCCTTCGATGCGCCGTACGCGCACACGGTGCCGCCACCCGAGTAGGCGGCCATCGTGCCGATGTTCACGATGCTGCCGCCGCCCTGCTCCTTCATCAACGGGAAGACGCACTGGCTTATCCGCAACGGCCCCTCGAGGTTCACCGAGAAGACCTTGCGCCAGAACTCGAGCGTCATGTCCTGGGGTGGGATGCGCGCCGGACTGATCCCGGCGTTGTTGACGACCGCGTCGACGCGACCAAAGCGCTCGTGGACCGCGCTCACGAAGGCAGGGATCGCGTCCCACTCGCCGACATGGCAGGCGCGCGCGAACACCTCCGCGCCGGTCGCGGCGGCGACCTCGGCGGCGACCTGGTCGCAGAGCTCCTGCTTGCGGCTGCTCACGACGACGGACGCGCCCGCCGACGCGAGACCTTCGACCATCGCCCGGCCGATCCCCTTGGTCGAGCCGGTGACGATCACGACCTTGCCGGTCAGGTCGAACAGCTCCGCGGTCGGTCGCACGATCCGTCTCCCCTCGTTCTCCGTTCTCCGCCCGGCACGGTTGCCCCGGGGACCCAGAGAATATAACATCGTTATTCAACGAAGAGGGCGGAGCCGGAGGTCAGCATGCCCGTCATCGACGCCGATTCCCACTTCGAGCCGGGCCCGGCCTGGCTCGACACCGCTCCCGACCTGCGCGAGCGGCTTCCCGACTTCGACACCGCGGAGGTGACCACGAAGATCGTCGCGGGCGACATCCTCGCGAACGTCCCCAGGGACGAGTGGCCCGCCTGGGAAGAGCTCCTCCCGCCGGGGATCCTGGCGATCGCGGGCAAGGCCGAGAAGCCCGACGACTACGGCTACGAGGGTTCGTCGATGCACGGCGCGACCGATCCGGCGAGCCGCGTGGCCTGGCTCGACGACAACGGCATCGACCTCGAGAACGTCATCTGCCTCGAAGGGATGATCAACGCGCGCTTCCTCGACGACCGCGCCCTCGCGCGGGACGTGATCACCGCGTGCAACTCGTGGCTCGCCGACGCCGTCGACGGGTACACGGACCGGCTGCTCCCCGTGACGTGCCTCGACTTCAGCGACGTCGGCGCCGCGGTGCGCGAGATGGCCCGAATGCGCGAGCGCGGGAGCCGGGCGTTCCTGATCGGGACGATCCCGGTTCCGGGCGTCCCGGTCATGCACCCACGGTTCGAGCCGATCTGGTCGGCGGCGACGGACCTCGGGATGATCGCCCTGCTCCACGTGGGCTACCAGCCCGCCAGCTTCGACCCCGCATGGGCCAACACGGCCGGCGACATGATGCTGCTCCGCCAGCTCGGCGTGTCGCAGGGACACCAGAGCGTCGAGCTGATGCTCAACGGGCTGATCTTCGGCGGGACGTTCCACCGTCATCCCGCGCTGACCGTGCTCATCGCGGAGTGTGGCCTCTACTGGTTCGCGGGCGCACTCGACCACATGGACTCGCGTGACGCGCGGGTGCAGCCCGAGGCGCGGCTCTACATGGGCGAGTACCCGTTCGACCTCTCACCGTCGGAGTTCGCGCGCCGCAACGTGCGGATCACCCCGCTCCCACGGCGGCACCAGTCGCCGGTCGCCCTCCTCGAGCAGTACCCGGAGTGCGTCGTGTTCTCGTCCGACTTCAACCACAACGAGGGCTCGGGCACCCCCACCGGGTACTACCGCGACCTCCTCGCCGGCGTCGACGAACCCGTCGTCGCGGGCTTCATGGGCTCCAACCTGGCCGCCTGCTACGAGCGTATGGGCGACCCGCTCCCCGGGCTCCCGACCCGGCGCGGCTGAAGCCGCGGACGGCGGCGCAGCACGATCCCGGCGCCGGCCAGGGCGAGCACGCCCGCCGGGAGGACGGCGTACGGGAACTCCGCCAGCTCCGGCGGTGGGCCGGCGATCGCCGTGCAGGGGAGCGTGCCGCTGCGGATGGAGTGGCCGTCGGTCTCGCCGTCGTCGGCCCAGAAGACCGGCTTGAACCCGCCGGCGCAGTACGCCCCGGGCGCGATGGCGAAGCCCTCGTTGTTCAGGTTGGGCATCCCACTCGGCCGCTCGAAGCCCAGCGCGATGCCGAACCTGCCCGTGGACGGGTCGATGCGCAGCACCGTCGTCCGGCCGTTGCACGTGTTGTCGCAGACGGCCCAGAGGTCCTTCAGGTCCCGGTCG
>Ga0070741_10011572_pt1 | contig 16251 bp, 17 predicted proteins | sample Coa_R1_4_FD_66440 | JGI IMG/M metagenome (GOLD analysis project Ga0070741, IMG submission 66440) | Surface soil microbial communities from Centralia Pennsylvania, which are recovering from an underground coalmine fire - Coalmine... | ecosystem: Environmental > Terrestrial > Soil > Unclassified ...
CCGCACGGTGAAAGTCTCCCGCAGCCCGCTCCCCTGGCGGCGGATCACCACACCCTGGAAGATCTGCACCCGCTCCCGGTTGCCTTCGACGACACGGACGTGGACCTTCAGCGTGTCGCCGGGCCCGAAGTCGGGGATGTCGTCACGGAGAGAGGCGCGGTCGACGAGATCGGTGCGTTGCATGGTGAGGCTCCTGCCCGGGAACAGAGGAACGGCGAACGGAGGGGAACACCCCAGTGTAACTACTGTGACGCGTCATCCTCCAGCAGGGCGCGCTCGGCGTCGGTGAGACCCCGTCGCTCCAGCAGGTCGGGGCGGCGGTCGCGGGTCCGCCGGAGGGCCTCGGCGTGGCGCCAGCGGGCGATCCGGCCGTGGTCGCCGGAGCGCAGTACGGCCGGGACCTCCCAGCCCCGGAAGTCGGCCGGACGGGTGTACTGCGGGTACTCCACCAGCCCGTCGGCGAACGACTCCTCCCCCGCCGACGCCTCGTTGCCCATCACCTCGGGCCGCAGCCGGGCCACGGCCTCGACCACGACCAACGCCGCCGCCTCTCCCCCGGCCAGGACGTAGTCGCCGACCGACAGCTCGCCGTCGCAGAGGTGGTCGGCCACCCGCTGGTCCACGCCCTCGTAGCGCCCGCAGAGGAGGGAGAAGCCATCGAGGCCGGCCAGCTCGCCGGCCATCGCCTGGTCGAACCGGCGGCCGGCGGCCGAGAGCAGGAACAGCGGCCGGGCCGGCCCGACCGCCTCGACGGCGGCGAACAGCGGCTCCGGCATCATCACCATGCCCGCCCCGCCGCCGAAGGGGGTGTCGTCGACCGTGCGGTGGCGGTCGCTCGTCCATTCCCGGGGATCGTGGAGGCGCACGTCGAGCAGGCCCCGCTCCCGGGCCCGCCCGAGCAGCGAGGCCGACAGCGGCCCGTCGAAGAACCCGGGGAAGAGGGTGAAGACGTCGACCCGCACCGCGCCCGCCCCCCGCCCGCCGGGCCTCAGTCGAGGAGCCCGGCGGGCGGGTCGACCACGACCCGGCCGGCGGACGCCTCGACGACGAAGACCATCGGCACCAGCCCCCCGTCCTCCAGCACCAGCAGGTCCGAGGCAGGATTGGCCTCCACCGCCGCCACCCGGCCCAGCACCCGGCCGGCCGGGTCGACGAGCTCGGAGCCGATCAGCTCATGGACCCACAGCTCGTCGCCGTCACCGGCGTCGCCGGGCCCCGGACGGTCGCCGGTCAGGACCGTCCCCCGCAAACGCTCGGCCTCGTTGCGGTCGTCGACCCCCTCGAAGGCGACGATCCACCGGGGGCGGGCCATGCGCCCGGCGGCGTCGCGGCCGCCCTGGGGCGTGGCCCGGCGTACGGGCAGCGGCCGCTCGCCGGGACCGGCGCCGGCGTAGAGCACCGCCCCGGCGCTGAACCGCTCGGCGCGGTTGGTGACCGCCTCGACGACGACCTCGCCCCGGATGCCGTGGGCCTTGACGATGCGGCCTACTTCGAGCCGGTCCCCAGCCGCCACCGTCCGGGGCGCTAGTCGACGATGTCGAGGCTCGCCCGCACGCCTTCCCGGGTGCCGGCGGCCGCCACGACCTGACGGAGGGCCTGGGCGACCCGGCCCCGCCGGCCGATCACCTTGCCCATGTCGGACGGCGACACGTGGAGGCGGAGCTCCACCTCGCCGTCGCGCCGTTCCGACATCTCGACGAAGACTCCATCCGGGTCGTCGACGATGTTGCGGGCGACGTACTCCAGCACGCCCCGGGGGACGCCACCGACGATCCGGTTGCCCTCGGCCCCGATCTCGTCGTCGTCGTCCTCGATCGAGAGGTCGACGTCGTCCTCGTCGTCGAACTCGTCGCTCGAGTCGAACTCGGCGTCGTGCTCGCCGTCGGCGGTCACTTCTTCCCGGCCTTGTGCTGCTCCCAGGCCCCCGAGATCGTCAGAAGCCGCTGCACCTGCTCGGTCGGCTGGGCCCCCTTGCTGAGCCACTCCAGCGCCCGGTCGTTGTCGATGTCGACCAGGGGCGGCTCTTCCCGAGGGCCGTACTTCCCGATGATCTCCACGAAGCGCCCGTCGCGGGGGGAGCGGGCGTCGGCCACGACCACCCGGTACGTCGGCTGCTTTTTCTTGCCCATCCGCATCAGGCGGATCTTGACCACGGACCTACCACCTTTTGTTCAACGGCAACCGGGGAAGCGTACTGCAACCCGCTCACATACCGGGGAGGCCGGGCAGGCCGGGGAACTTGGGCCGCTTCCCGCCCGCCCCCGCCATCTGCTTCATCATCCCCTGGACCATCTTGAACTGCTTCAGCAGGGCGTTGACGTCCTGGGTGGTGGTCCCGCTGCCCTGGGCGATCCGCAGGCGCCGGGAGCCGTTGATGATCGTGATGTCGTTGCGCTCCGCCGGCGTCATCGACCGGATGATGGCTTCGACCCTGCCGAGCTCCTTGTCGTCGAGCTGGGCGTTCTTCATCTCCTTCGGGATCCCGGGGATCATCCCGAGGATGCTCTGCAGCGGGCCCATCTTCTTGACCTGCTGCATCTGCTGGAGGAAGTCCTCCAGGGTGAAGCTGCCCTTCTTCAGCTTGGCCGCCGCCTTGACCGCCTGGTCCTGGTCGAAGCTCTCCTCGGCCTTCTCGATCAGGGTCAGCACGTCGCCCATGCCCAGGATCCGCCCCGCCATCCGGTCGGGGTGGAAGAGCTCGAAGTCGGCCGGCTTCTCGCCGACGCCGGCGAAGAGGATCGGCTTGCCGGTGACCTCCTTGACCGACAGGGCGGCGCCGCCCCGGGCGTCACCGTCGAGCTTGGTGAGGACGACGCCGTCGATCCCCACCGTGTCGGCGAACGACTCGGCGACGTTCACCGCCTCCTGGCCGGTCATGGCGTCGACCACCAGGAGGACGTTGTCGGGCTCCACCGCCTCCCGCATCCGGCGCAGCTCGTCCATCAGGGCCTCGTCGATCTGGAGCCGCCCAGCCGTGTCGACGACGACCACGTTCTTGCCCAGCCGGCCAGCCTCGGCCCGGGCGTGGCGGGCCACCGCCACCGGGTCGGTGGGCTCGGAGTAGACCGGAACGCCGACCTGCTCGCCCAGCACCTGGAGCTGGGTCACGGCCGCCGGCCGCTGGAGGTCGGCCGCCACCATGAGGGGCTGGAGCCCCTGGCTCTTCAGGTGGCGGGCGAGCTTGGCGCAGGCGGTCGTCTTGCCCGAGCCCTGCAGGCCGACGAGCATCACCACCGTCGGCGGCTTGGGGTTCATCGTCAGCTTGCCGGTCGTCCCCCCCAGGGTGTTGATCAGCTCCTGGTGGACGATCTTGATGACCTGCTGGGCCGGGGAGAGGCTCTTCGACAGCTCCGCCCCGGCGGCGTCCTCTTTCACCCGGGCGATGAAGCTCTTCACGACCTTGAAGTTGACGTCGGCCTCGAGGAGGGCGAGGCGGATCTCCCGGGCGATCTCGTCGACCTCCTTCTCCCCCAGGCGGCCCCGGCCGCGCATGCGGGAGAAGATCGACTCGAACCGGTCGGAGAGTGAATCGAACATGAGGGCTGGAAGTGTACGGCCCGCCGGACTAGGCGGAGAAGATCGCCTCGACGAACTCCTCGGGATCGAAGTCGATCAGGTCGGCGGCCGACTCCCCCACGCCGACCAGCTTCACCGGGATGCCGAGCTCCGCCTGCACGGCGAGGACGATCCCGCCCTTCGCCGTGCCGTCGAGCTTGGTCAGGATGACGCCGGTCACGTCGACCGCCTCGCCGAACTGCTTGGCCTGGTTGAGACCGTTCTGGCCGGTGGAGGCGTCGATGACCAGCAGGACCTCCTGAAGGGCCCCGGGCGTGCGGTCAACGATGCGCCGCAGCTTCTTCAGCTCCTCCATCAGGTTGACCTTGGTGTGGAGCCGGCCGGCGGTGTCGACCAACACCAGGTCGGCGCCCCGGTTGCCCGCCGCGGCCATGGCGTCGAAGACGACCGAGCCGGGATCGGCGCCGTCCTGACCCCGGACGAGGTCGGCACCCACCCGCTGCGACCACAGCTGGAGCTGTTCGGCGGCCGCGGCCCGGAACGTGTCGGCGGCGGCCATCACCACGTTGCGACCGGCGGCCGCCTCCCGCTGCGCGATCTTGCCGATGCTGGTGGTCTTCCCGACGCCGTTGACCCCGACGAACATCCACACGTTGGGCCGGCCGGGCTCGAACGACAGCGAGCGGTCGGCCGATCGCAGCGTGTCGATGAGGTCGGCCTTCAGCAGGTCGAGCAGCTCGGCCGGCGTCGACACCGACGCCTCCTTGGCCCGGCGGCGCAGGTCGTCGAGGATCCGCTCGGTGGGCCCCACGCCGACGTCGGCCCGGATGAGGGCCTCCTCGATCTCGTCCCACACGTCGTCGTCGATGGCGCTGCGGCCCCGGAGGTCGCCGAAGTACCCGGCCAGCAGCTCCCGGGCCTTCCCGAGCCGGTCCCGCAGCCGGGGCCGGACGGGCGGCTCCTCGGCGACGGGTTGCTCCACGACGGGCTCCCCGACGACCGGTTCCGCGACGACCGGTTGCCCGACGACCGGTTGCTCCGCCACCGGCTCCTGCGGCGGAGCCTCCACGTCCTCTCCCGGGGGGAGGACGATCTCGACCTCCGCCGGCGCCGCCGGCTGCGGAGGCTTCGGCCGCGTCACCGCCGACCGTTCGGCGGCGTCCATCCGGCGCTGTGAACGCTTCGTAGCCGAGACGCCGGCCACGGTGGCGGCCAGCAGCACGAGCACGACGATCCCCAGGACGATCGCGAGGGTCATGGCCAGCGATCCTACCGGCCGCCGGTAGTGTCCCAACCCGTGACCAAGGCCTCCCCGACGCCCCCGGTGGCCAAGCGCGTCCGCCACGTGCACGTGGCCCACGGCGACGAGCGACCGGACGACTACCACTGGCTGCGGGACCGCGACGATCCCGACGTCACCGCCTACCTCGAGGCGGAGAACGCCTACGCCGACGCCGTCATGGCGCCGCTGCGGCCGCTGCAGGAGAAGCTCTACGCCGAGATCGTGAGCCGCATCCAGGAGACGGACCTGTCGGTGCCCGTCCCCCACGGCCCGTTCCTGTACTACTCCCGCAGCGTCGAGGGTCTGCAGTACCCGATCCACTGCCGGCGAACTCGAAAGGACGGGAGCCCGGAGCAGATCCTGATCGACGAGAACGTCCTCGCCGAGGGGCAGGAGTACTGCGCCCTCGGCGCCTTCGAGGTCAGCCCCGACCACCGGCTCCTCGCCTGGTCCCTCGACACCGAGGGCGACGAGGAGCACGTGCTGCGCATCCGCGACCTCGACACGGGCCACGACCATCCCGAGGCGATCCCCAACACGTCGTACGGCGTGGCCTGGGCCAGCGACAACCGCACGCTGTTCTACACCACGCTCGACGAGAGCCGCCGCCCCTGGCAGGTCTGGCGTCACCGGCTGGGGACGGACCCCGGTGACGACGTCCTCGTCCACCAGGAGGACGACGACCGCTTCTTCTGCTCGGTCGAGCGCACCCGCAGCGGCGGGTTCATCGTCATCGACCTCCGCAGCGCCGTCACCTCCGAGACCCGCCTGCTGCCGGCCGACGACCCGGAGGGGTCGTTCACCGTCCTCCAGCCCCGCCGGCAGGGCGTCGAATACGGGCTCGATCACCACACCGACCGTTTCTTCATCCTGAGCAACGAGGAGGCGCCGAACTTCCGGCTGGTGGAAGCGCCGGTCTCCGACCCCTCCCCGGCCAGCTGGCGGGAGTTGATCCCCCACTCGGCGGCCGTGAAGCTCGAGGGTCTGGCCGCCTTCACCGGCCACCTCGTGGTCCTGGAGCGAGCCGAGGCCGTCCGGCGCCTGCGGGTGATCGACCTGGCCAGCGGCGAGCACCACGTGATCGAGCAGCCCGAGGCGGTCTCGCGGGTCGGCATGCCCGAGGAGGACAACCCCGAGTTCGAGCGGCGCACGCTCCGCTACACCTACACCTCGCTGGTCACCCCGCAGTCGGTCTTCGACTACGACCTCGACTCCCGGGAGCGCACGCTCCTCAAGCAGGAGCCCGTCCTCGGCGGCTACGACCCGACGCGCTACGAGACGGGCCGGCTGTGGGCCACCGCCCCCGACGGCACCCGGGTACCGATCTCCTACGTGGCCCGGAAGGGCGTCGCCCGCGACGGGTCGGCGCCCTGCGTCCTCTACGGCTACGGGTCCTACGAGTCGAGCTCCGACCCCCGCTTCTCGTCCCTGCGCCTCAGCCTCCTCGACCGGGGCTTCGTGTGGGCCATCGGCCACATCCGGGGCGGCGGCGAGATGGGCCGGGCGTGGTATGAGGCCGGCAAGCTCGGCCACAAGATGAACACCTTCACCGACTTCGTCGCCTGCGCCGAGCACCTCATCGAGGAGGGCTGGACCTCGGCCCGGCGCCTGGCGATCCTCGGTGGCAGCGCCGGCGGGCTGCTGGTCGGGGCCACCGTGAACCTCCGACCCGACCTGTTCCGGGCCGCGGTGGCCGAGGTGCCGTTCGTCGACGTCGTGAGCACGATCTCGGACCCGACGCTCCCGTTGTCGGTCATCGAATGGGAAGAGTGGGGCAACCCCGCCGACCCCGAGTTCTACGCCACGATGAAGTCGTACTCGCCCTACGACAACGTGCGCCCGGTGCGCTACCCCGACCTCTTCGTCACCGCCGGCCTGAACGACCCTCGGGTGTCGTACTGGGAACCGGCCAAGTGGGTGGCCAAACTCCGGGTCACGGCCGAGCCCGGGACCAGGGTCCTGCTGCGGACGGAGATGGGCGCGGGCCACGGCGGCCCGTCGGGACGCTACGACGCCTGGCGGAAGGAAGCGGAGATCTTCGCCTTCCTCCTCGACGCCCTCGGGATCAGCGAGTAGCGCCTACCACTTCCGGAAGGGCAGGTACTTCCCGTTGAGGGTGATCTTCACCCGGTCGCCCTTCGGATCGGGAACCTTCTCGACGTCGATCTCGAGGTCGATGGCGCTCATGATGCCGTCGCCGAACTTCTCGTTGACGATCGCCTTGATGGTCGTGCCATAGACCTGGGTGATCTCGTAGAGCCGGTAGATCAGCGGGTCGGTGGGCACGATCGTGTCCAGCGAACCCTTCATCGGGTGCATCTGAAGGGTACGGGCCACTTCCGGACCGAGGTCCAGGACGTCACAGAGGCCCTCCGCCTCCGATGCGTCCATGTGGGCCTGGCCCATGATCGCCGCCGCCGTCCAGACCTCCGACCGGCCGATCTTCCCGCCGATCTCGGCGAACGTCAGGCCCTTGGCTTCCTTGGCGTCGAGGATGAGTTGCGTGCATTCGGTGCGCTCCATGGGGGCGCACACTACGACTCCCTCGTCACACGCTCTTTGGGATTCCGTTTCGATCCGCGAACCGCAATCTGACGCCGGCGCGTCAGATTGGATTGCGCCGCTCAGCAGGCGATCTGCGACACCCGGGGCGGGCTCGGATGCTTGGCCTCGGGGACCTGCATCTCCCACCGGTTGGCCTCGATGACGCCCTGAATCACGCACGGCGGGACGGGCTGGGGATCCGGGCTCACGGCCGGCGACATGAGGTTGCCCTCGTAATTGGTGTGGCCGAGGCCGAGGGCGTGGCCGAACTCGTGCTTGGCGATCTGGTTCAGCCCGCCGGAGTTGGCCGGGGCCAGCGCTCCCTGGATCGTGATGTCGACCCGGCTGATCAGGCCCCGGTGGGAGAAGCTCGTCACCGCCTGCCCCTCGGTGCGGCCGTCGGCCGGGGTGAAGCGGATGGCGATGTCGGCCGGCTGCCCGGCGGGGACCTCCGTCAGCGTGACGGCCGGAAGGTCGGCGTCCCACTCCTCGACGGCCGCCCGGATCACCTGGGCGCTGACGACGTCGGGAGAGGTGATGCTGTAGGTCAGGTTGCCGTGCTCCAGGCTCCGGCCCCAGGCGCAGCACAGGGCGAGCTCGTGGTTGCCCTCGGCGCTGGCGCCGCCGCTGCCGAAGGGGAACTGGGTCCAGAGCAGCGCCAGGGCCACGACGAGTACCCGCGCCGCCCGGCGTGCCCGGGGCGGGCGCGGGCCCGGACGCCACCTCCCGACGATCGCCGGCCCTGCCACGGAGGCATCGACCCGGTCCCTCAATGGCCCTCCCCAGGTACTCCGCCGCAACCCGAGGCGAGCATATTCCGGCAAATCGGACAGAAGCCAGTGGCCCAGGTGGCACTTGAGGGCGTTGGGGCCGGTGGTGACGGCGTCTCAGGGCGCCCTCAGGGATCGTCGCGCCGGAAAAACGTTCTTCAGACGGCCACCGCGGCCGGCTCGGCCGTCGGCACCCGCTGCGTGACCACGATGCTCGAACCGCCGGGCGGCATCGACACGCCGTAGAGGCAGTCGGCCGCCTCCATCGTCCGCTTCTGGTGGCTGACGACCAGGAGCTGCGCCTCGTGGCGGAACTCGTGGATGAGGTCGACGAACCGGCAGAGGTTGACGTCGTCGAGCGCCGCCTCGACCTCGTCGAGGATGTAGAAGGGCGTCGGACGGGCCCGGAAGACGGCGAAGAGGAAGGCCAGGGCCGTGAGCGACCGCTCGCCGCCCGACAGCAGCGACAGCCGGCGGACGCTCTTTCCCGAGGGGCGGGCTTCGATCTCGATGCCGGTGTTGAGCGCGTCCTCCGGATCGGTCAGCCGCAGTCGGCCGGAACCGCCGGGGAACAGCGTGGCGATGAGGGCCTCGAAGTGGCGCTCGGTGTCCTCGTAGGCGGAGGCGAAGAGCGTGGCGATCTCCTCGTTGACCTGCCTGATGACCTGGGCCAGGTCGCGCCGGGCGGCCTTGACGTCCTCCAGCTGCGACTCCAGCAGCGTGTAGCGCTCCTTCTGGGCCTCGTACTCCTCGAGTGCCAGGGGGTTGATGGCCCCCATCAGCCGGAGCTCCCGCTCGATCTCCCGGGCCCGGGCGGGCAGCGTCGTCCCGTCGGGGCAGGCCGGGGCGGGAGCGGCCACAGCCACGTCCGGTTCGCACTCCAGATCACGCCGGCAGGCCTCGACGGCGGCGTCGAGCTTGGTCCGGACCTCGGCCTCCTCGATCTCCACCCGGGCCCGGCGCTCCCGGGCATCGCCGGTGGCCCGTTCGGCCGCCGCCCGTTCCCGGCGGAGGGCGTCGAGCCGGGCGGCGGCGGCCCGGGCCGCCTCGGACCGCTCCCGGCGCTGGTCCCGGAGGCGCCCGTGGAGTTCGGCCAGCACAATGATGCGCTCCTGGATCGCCCGCTCGACGGCGGCGTAGGCGTCACCCCGGCTGGCCAGGGCCACCCGGCGCTCCTCCGCCTGCTGGCGGGCCTCGCCGTGGCGGACGAGGCGGGCCTCGACCTCCTCGAGTCGCCTCACCAGGCCCCGGCGGCGCTCCTCCACGGCGGCGACCTTCAGTTCGTGGTCGCGGCGGGCGGCGGCCAGGGAACGGGTCTCCGCCTCGAGCGCCTCAACGGCCGCCCGGCGGGCTGCCTCCTCGTTTCGCTCCTCGTCCTCGGCCGCCTCGAGGCCGGGAAGGGCGGCTTCCAGGTCGCGGCGGCGGGCGGCCTCGGCGGCCGCCTGGGCCGTCAGGGCGGCGGCGTGCTCCTCGAGAGCGGCGGCCTCGGCCTCGGCCTCGGCCCGCTCCGTCCGGATCCGGGCGGCGGCCGCCGCCCCGGCCGCCTGCCGGGCCCGCTGGGAGTCGAGCGCCTTGTCGCCGGCCGCCTCCCACCGGCGGGCCTCGTCGAGGGCGGCACGGGCTTCGGCCAGCGCCGCCGCGGCCCGGTCCCGGGCCTCCGCCGCCTCGGCGGCGAGCCGGCGGGCGTCCTCGGCCGCCGCCGGCGTGGCGCCGATGGCGGCGCCGCCGGCGTGCCAGGCGCCCCGGCCGTCGAGCCGGTCCCCGTCCGGGGTGACGACGACGAGGTCGGGGGAGGCCAGCGCCACATCGAGCGCCTGCTCCCACGTCCCGTCGACGGCGACGGTGCTTCCCAGCAGCCGGGCCAGGACCGGTGCGAGCCCCGGCACGGCCGACCCGACAGCCCCCGCCAGCGGCCGCGTCCCGTCCGGACCCGCCGAACCGGCGTTCCCCGCCACGCCATCGCCGCGATCCAAAACGCCGCCCTCCGGGACCAGGACGGTGCCGGCGGTGCCGGTCGAGCGCAGACGGGCCAGGGCGTCCCGGGCCGAGCGGGCGTCGCGGGCGACCACGCCGCGCAGGACGTCGCCGAGCGCGGCGGCCACCGCTGACTCGCAGCCCGGTTCGATCGTGATGAGGTCGACGGCCGGGCCCAGCAGGCCCTCCACGCCGTCGAGCGCTTTGGCCAGGCCGGCCCGGAGGTCGCCGAGGGCCGCGTCGAGCGCCTCGGCCCGGGCCGACCACCGGTGGACGTCGCCGTCGGCCGCCCGCCGGGCCTCCTCGGCGGCGGCGGCCCGTTCCTCGGCCGCCTGGTGCGCCTCCCGGGCCGACTCCAGCGCCGCCACCAGCGGCCTCTCGTCGAAGTCCTCGGCCCCGGCGGCGGCCTCGTCCTCGGCCAGCCGGGCCAGCCGGCGCCGGACCGGCTCCCACCGCCCTTCCAGCCGCGACCGCTCCGCCTCCGTCCGGGCCACCGCTCCGGCCAGAGCGGCCAGCTCGGCCCGGGCCTCGGCCGCCGCCTTCCGGGCGGACAGCTCCCCGGCCGGCTGGAGCTCGGCCCGCCGGTCCTCCAGGGTCTCCTCGATGGCGTCGAGCTCCGCCTGGCGGGGGGCCAGCGCTTCGGCCTCCTCCGAGGTCGAAGCCAGGTCGGCCCGCAATGCGGCCGCCTCCGCGGTCAGGGTCTCGACCACACCGGCGTCGGCCAGCGCCGCCAGCGACCGGTCGATGTTGCGCCGCTTCTCGGCCACCAGGGCGCCGAGCCCCCGGGCCCGGGCCAGGAGGCCCTCGGCGGCGGTGACGGCCTCGCCCAGCGAATCGGCCGGCAGGGAGGCCAGCGCCTCCTCCGACTCGGCCACCTCGGCTTCCAACCGGGCGACCCGCTCCCGGGCCACGTCCTCCTCGGCGCCGAACCGCTCCCGCTTCTCCCCGAGCCCGGCCAGCCGCTCGGTCAGCGTCGTGATCTCCCGCCCGGTCAGGTGGAGCCGGATGGCCCGGAGCTCCTCGGTGAGCCCGCCGTGGCGACGGGCGGCGTCGGCCTGGCGCTCCAGCGGCTTCAGGTGGCGCCGGACCTCCTTCACGAGGTCGCCGAGGCGCTCCATGTTGACGGCGGTGGCCTCGAGGCGCCGTTCCGCCTTCTCCTTGCGCTGGCGGTACTTGAGGATGCCGGCCGCCTCCTCGATGACCGCCCGACGGTCCTCCGGGCGGGCCTGGAGGATGGCGTCGAGGCGGCCCTGGCCGACGATCACGTGCTGGGTGCGGCCCATCCCGGTGTGGGACAGCAGCTCGGTGATGTCGAGCAGGCGGCAGGGCTCCCCGTTGATGGCGTAGCTCGACTCGCCGTCGCGGGTCAGCGCCCGGGTGATCGTGACCTCCCGGCTCGGCACCGGGAGGTCGCCGCCGGAGTTGTCGAGCGTCAGCGACACCTCGGCCTTCCCCGACGCCGGGCGTTTCGGCGTGCCGGCGAAGATGACGTCCTCCATCTTCCCGCCCCGCAGCGAGCGGGCGCCCTGGGCCCCGAGCACCCAGGCCACGGCGTCGACGACGTTGGACTTCCCCGACCCGTTCGGCCCGACCACCACGGCCACACCCGGCTCGAAGTCGAGGCTCGTCCGGTCGGCGAACGACTTGAAGCCTTTGACCGTCAGCCGCTTCAGGAACATCGCCGGTCCAACCTAACGGCCCCGCCCGCCGAAGGCGCGGACCCTACCCAAGGGTGAACCCGTCCTCGCCGCGGGGGGTTTCGGGAACGACGTCGACCGACGTCACGATGGCCGCCGGGGGCCCGCCGCGGGCCCAGGCCACCGCCTGCCCCACCGCCTTCGGCTCGCCTTCGAAGACCGCCTCGACCCGGCCGTCGGGCAGGTTGCGGCACCAGCCCGACAGGCCGAGCGAATCGGCCACCCGCTTGCACGACCAGCGGAAGCCGACGCCCTGCACCCGGCCCGAGATCAGGAGCCGCCGGCGGACACTCTCGCCGTCGGTGGTCACGGCTGGCAGGTCTCGCAGAAGAACGTCGACCGGCCGCCGAGCGAGAGACGCCGGACGGGCCCGCCGCAGCGGGGGCACGGCTGCCCCTCCCGGCCGTAGACCCGGTGGCGGGACTGGTACCCGCCGGGCTCTCCGAACAGGTCGACGTACTGGCCGTCGGACAGCGACGACCCCCGCAGCCGGACCGCCTCCCGCAGCGTCGCCCGCACCGCCCGGTGCAGCCGCCCGACCTCCTCGCCGGACAGCGACCCGGCCGGCCGGTCGAAGCGGAGCCGGGCCGCGAACAGGGCCTCGTCGGAGTAGATGTTGCCGATCCCGGCCACGAACCGCTGGTCCATCAGCAGTGGCTTGAGCCGGGCGGTGCGGCCGGCCAGCGCCCGCCGGAGCGCCGCCGCCGACCACTGCCTCGACAACGGGTCGGGCCCCAGATGGGCCAGGGCGGCCGGGCGGCCGGGGGACGCCCCCGGGCCCCCGGGAGACGCCGGGGCCACGAAGAGCTCGCCGAACGTCCGGGGGTCCACGAAGCGCAGCTCCCGCCCGTCCGACAGCGACAGCACCGCATGAGTGTGGGGGCCCACCGGCCAGGACGGCGGTGTCAGCAGCAGCTGGCCCGACATCCGCAGGTGGATCACCAGCATCTCGGTGCCATCGTCCAGCGGCAGGAGGAGGAACTTGCCGATCCGCCCCGCGGCGCCGAGCCGGGCGCCCCGCAGCCGGGCGACCAGCGCCTCGGCGGGCTGGCGGCGAACCGTCCGGGCGCCGGTGACGGCCGCCGACAAGATCTCCCGCCCCGTGACCTCCCGCTCGAGCCCCCGGCGGACCACCTCGACCTCAGGAAGTTCCGGCACCTTCCTCGCGCCCGTCGGCTGCTCGGTCGGATCCAGCGGCTGCGGCAGCGGCGGCTTCGGCGGCCCGGGCCGCCTCGGCGGCGGCCACCGCCGCCTCCGACTCCCGGAGCCACTCCCAGGCCATCCGGGCCGCGGCCTGCTCGGCCTGCTTCTTGGACCGGCCCTCGCCCCGGCCCCGGGGCGTCCCCTGCAGGACGACGTTGGCGAAGAAGCGCTTGGCGTGGTCGGGCCCCTCGTCGCGCACCTCGTAGCGGGGCATCTGGTCGAAGCGGCGGGCGGCCAGCTCCTGGAGGCGGGTCTTGTAGTCCTGCCCGCCGGGGCCCTCGGCGGCGGCGGCGATCCGCTCCCCGAGCAGGCCCATCACCAGCTTGTAGGCCGCGTTCCACCCGCCGTCGAGGTAGGTGGCGGCCAGTACCGCCTCCATGGCGTCGGCCAGGATCGACGGCTTCTCCCGCCCGCCGGAGAGGCCCTCCCCCTTGCCCAGCAGGACGAAGGTGCCGAGCTCGATCTCGGTGGCCAGCTCGGCGAGGACGCCGGCGTTGACCACCGACGCCCGGACCTTGGCCAGCTCACCCTCCGGCAGGTGGGGGAAGGCCCGGTAGATGTAGTCGGTGACCACCAGGCCGAGGACGGCGTCGCCCAGGAACTCCAGCCGCTCGTTGGACTCGAACGTCGGGTTCTCGGCGCAGAACGACCGGTGGGCCAGAGCGCGGGCCAGCAGCTCGCGGTCGTCGAAGGGTCGCCCCAGCAGGTCCTCCAGGCGGTCGAGGGAGCTTTCGGCCAACGGCTCGCCGGCTCCTTCAGCCCACCCGCTCGACGACGTAGTCGACGGCGTCGCGGACGGTGCGCAGCTCGGCCAGGTCCTCGTCTTCGATCCGGAAACCCTCGGCCCGGTCCTCGAGTTCCTGCTCGATGGCCTCGACGAGCTCGATGAGCGCCAGCGAGTCGGCCGACAGGTCCTCGGTGAAGCTGGCCTCGAGCGTGATCCGGCTCTCGTCGATCTCCAGGATGTCGGCCAGCCGCTCCCGGATGATCCGGAACACCTCGTCACCGCTGATCGGCCGGGCCGGGGTCTCAGACACCATGGTGGGAGATCGCCTCCTTCATGCGCTGCACGATGCCCGCCTCGGCGCACTCGGCGGCCAGCCGGATGGCGGTGTCGATGTTGCGGGCGTTGCTGGCCCCGTGCGAGATGACGCAGACGCCGTCGATGCCGAGCAGGACCGCACCACCGAATGCATCGGGATCGTACTGGGCCACTGCCGGACCGAGAACCGGCTCGACCACCTCGCCGACCCGCCGGTCGCCGACGTCGAGCCGGAGGGCCTCGGCCGCCAGGCCGAGCACCGTCCGCATGCCGCCCTCGAGGGTCTTCAGGGCGACGTTGCCGGTGAAGCCGTCGGTCACGACGACGTCGGCCCGGCCGAGCGTCAGGTCGCAGCCCTCGACGTTGCCGATGAACCCCGGCTCCTTGGCCAGCAGGTCGTAGGTCCGCTTGCGCATCTCGTCGCCCTTGCCCATCTCCTCGCCGATCGAGAGGAGCCCGATCCGGGCCCGCTCGATGCCGTGGTGGAGGCGGGCGTACTCGGCCCCCATCCGGGCGAACTGCACCAGCCATTCCGGGGCGCAGTCGACGGTGGCGCCGACGTCGAGCAGCAGCGTCGGGGTCGGCAGCGGCCCCGGGATCGGGGTCACGATGGCCGGCCGGGCGATCCCCCGAATCCGGCCCATCCGCAAGAGGGCGCTCGCCATCGTGGCCCCGGTGTTGCCGGCGCTGACCATGGCGGCCGCCCGTCCGTCACGCACCGCCTCGGCGCAGCGGACGAGCGACGAGTCCTTCTTGCGGCGGACGCTCTTGGCCGGGTCGTCGTCCATGGCCACGACCTCGCCGGCGTGGAGGAGTTCGACGTGGGCCGAGGTCGTGCGGTGGTCACGCCCCTCCAGCAGCGGGGCCACCACCGGTTCCTGGCCGACCAGCAGCACCGAGATCCCCGCCTCGGCGGCCAGCAGCGCGCCGGCCACCACCTCGGCTGGGGCCCGGTCGCCGCCCATGGCGTCGACGGCCACGACCGGCCCCCGGCGGGCCTGCTCCGCCGTTGCTGGTTCGTCTGCCGGCGACGCCTCGCTGCCGACGTCGGCCGCCTTCAGTGCCACGTGTCCCCCGGGTCGCGCCGCGTCACTCCACCTCGACGGCCTGGCGCCCGCCGTACCACCCGCAGTTGGGGCAGATCACGTGGGGCAGCTTCGTCTGGTGGCAGTGGGGGCAGACCGAGCGGGCGGGCGTGGTGGCCCGCCAGTTCGAGGCCCGCCGGCTGCGACTCTTGGCCTTGCTCGTCTTCCGCTTGGGGACGGCCATCGGGCTCCTACTCTCCTCAGTTCGGTTCGGGGCGGTGCTCGGCGTCATCGGTGATGACCAGAGCCCGTAGGGCGTCCCAGCGGGGATCGCGGGCTTCGCTTCCGCAGTCGCAGAAGTCGTCGTTGCGGTTGGCGCCGCAGGACGGGCACAGGCCGAGGCAGTCGTCGCCGCACAGGGGGACCGGCGGAAGCTCGGGGACGACGAGGTCGCGGATCGGCTGCTCCAGGTCGATCTCGTCGTGCCGGAGAGGGTAGGTCTCGTCCTCGACCGGGTCCGCCTCGAAGACCTCCCGCATCGGGAGGTCGAAGTCACCTTCCAGCGGCGTCAGGCACCGGCTGCAGACGGCGCGCCAGCTCCCCCGCACGTGGCCGGAGGCGACGATGGCCGCCGACAGGCTCTCGAGGCGGAGGTCGATGCTGAGCGGTTGGTCGGGGTCGACCCGGGTGGAGGGGTTCTCGAGCCCGGGAGCGGGCACCTCCAGATGCACCTGGCGGGTGGTGCCCGGTCGACGGAGCAGGTCGGCGACGTTCATACGGAGTCCGGTCATCAGAGGGGGCGCCCATCGGCGGCGGCGCAGCGCGACGACGGAGCCGGCGCGATCTGCGGCGGCTCGTCATCTTAGCTGCCGAGCTCCCGAAACAACGGGGCGGGAGGCGCCCCCGGGCCACAGGGCGGGGCCGGCTACATGAGGTCCTGGTCGAAGAGGCCGGGCTCCGTCGGGACGACCTCGACCGGCGCCTCGGCCGTGAAGGCCTGCAGCCGGCGCCGACCCTTCTGCACGACGCCCAGCGTCCGTTCCAGCGTGGCCTCGAAGCCCGCCAGCTTGGCGTCGACGTAGTCCTCGGCCTGGTTGCGGAGCTGCCGGCCGTGGGCCTCGGCCTGCTCGATCGTCACCCGCGCCACCCGCTGCGCCTCCCGCACGACCTCCGTCCGCTGGACCATGCCCTCGGCCTG
>Ga0070741_10011573_pt1 | contig 16251 bp, 16 predicted proteins | sample Coa_R1_4_FD_66440 | JGI IMG/M metagenome (GOLD analysis project Ga0070741, IMG submission 66440) | Surface soil microbial communities from Centralia Pennsylvania, which are recovering from an underground coalmine fire - Coalmine... | ecosystem: Environmental > Terrestrial > Soil > Unclassified ...
CCCACGCCCCGCACTTCCGGCAGCACGCGCGGCATGGTGGCGCGGCGCACTGAAAACATCAGCTACCAATCCAGCCGCACGGTACGGCACCTGCGCGAGCCGCAAGGCGCGATCAAGCGCATGTCGGTGGCGCTGCTGGTGGATTCCAGCGTGCGCTACGAAGGGTCGGGCGCCAAGGCCAAGCGAGTGGTGGAAGCGCTGCCGGCCGAGAAGCTGAAGACCATCCACGACCTGGTGGCGGGCGTGATCGGTTTTTCCAGCGAGCGCGGGGATCAGCTGGTGGTGGAGACCCTGCCGTTCGAATCGACGCTGAATCCGGAAACCCTTCCGCCGGCAACTTCCGCGCCCGCGCCGGCGCCCACTTGGCAGGATCCATTTTTGAAGAACAAAATTTTTGTGATTGGGGTAGGAGTGGGGGCGGCGCTGTTGCTCGCGTTGCTGTTCCTCACGATCCGCGTCACGCGCCGGCGGACGGCCGGCGCCGAAGGACCAGCCCAGCTCTCGCGCGGGACCAGTCCGGCAAGAACGGGGCCAACACCGGAACAGCTCCAGGCGCAGATGGAAAGCCGGCTGGCCGAGCAGGCCGCGCTCCGGGAGAAGCAGGAGGCCGAAGCGCTTAGCGCGCTGCAACTGCCGCCTATGACAAAGAAGACAGCGGTGTTGACCAAGCACATCAGCGAACAGGCCAAAAAAGACTCGGCTAGCATGGCGCACGTGCTGCGGGCCTGGATGGCGGATTCCGGCGACGAGGTCAGAAAGTAGGGATTTCCAGGCGAGCGCGCATGAGCTACATGCTTCAGAATCCGCCAGTCCGCGAGGCTCGTAAGCGAGCAGAGGGTCGTAAGCGAGCAGAGCATCGTAAGCGAGCAAATGACCGCGGCGTTCTACTGCCATGATTCAGAACCTGGAACCCGCCAGCGCCGCGCCGAGTCTGCCGGGCATCCGCAAGGCCGCCATTCTCATGATCGTGCTGGGAGATCAGGTAACGGCGGAAATCCTGCGCCAGATGGACGAGGAAGAAGTGCAGGCCATCGGGCACGAGGTGGCGCGCATCACCTCCATCAGCAACGACCAGGCGGAGACGATCCTGGAAGAGTTTTATCAAATGTCGATGGCCCACGAGTACGTGCTCAAGGGCGGCATCGACTACGCGAAGAAGATGCTCATGTCGGCCTTCGGACCCGAGCACGCGCGCAAACTGGTGGACCGGCTGGTGAAGCAGTTGGGCTCCGAACTGGCAAATTTCGACACGCTGCAAAAGGCCGACCCGCAGCAGCTGGCCAAGTTCATCCATAACGAGCACCCGCAGACCATCGCGCTGATCCTTTCGCACCTCAACGCTTCGCAAGCCGCCGGATTGCTGACTTCGCTGCCGCAGGAGCTGCGCGCCGACGTGGCGCTGCGCATGGCGCACCTGGACCAGATCTCGCCGCTGATCGTCTCGAAAATCGCGGCCATCATCGGGCAGCGCTTGAAATCGCTGGGCGAGCTGAACCGCGAATCCTATGGCGGCGTGCGCGCGGTGTCGGAGATGTTCAACCGGCTGGATTCGGCCTCCAGCAAAGATATTCTGGAGGCCATCGAGCAGAACGATCCCAAGCTGGTGGAGACGATCCGGCACTTGATGTTCGTGTTCGAAGACCTGCTGCTGTTGAGCCCGGAGGCCATCAAAGAGACGCTAGGCAAGGTGGACCGCAAGATTCTTACCATCGCGCTGAAGGGCACCAGCGAACAATTGAAAAACCATATTCTGCAGCAGATGTCGCAGCGCGGCGCCGAGATGTTGAAGGAAGACCTGGAGTCGCTGGGGCCGATCAAGATCAAGGAAGTGGAGGCCGCGCAGCAGCAGATTATCGCGGTGATCCGGCAGCTGGAGGCGGAGGGGACCATCAGCCTGAAGGGCACGGTGGGAGAGCAGTATGTCGTCTAAGCTGATCCGCGGCCAAGCGGTGGCGAGCGAGCCGATGGCGTGGCCGCGCGTATCGCCGCTGGATGCGATCAACGGCGAATGCATTGCCGAAGGCGTGGGAGAGGGTCCAGTTGCGGCGAGCTACATCTCCGAGCCGTCCGGCGGGGGGCGCGCGGCGGCCGACGTCCAGCAGCGCTTAAGGGCCGCCCACCAGCAGGGCTTCGAAGAAGGTCAGGCGGCGGTGCGCGAGAGCGCGGCCGCCCAGATAGATGCGATGCAGAAGACGCTGGCACGCACCATCGAAGAGCTGACGGGCGCGCGCGCGCGCTGCCGGCGGGAGGCCGAGCAGGACGTGGTGGGCCTGGCCTTGGCAGTAGCGCGCCGGATCCTGCATCGCGAGCTGACGGTAGCGCCGGACGCGCTGCTAGGGTTAGTGAAAGCGGCGCTGGACCAAATGGACGCGCGCGAAGTGCACCAGGCGCGGGTTTCGGCCGCCGACGCGGCGCGCGTGCGGCAGTTTCTGGAGCAGATGGGCCTGGCGCAGCGCGTGGAAGTGGTGGGCGATGTGCATGTGCCGCCGGGCGGGGTGATCCTGGAATCGAAGCGCGGTCAGCTGGACGCCTCCGTGCAGACGCAATTGGCGGAGATCGAGCGGGGATTTGCGGACATTATGCGCGGGACGCAATGAACCTGAAACGGTATCACGATCAGCTCGCGACACTGGAAACCTGCCGGCGCTCGGGCAATGTGACGGAGCTGGTGGGATTGGTAGTGGAATCCGAAGGACCCCAGGCCGCGGTGGGAGACTTTTGCGAGATCGAGACCAGCGCGGGACGGCGGATTCGCACGCAGGTGATCGGTTTCCGGGACGGCCGCGTGCTATCGATGCCGCTGGAAGAGACCGAGGGTTTGCATCTGGGAGACCGCATTACGGCGCGCGGGGAAGACGCGCGGATGCGAGTGGGGCCGGGGCTGCTGGGGCGGGTGATCGACGGGTTCGGAAAGCCCATCGACGAGCGCGGATTCCTGGTTCCTTCGCCGACAGACCAGGCGTGCGTGCTGTACGGCGCGGCGCCGGGTCCCTTGGACCGCGAACCGATCACGCAGCCGCTGGCGACCGGCATTCGGGCCATCGACAGCCTGCTGACCTGCGGGAAAGGGCAGCGCATCGGAATTTTTGGCGGCTCGGGCGTGGGCAAGAGCACGCTGCTGGGCGCGATGGCGCGGTCGAGCGCGGCGGCAGTGAACGTGATCGCGCTGATTGGAGAGCGCAATCGCGAGGTGCGGGAGTTTATTGAGCAAGACTTGGGGCCGGAGGGGCTGAAGAAGTCGGTTCTGGTGGTTGCCACTTCCGAGCAGCCCGCGCCGCTGCGGATTCGCGCGGCATTTGTGGCGCTGGCGGTGGCGGAATATTTTCGCGATCAGGGCAAAGAGGTCCTGCTGGTGATGGACTCGGTGACGCGCCTGGCGATGGCGCAGCGGGAGATCGGATTGGCCGGAGGAGAGCCGCCCAGCCAAAAGGGGTACACGCCCAGCGTGTTTCATCTGTTGCCGAAGATCTTCGAGCGGGCGGGAAATTTCCGGCGCGGTTCGATCACCGGCTTCTTTACGGTGCTGGTGGAAGGCGACGACTTGAACGAGCCGATTTCGGACGCGGTGCGGGCGATCCTGGACGGGCACATTGTTTTGTCGCGCGAACTGGGAGCGGCGGGGCATTATCCGGCCATCGATATTCTGGCCTCGGTGAGCCGCCTCGCGCCGCGATTGTGCACGCCGCAGCAGAAGGAAGCCGCGACGAAAATTCGCGAGGCATTGGCGACGCACGCTCGATCGGAAGATTTGATCAACCTAGGCGCTTATGCCGCGGGCGCGAATCCCAAGCTGGATGCCGCCATTCGGGTACGGCCTATGCTGGATGGTTTTCTGAAACAAGACAGCCAGGAGCAGAGCCCGTTCGAGAAAACGATGGCGGGACTGAACGAATTAGCGCGGCAAGCAGGTTAACGACGAATGAAACGCTTTTCTTTTCCGTTAGAGCGCGTGCTGGGCTGGCGCGAGGAGCAGGCCAGGGTGGAAGAGCTGAAGCTGGAGCAATTGCGCGCCCAGGCGGCCGCACTCGATCAGCAGAAGCGCGATACTGCGCTGGGACGGGCGCGCAGCGAGTGGGAGGTGCTGTCGCAACGCGTGGTGGAAGCGACGGAGCTCGCGAATTTGGATTCGTACCGGCTGCACGCGCGGGAGAAAATTCGCGACTTGGAACAGCGGGTGCGCCAAACCGAGGCGCAGGCCGCCGAGCAACTGCAAAGGGTGCTGCAGGCACGCCGGCAGGCGGAGTTACTGGAACGCTTAAAGCAGAAAGCGCTGGAAGAGTGGCGAGCGGCCAACAACCGGGAACAGGAGGCGCTGGCCGCGGAGCTGTATCTGGCGAACCGGGGGCGGAACGCTAGAGCTTCGCGGCTACGGTAGCGTCGCGGGTTTTCAAGAAACTCGCGAACTTGGCGGGGTCGCGCGTGAGACCCGGGAATTGCGCAATGACGCGCTCATCGGGATCGATGATGGCGTAATAAGGAATGGCCACGGTGTGGAAGCGCTGGTCCTCGAACTGCTGGTTTTGTTCCGAGACGGCGTCGGTGCCGTCGGTGTAGAGGTCGACCAGAACAAAATCCTTCAGCAATCCGGCGATTTCGGGACGGGGGAACATGTTGGCCTTCATCCAATGGCAATTGGTGCAAGCATAGCCGGTGAAGTTGATGAAGACCAATTTGTTTTCGGCGCGGGCTTTGGCCAAGGCTTCTTTGTACTGATTCTTCATCCAGACGGGCGCGGCTTCGCCGCCGGGTCCGCCGAGCAGGGCGGTGTTTTTGGCCTGAACTGGGATGAAGGCCTCCACATTGCCGAGCGATGCGCCGAAGAGGCCGGGCAGCAGGCTGATGGAGAAGATCAGGAAAAGCGCGGCGACGATGAGACGTCCGATACCCAGGGGGTCGTCCGGTTTTATGCCTTCCAGTCGCAGAAAGCCGAGCAGATAGAGACCGGGGAGGGCGAAGAGCACCACCCAGGCCGCCAGGAACATCTCGCGCGAGATGAGATTGGTCTGAAGGATCTGGTCGGCCGAGCTCAGATACTTGACGGAGATGGCGAGCACCACGAATCCGAGCACCACTTTGACGCGCATCAGCCAACCGCCGCTCTTGGGGAGCTTTTGCAGGAACGACGGGAAGAGAGCGAGCAGGAAGAAGGGCGCGGCGAGGCCGGTGGAGAACGCGGCCATTCCGGCGACCGGCTGCAATCCCCCGCCTTGCACGGAACCGGCCAGGAGCGATCCCATGAACGGACCGATGCAGGCAAATGATGTGAGCGTGAACGTCAAACCCATCAGGAGCGTTCCGAGATAGCCGCCGCCTTCAGAAGCCTGGTTCAGTTTCGTAAGGAGTCCCGAGGGAAGGGTCAATTCAAAAGCGCCGAGCAGGCTTAAGCCGAACGCGACGAAGAGCAGTCCAATAAATCCGTTGACCCAGGGGCTGTTGCCGAGCTGAACCGCTCCGGCCGGACCCACGAGAAGCTTGAGCAGGGCGCCGATGGCGGTGAAAAAGATGACGATCCCGAGGCAGAATACGAAAGCCTGGACTGCGCCGCCACGCTTGGAACCCGTTTGGCGGTTCATGAAATAAGAGATCGTGAACGGGATCATGGGAAAAACGCAGGGCGTGAAGATGGCGGCAATGCCGGCGCCGAATGCGGTGGCGAGAAACAGGAAGCTGATGTCCGTCGATGCTGAGGGCGCCGGTGCAGAGGCCGGCGATGTGGAAGATGTTGGCGCGGCGGAAGAGGACGTTGAAGTGGAAGACGCGGCGGGTGGTACCAGCGTATAGCCGGACGGAATGATGATGGCCTGCGAGCGCGCGGAGCGATCGATGGTCAGAGACCCGCTGGCCGATTTTTTCTTGGGCGGCAGGCAAATAGTGTCGTTGCAGGACTGGTAGCGCACGTTTGCCGCGAAATCCAAGGGGCCGGGGGCGGCGTCCGGCTTCAGTTCAACATCCAAGAGCAGAACGTATTGATCGGAGAATGTTTCGGTATCGATGCCGAAGTTGGGATCGAGCTTGCGCAGCGGCTTGGCCTGGTAAATCTGGAACCGGGCGACGGCGGGATTTTCCGCCAACCGGGCCTGCGTGGGATTCGGTCCGCCGGGCGGGGTGGTCATCGAATACACGTGCCAGTGCGGCTCAATGGTTCCAGTGAGTTTTGCGAGCACGTGCGAGCCGGGCGCGGCGGATTTCGCATCGAAGGTGAGAGCCCACTGCACGGGATCCTCGGCAGCGATGAGGGGCGCCGCGAGCGGAAGGAGCGCGAAGACGACGAGGGCGAGTCGGCGAAGCATAACTTAATCCGCGTTGGCCGCCCAGGAGGACGGGGACTGCCCGTTGCGCAGCTCCGCCTCAATCTTTTCGTTGATTCTGCCTTCCGCGAATTCGGCGGCCACGCGAATGGCATTCTTGATGGCGTTGGCATTGGAGCGGCCGTGGGTGATGATACACACGCCCTTGACGCCCAGGAGCGGAGCGCCGCCGTACTCGGAATAGTCCACACGCTTCTTAAATTCCTTGAAGGCGGTGCGGGCCAGCACGTAGCCAATTTTGCGCGTGATGGTGGCTTCCAGCGATTCGCGCAGCATTTTATAAACCATCTCGACCAAGCCTTCGGAGACTTTCAGAGCGACGTTGCCGATGAAGCCGTCGCAGACGATCACGTCCGTTTCGCCGGCATAAATGTCGCGGCCTTCTACGTTGCCGGCGAAGCGAATAGGAAGGGCTTTGAGCAGCGGCGTGGCGGAGCGCGTCAGATCGTTGCCTTTGTGTTCTTCTTCGCCGATGGAAAGCAGGCCGACGCGCGGGCGCTCGGTGTGGAAGATGACGCGCGAATAGATCTCGCCCATCACGGCGAACTGCGCCAGCATGCGCGGGGAACAGTCGACATTCGCGCCCACATCTACTACGACGACGGGAGTGCCCTTAATGGTAGGAAAGGCGGAGGCGAGAGCGGGGCGGTCGACGCCGGGCAGCATGCCTTGGACGAATTTAGCGGTGGCCATGACGGCACCGGTGTTTCCGGCCGAAACTACGCCGTCGGCGATACCGTCGCGCACGAGGCGGCAGCCGACCCGGATAGAGCTGTCGCGTTTCTGGCGCACGGCTTTGCCGGCGCTATCCTCCATGGTGACTACTTCGCTCGCGTGCTGGATTTCGATGGGGAGCTCGCCGGCATCATGCTTTTCCAGCTCGGCGCGCACCACGTCTTGTTTGCCGACCAGAATGACCCGAACGCCCAGAGAGCGGGCAGCCCGAACGGCTCCCTCGACTTCCGCCTTGGGGGCGTCGTCGCCGCCCATTGCATCCACCGCGATGGTCACCATGGAAGGACGGTGTGACGGCAGTTATTCTTCCGCAACCTCGATCACCTCGCGGCCCTTATAGCGGCCGCAATGGGGACAGGCGCGATGGGGGAGCTTGGGCTCGTGGCAATTGGGGCACTCAGAGCGGCCGGCGACGCGCAGATGATCGTGGGCGCGGCGCGTAGAGGTGCGCTGTTTGGAGTGTCGTCGTTTTGGATTCGGCATTTTCTTACAAGTTCCTCTATTTTAATTGGACTTTCTTGAGCGCGGACCAGCGATCGTCCACGAGTTTGGCCTCGCATCCGCAGTTTATCAGGTTGCGGTTTTGACCGCACACCGGACAGATCCCCTGGCACTCGGCGCGGCAGACGCGCTGCATGGGCATGGCCAGCAGCACATGCTCGCGCAGGACGTCCTTTAAATCGAGGCCGTCGCCTTCATAGAAACCAATTTCGGCCTCACCCGGATCGATTTCGACTTCGGCGTCCTCAGCGGCGGCCGCATCTTCGGCGGGGCGGTAGAAAAGATCGAAGCGGGATTCCAGCGGGAAACGGGCCGGCTCCAGGCAGCGGTTACAATCGCATTGCATGGTCACGGCCAGCTTCCCGCGCACGCGAATTTCCCCGGAGGTATGGGGGAGCAGCTCGGCGGAACCCTCGGCTTGAAGCGGCGTGGCCTGGCTCAGACGGTCGCCATCATTGATAAACTCGATTTCACCTGGCGGGAAAGCGACATCGAAGTGGACCTTTTTGAGTTCCAGGTCCTGGACGCTGATAAACACACCGATACCTCGTCCTTGAAAAGGGAGCTTTAAGCCATTAGTATAGCAGGGCTTGGCTCGCATTCGCTGGCGGAGATTGAGGGAGGGCTCGCGTGCCCTCGGCGCGATTGGGGACCGGCGGTCACGGAATCGGCAAGTACTATGGTGACCTAAGGCCTTTCCGCTAACGTTCTTGGTAGGATCTGCCGATCCAATAGGGTGATGCGGAACGCGTGCACACTCTTTTTCGTGGCGTTAATGGGATTCAGCGGCATTGTGAGCGCGGAAAACGACGATGCGCAGCGCTGCCTGTCAAAAGATCCCGATACGGCAATCGCAGGCTGTACGGCCATGTTGGGATCCGTGGGCCAAGCGCAGGTTGCGAAGGCTTACGAAACGCGCGGTGAAGCTTGGGCGCGCAAGGGCCGCTATGATCAAGCCATCGAGGATCTGAACCAGGCCATCCGGCGCGACCCAAAGTATGCATTGGCGTACTACGACCGCGGCGTGGCTTACACCGTAGAAGGCCGTTTCGAACACGCGCTCGAAGACTACAACCGGGCGATCGAACTCGACCCTAAGCTGGCGGCGGCCTTCAATAATCGCGCCGCGATTTATGGCTGCCAGCACGAATACGATCACGCGATTCAGGACTATGGGCAAGCCATCCGCCTAAATCCGAATCTGGCGGTGGCGTTTCATGGCCGAGGCCATGCGTACCAGGGCGAAGGCCGATTGGATCGCGCCATTCAGGATTACGATCAGGCGGTCAAGTTGGATCCCGGGTATGCCCGAGCGCTTTACCATCGCTCCGAAGCTTTGCGCGGTTTAGGGCGGCAGGACCGCGCGGAAGCGGATCTGGCGAAAGCCCGGCTGTTGGATCCGGACCCGCCGTCGGAATGCGCGGCTCCGGCCTCGAGTCCCAAACCAACGCCGCAGACGGCTGCGGTTGCCAAAACAGATGTCGCGCCGAAAACGATTCCGTACGCGCCGGCGCCACAGCCGGCTGTGGTTGCTAAATCGGCAGCTACCGCAGCGCCTGCCAAAGAAGCTACCGTTGCCAAACCAGTTGTAATGGATGCCAAGGTGGTTGCACCGCCAGTGGCCTCAAAGCCGGCTCCGCCGCCGCCATCGCCCAAATCGGCGCTGCTTCCGCCTACAAAGCCGGTCGCGCTGGTAGCGTCCGCGAAGCCCGCCGTTCCTCGACCTACACCTTCAGCGCCCTCACTTTCAGCGCCAGCGCCTTCGACGGCGCCCACGCAAACGATGGCTGCGGCACCTGCTCCCGTTCCCGCCGCGATATCCGAAGCGACGCCTGAGGAACTGCTCAAGGTTGTTCCCGGAATGTCGCGCGGCCAACTGTTGAAACTCGGGGTTCCGGCCGACCGCATCACCGGCGATGACGACGAAGGTCACCTGATCGAGATTTATCACTACGCCGCAAACGGCGAGCGTTTCGCAACGGTTCGCCTTACCGACGGGGCGGTATCGAGTGTGAAAATCTATTGACGCCGCCGCGGCGCAACTGCATTCCGGCCCTGCGTACCTGCATGCTCGCAGCGAGCTTTGGCGCGCCGAGCAGCTGACGGAAACGCACGACGAACCGCTTACCTAGAAAATTCTTCGGGTAAGATCGAAGCCCAGGAACAGCCCCGCAGGCGTGTCCGCGCTGGGACTGTTCAGGAATGTCGCGGCGGTGCCGGCACGCTGCGACACGGTTGTCCCCGGACTGGTAGTGAAGCCGAACGTGAAGGCGTGCCGGTAGATCTTCTTTTGAATAGCGAACGCGAACGGCGGCCGATGGATTCCCAGTTCCGTCCCGTTCTCGACAGTGGGGATCACCTCAGCCAGCAGCGCGACGGTCGGACGAATATCGATTGCCAATCCCACGCCCGTCGAGAAGGCATTGATGCCCGGTTGGTCCGTAATGAATTTGGACTGAAGAGAGCCCATTACCAAACGGCGATCGTTGAAGGAAGCCGTGGGCACGAAGTAGATTTGAGCGCGAGAGGTGAGGCTGCGCGAGAAAATCGCTTCGAGATTTTCCGTGTAATTCTTGCGAAAGTTATCCTGTCCTTCGATGGAGACTCGAAATTCGAAATTAAACGGGGCCTCGTGCCGCTCCTCCAAGATGCTGTAGGCGGCCATAAGCTGAATGGGCCGATTGATAAAGGAAGGCGAACGCCACACGTCGACCGAAAGCCGGTCTGTGATGCCGTAACGGAAGCCGAACGAGGAGAGCGAGAAATCGTCCAACCCGAAGAGTTGGGCGCCGCGCGCCGTTCCCGTGAAGGCCGGCTCATAGGCGAAGCGGTGCGAGAAGTTGACGATTAGCGCGCGCGCATCCACGGGCCTGCCCGTCGGCAGCGTGAACAGAACGTCATCGCCGGGCTGATAAATGCCCGTCCCGGAGGCGATGGCCTGGGTATCCGGATGCCCGCTGGCGCTGGACGATGCGCCACCGAAGGATCGCACTTGCGCCACTAGCGCGGAGATCTGTTCCTGGTTCAACTGGCCTGCGAATGCCGGCATGCGGTCGGCTTTGCCGTTGCGAATGGTATCGGCGATCTGCTGATCCGTCAGCCTGCCCTGCAGGTCTCGCCGCGTGAAATTGGGCGTGCCGGTGGAACTCATGCCCTGACCACCCGATCCATGGCAGCGCGCGCAGTTGACGGCGAAAAGTGCCGCGCCTGATGACGGTGCGCCGGCGGGAGCCAACTGAACCGTTCCAGCGGCTACGTCCACCAGATAGGCTTTGCCATCGAGTTCTAGGCGTACCGTGGAGTGGCCCGAATCCGCATAGCTCGCTTGGGGAGCCAATGGCCCCTGAGCGAGCACCGGCCAACCGACGACGAACAGACAAACCGCAAGACCAAAACGAGCATTCGTTCTCATGAGAACATTACATCGTTTGGCCCCACTCTAGTTGGTTGGAAAGATGTAAGAAGTCCGTAAATTCATCACAATCAACGGCCTGTGGGTCATCGTAATTAAAAGACCTCCGGCCGTTTGGAATTGGCCGCTTAGTTGCTCATAGGCGGTGTTATCATGGCTACAGATGTCGATGCTTTCGCCCAGACTGCAACTTAAGGTATCGCAAAAGCAGATACTCACCCCAGGCCTGGTGCAGATGGTCACGGTGCTCCAGCTAAACCGTCTGGAGCTGAAAGACATGATCACGCAAGAGATCGCCGAAAATCCAGTATTGGAAGAATCGGTGGACGGGATTGAGGAACTCTCGGCGGAAGAGATGCAGTCGATTCTGGAGGCCGAGCGGGTTGCCGATCCCTCCGATCAAGTGATTCTGGAGACGGTGAACGGCACGGCTTCCGAGCCTGAGATTGCAGCCGGGGTTCCAGAAACAACGGCGGATTTCGAGTACGACACCTCGGCTTCTCCGGCGGTGGATGGAATTACAGCCGGTTCAGCTTCCGACAGTGCCGTTGCCGCCCCTGGCGAGACCGAAATCGCGGAGCAAAAGACGGACAAAGATCCGTTCGACGAAATCGATTTCGGAACTTTTTTCGATGACTACCTGGACCCGGGTTATAAAAGCCCAGCTTCGGAAACAGTCGAAAAGCCTTCCTTTGAAACCTTCCTCTCTTCCCCCGTCACACTCTCCGATCATTTGCAATCACAACTGGCTGTCCTGGTGATGTCGGACGAAGTGCGCGACGCGGCGGACAACATCATCGGCAACCTGGACGAAAACGGCTACCTGACGGCGACGCTGGACGAGATCGCCGACTCGGGCAAGCATTCGATGAGCGAAGTTCAGGAAGGGCTGCGGATCGTGCAATCGCTGGATCCGGCGGGCGTGGGAGCAAAAGACGTTCGCGAGTGCCTGCAGCTGCAGATCGAGAGCCGGAACGGCAAAGGCGGCGTGGCCTGGCAGATCGTCACGAACCATCTGAAGCTGCTCGAAACGCGCCAGTTCAAAGAAATCGCCAAGCAACTGGGCCGTCCACTGGAACACGTACAGATCGCCGTGGACGTGATCCGGCATCTGGACCCTTATCCGGGGCTGCGGTATTCGGATCGCGGCGCGCGGCAAGTGGAGCCGGACGTCTATATTTTCAAGGAAGGCGACGAGTACATCATCCAGCTCAACGACGACGATCTGCCGCAGCTGCGGCTGAACGCGCAATATCGCAAGATGCTGGACCGCGATCAGGAGCCGAGCAAAGAGATCCGAAATTACGTGAAGGACCGCTATGCCGCGGCCATCCAACTGATCAAGAATATCGAGCAGCGCAAGCAGACCATTTTGAAGGTGTGCCAGTCCATCGTGCGGCGGCAACTGGAGTTTCTGGAGCACGGGATCGACCAGCTGAAGCCCATGATGATCAAAGAGGTGGCGGAAGAGATCGGAGTGCATCCTTCCACCGTAAGCCGTGCGGTGGCCAGCAAGTACGCCGATACACCGCAGGGAGTCTTTGAGCTGCGTTATTTCTTCTCGGAAGCGGTGCAAGGCATCGCCGGCAGCGCGACGCCGTTGCTCATTTTAAAACGGCGCGTGAAGAAGATGATCGAAGAAGAGGATACGAAACACCCGTTGACGGATGAACAGATCACGGCGCGCCTGAAGAGTGAAGGCATCGACGTGACGCGGCGCACGGTAGCCAAATATCGCGAGGACATGAAGATTCCTTCCACGCATCAGCGGCGCGTCCGCGCCTGAGGTCTTCGATTCAGCCAGAGAGCGATGAAAATCACCTACACAGGCAAGTTTGAAGCGATTCCGGAACGGCAGCGCGCGAAGCTAGAAGCCAAGCTGCAGAAGCTTTCAAAATTTCTGGAGCGGCGCGGAGAAAAAGAAGCGCACATCGTGCTCACGCAGGAGCGCTTTCTGCATAAGGTGGAAATCACGATAAATGCATGGGATCACGCGCTGGTGGGGATCGCAACGGACGGCGACCCGGCGCTGGCGGCGCACGAGGCGTTCGACCGGCTGGAGAAGCAGGTCCTGAAGCTGCGGGCGCGCTGGCGCGACACCAAGCGGGTGCGCGATAAAGAGGCGGATGGCGAGAAAGCTAGCGCCAGCATGCAGGCGGCGCCCCGAACTGGCGCTCCGGGGAAAGTGCGGCCGGTGAAAACTTCCGTTACGGTAAAAGAGGCGGGGAGCGCCAAGAAGGCTGCACGGCGTCAGGTGTTCCGCGTGAATCACTCGGAAGGCAGCAAGCCGATGACGCTGGAAGAAGCGATGCTGGAAATGGAGGCGTCGCAGGACTATTTGGTTTACCGGGACGCCCAGACCGATCGCGTCACGGTGCTCATGCGCCGCGCAGACGGGCATTTCGACCTCATTGAGAGCTAGGCCACACCGTTCCTCCTCCGCCGTCCCAAGGAATCCGCATGCGCGCAAGCGTTCCAGCAGCAGGCGCAAAACAAATAACGAAAAACCCGGCGCCGAGCTGGTGGTTATCACCGGCTTAAGCGGCTCGGGCAAAGCGACCGTCCTGAAAGCCTTCGAGGATCTCGGCTATTACGCGGTAGACAACATGCCCATCGAGCTGATTCCGAAGTTCGCCGAACTCGCCAAAGACGCCCCGCATGTTCGCCGGGCCGCATTAGTGATCGACATTCGCGAGGGCGAGCAGTTGGCCAGATTCCCGGCGCTTTTCAAGCAGCTGCGCAAACGAATGCCGGCGCGGCTGGTATTCCTGGAGGCGGCTGAAGAGACGCTGGCGCGCCGCTTCAGCGAAACCCGGCGGCCGCATCCGCTGGGCACGGAGGCGACGGTGCTGAAGAGCCTACGAACCGAGCGCGATCTGCTGGCTCCCATTCGCAACATGGCCGATCTGATCATCGATACGTCGCGCTTCAATGTGCACGAGCTGCGCGAACTGATCGGAGAGAAGTTTTCAGGCGGCCGCAGCGAATCCAGCCTGCGGATCGATATCACAAGCTTCGGCTACCGGCACGGCCTTCCGCCCGATAGCGACCTGGTTTTCGACGTGCGTTTTCTGCCGAATCCCAACTACATCCCGGCGTTCAAGAACCTCACCGGGCGGCATCCCAGCGTGGCGCGCTATATTCGCTCCTTTCCGCAAACCGCCGAATTCATCGATCGCATTTCGAATCTCCTGGTGTATTTGATCCCGCATTACATCCGCGAAGGCAAGAGCTATTTGACAATTGCGTTCGGCTGCACGGGCGGACATCATCGCTCGGTGATGATCGCCAATGAGATTCGCAAGCGGCTGGCGGATGCGGGGTTCAAGGCGAAAGAGTCGCACCGGGACATCGGGAAATAGCACAACCTCTGCGATACACTGAGGAACTGCAAAACATATGTTGAGGAGGATGGCGCTTGTCTGAGTGGAGCTACGCGCAGGAAAAGCCGGGCGACCGGCTGTGCAAGATCGAGCATTATTCGGTGATGAAGCAGCAGGCCACCGGCGACGTGGAATTTTTCATCACGGTGCGGGAATATGTGAGCCCGCCCGACCCGGCGATGCGTTTTCTGGCGCAGGCGGACAAGCAGACGAATCAAAAGACCGCGCCTTACACGCCTACGGGGTGGGGATCGTCGCTATTGCAGGCGCTGGCGGAGTGCATTAACGGGATTCGGAAGTTTCCTTACGAGCCGCAGGCATAAGGCGCGGTTCGCGGTTGGCGATTGGCGTCCTGGCAGAGTCCTGAGTGCGACCCGGTACCCGCGAACCAACCGCTAAGCGCCAACTGCCGTTGAGCGAACGCGAGCCATTCGTCGCGTGACCCAGGCGCTGATCCGCCCGACGCGCGTATTTTGAAACGCCCGAATGCGCCATTGGCCGTCTTGCTTGACGACGACGAAGGTTTGAACGGATTTGCGTGCTAACGAATCCGGTTTGCGTCTGGCGCTGGCACCCGCGGTATGAACCAGGACGACATGCGGCGCCAAAAAGACCAGGCTTTCTATGTTGAACCACAGCCGCGTTCCTTTCAGCACTCCACGGAACAACGGCGCATGGATTTCGGCGTTCGCTTTGCGGCCGAGCAACCGAATTCCATTGAAGGTGATGTAGTCCGAGTCCTCGGTAAAGCAGTCCGCATAGGCAACGGCGTCCCCACGCGCCCAGTTGTCGCGCATACGGTCGAGCAGAGCGTAGATCGCGTCTCGATCCGCAGCCTCCATTTCCGGCATCACTCCAGGTAACGCAGGAGAGCGGGGCGGAGTTCCGCGAAACTAGCCTTCAAATACGGAGTATTCGATGCCGCCGCCTAGTTTCAACGTGGTGGATTGAAAGCCGTTGCGAGGATCGCGCACGTAGCGGAGATAGCGCGCCATGATCTTCTGCGTGAAGGAGGGAAAAAGGATGTCGTCGGCCACTACGACGGAACCTTTGCGCAGTTTCGGACGCAGCAGCTCCAGCATCGGCACGTACAGCTCTTTCCAGCCGTCGAGAAACACCAGGTCAACTGGAGCGGGGAGATCGAGCAAGGTTTGCAGCGCATCGCCGGCACGGATTTCGGCGAATTCGGCCAGGCCGGCATCCTCCAGATTGCGGCGCGCGGCTGCGGCTTTATCGGGTTGGAGTTCCGATCCCACTAAATAGCCGTCGTTGTCTCGCATGGCAGCAGCCAGGTAGATGGAGGAAATGCCGAAGGACGTTCCGAATTCCACGACGCGGCGCGCATCGATGGCGCGCGCGGTCAGATACAGCAGTTCTCCGATGGCCGGAACGATATTGAAGAATCCGCGCGAGACGAAGGGCTTGGTGGCTGCGTCCAGATCGGCGCGTTTCAACCAGGCTTTGAGCAGCACAGGAATAGATTGCAGAAACAGATGCTTATCGCTTTTCGCTTCCTCATGCAGCCGCTCGAGCACGGCGCTCACCTGCGGGTCGTGAAGGCCCAAACCCGGCGCCGGCGCTCGCTTGGCAACGGGTCTGGAAGAGGGCGCCATCTCGACATGATACCCCGGATCTCAGGTGTTTACCTGAGGTTTTTAACTAGGGTTGGGAACAGACCAGGCGCGGAATCAGCTGGGAACCGGGCGCCGGTACTTAGCGTACTGTGGCCCAAATGCCGATCGCAAAGTCGGCTCTTCATACCACAAACCGAAAATGTGAAAATCCTAACCCAACCAGTACACCGTAAACGAGCAGCTCCCTATTCGCGAACAATAGTGCCTGACGCAAAATCACGCTCACTACTGATACGTACATGGGATTTCCAACATAGCGATAGAGGCCGGTGACTACC
>Ga0070741_10011574_pt1 | contig 16250 bp, 20 predicted proteins | sample Coa_R1_4_FD_66440 | JGI IMG/M metagenome (GOLD analysis project Ga0070741, IMG submission 66440) | Surface soil microbial communities from Centralia Pennsylvania, which are recovering from an underground coalmine fire - Coalmine... | ecosystem: Environmental > Terrestrial > Soil > Unclassified ...
CTGAGTACTGAGTACTGAGTACTGAGTACTGAGTACTGAGTACTGAGTACTGAGTACTGAGTACTGAGTACTGAGTACTGAGTACTGAGTACTGAGTACTGAGTACTGAGAACCGAGAACTGAGAACTGTCTTTGGGCACCCGACGCAAATCCCGTGAGCTGACGCTGCAGATGCTCTTTCAGTCGGAGCTGGGCAAGCAGACGCCCGATGAAGTCCGCCGCACGTTCTGGTCGCAACGTGTCGACGTGGAGCAGGAGACGCGCGGCTTCGCCGATGACCTGTTCCGCACGGCCACCGAGCGCACCCCCGAGATTGACGCCTTAATCCAGAAGCATGCCGAGCACTGGCGGCTGGAGCGCATGGCGGCGGTTGACCGCAATATCCTGCGGGCCGCGGTGGCCGAGCTGATTGCTTACCCTGAAACTCCCAAGCCGGTCGTGATCAATGAGGCTCTGGAGATTGCCCGCAAGTTTTCCAGCCCCGAATCAGTGCACTTTATTAATGGCGTGCTCGACAGCGCGGCCCAGGAGCTTGAATTGAAGAAGTGAAAGAAGCAATTAGCACTTAGCCATTTGCATTTAGCCCCTAAACGGTATTGAAGGGTTTCAGGGTTGCGCCCAAAACCATGCTGGCTAAATGCCAAGTGCTAACTGCTAAGTGCTTTGTAAATCCCTTGCTATTTTCACCCATTGAAAAGTACAATTCGCTCCATCTCCCCAGACCTTTGCCCAGGGAAGCAGTGTAAGCATGTGAAAAGGCGCCGCCCGGCGGTGAGGGTGAGGAATCTCTATTTGAGTCCGGGAAGCCGGGGGGCATCAGGCGAGCCAATTCCACACCCGTAAAGTGCTTGCGCAGTCCCCGTAGTTCGCACAGAATATTGAGAACACATGAGTTTGACGATCGAAGTAGCGGGCAAAAGCGACGTGGGCTGTGTCCGTAAGAACAACGAGGACAATTTCGGCTACGATACGCGGTACGGTATCTTCGTTGTGTGCGATGGCATGGGCGGGCAGGCGGCCGGTGAAGTTGCCAGCAAAATGAGTGTTGACGTGATGCTGGATTACTTTCGGCAGAGCAATGGGTTGCCGCCCAATGCGCGCAAATTCGAAGGCGTAAGCGAGCGGGCCAATGCCCTGGGCAATGCCATCGCCAAGGCCAACCTCGCCGTGTTTCAGGCCTCGCACGAAGGACGGAGCGAGCATGCCGGAATGGGGTCCACCATTGCCAGCGTGCTGCTGCGCGATAATTTCTTATCGGTGGGTCACGTGGGCGACAGCCGGGTGTACCTGATCCGCGAGGGCCACATCCAGCAGTTGACCAACGATCACTCGCTGGTGATGGAGCAGGTACGGCGCGGCCTCATGACCCAGCAGGAGGCGGAGCGGTCGGAGATCCAGAACATTATCCTGCGGGCGCTGGGTTCGGAAGAGAAAGTAGAGCCCGATTTGCAGGATGTGATCTGCCAGCCCAACGATGTGCTGCTTCTGGCCAGCGACGGGCTTACCAAACTGGTGAAGGACCCGAGCCTTTTGGAAATTGTGCAGAATGCCTCCACAATGGGAGGCGCCTGCGAGCAACTGATCGAGACCGCCAGGAAGCAGGGCGGCGACGACAATATTACATGCCTGCTCATCCGGCTGGTTGAGCTGCCGTGGTACAGGAGAATCTTCTTAAGTAAGAAGGGGAATCAACAATGGCAAAACTCTATCTGAAGTTCGAATCGAACGTGCTCAAAGAAGTTCCTGTGGGGCAAAAGGGACAGGTGACCATCGGCCGCCTGCCCGACAACGTGCTTCAGATTGACAATCTTGCCGTCAGCGGCCATCACTGCAAGGTCTACTGGGATTCGGACCACTACGTCATTGAAGACAACAGCAGCCTCAACGGAACCTACGTCAATAATCAGCGCGTGAGCAAGCAGATGTTGAAGGATAACGATTCCATTCTCGTGGGCAAGCACATTGTGATCTTCCGTGATGAATGGCATGAAGAAGAGTCGGGCGCCGGCAAGGCCAAGGCAGCCATGCCATCGCTGCCCAGGATGGAAGCCACCGTTGTCCTCGATACGAAGAAAGCAAAAGAGATGCTCGCGCAGGCTCGCGCCCAGCATGCCGCCAGCGCCGGCACCCCACCCGAGACGCCGGCCCCTACGCCTGACCAGGTCGCCAGCTCGGAACCTGCGCCCCCAAAGCCGGCTGCATCAAGCCCCACGCCCGCGACCCCTACCGGGGCATTGACCGTGCTGGAAGGCAAGACCGAAGAGCCGCATTACCTGCTCAGCAGCAAACTTACCGTGATTGGCGGCTCCAAGATGGCCACCATCAAGATCAAAGGTTCACTGTTCAAATCGCCGCCCGATGTGGCCGCGATGATCAGCAAAGGCGAGACCTCATATTTCATCGCCCCCCAGGATAAAAAGACTCCGCTGAAGATCAATGGGGTTGAAGTCAGCCATCGCCAGGAACTCAACGAAGGCGATGTGATCGAAGTTGCCGGGGTCAAGATGAGCTTCGCCATGCAGGGGTGACTAGCTGTGAGCCCTTAGCCTTTAGCTCTTAGCTTTTGGCCAGCAACCGTTTCTGGATTGGTCAGCAAAAGGACGCATAATTTTGCGTCCTTTTTTGTTGCCGAAAGCGAAGAATATTCATATCGACGCAATAGCCTTCTCAGGGCAACACTGCCCGGCCAGGGCGGTTACGCATTTCAATACGACTTCGCAGGCACGGAGGTAAAATCAGCGCTCATGACTTGCCTGAAGGAAAGAAACTGCGTATTGAGTATGACGGCGATTCCTACGAGGCGCACTCGGTTAGGTGACCTCGCCGCAGCTTGACTCCGACCACGCTTCACATCAATTACCTCTGATAGACTTTCTGTTTTACTGACCTCTGTGGAAAGGTCTCATTCCAAAATGGAAATCAAAATCGTAGGCATTCTGGGCGCGGGCACGATGGGCAATGGGATTGCCCACGTCTTCGCCAAAGCCGGCTTCGATGTGGTCTTGTGCGATGTGCAGCAGGAATTTCTCGATCGGGCATTGCAGACCATTGCCAAGAATCTCGAGCGCGAAGTTGCCAAGAGCAAAATCAGCGCACCGGACCGCGATGCCGCGCTCAGCCGGATTCAGGCGGTGACCGATCGCTCGGCCCTCAAAAATTGCGATCTGATCGTGGAAGCAGCCACAGAAAAATTTGAGGTCAAAGCCGCCCTGTTTCGAGAGATGGATTCACTCTGCCGGCCGGAGGTGGTTCTGGCCTCGAATACCTCGTCCATCTCGATTACGAAGCTGGCGGCCCAGACCCGGCGTCCCGATAAGGTAATCGGAATGCATTTCTTTAATCCCGTGCCGGTCATGAAGCTGGTGGAGGTGATACGCGGGCTGGCGACCTCCAATAAAACCTTCGCAACGATTAAGGCCCTAACCGAAAAGCTGGAGAAGACCCCAGTCGAGGTGAATGACGCGCCTGGCTTTGTCTCCAATCGCGTGCTTATGCCGCTGATTAATGAAGCCATCTTCACCGTCATGGAAGGAGTGGCTACGGCCGAGGCGGTGGATGAGGTTTTTAAGCTGGGCATGAACCATCCCATGGGCCCGCTGACCCTGGCCGATTTTATTGGCCTCGATGTTTGCCTGGACATCATGCGCGTGCTGCACTCCGGGTTGGGCGATCCCAAGTATCGTCCGTGCCCGCTGCTGATCAAGATGGTGGATGCAGGCTGGCTGGGAAGAAAGAGTGGGAAAGGCTTTTATCAGTACTGAGTGCTGTTGTCAAAATATTACTATCATTCAAACGCAATTCCGGCTATTCTGCACTGCAATGGTTCGCGTCACAGTATTGGCCAGCGGCAGCAAGGGAAACAGCGCTGTGGTGGCCTCTTCTTCAACCCGCATCCTGGTGGATGCCGGCCTTTCATGCCGGGAAATTCTGAAGCGCATGCAGAAAACAGGTGAAGATCCCGAATTGCTGAGCGCGATTATCATTACTCACGAACACAGCGATCACGTTGGCGGCCTGGCCGTGCTGGCGCGCAAACTGAAGGTGCCGGTTTATATGACCGGGCCGACTCACAATGCATGGTTTCGTATGATCAAGCATGAGGCCAAGCGCGCCGGGGAGCAGGCGCGCGACCTGGAGCGGCGGCAGTTCTTCGAAGCCGGCCGCAGCTTTCAGATCGGCGATGTTGCCATCATGCCCTTTACCATTCCACATGATGCGGTTGATCCTGTTGGTTTCACTTTTAAAGTGGAAGGGGTGAAGATTGGACTGGTGACCGACCTGGGATACATGAGCGCAAACGTAAAAGAGCATCTCCGTCGATGCGACGTTTTGATGATCGAGTCCAATCACGACGTGGAAATGCTGCGGAACGGGATTTATCCCTGGTCGGTGAAGCAGCGCATCTCCTCGCGGGCTGGCCATCTTTCCAATGAGGCTCTCGCAGAATTTTTCCGCAAAGATTATGATGGAGGGGCAGAGTTCCTCATCCTGGCGCATCTCTCGGAGGAGAATAACCACCCCGAAATTGCGCGTAAGGTGGCGGAGCAGGCGCTCGGCCGGCACGCGAATTTATTTCAACGCCGTCTGCTGCTGGCCTCGCAGGAGCAACCTTTAGAAACTTTAAGCCTGTAGGATCATCAATCGCTCTGACCGGTTCAACAGCCATGGCCAAACATCAATGCACAGATCGGGTTGTAGGGCGCATTCTGGCGGGGTGGCGTTACGACATCAGCGGCATTGTCCCTGAGATGCGCGGCGACTACGAGGAACACCTGGCCCAATGCCAGCACTGCCGCTCCAAGCGCTTGCTGCATCGCGTGATCGATTTTGGGCTCATCACCATTGCCACTATTTCCGCGCTCATCTTCCTGATTGCCTTCGGCCTGGTGCGCTACTACTCGCCCAGCCACGCTGCGATTCTGGAAGTGATTGCCCTGGGAGGGTTTCTGTTTTCCAGCCTGATGTGGGTGATCGTGGCCGTGGCCACGCCGGTGCCGGTCATGCTGATTGGCGTTGCCAAAGAAGGCGCGCGCCGGGTGCATGAGAAGCTGCCTGCGGAGATCCGCGAACGGCTGCCGTTGAAGCCGGAATAGCTTCAGGAGCAGTTTCAAGTTTCGAGTTTCGAGTTTCAAGCAAGGAAAAAGCGGGAAACCGTCCACGGCGTGCCGGGGCAGGCAGAGGACGCCAAGGATCGCAAGGGCTTTTGCAATAGAACTCGAAACTTGAAACTGGAAACTCGAAACTGCTTTTTGAAACTCGAAATTTCTTTTATGCCTGCTGATACACAATCCCGCACCGCCGTCGCCCGCATCCAGGAGATGCTGGAGCAAGCCTTCGAAGGCGGGGCCTGGCACGGGCCTGCGCTCATGGAACTGTTGCAGGATATTCACGTTGATCACGCCGCCGCCAAGCCGATTGCCCATGCGCACAGCATTTGGGAGATCGCATTGCATATCGCTGCCTGGCAGGAAGCGGTTTTGAAGCGGCTCAATGGAGAAGCGGTGGACCTGACCGGCGATCAGGACTGGCCGCCCGTCAGCGATAACAGCGAAAGGGCGTGGGCAGAGACGATCCAATCGCTGAAAAACGGGCACAAAAAGCTGGTACAAAAAGTTTCTGCGCTCACCGACGCCGATTTGCCCAACAAAGTTCCCGGGCGCGACCACACCACGTATTACACCTTGCACGGCCTCATCCAGCACAATCTCTATCATGCCGGGCAGATTGCCATTCTGAAAAAATCTGAAAGATAAATTCCAGTTTCCTGAAATAGTTTTGAGTTTCAAGTTTCGAGTTAATTTCAATCAAATTGCATCTGGGAGGAGGCAATGGGACACTCGTATTCCGACTTGATGGTACGGCAGAAAGCGATTGATTTGGTTGTAGAGGTATACAGACATACCAGCTCGTTTCCCAAAGAAGAGATCTATGGATTAACGTCTCAAATTAGACGTTCTGCCGTCTCGATTCCTTGCAACATAGCTGAAGGGCAAGGCCGTCTCACGCGGGGAGAGTTTAAGCAATTCCTGGGTCATGCGCGGGGGTTACTTCTTGAACTACAAACACAAATTACGATCTCGAAAAACCTGGCTTTTCTGGATGAAGAAAGCGCTTCAAGCCTGATTAAGTCTGCAGAGGTGCACCGCATGCTGAACGGTCTTCTTCAATCACTTAAGTAAAACCGATGGGACAGGAAGTTACACCTTCTAACTTGAAACTTGAAACTAAATTTCGAATGCCCCATGATCGCTCCTCAGGGATCAAAACGACATCAAAAGCGGAAAACTTGAAACCCGAAACTTGAAACTCGAAACTATGTTTCGAGTCCCCCAATCAGGTCGGTGATCCTCTCCACCCGGTGTTCGATGCACCAGCCGCGCACCCCTTCCACAATTTTTTCCGTGGCGCATGGGTCCCAATAATTGGCGGTGCCTACCTGCACGGCGGCGGCGCCGGCGAGCATGAATTCAATCACGTCTTCGGCGGTGGCGATGCCGCCCAGGCCGATGACCGGGATATCCACCGAATGGGCGGCTTCATACACCATGCGCAGCGCGATGGGTTTAATCGCAGGGCCGCTGAGACCGGCGGTAATGTTGGAGATGCGCGGCTTGCGCGTCTCGGCATCGATGGCCATGGCGACAAAGGTGTTGACCAGCGAGATAGCGTCGGCGCCGGCGTTTTCCGCAGCGCGCGCCATGCGGGGAATGCTGGTCACGTTGGGCGAGAGTTTTACGATCACCGGACGTGGGCCGGCGGCGTTTTTGGCTGAAACCACAACCTCTTCCAGCAGCACCGGGTCGCTACCAAAAGTGATGCCGCCATGCGATGTGTTCGGGCAGGAGACATTCAGTTCATAGGCTGCAATCCCTTCACCTTCGTTGAGGATGCGGATAACAGCTTCGTAGTCCTGCCGGGTATAGCCGAAGACGTTGCAAATCACCACAACATCTTTCTTCTTAAGCAACAGAGGAAGTTTTTCTTCCACGAAGGCGCGAGCGCCGATGTTCTGCAAGCCAATGGAGTTGAGCATGCCGGCTGCAGTCTCAAAGATGCGGGGCGGCGGATTGCCGGGCATAGGTTCGCGTGAGAGCCCTTTGCTGACAAAGCCGCCCAGTTTCTCCAGGCTGACGATATCTTCAAATTCAATGCCATAACCAAAGGTTCCACTGGCGGCGATGACCGGGTTTTTGAGCGCAATGCCTGAAAACCGGATGCTAAGGTCGGGAAAGGGACCGGGGTTAGGCTTTGGTTTGGACTTTGATTCAGGAGCGCCAGCCGCTTTGCCCGCGGCTTCCGTGGCTTTGGCATTTGCGGATGGAGTTTGAGATTGCGTTTTTGTAGTCGAGTCGGCGCTCATGCGGTTGCGAATCTCTCCGATGTTGGTTTTTATGGGCTGAAGCGGCACGTACCGTAAGTATAAGCGTTGCCGCGCAATTTTTTCTTGCATTGTCGCCCATGTGGAAACAAAATGACTTCAACCTTATATTCCACAAGATAGCTGGAAGCCACCGCACGCTTTTTTGTGCCTGCGCTCATCCGGCGAAACAGGAGAGCTGATTGAGAAAAACTCTGGCCACCTTCGTCTTGCTTGCACTGGCCCTGGCGGTATGGATGCCGGCGCAGGCGCAACAGTCACAAACCCAACCGGCAGCGCCAAAACCAGCAGGTCCGGCGCCGGCTAAACGGAAACCCACAGCCAAGAACAAGATGACGCGGGCCGCCGCTCCCATTCTGGGATTGATGTCGGAAGAGGCCGGCTGCAAAATTCTGAACAAGGGCAAGCGCGGGCAAATCTGTTACTACGATGTAACCCGCCATCGTCCTGAAAACGAGGGCAAAATGGGCCCCGATAAACCTATTTATATTTCCGTGAACAAACATGAGTCGCTTCTCTGGCACAAGGGAGGGGGCATGGGCTTTCACGTCACCGGCATCGAGCTGAGAGCGGGCCAGAATCCTAACTGTCCGAAGCAGGCCTTTGATAACGACTTTAAAGACGACGATACCGAAGAGTGGCACGACGTGATTTCGTCGGGTCTGGCCAATCCGCTGGCCGGCCATTATCAATGCGAATACAAAACCCACTTCAAGTGGCAGGACGGCAAGCGCGGAGATCCCCACATCATCATTAACGACGATAACTAGGACCAGCTCTCACTTCTTGGTTCTCAGTTCGCAGTCGGCATGTCACGTGACCAGTATAGGTGTACGAGAACGATGATGATAAGGATTCACCAGCCCGCAGGGCGGCATTTTTTTGAGAGAAACTTGATCGAACTGGATTTTGACTGAACCTTACACAATAAATTCAATTTAGAACCGGAGTCGGGTCGGGTTTCGAAGATGCGCTTGCAGTTTCCGGCTCCGGATACTTTGCTTCCGGGTACCACCACGCCACAAACAGAGCTGCCAGCGCGAGCACCACAAACGATAGCCAACTACCTTCAGGGCCAACCGAGCCTCCGGTCAGCCATCTTGGGCCTTCGAGGCGCGAATTGAACAGATGCCCGATCCCGGGCTCGCCGCTATCAGGCACGCCGTAGACAAAGGTCTGGGCATAGTCCCAGGCAGCGTGAAAGCCGACAGCGAACCACAGGTTTCCGGTGCGGCGCAAGGTGAGACAGAAGAATAGGCCCACGGCCACCACCGCAGCCAGTCCGGCCAGGGACTCGCCTTGGTTGGTTTTGTGCACCACCCCGAAGAGCAGTGAGGTCAAAACCGCGGCTGGCCAGAAACCTGTCCCTCGCGTAAGAACGAACTGTATGTAACCGCGAAAGCTGTATTCCTCCCAGATGCCGACCATCACGAAGGCAATCGCCCAGAGTCCCGCAAAGTGCAATAATGCCCGGCCAGAGAGCGCGATAGAACCAAAATAAAAGCCGTGAAGGGCGCGAATTGCCAGCAGCAACAGCGTCAGGGAAAGAAAACCCACAGCCGCTCCTGTCCAGAAGGTGCTCTTGAGAGCGCAGCGCGCAGGCAGGCCGTAGGAATCAATGGAGCGGTGCTCCAGCCGGCTGATGACAAACATCGTGAGAAACAGGGCGGCAAGGCTGAGCGTTTCACTGACAATTACAAAAGCAGGAGAGAAGGAGCGATGTCCCTGGAAGAAAGAAGGGGCAAGCGTCCTGAAGCAAATCGAAACAAAAAAAAGCGCGGCGACAAAGAGCGTCAGAAACAGCAGCACGCGCCAGCCCGCACGCAGGCCGTCGCGGCCAATGAAAATGTCATAACGCGGAGGAGCAGGAGGAGCCGTCTGGCCGGAGGTGAATTCTCCGGATACAGGCGGAAGAGGGTTCGAGATCTCGTCCAAAAGATGTGCCTCGGGTTCTCAGCAATTTCAAAGCAGAAACAGCCGCAGAAAAATATATGCGAGTCTTCATTGTCTCATTATTGCCGCATGAGGATCGCTTCTTTAGCTGGATGATGCCAGTCAGAATCGCGCTTCGTAAATCGAACTTCTGACTTTGCAGCCCTCCGCGTCCTCTGCGGTTTACGCCTTGGCTTAATGCTGACTGCTAATCACGATGCTGGCCGCGCTCGACTGCCCAGATGTCTTCCGGCTTCTTTTCATACGGATAAACGTGCACCATCCAGTTGAAGATGATGGGGTAAAACTTGCCTCCGGCGGCATCGCACTCCTGCTGCGTGGCAATGGAGCCGGCCAGCCCAAAGCGCGGGTTCTTGGTGAGCATGGTACGCTCCTCGCCCTTGGGAGGCATGCAGAGATTCACGTGCTCATGCCACTGCGCGACGCTAAGAGGAATGCGCTGGTTCAGGTCATCTTCGGTGAAGCGCTTCGGCGCGGTATACATTGCGCCCACCAGCTTGTAATCGTCCCCATGTTTTTCGTAGAGCAGGGAAGTGGGATGCAACGGATTAAATTTGTAGGTTGCTTCAAAGGCATAACTATAGTTGGTGAAGTGTTTCATCGGCGTCGGGATATTGGGCTGGAATATCTGGAAGCCATCGGCCAGGGCAACCTTGAAATCTTTGTATTTCTCGATTGCGCCGCGAAGCTGCTCAACCACCTCGCCGGCTTTTTTCTCGTCGTCCGGGCTTGCCGGCCGCAGGGCGGTCATCTTCATGTGCGGTCCCATGTCCATGTGCTTGCCCGACATCGAGCTCATGGTGTGCGCCATCTCATCGTTGCCCGATTGCTTGCCCGAATCGGAAGAATTAGACATATCCATGCCCGCCATGTCTCCCTTGGAATCGGCTTTCTGTGCCTGTACTCCGGCAGTGAATGCCAGAATGGCAAAAATTAGGGAAATCGCTGTGTGTCTGTTCATCATTACTCCTGGTTTATGTTTCCTGAAATGAAATAACACAGATATGGACGCTCTGTGCCGGTTTTTACAAAATTTTACCGTTACCTTGGTAATGGTTAAACCACAAAGAATACGAAGTCAAAACCACAAGGGCACAAACGATCATTTTTTCTCCCGACCGCCGCAGCCAGATCGGAGTTGCTGCTCTCGCAAAACATTTGTCATGAACATTGAATCTGAAGGCTAAAAGCTAACGGCTAAAAGCTAAAAGCTGCTTTCCCGCATCCAACTCAGCAGATGCAGCAAACGACAGCTACACGGCCCCAGACCGCCCAGCGCAATAATAAGATCGGCAAAACAAAGCCGCCCAGGTTTCCCAGGCTGAAGGGCTGGCTCAAGTGTCTTGGCCCAGGATTGATAACCGGCGCCGCCGATGATGACCCTTCCGGCATTGCCACATATTCCATTGCAGGCGCCCAGTTCGGATATGCCACTCTGTGGTTCGCGCTCTTCTCATTCCCCCTGATGGCTGCGGTGCAGATGATGTGCGCTCGCCTTGGCATTGCCTCCGGCGAAGGATTAGGCGGAGTACTGCGACGGTACTATCCTCGCTGGCTGCTGTGGGCCGCGTGCTCGCTTCTTCTCATCGCCAATACCATTAATATTGGCGCTGACCTGGCCGGCATGAGCGATGCTACCGAGATGCTCACCGGCATCAAAACGCCGTTGTGGGTTTTGCTGTACGCGGTTTTTATCGTGGTCTCGCTGGTATGGCTTAAATATCACTTTATTGTAAAAGTTTTTAAGTGGCTGACATTGGTTCTATTCAGCTACGTTGTGGCCGCATTCCTGGCGCATCCGGGCGTGCTCACCTTGCTTCGTTTCACTTTTATGCCCCGCATTCAATGGTCGGGAGAGTACATGGCCACATTGGTAGGGCTGCTGGGCACGACCATTTCTCCTTATCTGTTCTTCTGGCAGGCGTCCCAGGAAGTTGAGGAGCAGCGCGCTATCGGGCGTCACACATTGCGTTCGCGCCGCGGGGCTACGCCAAAAGAGTTGGAAGATTCACGCACGGATGTAATCACCGGCATGTTCTTTTCCAACCTGATTGTGTATTTCATCACCGCTACCGCTGCTGCGACCCTGCATCTTCACGGACATACGAATATCACCACCGCGCGCCAGGCGGCTGAGAGCCTGCGCCCCCTGGCCGGCAATGGCGCCTATTGGCTATTCAGCCTGGGCATGATCGGCACCGGCATGCTGGCCGTCCCGGTTCTGGCCGGTTCCAGCGCATATGCCATTGCGGAAGGGGCAACCTGGCGCGCTTCTTTAGAGGCAAAGCCCAAACACGCTCCGGAGTTTTATGCCGTCCTGGGGGTTTCCGTAATTCTCGGGCTGGTGCTCGATTCGCTCGGCATCAGCTCCGTCAAGATGCTTTTCTGGACGGCCGTCATCAATGGAGTTCTTGCTCCGCCTCTGATTGCTGTTCTCGTACTTGCAACCAGCAATGCCAGGGTCATGGGCAAGAGCACCAACCCACCGCTCCTGCGCTGGTTGGGATGGCTCACCGCAGCGCTTATGGCCCTAGCTGCCCTGGCCATGTTCATTACATTGCAATAGCTGCAAGCTGCTAGCTGTTTTTAGGCCAAGCCCGATCCTCTTCATCTGAATTACAAACTTTACTGAAGCATTTTCGAAAGAGAGCGGCCGTTTTATCAACGAGAATCAAACACAGCTGGAAGCTAGTAGCTAGAAGCTCGCTTTTGACATCCAATCTGTATCAATCCTCGTATAATTTTTAGAGGGAGAAGATCATGGATAAAGCTACATTTGGCGCCGGCTGCTTCTGGGGCGTGGAAGAAACTTTTCGCAAGATTAAGGGCGTAAAAGACACCGCCGTGGGCTATACCGGGGGTGCTCTGCCCAACCCGACTTACAAAGATGTTTGCACCAACGAGACCGGCCACGCTGAGGTGGTGCAGGTGACCTATGATCCCGCAGAAGTCTCCTACGACCAGCTCCTGGATGTGTTCTGGAGCGCGCACAACCCCACTACGCTTAACCGTCAGGGTCCCGATTGGGGAACGCAATACCGCTCCGCGATTTTCTTTCACTCGCCCGAGCAGGAAGCCGCAGCGCGCGCGTCCAAGGAAAAATTGGAAAAATCCGGCCGCTTCAATCGTCCCATTGTGACCCAGATCGTCCCCGCGCCGGTTTTCTATCGCGCAGAAGAATATCACCAGCGCTACCTGGAAAAGCGCGGCGTCCCTTCGTGCCATATTTAGGGATTTTCGTTAAAATTCTTTGATCTTCCGCAAGTTTTAGTCTGCTCGCGTCAGTACATAGATAGTAAGATGGTGTGCCACAAAGTACATTGTCAAATTCTGTCATGGTTGCCGACGTTTGCAACCTGGAGGAGGCGCGCTTGATAAAAGAATTGGCAAAAGGAATGGCAGTGCGGCTGGCATTGCGGGCCGCGGTCGCTATGATTGGATTGGCTGCTGTGCTCGCTTACTGGACCCTCACCGATAAAGGCCATAAGGGCGCGACTTCCACATCCTCCGACAAGATGCCGGCGAAGATCCTTGGCGGAGGTGGTCAAAAGTTGGCCATCGATGTGGATACAACCGGCCCCGCGCAGTTGGCAGTCGATACTTATATTCCGCGTAAACCGGACCAAAGTATCAACGATGATCAGCCTACTGAAGAACACGTGGAAAAGTTTGGCCCCGGCCATCACACGTGGGTCATCGAACTTGCGCCCAGGACCGGAGGGACATTCGAGTTCGAAGCCATCAATCCCCAGGTCGGCACGCAGTTGAGCTGGACGGTTACGCTCGGCGGCAAACAGATCGCGCAGGAATCAGACACGCTGGATAAGCCTCTTCAGCCCGGTTACGCGTTTTTCCTGCAAGCTAAGATCGACCCGGACGAGCAAGAGCAGCAATCGGAATCCTCCGGCGCGCACGAGTAATGCCGTATTAAACGGCCCGGGTCCAGGAAGCCCAGCCTCCCTCTTGTCATATTTGAAAACACTAGCGTCTTTTATTGGATGTCTCTCCAGAGGTTAGAAGCAGGTGAAAATGTTCCTGCAACTGTTTGACCGCGCGATCGAAAGGCTCTACTGAACCATACGACCTGGAAAGCATGACACCGCCTTCCATGACTGCCAGAACATATGTGGAGAGCGCGTCGAGATCGGTATTTTTCGGCAGCCGGTGCTTGATCTGCTCAACGCATTCGCGGATGGCGGCGATCCAGCCCTGAAAATTTTCGGCGATCAGTTTGTGCGCGGGACGGTTCTCAGGATCAATTTCCAGAGCGAGTCGGCCCAGTGGACAGCCGTATTTGCACTCCGTCTGCAGAATTCGTCCGCGATAGCCGGCGAGGATGGCGAAGATACGCCCCACCGGCTCCTCCGTCTCTGCGAAGGCGGGGTCAACTACCATGGGCCGTAACGCACCCAGATATCCTTCCAGTACTGCTCGAAGCAAGGCCTCTTTGCTTTCAAAGAAATGATAGAAGCTGCCTGAGTTGACCCCGGCATGAGCAAGCAGGTCGGCCATGCTGGTTCCGGCAAAGCCTCGCTCCCAGAAAAGATAGCGAGCCGAATCGATCAAACGGTCGCGGGTGTTCAGGGCCTTCGACATTAAAACCTCTGCTAAGAAATCCCTTGCTTTTTCTAGCATAGTGAGATTTACTTGAACGATCAACCAAGTACTTATAAGGAGGCCCAATGAGAGTCTTTTGTCTGTTCCTTCTATTGGCCGCAGCTAACGTGGGCTTGGCCCAGAATCCGGAAAAAGTTGCCAAAGAGGCCGCGCCTCACCCGGCAGCATCCGATAAGGCGATAGTCCTGGAGATCACAATTCCCGCATCTCGTGCTGCGGTGTGGCAAGCGTTCACCACCAGCGAAGGTTTGAGCACATGGTTGACTCCAGAAGCGGTTGTCGACCTGCGAAAAGGTGGAGAGTGGACGGCGCACTTCCCGGGCGGAAGCACCGGCGGGGGCACCATACTCAGCTTTGTCCCCCAGGAGGAAATAGTGCTGTCGGCGCTGGCTCCTGACCGGTTCCCCACCGTTCGGGCCGAGCGGACCACGGCGCGATTTCATTTCGAGGCCAAGGGCGACTCCACGATCGTGCAGCTCGTGCAAACCGGATGGAAGAGTGGTGAAGAATGGGACAAGGCCTATGAGTATTTGCTGGTAGGCAATGCCCAACTGCTCTCGACTTTACATCGGCGGTTCGTCAACGGCCCGATTGACTGGGTGAAAGAGTGGGGCGTAAGCCCGAAAAAATAGGAGCGGAATCGAATGAACTTTCACACCCTGAACATTTGGGCAATTCTTGCAGCGGCCATATCGGCCTTCCTGGTAGGAGGGCTCTGGTACTCGCCAGTCGTGTTTGGCGCAGCCTGGAAAAAAGCAAACCGTTTTGCAGCGGGGGAGCCGCCGCCTGCCAGCGGAAAAATTTTTGCCATTAGTTTCGTGCTGAGCCTGGTGATGGCCTTTAATCTGGCCATGTTTCTCAACGATCCCAAAACGAACCTGGCTTGGGGCGCGACCGCTGGTTTTCTTGCCGGCTTTGGCTGGGTCACGATGGCGATTGGCATTGTTTCTCTGTTCGAGCGCCGGCCCTGGACTTACGTTCTCGTCAATGGCGGCTACCTGACAGTTTCACTGGTGCTGATGGGCGCGATCCTGGGCGCGTGGCGGTGAATCCCACACTAAAAGCTACTTGGTTAACAAACCCCGGCTGCGCAGCCAGTTCGCCAGCAGCATTGGCCACTGGCTGAGCACTGGGTCTTTCAAGTCCAGACCGACGCCGTGCGGGCCTTTCTCGAATATGTGCAGCTCCGCCGGCACACCGGCTTTGTGCAGCGCCGAATAGAACATGACGCTGTTCTCGACCGGTACGGTGGCATCTTCACTTGTGCTGAACAAAAATGTGGGCGGCGTTTGTGGCGTCACCTGCAATTCATCGGAGAGCGCCTGCTGCAATTTTGCATCGGGATTGTCGCCCAGCAGCATCCGCTGTGAAGTGTGATGCACGTATGGTTCTACCATCGTGATGACGGGATAACCCAGAATGGCAAAATCAGGCCGGCTGCTGACACGGTCAATGGGATCGGGGGCGGCAGAATCGCCGGCATCGAAGTGGGTGGCCGCAGTCGCGGTAAGATGCCCGCCGGCGGAAAAGCCCATCATACCTACGCGGCTGGGCGATATGCCGAATTCGGCGGCGCGCGCCCGCACCAGGCGAATGGCGCGTTGCGCATCTCCCAACTCAATCGGATGATGGTAGCGCGGACCCAGCCGGTATTTGAGAACAAACGCGGCGATTCCCAACGAGTTCAGCCAGTTTGCCACCTGGCGTCCCTCGTGGTTCGAAGCGAGGTGCAAGTAGCTGCCGCCAGGCGCCACTACAACCGCGGTGCCCACCGCATCTCGTCCAAAGGGAAGATAGATCGTGAGAGTAGGCTTGTCGGCGTCATCATTGCCCAGAGCGCCGGGCGCGCCGTTTTCCCACAGAAGCACAGTCCGAGGCTCGGTCGTAGGGTCCGGCGTTTGCGCGAATGCAGTCAGAGTTACGCCGACAATCAACACCACAAAACCAACAGTTCTTCCCAGTGCCATGCACACCTCCTGCAAGATCAAGTCCGGTACTGCGCGAGTGATTTTAGAGTATTTTGGGCTCTGTCGACATCCTTGAATAATGTCATTTTTTTAGAGCTGTCATGCTGAGCGAGGGCGAACGCCCGAGTTGTGACAAAGTCAGCAACATAAAAATTATCTACTACCCGAGAAGTGGTATCAAATCATTGCTTTTTATCAAATTGCTGGGATGATCAATGGGAAGGCTCCGTGCCTCATGGTCTTTGGAAAACGTCAAGCGGCGACTCTCCCCGCTCGCATGAGCCAAGGGATATTTCTGCCTCTACCGGATTCATTACTCGAGTAATACCCACCCC
>Ga0070741_10011575_pt1 | contig 16250 bp, 15 predicted proteins | sample Coa_R1_4_FD_66440 | JGI IMG/M metagenome (GOLD analysis project Ga0070741, IMG submission 66440) | Surface soil microbial communities from Centralia Pennsylvania, which are recovering from an underground coalmine fire - Coalmine... | ecosystem: Environmental > Terrestrial > Soil > Unclassified ...
TTCCGTGGCAGGGGACCGCTTTCGTCGGACCCCATTCAGCCTCGAAGACTTCGGCCTCCCAGAACAGCGGGACCACCACGACGCCGATTCCGGGTCCCTACACCAATCCGCAGTACTTCTCCGCACCTCCTCAGAGCGCGCCACCGACGACCACCACCCAGCCGTCGCCCAAGCACAACGGCGGCCCGCCGACCGGCGGTACTCCTCCCGGGCGACACGGGAACGGCGGCGGTCATGGCGGCGGGGGCGGCCCCCCCTCGCATTAGGGCCGGTCCCTGGCGAGACCCACGGCTGCTAGCGTCTGGACGCGGCGACCGGGCCATCATCCCGGCGACAACTGCACCCGAGATCACTGAATGCCAAAGGAAGAGAAGGTCGAGCTAGAAGGCGAGGTCGTGGAGGCCCTGCCCAACGCGATGTTCCGCGTCAAGCTCGACAACATGGACCGGGTCGTGCTCGGCCACGTGGCCGGGAAGATGCGTCGCTTCCGCATCCGGATCCTCCCGGGTGACCGCGTTCGGGTCGAGCTTTCGCCCTATGACCTCGATCGCGCCCGGATCGTCTACAGGCACAAGTAGGTCAGCGAGTGAGGCCAGCGGCTCGGCCTGAGTCACTCGCGTGAAGCGCCGTGACGAGGGACGAGCCGTGGCGTCATCAGCATGCGTGAGCTCGAGCTGATCGAGGCCATCGAGGCGACGCTAGCCCCTCCCCCCGGAAGTCACCCCAACGTCGTTCGGGGCATTGGGGATGACGCGGCCGTCGTGCGCTCGAGCGGCTATGCGGTGACCTCGACCGACATGATGGTCGACGGGGTCCACTTTCGCCGCGAGCAGCTCGGTCCCGGCGAGATCGGGCACCGCGCGCTGGCCGCCGCTCTGTCGGACCTCGCCGCGATGGGCGCCCACGCGCGGGAGGCCTATCTCGCGCTCGGGCTAGCACCAGGCAGCGAGCCCGACTGGGCGCTCGACCTGGCGAAAGCCGCCCGCCGGCTAGCGGACCGCCATGGGGTCGCGATCCTGGGGGGCGACGTCACGCGCGCCGATGCCGCGACGGTGTGCTTCACGGTGGTCGGCTGGGCGGAGGATCCAGCGGTGCTCGTGGGGCGCGACGGGGCGAGGCCGGGCGACGCGGTCGGCGTGACCGGCAGGCTCGGAGGCGCGGGGGCGGGCCTCGCACTGCTCGACGAAAAGGTTGAGCTTGCGAGCGAGCGGACCGCGGAGGCGCTGCGCGAGCGCTATCGCCGGCCCGAGCCGCGGCTCGCACAGGGCCGGGCGCTGGCGGCCGCGGGTGCTTGCGCCATGATCGACGTGTCGGACGGGCTCGCCACTGACGCCGGGCACCTCGCCCGGCGCAGCGGCGTCCGGCTCGAGCTCTCGCTTGGCAAGCTGCCCCTGGAGGACGGCGTGGCCGACGTGGCGCGCCAGCTGGGATATGAGCCCGGCCCGTTTGCAGCCACCGCGGGCGACGACTACGAGCTGTGCGTGTGCGTCCCGCCCACAGCCTGCGGGTTGGTCCGCGACGCGGGCATCGAGATGACCTGGATCGGACGCGTTGTTGAGGGTGAGCCCGAGGCGGTGTTCAGCGACGCCCGGGAGGGCCTATCGGGGTGGGAACACGTGCTGTAGCTCATACCAGGACGTGTGCCCGACCCGCGCCGGGCCCAGTGGCAGGAAGCTCCGCAGCCGCGCGAACACCACGATCCGCTGTGCGGCCGAGTAGAGGGGATTACAGGCCGAGAGCACCAGCCGGTCGTAGCCCTTGTCCTTGATGATCCACCACGAATTGGGAGTGACGACCTGGACCCGCTGGACCGCGTAGGTGAAGCGCGCGTAGCGCATCGTGAGCACGATCTTGTCGCCCTTCGTCAGGTTGTTGAGGCGGCGAAACGGCGCCAGGTAGGTGGTGCGGTGGCCGGCGATTCCGACGGTCCGCTGGACGCCCGGAAAGGCAGTCTGGGGATAGTGGCCGGGCCCTTTCTCCAAGCTTGACTCGTCGGTTCCCTGAACGACGATGTACTGCGAGCTGAACTTGGGAAACGCAATCGTTCCGATCGCCTCTCCCCGCTTGACCTGCCGCGCCTCCTGGCGGGCGAGAAAGGCGACACGCTGACGCGCCTGCTTCATGTTCGCAAGCGCCTCCAGATCAACACGCGACAGGGGCGCGTGTTGGTACGAGAGAAAGCGCTGGTCAAGTCCGCCCTGTTTGATCAGCGCGATCACGGCGCTGAGGGGCTCCTGCCATAGCAGCGTGGCGGCAGCATCGGCGAGCAGCAGAGCGCCGGAGATCACCAGCACCAGCGAGAGGTCGCGAAGCAAGCGCGCAGCGGGACTGCGTCGTCGGCGAGCCGGACCGCTCGGCTGCAGGGTGCCGAAACCGTGCCCCGCCTGTTGGCCCTGCGTCGCCCCGGTAGTCACCCAGACAGGCTCTCGCCCCGGATCGGCGATGTCAATGCCGGACCGTCGCAGACATCAACGCCGCAGCGCCGATCCGCCGCGTGAAAGCGACGATCGCGCGCGCTCGAGCGACCCCGGTCCGGCGTATCTGATCGGCGGCCGCACGGTGACCGGCGTGGTATCCGGGGGGAACCGCGCGAACGCCCACGAGGTCCCCACAGCATTGACGGCCGCGCTGACGGCGCATCCCATCAGCAGGCAGAGCAGGACCGCCTCGAGGATCCCGATGTGTCCCCCCGCGACCATGAGCACTCCGGACCAGGCGAGATCGATCGGGCCGAATCCAAGCGTGAGGGCGTAGTAGGCGATCAGAAGCGCCGGCGGCGCGAGCCCGAGCGCCAGGAGCACGATGCGCACGGCGGGTCGCGTGGACTGCGCAGTGGCCAGAGCCGCCATCCACAGGTGCAGGGCGGGCACCAGGAGCAGTGCCGCAAACGGGTTCGCGCCCCATACCACCAGGGCCAACACGCAGCTCGTAATGAGGATGGCGGAGGCTGCGCCGGGGTCTCCGACGACCGGCGCACCTCGCTGGCGCACGCCCCTGGCATCGCGCCGCGCCCTGGGTGCGTTCTCGTCCGCAACCACACCGCCGGCGCTGGCGCTCGCCGGCGCTCCCTTGGTCGCGCCGCCCAGGGCGCGGATCCCGCCCCGCGCCCAGATCAAGGCGAACCCGGCCGCGATGACGGCCGCGAGCACGGCCAACAGCACCGCATCGCCGGTGTGGATCGGCACCGCTCCCGGGCCCACGGGGCCGGGCGGAGCTACGCCGGAGAGCCCCGCGGCCTTGCCCACGAGCACGATGGCCAGGACGGCCAGGAAGGGACACGCCGCAGCCCCGACCCAGGCGAGAGGCCGCGCGACGGCGTAGCCGCGGCGCCGGGAACGGGCGAGGCCGTCCAGCGCTGTGGCTGCAACGGGGAGGATCAGGGCCAGCACCAGCAGCCGCATGGCCCAGGCCGGGATCTCCTTGCCGGCCACGCCGATATACGCCGAGGCCGCGGGAACGCGGACGCCGGAGTCGAGCGCGTCGACGAGTTCAAGCGTGGTGCGTCCGAACCGTTCGATGTACCGTCGGCTGACCGGCTCGTCCGCGGCTGGCGGCTTCTCGCCCGATGCCGAAATCAGCACCGCCGGCATTCCATGAGCGTTCAGCGGTCCCTGCTCGGTCAGGGCCAGCGGGAAGGCGAGGTGGGCGAGCTGGGCGGCGAGGCTGAGGCCACCCGCGCTCAGACCAGCTTGAGAGCGCAGCGCAGCCGTCACCGTTACTCGCAGCAGCGGCGGCGCGACCTGCTGGCCGTTTGAAAATGGCACCACCAGGGGTCGAGTCACGTCGGTGCCCGCCATGTCGCCCAGCACCAGCACGGCGTCGACCGGCCGGCGCAGGCTGGCGGCGAGTTGGGTCGCGCCCGCCGTTCCGGTGGAGCCGGTTGTGGAAACGAGCACGACCGTGTGGTTGAGCGTCTCGCCGGACAGGACGCGGCCGAGCTCGAGCAGCACGCCCGTCCCGGACTGCTCCGCGAGTGCAGGCGAATGAAGCGCGTCGCGGTGGGCCACGATCACGATCGCGGGGTTCGCCATGCCCTGGCGTACGGCGACCACGTTGACGAGCCTTCTGCGCCCGGCAGGGGTGGCCGCCTCAAATGGCTTCCTGGTTACCGCAAATCCGTCGCCGTGAAGTCGCGCCGAGATCACGCGGGCCAAAGCCTGGTCCTGACTCGAGCCGGCCCGGCGGTGGCCATACGGACGGGTGAGATCGACCATGTTCGCGTAGGCGTTTTGGCCGTTGAAGGCGTCTGGCACGAGCGTGGTGCCCAAGGGCGCGGGCTCACCTTGCAGGGCGAACGCGACCACGATCGCGGCGAGCACGACCGCGAGCAAGCTCGTGCGGTAGATCCGCAGGTCGAGCACTGGCGCGAAAAGATTAGCCACAGAAGGGGAACCGAGGAGTCAGGCGATCTAGCGCGGATACCCTTCGCTGCAGAGGAGAGAGCTCAGATGACAGATCATTCACCGCGAATTCTGCTCGTGGACGATGAGCAGTCGATCCAGACGCTGCTGTCCTATCCACTGCGCAAGGAAGGCTATGACGTGGTGCACGCCACCGACGGCCGCCAGGCGCTGGACCGCTTTGACGAACAGGCTTTCGATCTCGTGGTGCTCGATCTGATGCTGCCCAAGCTGGATGGGTTGGAGGTCTGCCGGCGGCTCCGCTCAAAGAGCGCGGTCCCGATCATCATGCTCACTGCGAAATCCGAGGAGATCGACAAGGTCGTCGGCCTCGAACTCGGCGCCGACGACTACATCACCAAGCCGTTCTCGATGCGCGAGTTCTCCAGCCGGGTTAAAGCTGCCCTGCGTCGGGTCGAGCTGTCCAGGCCGGCCGAGACCTCCCCCGACGAGGCGCCCCTGGTGGTGTCGGACCTGCGAATCGATTTCGCCAAACGCACGGTCCGGGTGCACGGTAAGGACGCCCAGCTGACGTTCGTCGAGTTCGAGATTCTCTCCGCGCTGGCACGGAATCCGGGGCGGGTGTTCACCCGCGACATGCTGCTCGCCCGCATCTGGGGCGACTCGGCCTACCGCGACCCACGCACCATCGACGTTCACATCCGCCACCTGCGCGAGAAGGTCGAGCGTGAGCCGAAGGACCCGGAATACCTCTTCACAGTCAGGGGGGTCGGATACCGCTTTCGCGACACCGAGGGTTAGCCGTGCCGGGGCTGCGCTCGCTGCGCAACCGTCTCACGCTGATGTTCTTCGCGATCACTCTGGTCGCGATTGCAGTGCTGTACGTCTACGTGGCGCCCGGTCTGGGCTCCCGCCTCCTGGGCGAGAAGGTCGACTCACTGGCGCGCGTGGCCCGCCAGGATTCCGGCCCGATCTCGCGGACCGTGGGCAGCTCTCTTCCTCAGCGCGTGGTCAGGGGGCGCGTGCTGAAGGCTGCTGTGCGCTCGGGAGATCGGGTGACGCTGCTGCTCGTAAACCACGTGGGAGGGAGGCCGCAGCTGTCTGCGGTCGCCTCCTCGACGCGGACTACGCCGCCTTTCCTGCTCGCCTACCGGGCGATTCACGACAACAAGCTCGAGACACGGACCGCGGTGATCCTGGCGCAGGCGGCTATCCCGGTTTCCCGGGACCGCGCCGTGATCGTCTACTCCACCCCGGTCTCCGATGTGATCAACAACGTTTCCGTGGTGCGCCACGAGATCCTCGTCGCCGGCGGGATCGCCCTGCTGCTCGCGCTCGTCGGCGGCTACCTCGTAGCCGGCCGACTCGCACAGCGGGTCAAGAGGCTGGAGCGGGCGGCCGAGCGGGTTGCGGCGGGTGAATTTGGCAGCCCCATCCCCGTGGACTCGCCAGACGAGCTTGGGCAGCTGGCCGAGACCTTCAACGACATGCAGCGCCAACTGGCCCAGCTCGAGTCCGCGCGTGAGAAATTCATCGCCACGGCATCGCACGAGCTGCGCACGCCCATCTTCTCCCTCGGCGGATTCGTCGAGCTGCTCGAGGACGAGGACCTCGACGCCGAGACCAGGCGCCGCTTTCTGGACCAGGTTCGTGAGCAGGTCGATCGGCTCGGCAAGCTCTCTGTCGACCTCCTTGATCTGTCAAAGCTCGAGGCGGGATCGCTCGAGCTACGAGAGGAGCAGGTCGACCTCGGCGAGCTCACGCGCTCTGTCTCCGGGGAGTTCGAGCCGTCGCTCGCGCAGCACGATTCCCACATCGAGTTGCGTGTGGCGCGAACGCTTGACGCACAATGCGACCCCGTGCGCGTGGCGCAGATCATGCGCATCCTGATCGACAACGCGCTCACCCATACCGCCTCGGGCACACGGATCGAGGTCACGGCACGACGTGTCAACGGCAACGTGCTGCTGGCCGTGCGCGACGACGGCGAGGGAATCGATGCCGGCTCTGTTCGGCGGATCTTCGAGCCCTTCTACACCGCCGACGACGCCCAGGGATCGGGCCTCGGCCTGGCCATCGCTTCGGAGCTGGCCGAACGGATGGCCGGGCGGTTGTCGGTGGTTTCGCAGCCTGGGAACACCATCTTCACGCTCGAGCTGCCGTCGTGAGAGAAGCGCCGTCCGCGTGAGGAAAGGTGGTCGGCCGGACGGCGACCGGTTGGTTCTCGAACTGGCGCTGGCCTTACGTGAGCAGGTCTTGCCTGAGCTCGGCTCGCACGCGGGCCGCGCGCGGCTTCGCGACGGAGCGGGCGGGGACGTCACCTTCGCGGTCGACGAGCTCGCGGAACGCGCCCTGGCGCAGCTCGTCTCCGAACGGGCCCCTGGCCTGGCCTTCTACTCCGAGGACCGCGGCCTGGTGGCGCCGGAAGGTGCCACAGAGGTCCTGGTCGTCGATCCGATCGACGGCACCCGTCCGGCCATGGCCGGACTCGAGTCTGCCTGCGTGGCAGTCGCGCTTGCCCCGCTGGGCGACGGCGACCCCGTCATGGCCGACGTCTCGGCGGGCTGTGTGGCCGAGATCAAATCGGGCGACTGGTTCGTGGCCACGCGGGGCCGGGGGGTGCGCGCGACTCGCCCCGTGGCGCTGAACCACTGCGCCGAGCTTGACAGCATGTTCTGGGGCTACGGCTTCCGCGGCCGTCCGGCCCGCGCCACGGTGGAGGTGCTCGGACACCTGATCGACGCCTCCTCGGTGGGCGGCGGAACGTTCGAGTTGGGCTCCCAGGCATTTGCCATGACGCGGATCATCACCGGTCAGCTCGACGCGGCGGTCGAGGTGGGCTCGCGCCTCATCGACGAGGTGGACGGCATGCGGGCGGAGTTCGAGCGGGTGGGGGACGGCAGGATCCTCAACAACTCCCCGTATGACCTGGCGGCGCCCTGGCTGTGCCTGCGCGAGGCCGGGGGAGTGGTCACCGACGGCTGGGGCGCGCCGCTCGACCGCCGTCCGTTGTTGGGCGCGGGCCACGAGTACCAGATGTCCTCGATCTCGGCGGCCAATCCGGCCCTCCATGCCAAGCTTGTTCGCGCTGTGGACGAAGGAGTCGCACGGCTTAGGTCGTTGACCTCTTAGGATTGGCCGGCGCACATGTGCGCCGGCCCCCGCGGCGCATGCGCCGCGGGCGGGCGCGCGCATGCGCGCGCCCGAACTTCAACTAAAAATGCTCCAACCAGTCGCCGTCGCTTCCAAGCAACTCGCCGATTACGCGAGTATTTCGGCCCGTGGCCTGATCGAGGAGATCCGCACGCGGGCAGAGCGCCTGCGTGGAAAGCGTGTGCTCCATCTGTCGGCGACCGCCTTCGGGGGAGGGGTGTCGGAGATCCTCAACACGCTGGTGCCGCTGATGATCGACGTGGGCCTCGAGTGCGAATGGCAGGTGGTCTACGGGCGCGAGGAGTTCTTCAACGCGACCAAGGTCCTTCACAACTCGCTCCAGGGCAATCCGACCACGCTCAGCGAGGAGCAGTGGGCAACGTGGCGGCGCTACAACGAGATCAACGCCGCTCAGATCGACGATGGCTGGGACATATGCATCGTCCACGACCCACAGCCGGCAGCGGTGTGCTCGCTTGTGCCCGAGAAGTCGCGCGTGTGGGTGTGGCGGTGCCACATCGACCTCTCGACCCCCAATCCGCTCACCCTCGAGCGGGTGCTGCCGTACCTCGAGCCCTACAATGCCGCGGTCTTCCACCTCCAGCAGTACGTGCCGGCGGGCATGGACGGCCGGGGCCATCTGATCCCGCCGGCGATTGACCCGCTGGCGCCGAAGAACATGGCGTTTTCGCCCGAGGACGCCGTCTACATCTGCGGCCAGTTCGGGATCGACGTGGACCGGCCGCTGCTGTGCCAGGTGTCGCGGTTTGATCCATGGAAGGATCCGCTTGGCGTGATCGACGCGTATCGGATCGTCAAGGAGGCCCAGCCGGACGTGCAGCTGGCACTGGTCGGCTCGATGGCGACCGACGATCCCGAGGGCTGGGACTACTTCAACGCGACCGTAGCCCACGCCGACGGCGACCCCGATATCCACATCCTCAACAACTTCTCCAGCGTCGGCGCGATCGAGGTCAACGCCTTTCAGTCCTACTCTGACGTGGTGATCCAGAAGTCGACACGCGAGGGCTTTGGCCTGACCGTCACCGAGGCGATCTGGAAGGGCCGGCCAATGGTGGCGGGCGCGGTCGGCGGGATCCCGCTTCAGATCGCCGACGGCGAGTCGGGCTTTCTCGTCGACGGGGTCGCGGATTGCGCGCAGCGCTCACTCGAGATTCTGGCCGATCCTGCGCTCGGCAAGCGGCTCGGGCGAGCGGGCAAGGAGACCGTCCGTCAGAGGTTTCTGATGCCGCGCCTGCTGCGCGACTGGCTCGAGCTCTTCGAGCGTTACGAGGTCTAAGGACCGTGGCCGACCAGCCCCTCCTGCTCGTCTCAAACCGCGGTCCGGTGACCTACGGGCCGGGCGACGAGGTGCGCAGGGGCACGGGCGGGCTCGTCACGGCCCTGACCGGCCTGGCCCGCCACCGGCGCGTGACGTGGGTGGCCTCGGCGATGACCGACGAGGACGTGCTCCAGGCCGAGCGCCACAGCGGGCGGCCGTTTCCGGTCGCCATGCCGGAGGGCGAGGAGTACCTCGTGAAGCTGGTCGCCTCCGACGCCGACGCCTACGACCGCTTCTACAACATCATCGCCAACCCCATGCTGTGGTTCATCCAGCACTACCTCTGGGACCTCTCCAACGCCCCGGCGATCCGCCGCCATGAGACCGAGGCGTTCGAGTTCGGCTACAACGTGGTCAACGAGGACCTGGCCCGCGCGGTGCTCGAGGAGATCGATGGGGTCCCAAGCCCGGTGGTGATGGTCCACGACTACCACCTCTACACGCTGCCGGGACTGGTCCGTCGCGAGCGTCCCGACGCGCTGCTGCACCACTTCGTCCACATCCCCTGGAGCCAGCCGGATTCCTGGCGCGTCTTGCCATCAATGATCCGACAGGAGATCTACGACGGCATCCTCGCCAACGACATCGTCGGCTTTCACACCCGCTCCTACCGGCGCAGCTTCTTGCAGTGCTGCCGGGACCTGATGGGCTACCAGGTGGACTTCGAGCGCGGGACGGTACACGTCGGTCAGCGCGAGGTGTGGGTCCGCGCCTACCCGTTGCCGATCGACGCGGACGCGATCAAGGCGGTTGCGGCACGGCCGAGGGTCCGCGAGTTCGAGGAGGAGCTCCTGCGCAGGCGACGGGACCATCTGATCTTGCGGGTCGACCGCGCCGATCTCTCAAAGAACGTCCTACGGGGCTTCACCGCCTTTGACGTCTTCCTCGAACAGCATCCGGAGTTCCGGGAGAAGGTGACCTTCATCGCTCAACTGATGCCGTCGCGTACCGATGTCCCCGAGTACGCCGAGTACCTGGAGCGGATCGAGGCGGTGGTCGCCGTGGTCAACCACCGGCACGGGTCGCCCGATTGGATGCCGATACAGCTCAAGCTCCGCGACGACCTCGAGGAGGCGGTGGCCGCCTACAAGCACTATGACGTGCTGATCGTCAACGCGATGTTCGATGGGATGAACCTGGTGGCCAAGGAAGGGCCGATGGTCAACGAGCGTGGCGGCGTCTCCATCCTCTCCGAGAACACCGGCGCGCACGAGGAGCTGGGGGAGTGTGCCCTCTCGGTGAACCCGTTCGACATCCAGGAGCTGTCCGACTCGATCCACGCCGCGCTCACCATGTCGCCCGAGCAACGGCACGGCCGCCTCGAGGTCCTGAAGTCGATCGTCACCGCGCGCGACCCGGGTGACTGGGTCGACGAGCAGCTCACGGACATCCACGCGCGCGAGCGCGCCCGAGCGGAGCAGTAGGGCCGGGCACGCCGTGGCGTAGCCTCGGTGGTATGCGCCGCACGAAGATCGTCGCCACCATCGGCCCCGCCTCCCGCGACCCCGAAACGCTGGTCGGGATGGTGGAGGCGGGGATGGACGTGGCCCGGCTCAACTTCTCCCACGGCAATCGCGAGATCCATGCGGAGAACGCGCAGGCGGTCCGCGCGGCGGCAGAGGCGGTGGGCAGGCAGGTGGCCATCCTTCAGGACCTGCCCGGTCCCAAGGTGCGCATCGGCGCGCTCGCGAACGACCTCGCCGAGCTGAAGCCCGGCGACCGCCTGGTGCTGGCGTGCGGTTCCGAGGAGGTGGGCGACTCCAAGCGGATGTCGGTCAGCTGGCCGGGGCTGGCTTCGGCGGTCGCCCAGGGCGACGTGATCTATCTCGCTGACGGCGGGATCAGGCTACGCGTGCGGGGCGTTCACGACGGGCGCCCCGAGGTGGACACGCGAGTGGAGATTGGAGGCGCGGTCTCCTCGCGCCAGGGCCTCAACATCCCGGGGTCGACGCCGGCGCTGCCGGCGGTCCCGGAAGAAGACCTCGACATGCTCAAATTCGGCGAATCGATCGGGGTCGACCTGGTCGCGCTGTCGTTCGTGCGAACGGCCGAGGACGTGACCTCGGTCAGGCGCCACACGCGGTTGCCGCTGATCGCCAAGATCGAGAAACCACAGGCTGTCAATGCGGCCGAGGAGATAATCCGGGCCGCCGACTGTGTGATGGTCGCGCGTGGGGATCTGGGGATCGAACTGCCGATTGCAGATGTGCCCATGGTCCAGAAGCAGCTTCTGCGGATCGCCGGCCGCCTGGCCCGCCCTTCCATCACCGCCACGCAGATGCTCGACTCGATGGTCAACTCCAATCGCCCCACGCGTGCCGAGGTCGCCGACGTCGCCAACGCGATCCTCGACGGGACCGACGCGGTGATGCTCTCGCAGGAGACCGCGATCGGCTCCTATCCCGTCGAGTCGGTGGCCATGATGGCGTCGATCGCCGAGCGCACCGAGCACGCGCTGCCGTACCGCGACTGGAACGAGGGTCGGGTGCGCCGAGACGCGCGCGATCCGGCCTACACGGTCGCGTACATGGCATGCGCCGCGGCCCGCGACCTGCATCTGGCCGCCCTGGTGGTGCCCACGCTGTCCGGTCGATCGGCTCGGCTGGTCTCGTCCCACCGGCCTCAGGTCCCGATCTACGCGCTCTCGCCAGGCAGGGAGACCGTGCGTCGCTGCGGGCTGATGTGGGGAGTCCAGGCTGGCTCGATGCGCCGTCACGAGATCACCGAAGCCCTGATCGCCGATGCCGCCCAGCGGGTGGTGGAGCTTGGGTGGGTCAAGGAGGGCGCGCGGATCGGGGTAACTGCAGGGCTCCCGAGCGGGCGGCCTGGGACCACGAGCCTGATTCAGATTCAGAGGGTCTGACCAGCGCCGACGCCCCCGGGGTTTGCAGTTTTGATGCCTATACGTGCGTTAGATCGCACCGTGGGTTTTTGGGCGATGAGAGGGACACGAGACCCTCAACGCCGCGATGGACCCGGAGCGGACCGCTTCTCGCTGGCGGGACAGACCGCGGCGCCCGGAACGAATTGAGGCGGTTAAGAGATCGGCGGACGGCTGTCTGCCCAGGGCCTGGCCTGCTCGAGCTGCGCGGCCAGCGAGTACAGCGTGGCCTCGGCTCCGTGGCGACCGACCAGCTGGACGCTGCACGGAAGGCCGTCTGCATCGAAGCCCGCGGGAACGGCGATCGCCGGCTGGCCGGTGAGGTTGAAGATGGGTGTGTACGGCGTGAACCGCGCGGCCCGATCAAACGCCATCGCGGTGGGCTTGCCAAGCGCGCCCTCGGCCGCGATCGCCGTGCAGGAGAGACCCGGTGTCAGCAGGACATCGAAGTGGTCCCAGAGCGCGCTGATGCGAGCGGTGGTCTGCTCGCGCCGGGCAAGCAGGGCGTCGCGCCTGCGCTCGGGGATGAGGGTCCGTCCGGCGGTGGCCATGCCCTTGGTCGCACGCTCGAGCTGGTTGCGATCGGGCACGAGCCGCGAGTCCTCGTAGATGCCCCGGACCCAGGTCTGGGCGAACTCGAGCATCTTGAGGCCGTAGTCGGGATTGTGCTCCTGCACCTCGTGGCCCAGATCTGCCAGCAGATCGCGGGTGCGCTCCCAGGACGCCCGCTGGTCGTCGGACAGCTTCGCCAACACCCCCGCCGGGATTTTGCGCGAGGCGGCGATCCGCAGCCGTCCCGGCTCTGCGGCGGCCGCCTTCACGAACGGGTCACCCCTGGGCCGCGACAGCGCGTCGAGCAGCAGCGCGCTGTCCTTTACGGTCCGCGCCAGCGCCCCGAAGACGCTGAGCGACACCCAGCCCGTGCCGGGGACGAGTCCGCGAGTGGGTTTCATCCCCACAAGCCCGCAGCACGCTGCGGGGATCCTGATCGATCCGCCGCCGTCTGACCCGGTCGCGGCGGGCACCATGCCGGACGCGACGGCGGCCGCCGAACCGCCCGAGGATCCGCCCGTGGTGCGGGCCGGGTTCCAGGGATTTCGCGTGACGCCGTTGGCGGCGGTGGCCGTCCAGGGCCAGATCATCAGTTCCGGAACGTTGGTGATCCCGAGCGGGATCGCGCCGGCCTCGCGCAGCCGCTTGACCGGCTCTCCGTCGGCAGCTTCGGGTGGACCGTAGCTGCGAGACCCACGCGTCATGGCCTGACCCGCCACCTGATGGTCGTCCTTGACCGCGATGGGCACGCCCGCCAGCGGGCCGTCGATCTGGCCCGCCGCATCGGCGGCGGCCAGCGCCTCGTCGCTCATCACCACCCTGAAGGCGTTGAGCTGAGGGTCGAGTCGTTCGATGCGCCCGAGGAAGAGCTCGACGAGCTCTCGCGGCTTCATTTCGCGCCGGCGCACCAGCTCGGCGAGCGCGCCGGGACCCGCAAAAGCAAGCTCGTGGGCTGTCGCGTTCATCTCCAAGACGCTATCTGGAGGTCTTCACCTGAGCGTCACCGCGCTGGCGGTAGAACTCGGCCTCCAACTGACCCAGCTCTGTGGTCGGCTCGTCCCCGTAGAACCATTCGCGGGCGATGCGATGGAAGTTTCCGCGCGCGTGCAGCTGTGAGAGGACCGCCAGCGTGAGCGCCTCCATGCGCCGTCCGAAGATGTGGTCGGGGGGAGCATTCTCGTGTCGCAGCTGGCCGAAGTAGTCCGAGCGCGGGTCGCCCATGTCGATCAACACGCGGGTAGCCCACTCGGGGGTCAGCTCTATGTAGGCGTCCTCTGTGTACCACGAGGTGGCGGCGCGGAAATGCTCGAGCACGCGATCGGGATCGAACTTCTCGGGTTCGGGAAAGAAGCCCGTTTCCGTCCCGATCCGCATGATTGTCTCGGTGTCGCCCTCGATCACCGCGCGCGCGACCGCGATCTCACGCTCGACCGTACCCGGCGGCATCCGCTTGAACAGGCCGAAGTCGAGGAACGCCATCCGCATGCCCGCGCTCCTGCTCGGCATCCGGCCTCGGTCACCGGCGGCGGCCATGTCGTTCGTCTCCTCGAGCAACATGGAGTTCCCGGGATGGGGATCGCCGGAAAACTGGTGGTGCCGGTAGAGGCAGCCGAAGTAGAAGCGAAAGAGGATCTCCCCGACGCTGTCGCGCTGCTCCTGAGAAAGCTTCTTGAGTTCCTCGAAGCCGCTGCCGCGCACGTATTCCGAAACCAGCACCCGCTCGCGGGACAACGAGGTGACCACGTCGGGCACCACGATGAACGGGTGGCCGCGAAAGATGCGGGCGAGCGAGCGCTGGTTCTGCGCCTCGAGTTCGTAGTCGAGCTCGTCCTCGATGCGGTCGCGGATCTCCTCGCCGATCGCCTTGGGGTCCATCCCCGGTGCGATTCTCTTGGCGAGCCGCAAGATCATCCCGAGGTTCTGCATGTCGGCGCGCACAGCCGCAGCTACGCCCGGATACTGCACTTTGACGGCGACCTGACGGCCGTCGTGCAGTCGCGCCCTGTACACCTGCCCGATCGAAGCGGCCGCGATCGGCTCGGAGTCGAAATCTTCGAAGATCTCGTCGATTGGATCGTCGAGTTCCTCCTCGATCACCTTGCGCATCTCCTTGAAGGTGACGGTGGGAGCCGCGTCTCGCAACGCGCCGAGCTTGCGCTGAAACTCCTCGCGGTGCTCCGGGGGGATGAGGCCGACGTCGAGGAACGACAGCACCTGGCCAACCTTCATCGCCGCGCCCTTCATCGTCCCCAGTGCGGCCACGATCTGCTCGGCCGCCTCGAGCTGGCGCCGCTCCAGCGCGGCATCCTTGCCTTCCCTGGACCGACCGACGTTCGTGGCCAGCGTCCCTGCCTGCCGCACAGCTTGAGAAGCTGCGAGCCCCCCTATTCTTGCCGTGCGCCCCACACGCGAGGTGGGGATCCGGTCCTTCGCCACTAGCCGGCCGACTCCCCGCTGTCGTGCTGCACCGCGGATCCGGGCACGATGTCGTCCTCGCCGTTCTCCCAGCGCACCCACGCCTTGGAGCCGCCGTCGTAGTCGCGAGCCATCAGGATCAGCGTGGCGGGTTCTCCAAGCGCGAGGCATGGATCCGACCCCTCGGGGTCGACGCCTCGCCAGATGCGCACGAACGGGTTGTGCGCGAGTTCATCGGCGACCGTGGTCGGTTCGGTGTGCCCAGGATGTATGCGGGTGCTCTCCGGGAGCGTCAGAAGCGTCTCCATGATCGAGCGCTTGATGTCGGCGTAGGTCGTATGGCCGGGGGCGCGGACGCCGCCGACCGAGCCCTTGAACAGCGTGTCACCGGTGAATACGTCGGTGTCGTTGATGAGCAGCGACACCATTCCGGCGGTGTGGCCGGGAGTATGCAGGGGCTCGATGTGCAGGGCGCCGCAGTCGATCGGCTCCCCCGGCACCAGGTCGCCGGTCGCGGCGGGGACATCCCCGCGCTCGAGGGGGTGAATGAGCACCGGGGTCTCCGAATGGAGGTTCACCAAGCGCGTGAGCTCGGCTATGTGATCGTGGTGATGGTGCGTCAGCAGGATGTGCGTGAGCTCGAAGCGCATCCTGCGCAGGACGTCCAGCAGCGGCTCGACCGGCCCGCCGGCGTCGATGATCGCCGCCTGTGAGCCCTGTTCATCCGCGACCAGGTAGGTGTTGGAGAGCCACTCCTCGTTCATGGACCGCTGAACGATCACACTGTGAGCGTAGCGAGCCGGCGCTGACCATTACCCTTCGGGTATGAGTCTCATTCATACCTGCTACCGGATCACAGATATCGACAGCTCGGTGGAGTTCTACCGCGCCCTGGGGTTTGAGGAGATGGGGCGGTTGCAGATCCGGGATGAGGCCATCAACGTCTTCATGGGGCGTCCCGAGGACGGCGACGAACCGCGGCTCGAGCTGACCTACAACGTCGGGCACGACGAGCCGTATGACCTCGGCACCGGGTACGGCCATATCGCGGTCTCGACCGGCGACCTCGACCAGACCCTCGCAAATCTTTCAAAACAGGGCATCGAGCCCGAGCGACCCCCGTACACGGTGAGTGACGGCGGTTCCCGACTGTGTTTCGTCCGCGACCCCGACGGCTATCGAATCGAGTTGCTGGAACGCAGCTGATGTCGCCGCCGACCAAGCTCGCATATCTCCTCGAGCGGCTCTCCCAGGGCGTCGCCGCCCACGATCGCGAAAACCCCACCCATCACACGTGGGGCATTGGGATGGCGTACTTCGACATCGAGCGGCTCGGGCTCGAGGAGGGTGAGGACATCCTGCCCGGAATCGTGCTGCAGGCCGACGGCGGGGTGACGGGCCAGTTCCGAATTCTCTGCGACGGCGAGCACGACGAAGGCGCCGTGGAAGAGGAGGAAGAGGTGACGGAAGCGGTCGGATCCCAGGAGGTCGAGATTCCAGTGCCGCTTGCCCCGCCGCCGGTAAAGCCGCCCGTGTAGGCCCGCCT
>Ga0070741_10011576_pt1 | contig 16248 bp, 9 predicted proteins | sample Coa_R1_4_FD_66440 | JGI IMG/M metagenome (GOLD analysis project Ga0070741, IMG submission 66440) | Surface soil microbial communities from Centralia Pennsylvania, which are recovering from an underground coalmine fire - Coalmine... | ecosystem: Environmental > Terrestrial > Soil > Unclassified ...
ACAAACGAGAGGGCCGTCATCGCGGGCGACATCGCCATGCTGGCAGGCGAGGTAACGCCGGTCCTCAAAGCCCTTCGCGCCAACGGGCTCGACGTGGTTGCCATCCACCACCACATGACCGGAAGCAAGCCGATGATCATCTTTCTTCACTATTGGGGCAAAGGCGAGGCGGCGACTTTGGCGAGAGGATTTAGAGCCGCTCTCGATGTGCTGGGCAAGAAGGGCTTGGGTGGAATGAAGTCGGGTCAGTGAAAGTGCAAGCGCGGTCGTTCTCTTGCCGGCCTTTTTGTGTTGGGGTGGCGGTGGCATTATCGGTGCTTGCGGCCGGGCAGAAAGTTGCGTTGCCGAAAGTGAATAAGGATGTCGTGATTGACGGAAGGTCGTGAAACTCACATGGACGTTTCGGAGTTGACCAAGTCGTACGCGCCGTCGGGGCAGACTCTCTACTTCCTTCGGCTTGGCACGCTTGGCTTCGGCGTTCCTCAGGAATCGCAGGCATCGTCATCATGGCGGGTCTGCACCGTTAGATTCAAACCCAGGTGAAAGCCATGAATCTCCTCATATCAGCTGCCGTCGCTTCGGTCTTACTTTGCGGCTGCTCCGGTTCTGCGCAGCAACCGTTGAAGAAGGTGGCCGAAGTGCCCCTTCCCGACGCGGTGAACCGATTCGACTATCAGAGCATTGACCAAGGCACTGGAAGGCTCTATCTGTCGCACATGGGATCGGGCAAGTTAATCGTCTTCGACACCAAGACCAACCAGATCATCGCTAACCTGCCAGGCTACAAGACCGTGACAGGCGTTCTCGCTGTGCCCGAGGAGGGCAAGTTCTACGGCTCGGCCGCCGGAACGCATGAGGTAGTCGTCGCAGACCTGAAGACGAACTCGGTGCTCGCGCGCGTTGCGGGAGCAGATTTCCCTGATGGGATCGCTTACGCTCCGAAGGAAAGAAGGATATTCGTTTCCGACGAATCGGGTGGCATCGAACTGGTGATTGACGCTCGAACGAACAAGGCGCTTGGAAAGATCGAGCTTGGCGGCGAGGCCGGCAACTCCCATTTCGATCCGGTGACCGGTAAGATTTGGGTTGCCATCCAAACGCGGAACGAGATGGTTAGCATTGATCCTGCGGCGATGAAGATATCGGGAAGGCACCCGTTGCCGGGCAGCGATCATCCCCATGGATGGAGCTCGCTGAACGGCATCGCTTTCATCTCGTGCGAAGGAAACAACAAGCTTCTTGTGACGGATCTTCGGACGATGAAAGTCTTTCAATCCGTCAATGTGACCGAAGGCCCCGACGTACTGGCGGTTGATGAGGGTCTGCGCAGGCTCTACGTGGGCTGCGAGGGTGGGGCGGTGGATGTCTTCCAGATTGAAACGTCGGGAAGGATCAAACCTCTCGGGAAGTTCTCCGCGCCGGCGGCTCACACGGTCGCAGTAGATCAGAAGACGCATCGGGTCTACATCGCCCTCAAGAATATCGGCGGCAAGCCGGAGCTTTGGGTTTTGGAGCCGACGAAATGAAAATCGCGCTCATGTGGCATGGCAATCGCGAGACACGCGACACCGTCAAGTTCGAAGAGCACCGACTTGGCCCCACCGCCGAGGCTTTCCGGGCCGAAGGATTCGAAGTCGAGCCGTGCGTCTACAACGACGACTTTGCCGACGAAGCGCGTGAGCAACTCCTGAAAGTAGATGCGGTGCAAGTCTGGGTCAACCCAATCACAGACGACGGGCGCAATAGAGAAAACCTCGACGTTCTTCTAACTGAAATTGCTGAAGCAGGTGTTTTGGTACGAACTCATCCCGGCACGATTCAGAAAATGGGAACAAAGGAAGTGCTTTTCGCCACTCGCAAAATGAGTTGGGGTTCGGACGTGCGCCGATACGCGTCCGCGGAAGAAATGAGAATCGGGCTCCCGCAAGCGCTCAAGATTGGACCTCGAGTGCTCAAACAGTTTCGCGGACACTCGGGCCAGGGGATTTGGAAACTGACTCCTACCAACGATCCCAGCCGGGTTCTTGCAAAGCATGCCGTTCGAGGCAGCAAGGAAGAAGATTTGTCCATGGAGGAGTGGGCCGCCAGATGCGCCCCGTACTTCAAAACGGGGCCAATGTTCGACCAGGAGTTCAACCCTCGAATCGCCGAGGGCACGATTCGGTGCTACTTCGTTCGTGACCGAATCGAGGGGTTTGGTCACCAAGAGGTGAACGCGCTGGTGCCGGGGTCCGACCCAGGTCCGCGCCTCTACTTCCCACCTGATAGATTGGACTTTCAAGACCTCAAACGGCAAGCGGAGGAGGAGTGGGTTCCGCAGCTGACGGAAACCGTCGGCGTTACCGAAGATGACTTGCCGATGCTATGGGACATTGACTTGATGTTTGCCGACGGCGGCTACATGCTGTGTGAGATTAACGTCAGCTCGGTGTACCCCTATCCCGAAAGCGCCATGCGGCCGCTTGCTCGGGCGTTCAAATCAGCCTTAGCCGCTCGATGAAGGGCTTCTGCCCATATTTCCGATAGAACAGTTCCGGCGTCGCCCGAACCCACCAAGCACAATACTGCTTTCGTATGGATTGCAATGGCCTCGTGGCCTTCGAATCCGACGAGAAACAGATCGAGTTTGCGCTCCATTTCTGAGGTCCGGTTGAACCAAAGCGGCGGTGGGTGGTATTGGATTTGAACCAGTGACTTCTAAAGTGTCATACCACACGGACGCCGTTCACCAACATCTTTCAGGTTCAAATCCGACCCTTCTGACCCCATTCAACCCCGGAGCGCGGCATGGATAGGGCTCAAAATAGGGCTCAAAACGAGAATCCAACACAAAAAAACACGGAGGAAATCCTGCCCGAAGGCGCGCGGTCTGAGGGGGATTCGGAGATGGTGGGCGGTACTGGATTTGAACCAGTGACTTCTACAGTGTCATTGTAGCACTCTACCACTGAGTTAACCGCCCACTGGGGGCGAAAGTCTACCTAAACGGGCGGTCACTTACCCTTCATTTCACGGCCTCAAAACCGAGCGGAACAGGATTGTGGGTTGTCCGCCCACTGGGGCCGAAAGTCTACCTAAACACCCCCTCGGGTACCCTTCATTTCACATCTTTATGCCCGAGCGAAGCAAGATTCCCGACCCGTCGCTCGCTCGGCTTGCAACCGTGTATCGCGCCCTGCTCGATTCGCAGCGAAATGGCCGAAAAAGCCTGAACAGCCTGGATTTGCAGGAACTCACGGGCATTGCGGCCACCCAGATTCGCAAAGATCTGAGCCACTTGGGCGAAATGGGAAAGCCCGGCGTGGGATATGACATCGGCGATCTGAAGCGCCGGATCGCGGAGCGGCTGAACCTGAGTCGAAGGCAGAAGTTTGCGATCATCGGCGCGGGCAGGCTGGGACAGGCTCTGGCATCGTATCCCGGTTTGGTGGAGTTTAGTTTCAAACTCGCTGCCTTGTTCGATGTGGACAAAAAGAAGATCGGAAAGGTCGTGAACGGCGTGGCGATTCAACCGGCGGCTGAGATTTCGAAAAACCTTCGCCGCCATCGCGTTCGCATCGCGGTGCTGACGGTGCCCGCATCTGCGGCGCAAGGCGCTGCCGAAGCCGCCGTCCAGGGCGGAGCTCGATGGATTCTTAATTTCACACCGGCGCACATCGCTGTGCCTGCGGGCTGCGTCGTGCGCAACGTTTCTTTCACGAACGAGTTCGCGGTTCTCGCGCACTTCGTTGAAAAATGAGATGCAAACGGTCGAAACCGATTTTCTGATCATCGGCAGCGGAATTGCGGGTTTGACCATCGCTTTGCGCGCCGCGAAATATGGACGCGTTCTGGTTGTTACCAAATCGGAAATTGCCGAATCGAACACCCGTTGGGCGCAGGGTGGAATCGCCGCGGCAGTGGGCGAAGACGATTCGTGGGGATTGCACGAACAGGACACGCTGACCGCAGGCGCGGGTCTTTGCGACAAGAACGCCGTGCGCTTTTTGGTGCAAAACGCCGTGCCGTGTTTGCAATGGCTGATTGACAACGGCGCTCATTTCGATTTGAGCACGCAAAACGGGTTTCCTCATTTGAGTTTGGGCAGAGAGGGAGGCCACAGCCGAAACCGGATCGTTAGAAGGGCCGACCAATCGGGTTGGGAAATTGAACGCGCTTTGATCAACGCATCGCGGCAGCAGCCCAACATCACGATTCGAGAGTTTACGTTTGTCGAAAGTTTGTTGTTGAAAGGTTCGCGGTGCTGCGGTGCGGTTGCGCGTCCTGAACGCCAAGACGCGGTTTGCATCCAATCCAGAGCGGCGTTTTTGGCAACGGGAAGCTGCTGTCAAGTTTATCGTTACACCACGAATCCGCCAATTGCAACGGGCGATGGAATTGGGCTTGCGACAGCGGTTGGCGCAGAGATCAAAAACATGGAGTTCATTCAGTTTCATCCCACAACGCTATATTCGCGAACGCACCGAAGTTTTCTGATTTCAGAGGCGGTTCGGGGCGAAGGTGCGATTTTGCGCAATGTATTTGGACGTCGCTTTATGTTTGATTATGATCCCCGCGGCGAACTCGCTCCGCGCGATATTGTGGCGCGCGCCATTCATGCGGAAGCGCAAAAAACCGGCTCGCCATTTGTGCATTTGGATATGACGCACATTCCGCCTGCCGAACTTCAGCGGCGTTTTCCGAACATTCTTGAAACCCTCAAGGAAGCAGGAATTGACGCAACGCGCGACCCGGTGCCGGTTGTTCCCGCGGCGCATTATCAATGCGGAGGCGTCGTAACCGATTTAAACGGAAAAACGAACGTAGACGGACTTTATGCGGCCGGAGAAGTCGCTTGCACAGGAGTGCACGGAGCCAACCGTTTGGCCAGCAACAGCCTTTTGGAAGCGTTGGTTTTTGGGTTTTCGGCCGCAGAACATGCCGCTGGTGCAGCCGAGCCGCCGAAAGATGGAAAGCCCGCACGAAACAGTCTGGCCGTTGTGCCGCATCAACTTGCGGAAGGCGTGCTATTTCGCCTCAAACGGCTGATGTGGGAACATGTCGGGATTGTTCGACGCACACACGGTTTGGAATTCGCAAAACACGAACTGGAAGAGATGATGCGAGAGATGCCCGTCGGCGAGCCGTTCTTCGTGCGAGGCGCGCAAACCGCAAACATGCTGGTGTGCGCAAACTGGATCATCCAGCAGGCGCTTGCACGAAAGCAGAATGTGGGGCTTCATTATAACGCGGACTTGGACACGCCTTCGGAAACGCGCGATGCTTCGTCCAGTTGAGATGAACCGACCACGGGCCGCCGCGCGCGGGGCTCACGCGAAGCGCATATCCTCCGGGCCTTTTCAGAAGTTCGCATTTTGCAGTCGGAGTGGACGCGCCAAGCTGAAGATTTTCGCTCGTGAAAATGCGATGTTCTTGCACAGAAGTCGAACTCGAGGTTCCGCTGATTTGCAGTCCGCCGCCGGCCCGCACGACCGCGATTCGTCCCACCGACTCAGCGCCGATTCCTATTGGCGATATCAACGCCTGAAACCAGTCCGGCGGTTTCGTTCCGCTGAGGGGGATGCTGGGGAACAGCCAACTGCGCAAAACATAAAACGGAGAACTGCCCGACGCGCGATCGCCGACCAATGCCGCATTCATCAGTCCTGCGACAAAACGATCTTCCGCTGATGGCGAGAACGCACAGCCGATTGCACAAAGCGCGGCGGCATCGCGTTTTTGCTGCATCGAGGTTCCCGGCGGAAGCATGCCTGCCCAATCCGTTCCGTTCAAAACGCTGATGAGCGCGTTTGGATTTTCGTTGAATGCCATTTGCATGAGCCCCCATGCGGCGGCGGATGCAGCTCCTTCGCCGCCGGATTCAAAAAACAGAGGGGTTTTCGATATGCGCTCAACTTTAGGAGATGCAAACGCTTCTTTGAAATCGCGCTCGGCTTCGGTGAGAGCGTCGAGCGCTGCGCTGTCGGCGATGCCCGCCGTGAAAGCAAGAGTGGTTTGCGCGATGGACGGCGCGTCGAGATAACTGATGGTGGAAGGAAGCAGCGGAGACAGATTGGGGCCGCTGACAACCGATGCGCCGGGCCGGAGCTGCCGCGCAAACAGCTTGATGGTGATGGACGTGCCAGAAAGTGCGCGCAGCGGCGAGCCTCCTGCATCTGCTGCAACAGTTTCGCCCGAAACAATCGCGATCTGTTTTGCGGCAGCCGCCGAATAAACCGCTTGTGGCAGAATGGCGCCGGGCTTATCGAAGGTGATTGTTCCCGTGAGTGCATCGCCCTTTGCCGAAACTTTGATCGCCGCAATGCGCGGAGCCGCCCCCATGTGCAATGGAAGAATCGGACGAACGCGTTCGACCATCTTGCCGAGTTCGGATGCGTTGCGCGTGGCGATTTCGGACGTTCCGAACGGTGTGCGGATTCGCACTCTTCCCGAAAACATCGGTTTGGCTTCGATCACAAACCCTTTTTCGGTTTTGCGCGCGGTGAGCGATGCTCCGCCCGGATCGAAACACAAAAGAATTGGCGGACGAGGAGCCGGCCAACTGAGAATGACCCAGTTGACCACCGGAGTGGGCACGCCTTCTCCAACGCTGCCTTCGTTCCACGTCAAGAACGGCGGTTCCACTCCATCGGCGCGAAGTTCGAAACTGGATGGGCAGTCCAATGAAAAGCCAAGTGAACAGAGTTCATACAACACACGCGAAGGGATGTTGCGTCCGACATTCAGATTGAAACTTGCCCAATAACTTGAGGCTGCGCCGAAACCACGCACCGACGTTTCGGGCGCGAACGCGATCGAAACGGCGTTGGGAGAACGCACGCGAAAAGAGGTGGGCGTCAGGTCAAGGGTTTGCAGGCGGCAGTCGTTTGAGATGCCGAACTGCCCATAGCCGCTAAGAAGCGCGCCGAGTGCGATGCTGAGGCTAACGCCCTGCAACGTTCCCCAATTGAAAACCGAACTTTTGCGTTGATGGCGAATAGGTGAGAGCGATTTCGCGTCCTCCAAGACTGTACCCAAGCCAAAGAAGGTGATCGGTGACCATCTCTTTTAGGTATCTATCCCAACTCAACGCGCTTCCCACACGCCATAACTTGCTGAACTGCCAAGAGACGTCCGCAAACAGTTGAAAACTGTCAATATCCAACGCTTTGGATCCCATGATTGTTGCGCTGAGCGGGCCCATATCGAGCGCGACGTCGGCGGTCAATCGGTGCCTGCCCAACAGTTCCGATGTGAATTCATCCTGCGCGTAGTCGTAGCTTAGGCGGATACTGCCGTTGCGGCCCAGGCTGCTGGCGGCGGTGATGGTGCTGAGGATTTTGAAACCGCTGCTGCGCGCATCGCCCCACAATCTTGTTACGGTGAGAGAGCCGGTGAGGTTGGCGCCCTGCCACAACGGAAGCGGCGCGAGCAGCACTCTGTTTCTGATTCCCACGCCCTGCTCTTCGGTCGAAGTGGTGCCATAAAGCGCGTGCGCCGAGGTCGCTGTGAAGCCGACGGAGTAACTCAGCGGCAGGCTGCCGATGCGTTTGGTGTTGGTGTCGGCAGTGAAATCGAGCCGTTCGTTTTGGGTTGCGATTCCGCGAAGAGAATGGGAACTCGTTCCGGAAAGCTGGGCGGTGAAACCGTTGAAATCGCGGTTCACGTTCATGTTGCCATAAAGCGATTTGAACCCGGGCATATCGAGCATGGCGCTTGCTGTGGTCGAGTCATCAATGCGGTGCGTGTGGCGCCAGGTGAGCCCCATGTCGTCTCGACCGATGTTCGCGAGGCCCAAACTGCCGTCGGCTTTGTCACCGATCATGTAATGGTTTTCGAAATCCAGATAGATGCCTTGGCTGCTCGAGCCTCCCCGCGAATAATCCTGTCCGCTTCTAAGCCGGAGAACGCTGGTGAAGTTGGGTGACAGGCTGAGATATTGCGGATAGTTGAGCACCAATCCGCCGTTTTCAAAACTCACCAGCTGATCGCTGAACAGGGTGCCTTCGCCGTTGGGCTTCAAAGCGTATAACGGAAACTGCAGCACTTTGGTATCGCCCACGAACAGTTTTGCGTTGTGAAACTGAATTTCGCGGTTGGGAAAGGCGATGATGCGGGTTGCTTGGATGCTGGACCGTGAAAGTCCGACGTCGGCGAAATCGAATTCGGTGGGAGTCATTCCCTGCGCATCGGGTTTCGCCTCTGCGGCAGTGATTTTTACATATTGAATCTTTCCATCTATTTCGGCAATGGCCGACCCTCTGCGTTGATTGAGCGCATATTTCAGCCGCTTGCATTCGATGGTTTTGCCGCCCAAACTCAACGATGCTTGCGTTGCGACCACCACCATCGTGCTCACATTGATCTGCATGTCGTCGGCGGCGATTTTGAAATCTCGAAACGTAAGTTTTGCGGTCTTGTCTTTGCCGGTTGCCGATACGATTTTCTGATCGGAGTGATACACCAGATAGTCGGGGCCCGTGATTTCGGCATACTGCCTTGCGCTGTTCAGCATTGAGCGATCGCGGACGAACTCCACATCATAGGTGCTGACGGCGTTCACTCCCGATGCGCTCGCCGTTACGGTTACAACTCCCGGCGAATTGGGAGCGACCAGAACCGCCCGCGCCGTGCCTGCGGTGGTTCGCACATCCGCATCGCGGAACGAACCGGCCGTCGTCGAAAACCGAACGATGGTGCCGTCGCTGACCGTTGATCCCGAACTGTTGCGAATGACAGCGGTGATGGTTACGGTGCTGCGCCCATCAGCAACTGAAAGCAAAGGATAAGCGGTGAGTTGAATCGAACCGGTTGCAAAAGCGAAGCCCCAACCGGCCAAACAGATCGCACAAAAAGCGGCGCGGAATGCGGACACTCAGCCTCCACCCGTTTTCGGCGGATTTGCGAGAATGGCGAGCGCCTGAGGAATTGCGCCGCCGACGAGCGCTTCAACCATTTTTTTGGCGGCGCTGATTTCATCGGTGCCGGAACCTGATGCGGAAAACGCCACGCTTCCGATGAGTTTCCCAAGCCTCACATCGTAAAGCTCGACCAGAATCAGCCCTTTTGCGGTGTTTTTTGCATTGTCGAAGTCATACGAATCAATGACCGATGCGATGGCGAGTTCAGCGCGCATCAGCCTGCCGATTCGAACGGCGCGGAATTCGCCCTCGCTTTTGCCTGTGAAAGGCGGCACAAGCATCTGCGCTTTGATGGAGCCTTCTGAAAGCGCCCGCGCAACCGAAGGATGTGTTCGCGTAAACGGATTCGACGAGAACCGCTTGTCGGTTTTCAGCGCGTCGGTTTGAAGTTTGGTTGCGTAATCTTCCAGCGAAAACCCTTCCGGCGAGAACACGCTTTCGTTCAGCCCAACCGGGAATACCGCCAGAGATTTCTGTTTGACCTGCCCGTAATAGTTTGGGCAGATCATAAAAATTGCAAGAGCAATCCCCAGAAGGAGTTTGCTCTTGCGCGTTTTGTTGTTTTTGTAGTCCACGGTCAGCGGACGCTTTGAGCGTCTACCTCGTTACGATCACCGGCTGAGTTTTTCGCACCCTTTGCCCTTCGGGCGTTTGGGCAACGATTTCGACCACATAGGTTCCCGGCGCAACGGCACGGCCCTTGGTGTCGCGCAGATTCCACGAGACAACTTGGGTGCCAGCGTTGAGCGCCGCGAGCTGCGAGATCACGCTTACCTCTTTGCCGGCGGTCGAAAGAATTCTTACTCCCACTTCGGCGCTGGCCGAAAGGTTGTATTGAATGGTGAGGTTGGCTGCCGGGCCTCGGCCGCCGCCCGAGAACTGAACCGCTCCGATGACCGGCCGTGTGGCTGCGCCGGGTTCGATCGTCAGTTCGAAGTTTCGAGTGCCGGGGCTCGACAGGCCGAACGAATAGGAACTCTTGCCGCGCAGGTCTCGGCTCACGCCTGTGTCTTTATCCACAAGTCGAGCGCGCACGCTTCGCGGAAGATCGGAAATCGTCGGCCACGTGAGGGTGAAACTCCCTGCTTCATAGGCGACGAATTTCAATTTATAGGTGATGCGCGGCCGCACTTCGCGGATATCCTGCGCCCAGAATTCGGGGTCGCTGTTATCGCGATCCATCGAAAGCCGGAACTTCGTGTTCGGAGCGTCCGGCGGTTCGGGCAGCGACATTTTGTCGGCCAAGTCGGCATTCGGCGCCACGCCGATATAGTTGCTCACATCGCTCTTTCCGTTGCCGCGCGCAACGATCTGAATCTTCCAGTTGTTATCGCTGGAAGGATTGCTGCGCGTGCTTCCGGGCAGGCCTGGCGCAAAGATCGGCGGCCAGAACAGATCAATGTTGGTCGTCGAGTTCACATAGATCCAGTAACCCACGTGCGGAGGCAGCGGCTGAGTTGTGTCGGATGTAAACGTGTAGTTTCCGATATTCGTGTCGTATCTAAACAGCACGCCGCGGACTTTGCCAAGGTTCACCATGTCGCTCCAGGTGAGAATCTTGCCCGGGTTCGCGCTGTCAACTCCCCACATCTGATCCAATGTCACTTGGATCGGATACGGATTGCCGATGAGGTTCCATCCGCGGCGGACGGTGAATCGGAAGTTTCCGACCAGCTCATCGCTCGCGTCCGCAGCGCCCGAAAACGTGGTGTTTGGAAAGTCGGCGTTCGACACGATCCACTGGCCTTTGCCGCGGACCGCGTTGGTTGCCGAATTGTAGGACTGCGTCGTTACGTTCCAATCGAAGATTCCCAGAAGGTCAGATCCGACGGTAAGACCGGTGAAGTTCTGAATATTCGGATCGCTGAACACCCACGGGAACGTGACCAGCTGCGGGCCGGTGACGAAGTTGACCTTCGGTGTCGCAGAGACCTGCACAATTCCTTCGACGGTGTTGCTGCCGCTGAATTGTGTCGAGGTCGAAACTTTGTACTTGAGTGAACCCGAGATGCTTCCGTCGGCAACCACGCGCCACCGAACGGAGCGGTCTTCCACGGGGTTGATTTGAGGGATGTTTTTGGTTGGCGTTTCGCCCGGCGCAAACGTCAGGCCCGGAGGAAGCGTGAGGGTGTAGTTCACATCTTTCAGCGGGAGCTGCAACGTTTGGTCGTTCGCATATTGCGGATACATGTTGTCCACCCAAGCCGAAATGAAGAACGGATTGGGATCGAGATCGTTGTCGCCCGCGCCCGGATTGTAACTGACGAGCCGCGGCGATTCTGCGGTCAAGGTGTAGGCCTGGCTGTTGAAACCCGGAGTGTTGAACACGTTGTTCGACCAGCCCTGCTCGATGTAATACACAATGCGGCGGGTGGCGTTGGGCGCCAAAAACGTCGGGTTGAAGAAGATCGCGTACGATGTGGCTCCCATGCCGTTGTCCGGCACGATCGCGGGTTCCCACAACTTTTCGCCGCCGCCGGTACCAGCTCCGCCGTGCACGTTCGCAGGGTTGCCGATGGTCAATCGGTCAACGTTGGTAGCGTCGGTGTAGATCGCGTTCGGCCCAAGCGGAATGCGCGTCGAAGGATACGGGTCGGCTTGCCGGAACATGAACTCGACGGATTTTGGAAAAGCGTTCGGGTTGGTAGATCGCAGCGTGTCGCGTTCCAGTTCCACAGCTCTGCCGGTGTTCAGCAAAACGTAGTTAGGATCGCCGAAACCTGATGTTCCGTAGAAGTTGTTGATCATCGCGCTCCAGCAGGCGTAGCGCAAGCCGACCTGCTGACTGGCGGCATCAACGTTCGTCAGGTCCCACTGCCAGCGCGAGATGGCGCCAGCCACGGTAACGGTCAACCGAACTTGAACGTTGTTAATGGTTGCGGTGGCTTCGATGTATCTTCCCGATGCGCCGGCTCTTGCGCCGTACCCTGCGAACCGAGTGTCAGTCGTTTGGCCGTTGGAATCAATGGTTCGAATCGTGGCGTACGCCCATTCGTGGCCGCCCCAGGGAGCGCCCATCACCTGAACGCATCCGTCATCGTGCCCTGAATGCAGACTGCCCACCGTTCCTGTTCCATAAAAAAGGAATCCGCTTTGCTGTTCGGTAACGGCCGGGATAAAGCAGGGCCCCATGGCGCCGCCGAACGTGGCGGTTCCAGACACGCCCACTCCGACGAACATCATCGAGTTCGCGATCGCGAGCGCGAAGTTATCCGGCGAGACGGGTTGGGTGTTTAACGGATCGAAGCAGATCTCCCACCCTTGCTGCGCATAGGCGCCGCCCGCAAGAGCGGCGACCGCAACGGCAGCGATCCCGAGTCGTTTAATCCCTGTTGTTTCAGTTCTCATCTATATCTCTCCTGCTTATCTGGTAACCGTGAGCGGCGAGGTTCGGCGGATGCGTTCGCCGTTGGTCGTTTCGGCTGTGATTTGGACCATATATACTCCAGGAGCAACCGCCCTTCCCTTTGAGTCTCGGGCGTTCCATGAGATGGAGTTCGGCCCAGCCGATCTGCTTCCCGCAACAAGATCGGCAACCGGTTTGCCTGCCGAAGACAGGATGCGCACCACGACGTTCGCGTCCGCAGTCAAACTGTATTCGATGGAGTAGTTGGCGATGCCGCGTCCTCCGCCTGCGACCCGAATGGCTCCGATAGCCAGCCGGCCGCCGATCACGGGCGATGCCGTCACGGTGAACACGCGCGGAGTCATCGCGTCATCCGACGTGAGCGTGTAACTGCCGGTTTGCTGCATGACCATTGATTTCCCGGTCGCCTCGTCCTTCAAAACCATCCGCATCCGTTTGCTCGGATTGACCAGATAGTTCCAGTTGAGCGTAATTCGCTCGTTCGGTTTGTTCGGACGAACTTTCACGGTGTAAGTTTCTTTAGAATTTGTCAGCTCCCTCAGGTCCTGGGCCAGTTTGTCGGTGCCGGATTCGAACCAGGCCTGAACGCTGTTCGGCGCCGCCGGAGGCTCGCCAACCTTGTCCAGCTTCGGATTGAAGTTTTTGGTTGCCCCAAAGTAGTTCGAAGAGTCAATCGAGCCGTCGGTTTTGGCCGAGAGTTGAACCAGCCAACCGTCTCCCCTCAGCCGCGAATTTGTGCTCGTGCCGTTTTCGTTGCCCGGAAGCGGCGGAATCTGCAGCCAGCACTCTTTTTTGGCATATACCCAGTGCGACTGCACCGTCTGCATCTGGCCGCGCGGAACGCTCTCCCACGTGTAGCCTTTCGAGCCGTCGAGCAGAATCTCGTATCGGAACAGCTGCGGAAGGATCACTCCGTCGTTGACGGCGGTGGACATATCTACCAAGTGGTTGCTTGGCAGTTCGACGATCGAACAGGAGTTCCAATCCACGGGGAAATCGTAAGGATCGCCGAACTGATTCCAGCCGGGCTTCAGTTTGATCCGGTAATACTTCACCCCGTCTTCGACGCCCCGCTCGAAATCGAACACCGTGTCAGTGTCGGTGATGACCCACCAGCCCACGCCATAAGGCCCGTTCTCGGGGGTGTCAATCGGGTCGCTGCCGTTTTGGGTCCGCTTGATGATCTCAGCATCCGAAGGCGTGAAGCCTGCCGGATCAGTATTGCCCGCTCCCGGCGTGTATTCGGCATAACTCCCTGTGGGGTTGCCGAACGTATCGAGTGTGGGAATCCATCGGAACTGCCGGAAACCAGGCGAGAACAGCTGTTCGGGAAGCCTGCCTGCTGGGAAATCGCTGCCATCCAGAGCGAACGGAATGGAGAACATGCTGGTTCCTGCCAGCACCGTTCGGTGCTGAACCGTGACGACCACCGAGCCGCTGTAAGGGTTCAGATCGAGCCCAACACCGTTGCAGGTGATTGTCCAGGTTCCGTTGGCGCCGTTTACGGGATCTTTCAGCCGCGCGTTGCCTTCGACGTAGCTGATCGAGGGGTTGTCGCCGTCCACGGTGACCGTGTAGTCGGTGTTCGGCACGGTGATGGTTCCCGAACCCCCGGTGAGGGTTACGGTTACCGAGGAGATTGTGGACATGAAATGCACCCTGAATTTGAAGTGCACGGTTTGGTATTCGAATTTGGTTCCGGCTGTCGGTTCGAGCGAGATCACACCTGGCAGCGCGAGCGCCATCGCAGCCGCTGCGTCCACCTCTCCCCAGCCCACGTCAACGTTCGGTTTCGGATCGCCGGGTGCCACCACGCCGGTGGTCTTAAGCGCGTCGAAAACCTGGTTTCGCGGGAAGCCGAACGACAGCATGAGAGCGACTGTGCCGACGACTTCGGGGCATGCATAAGACGTGCCGCCAAGCGCGCCGAAATCGCCCACGTGGCCTTTGACATCCAGGCCGGAGTTAGCGCTGAATTCGAGAGTCACAACGTCGTTGGTGCCTGAGTCGCTGGAAGGAGCGGCAAGGTCAACTTTTCGCGACCGATCCGCAAGTCCGGCACTCGAATAGGAGGTGTGCACACCTTTCGGAGGGCCGTTGATCGTCGCGGCCACCGAGATCACTTGCGGGAGGCTTGCTGGATACCCCGCTGGGAAAAACGGCCTGCTGTTGCCGGCAGACGCGCACAAGATCACTCCTTGGTCGGCTTCTGCTTGAAGCAGTTCGTTTTCGATCGGGTTGGGGCCGAACAGCGCCCCGTAACTCATGTTTTGAACGGCCACCTTTCGGGTGTTAAGCGGATTGTTGTTGTAGTCAATCACGTGCTGATACGCATCGAAAATATGTTCGAAAAGAAGGTTGCCGATGTCGTCGCCGATTTTCACGGGCATCAGCTGTACGCCTTGCCACGTTACGCCGGCGATGCCTTTCCCGTTGTCGGTTCCTGCCGCGATAACGCCTGACGTCATGAGGCCGTGCGAAAAATCGCCGATGCCGAGGCCGACGGCGTTCACATCGGTCGTGCCCGTTGTGGAGTTATACGGGTCTACGAGGCGGAGGTTGTTGCTTGCATCCAGGAAGTCGGGGTGATTGAAATCGAACCCGTCATCCAAATCTGCAACAAGAATAGACGGATTGCCCAAGGTGTACGACCACGCGCCCGTTGCGTCGGGAATCGTGATCTGATAAAGGTTCCACTGCTCGCTGGGATTCGATCCGAACAACGGATCGTTGGGGACTTGATGTTTGTCAACGATCTGATTGAGGCAGGCGTATTTCACACTCATGTCGCGGCGCACCGAATCCAGTTTTTGCTGGACGCGCACGCGCTCGTCGGTGTCGGAGAATTTGTCTGCGCCTGGGATTGTAAGGAGAAAGATGCCAGGCGTTTTGAGCGCGCGCTTGTACGCCATTCCGTATCGGCTTGCAAACTGCTGCGCCATGTTTGCGGTCGTGCCTTTGTTTTTGAAGTACACGATCACATCGCCTTTTTTGTGCGGAAAGTCCGAATCCGCGGCGAAGGCTGTGGCGGCGAAAGCCGCCACAGCCATTCCAACTCCCAAAAGCATCTTGTTCAGTTTAGATGCCATCGCTCATCCTCCTTGCCTCTAACTTCTTCTCCGAACTGTTCTCCCAACGCATGCCGGTCGCTTATAGCGGCGGCGGCGGCGGAGGCGGAGTCACACGTTCGAACCAGAACGGTTGACTAAACACGTAGCGATTGCCCGCAACATCGCGCACGGGACCGGGCACGTCACCCAGATTCTTTGCGCCGACTCTCCAGTAGAGCCTTTTGACCGTTGGGAACACTCCGGAAATGTCAATTGGATCGGTGTTGTTCGTGTCTTCCACCACCACAATGTTCTTGATCTTCGTTTTGTGTCGGAATGTGACTTCCGTGGAGATCTGCACCAGATATTCGTTGGCTCCGGCAACCGGCTGCCAAGAGAACTGAAGCACGTTGTTCACATCTTTCGACTGATCGGGCGGCGAAACGAGCGCCGGCGGGAACAACGGGGTTGCAGGGCCTTTCGCAGGCATTCTGGTGGTTGTGTAGTAGCAGTACTGCTGATCGCCGCCGTTCGGGTTATCGAGAGCCGAAATGCGATAGATCAGCGAAAGTTGATACCAAGCCGTTACGCCTGGAGAGATTCCCGGCGCTGGGTTGTCGAACTGCTGCGCGCCCGGATCGTCAATGCATTCCGAACCGTACAACTGCGAGATGTCGCGCCAGCTGTCGAGCCGCCCCTGCAGCCTGTGAAACACCGAAGTGAACGAACCAGGAAGGACCGCGATCGGAGTGGGCGTGTAATCTGTCCGCCACACCTGCCATTCCACGCGGTTTGCATTGCCCAGGTTGAAAATGTTCGGCTTCCACGAACAGCGCACGACCGGCGAAACGCCGTCTTCGGCAACACCCGCTTCGGTGGTGAATTCGCCGGGTTCGTTGCCTCCACCGCCGGTGCCGATCAGCGCAGCGGT